>JGI26084J50262_1000058_pt1 | contig 56505 bp, 57 predicted proteins | sample SaaInl6LU_22_DNA_FD_50262 | JGI IMG/M metagenome (IMG submission 50262) | reverse complement strand
CCAAAGAATTAGTACGATTTGTAACAGACCGTTTGGGACACGATTTCCGATACGCCATTGACGCCTCTAAACTAAAAAGTGAACTTGGTTGGGAACCCAAAACTCAGTTTAAAAAAGGTCTAGAACAAACAGTCCGTTCTTTTTTAAAAAAATAAATACATTTAACTTTTAAAATTAAACCCCAAACAAATGAATAAAATAACAACACACATTGGCTTATTATTATTACGTGTAGGATTTTCATTTGGATTAATGACTCACGGCTACGGCAAGTTTTTAAGAGTATTGGAAGGAAACTTTAAATTCAGTGATCCCATAGGAATCGGATCGTCAGCTTCATTAATATTAGCGAGCTTTGGAGAATTTATTGCTCCCATTTTTATTATCATCGGATGGAAAACAAAACTGTTTAGTATTTTCCCAGCCCTGACCATGTTGGTAGCTTTTGTATTGGCTCATGACGGCGATCCCTTTTCGAAAAAAGAAAAAGCATTTGCCTATCTAGTGGCTTTTGTGGTAATCTATTTGACAGGACCTGGTAAATATGCAGTAGATAAGCGTTAAAAAGAAAATTGTTTTGTTGTCAAAAAGCATTATATTTGCCGACCATTAAACAAACAAAAAAATGTACGCAATTGTAGAAATAGCAGGGCAGCAATTTAAAGTTGTGCAAGACCAGAAGCTTTTTGTACATCGTTTGGCAGAAAAAGAAGGATCAAAAGTTTCCTTTGACAAGGTGTATTTGCTTGACGACGGTAAAAAAGTTTCCATTGGCGCCCCGGCTATCACTGGAGCTTCTGTAGAAGCAAAAGTGGTGAGTCACCTTAAGGGAGACAAAGTGATCGTTTTTAAGAAGAAACGACGCAAAGGGTACCGGGTCAAAAATGGACACCGTCAAGCCCTTACCGAGTTAGTAATTGAAAAAATTCAAGCCAGTGGTTCCAAAGCGCAAAAAGCAGCTGAACCCGAAGCGCCTAAAAAAGTAACCAAGGCGGCAGCAGATAAAGCTCCTGCAACAAAAAAGGCAGCACCTAAGAAAGCGGCACCCAAGACTGCTGCAAAAGACTTTGCTAGTATGACTGTGGCTCAGCTTAAAGAAGAAGCAAAGGCAAAGGGTATTGAAGGAATCTCTTCAATGAAAAAAGCCGACCTTATTGCGGCGCTATCTAAATAACAGTAAAATAAATTATCATGGCACATAAAAAAGGAGTAGGAAGTTCTAAAAACGGAAGAGAATCCGAATCGAAACGACTTGGAGTTAAAATTTTTGGAGGTCAGGCTGCACGTGCGGGGAATATTATCATCCGTCAGCGTGGAACCGCTCACAACCCGGGTGAAAATGTATATCTTGGAAAAGACCACACCCTTCATGCTAAAGTGGATGGCTTGGTGAAGTTTACCAAAAAGAAAGACAACAAATCTTTTGTGTCTGTTGTTCCTTTCGAAGCTTAATTCGGCATTCTTATAGAAAATTTAAAACCCGCTTTTAGCGGGTTTTTTTATTCTCTCATTTAATTAATGATCCATACACCGCTCGGTTAAGTGCAATATTATATTCTTCACCATAAGGTAATTTTTGTGACATAAAAAGAGCAATAATATTTTCTGTGGGATCAATAAAAAAATGGGTTCTAAAGTATCCTCCCCAATAAAACTGACCACTTGGTGCTGGACTAGGATCGTTTTCTGTATTATAAAGCACCCCAAATCCTAAACCAAACCCACGTGCATCACCCATAAGGGTTCCTACATGGTTTTCTTGCATCATTGCAACGGTTTCAGGATTTAATATTTGGGTTCCATTAGCCACCCCTTTGTCTAAAAGCATTTGGCAAAATTTAGCATAATCCACCGCAGTTGAAAAGAGTCCGTGGGTACCTCCAAAGACGGTATTCCCTTTCGTAGGAACTTGAAGTTCACTCAATTCAAATATCCCACTCTCATTAATGGTGTGTAATTGCATAATGCGTTTTGCCTGATCTGTAGATAAATTATAAGCTGTATCGGTCATTCCAATAGGATTAAAAATATGTTCTTTCAAATAAGAAGGAATGGACTGTTTAGACACCCGTTGAATAATCAGTGCAAGAAGATCAGGAGATGCACTGTAAAACCATTGTGCTCCAGGTTGACCAATCAAGGGGGCACTCATTAAAAAAGCAATTCTACTTTCTAAGTTTTTATGTCCTTTATAGTTGAGGGTTTCATTATACATCCCCGCAAATAGTTCTTTATCCAAGACAGTATCGCCTAGTCCATGTGAAAAACCAGCCGTATGGGTAAGTAAATGTTTAATAGTTATGGCTGATTTGAGCTCCACAGTAGGACCATTAATTCCTTTTTCTGGATCTGTAGTCACGCGTAGGCCTGCTACTTCTGGGATGTATTTTTCGACCAAGTCATCTAAACTGATTTTATTTTGTTCCACCAGTTGCATAATGGCAGTACTAATTATGGGCTTGGTCATTGACTGGATATAGTAGATGCTGTTCTTTTTTAATGCCGCTTTAGTCTTCATATTTTTATAACCTGAAGCGGTATGCCATACCGTAGCTTTGTCTTTTATGATAAGAACTTCAGCTCCCGCAATTTTATTTTCGGAGATTTCATTTGCTATATAGGCGTTAAATTCTGCTAATTTTTCATGGGAGAACTCTCGTTTGGTGTCTTGCGCAAGTACACAGGTTACAACTAATGCACACAATACGAAAAGAGGATAACTATTTTTCATAAGAAGGATGTTTACTCAAATATAGAAAAATAAAAAAGCCGAACATTTGTTCGGCTTTTATCGTACTAAGCAAAAAGATTTAGTACCTGTAGTACTCTGGCTTGTAAGGACCTTTAACGGTTACCCCTATGTATTCTGCTTGTTCTGAAGAAAGCTCTTCTAACTCTACTCCCAGATGGTCAAGATGCAATGCAGCTACTTTTTCGTCCAAATGTTTGGGTAACATATATACCTCATTTTCATATTGATCGGAACGAGTCCACAATTCAATTTGTGCTAAGGTTTGATTGGTAAATGAATTACTCATTACAAAACTAGGATGTCCTGTAGCACACCCTAAGTTGACCAATCTTCCTTCTGCTAACACAATGATTTGATTGTTGTTTTCTAAAGTGTATAAATCCACTTGAGGTTTGATTTCTGATTTGGTGTGACCGTAGTTTTTGTTCAACCAAGCCATGTCAATTTCATTATCAAAGTGACCAATATTACAAACGATGGCCTTGTCTTTCATTGCTAAAAAGTTCTCTTTCCTTAAAATATCTTTGTTCCCCGTAGCAGTACAGACAATGTCTGCCGTGGGAATTACATGAGCCAATTTTTTCACTTCAAAACCATCCATTGCAGCCTGAAGGGCACAAATGGGATCAATTTCCGTAACGGTTACTATGGCCCCTGCACCCCGAAAAGAAGCCGCAGTTCCTTTACCTACATCACCATAACCACAAACGACAACTCGCTTTCCAGCAAGCATCACATCCGTAGCACGACGTACTGCATCTACAGCACTTTCTTTACAGCCGTATTTGTTATCAAATTTAGACTTGGTTACAGAGTCGTTTACATTGATAGCGGGCATGGGCAAAGTTCCGTTTTTGACCCTTTCGTACAAACGGTGAACCCCCGTAGTAGTCTCTTCAGAAAGACCACGAATTTCTGCTACTAAAGCGGGAAAGCGGTCTAATACCATGTTGGTAAGATCTCCACCGTCGTCCAAGATCATATTCAACGGTTTTTGATCGGCTCCAAAATGTAGGGTTTGTTCTATACACCAGTCAAATTCTTCTTCGTTCATACCTTTCCAAGCATATACTGGAATACCTGCAGCAGCAATGGCGGCGGCAGCGTGATCTTGTGTAGAAAAAATATTACAAGAACTCCATGTAACTTCTGCTCCAAGGGCAACTAAAGTTTCAATAAGCACCGCTGTTTGAATGGTCATGTGAAGACATCCAGCGATCCGAGCACCTTTAAGTGGCTGCTGCTCACCAAACTCTTTTCGCAAGGCCATTAATCCTGGCATTTCCTTCTCGGCCAATAAAATTTCTTTTCGACCCCATTCGGCAAGTGCGATGTCTTTTACTTTATAGGGAAGGCGTTGCGATGTTTTTGTTTCCATAATTGTACCTTTGAATTTTAGAAGCCAAAAGTACAACCTTTCTAAGCAATTTCAAATGCCTGAATGTCATATCGAAATCATTGAAAAATTCACTCAGATAGCAGTTTGGAAGATTACTGAAACAGAAAGTGAACTGGTTTCTGGGTTGACACTTTCTAAGGAGGCTCTAAATCGATTGGCTCTGAGAAGAAGTGAAATCCATAGAAAAGGCTATTTGGCAATCCGACAGCTTCTTAAACGTTTTGATATCCACCCTTTAACTCATCAATATGATGATAATGGGGCGCCTTACCTTACCGATGGCAGGCATCTTTCCATTACCCATACNAAAGATGTAGCAGCAGTTGCCATTTCTACNAAGCCTGTGGGGATTGATCTGGAACATTATCAAAATAAAATTCTAAAAATTGGACCGCGCTTCTTACATAGAGAAGATACACAGGATCCCAAAAAAGTAAAAGACATTCATTTTTTAACCCAAATTTGGACTGCAAAAGAAGCATTGTATAAAGTGTTTCGAAAACCGGGGATCCACTTCAATACTCAATTGTGTATTCAGCCTTTCAAAGTAGCAGATTCCAAAGGTGCAGGAACGGTATTTGAAGATGGAAAAACACATCATTTTATTCTTCATTATCGTTATTTTGATGGCTATTGTTTAAGCTTGGCAACCCAATAAAAAAAGAAATCATGAAGCTATCTATAGAATTGACTTTGACCCCCTTAAAAGAAGACTTTGTTCCAACTATCAAATCCTTTATTCAGGAATTGAGAACGTTGGGATTTACCATCAAAGAGAATCCTTTAAGTACNCAAATTTACGGTGATTTTGATGTGGTGATGGAAGAATTGGTTCCACTGATTCGAAAGACNTTTCAAGAGGAAAAGGCNGTCATGTTGCATTTAAAATTGGTCAAAGGAGACCGTAGTGACTATGAACCCGATTTTTGAATTTTTTACGGCGCCTTACAGGACTTATGCTACCCTAGATATAGTTCTTGAAGTTGTTGCTGTCTTGACTGGTTTGGCAAGTGTTTGGTTGGCCAAACAAAATAAACTGTGGGTATATCCTACCGGGATGGTATCTACAGCAATTTATGTGTACCTACTTCTAAAAGCAGGATTGTTAGGGGATTTTCTGATTAATGCCTACTATTTTGCGATGAGTTGTTACGGTTGGGTATTTTGGACTCGCCAAATAGAAGGGATGGAGTTGCATAAAATTGATAAAATGAACGTTACAGAAAAAAAATGGAGTTTTTACCTTTTCATGTGTTCCTTACTTTTTGTTGGTGGATTGTANGGATTTTCCGGAAAGTGGGACAGTTGGACGGCACCCNTAGACACCTTTACCACGGCTCTCTTTTTTGTAGGGATGTGGCTGATGGCGAGAAGAAAAATAGCACATTGGATTTTTTGGATTGTGGGAGATGTAATTTCGGTTCCCTTATATCTATACAAAGGCCTAGGCCTTACTAGTATTCAATACCTTATCTTTACTTTTATTGCAATTTTGGGATACATTCAATGGAAAAAAATATACAACAAAGAGCAACTAACTGCTTAAGGATTGTTTTGTATGGCCCGGAATCTACCGGAAAAACAACCCTAGCAAAAGGCTTAGCTGAAATATATCAAACGACTTGGGTGCCTGAATTTGCAAGAACGTATTTACAAGAAAAATGGGATCATAAAAAAGAAGTGTGTGATTTGAATGATTTGTGGATCATCGCAAAAGGCCAGATAAAGTTAGAAAACGAAGCTGTTAAAATGGCTAACAATGTTGTTTTTTGTGACACCAATATTTTAGTTACGAAAGCGTGGTCAGAAACTCATTTTGAGGGCTATTGTGCTCCTGAAATTCAAGCACTTGTAGACACACTTCATTACGACCATTATTTTTTGACTCAAATTGATGTTCCTTGGAAAGCAGACGATTTAAGAGATCGCCCAAATAACAGAAAGGAAATGTTTTCTCATTTCGAAAATTTGTTAAAAGAGAAAAATGCAGCTTACACCATTTTAACAGGTGACTATGAACAGCGAATCCAACAAGCCAAAGAAGTATTAAATTTACTCAAGAGTTAAAATGATATCAGAGCAAGACTACAAACAAATACAGGCTAGTGGAAGGTCCACAGAACTCATACAAAGGCAGTATGAAATTTTGACCGCTAAGCAAAACCTTATTTCGGGAATTCGTCCTGCAGTAATTGGAGATGGGATTCTTCGGTTGGATGAGACTCAAGAAAAACAGGCCTTAGAGAATTTCAATAACCAAGCAGATTCAAAACGCTGGATGAAATTTGTCCCTGCATCTGGAGCCGCTAGCAGAATGGTTGCTCCCTTAAATGCGTTTTTGGAAACAGTCAAACAAAAAGACAAAAAAAACCGTTCCGATTTTTGGGAAACTTCTGACGGGGTTATGATAAATGAGTTGAAACAAACGTTAAAAAACCTTCCTTTTTTTGGTTCTATTCATGCGATACTAAACGAAGATAGGCAAGCCAAATTGGATGAGCCAGAAGCTTATTTTATCAATTTTATTCGTAAAATCGTATCTCAATTTGAGACCTATCCAAAAGGGTTGATTCCCTTTTTTACTGATGAGAAGGGTCAGGAATGGACCCCTTTTGAAGCCCAATTGATTGAAGTAATAGAGCTGGGAAAACAGAAGAGTACGATACCTCTCCATTTGACCATAGATAAAAACCATCGAAAATTATTTGACAAAACATTAGAGTCTTTTAAAGAAAAAATTGGTGGCATGGGGCAGACTTCCTTTAGTGTAGATTATTCCCACCAACATCGGTTGACAGATACGCCTTTTATCGATGAAAAAAAACTGTGGGTTCGTGATGAAAAAGGAGGAATTGCTTTCCGAAAAGGAGGACACGGCGCATTACTTGAAAATCTAAACCATCTGGATGCAGACTGTATTTGGATTAAAAATATTGATAATATTTTACTCGGAAAAGCCAATGCTATTGGAGAAAAATGGATGAAAATTTTGGCAGGGAAACTACTTGCCATTCAAGAGGTCATTTATGAACATTTGGATACTTTAGAACAACAAAAAGCCAATACCCCTTTTCACCCGATTATTACTTTTATTCAAACTCATTTTGATCCTAGTTTTAATTTGAAGGCTGAAAGTAAAATGTCTCATGAGGTACTTTTTGATTATTTACACCGACCCTTGCGTGTCTGTGGAATGATTCCCAATGAAGGGGATACAGGAGGAGGTCCTTTCTGGAAAAAAGTGGTNCGGGGACAAAGTCTACAGATTATTGAAGGAGTGGAACTCGATTCCAATATCGAAGAGCATTCAAAAGCTATTGTGGCAAGTACTCATTTCAATCCTGTCATGATGGTTTGTGGAATCACGGATCACCGTGGCGAAAAATTTTCCCTTTATGACTTCAGAGACGAAAAACGTTTTATGGTGAGTAAAAAAATCAACAAAAACGAAACCATTACTATTTTAGAATGGCCTGGACTGTGGAATGGGGGTATGGCAGAATGGAATTCGATATTTATTGAGCTTCCTGCGGAAACCTTTCACCCTGTAAAATCAGTAATAGATTTAGTTCGATAATTATTTTTAAGTAACTTTGTACCCAATCTCATAGGGGTGCCGTTTTTACGGCTGAGATCATACCCATTGAACCTGAGCAGGTAATGCTGCTAAGGGAACATTTAACAAGTATTAATAGCGAATAAGTACCCCTTTTATTTGAATAGATCTATTCGAATGAAAACGTTACCATTAAGTATTTTATTTTCACTTCAAGCGCTGTTACTTTTAGCACAAACCCCCCTTTCTAAAATTGAGAAAGACTCTCTTTCATCCATTAGTTTAGATGAGGTATTGCTAATGGGAATACGNGCAAAGGATGACACCCCAGTTACTTATACTAATGTAACACGTCAAGACCTCNCAGCTCGAAATTTAGGACAAGACATTCCCATTTTACTGAATTATCTACCAGGCGTAGTGACAACAAGTGATGCAGGTACAGGAATAGGATATACAGGTATTCGAGTTCGGGGCAGTGATGCTACTCGAGTCAACGTAACCATCAATGGAATTCCTTACAACGATGCGGAATCTCAAGGTACGTTCTGGGTAAATTTGCCCGATTTTGCTTCTTCAGTAGAAGCAATTCAGTTACAACGAGGCGTTGGAACTTCAACCAACGGCTCCGCTGCTTTTGGAGCCAGTTTAAATATAGAAACTGATGCGGTTCAGGATGAAGCCTATGCATCCTTGGCCACCAGTATTGGAAGTTTTAATACCATTAAAAATACGTTGAAATTTTCTTCAGGAACCCTCAATGAAGGTGTTACTATTTCAGGAAGATTATCCCAAATCAATTCTGATGGCTATGTAGATCGTGCAGCATCAAACCTGGATGCATATTATTTACAAGGAACGTTTAAAGACGAAAACACATTACTTAAAGCTCTTGTTTTTGGGGGTCAGGAAATTACTTATCAGTCTTGGTATGGGCTAGATCCTGCGACCTTAAAAGCCAATCGAAGGTACAATCCAGCAGGAGAAATTTATGACAATGTGGGTAATCGTATTGCCTTTTATGACAATCAAGTAGATGATTACTCCCAAGAACACTACCAATTTCATTGGAACGAGCGCTTGAACTTAAATTGGAACCTTGCACTGGGATTCAATTATACCCACGGAAGTGGTTTTTATGAAGAATATAATGACTTGTGGTACAATCAAAATATAAGTTTTGGGGAAAATACGAGCTTTGAATATCTTCAACTTACACCCTTTCAAGTGGGAGAATCTATAATTCGCAATAGTGAGAATATCACCCAAAAGTGGTTGGACAATGATTACTATGTGCTGACCTTTGGTTTGAATTTTGAAAAGAAAGAGACACGCTTAAACTTTGGCGCGCTTTTGAGCCGTTATATAGGAGCTCATTTTGGGAAGCTCATTTGGGGTGAAACTATAGGGGAAGTATCCCCGAATCATCAATTTTATTTCAATGAAGGCACTAAAACTGAAGGTAGTTTCTTTGCCAAAATAACCCAAAATTTTTCTCAATCCCTTTCGGGGTTTTTAGATCTTCAAATCCGTGCTATAGATTATAAAGTTATGGGTCAGATAGCAGGCCCATCCTCTTTTTCTGTTTCAGATAGTTTTTTGTTCTTTAACCCTAAAGGAGGTTTTACCTATACACTCACCCCTGGACAAAAGCTATATGTTTCTTATGCCAAAGTACAGCGTGAACCCAATCGGACCGATTATGAAAACGGTGCGCCAAAACCCGAAAAATTAAATGATTTTGAGTTGGGATGGCGTATCAAGACCCCTAAAATTCAGGCGCAAACAAATGTGTATTGGATGGCATATAAAGATCAATTGGTATTGACGGGAGCCCTCGATGAGGTAGGGGCACCGATTCGTCAAAATGTAGGAAAAAGCAGACGTATAGGGGTTGAAGTTGAACTGAAAATGAATCTCCACTCACAATGGCTGTGGCAACCCAATATTGCACTGAGTAGCAATCAAAATTTAGATTTTTATTTTGAACGAAATGGAATTTTAGAAAATTTAGGGAAAACACAACTTGCCTATTCTCCCAATATCGTTGCAGGAAGTGCATTGATGTTTGTGCCTTCAACTCGTTTCCAAATCGGTTTATTATCAAAATTTGTAGGGAAACAGTATATGGGAAATATTGATTCTGAAAATTCAATATTAGCATCCTATTTTGTCAATGACCTCAATGCAGTGTATTCTTGGCAACCCAATAAATGGATTAAGGAAATTCAATGGTCTCTAGTGGTCAATAACCTTTTGAACAAACAGTACGAATCCAATGGGTATTTTTATACTTTTAATGACACATGGTCTGTACCAGATCAGGTTACTACTATTGAAGGTACAGGCTATTATCCTCAGGCTGGAATTAATTTTATAACAGGTGTAATGCTGCGGTTTTAAAATCGATAACCTACAATTAGTCGAGTAACAAAACGACCAAAATCGCCCTCAGGATCATTGTTCAGCAATTGTTGTCCGATAAGGGTGATTTTTAGTTGAGTGTTGTATTCCAAACCCAGTTCTAAGGCATAACCAAAGGCAAATGGACTTAGCTGATCGTTAAAAAACTGTGTTCTGCTTTTTTCTGTACTTTGATGTGCAATTAGACTTGGGAAGGTCCAAAAATACAAGCTGCTATTGGTTAAGGCATCATCGGCTAAAGTTTTTTGGTACACCCATCCCAAGCGGCTATAATTGTCAAAAAAGGAAGTACTTTGAAAATNAGGTAAAGGCTGTCCTTGTATCCATTTTTTGCCCACACTTAGTGCAATTTTAGTGTGCTGAAGTTGTCTTTGAGAAAGAGGGAAACTAAAGAAAAAATTGCCATTGATAGTTCCTCCTATGGGGTGCATTAAAAAATCAAAAGTATTTAGTGCATCTACTCGATTTCCCCTCCAAAGTGTTTGAGTTCCGTATAAGGTAAAGGCGAAATGATTTCCGTTTTTTCCATCGTATTGGAATTTGGCGGCTTCTATCGTAATGTCCACATGTTTTAAACTACTCACCCCTACAATTCCTGTTCGGATCAACTGAATTCGAAAATTACTTTCCTCCCGTTTGCCTTGGGTATAGTCAATTTCAAACAACTGCCCAAAACCAAAAGGACTAATCAGTAAAAACCCGATCAGGAAGAGTTTCTTTTTTACCAAAATAACCACTTTTGAAAACATAAGATTTTAGTTAATTGGATATTCTTAAAGTACCATTTAAATCTTGAATTTGATAAAATAGCAAACCTTGGGGAGGGTCCAAGTCTTCACTGGGATTCAAAATTTGCCCCGTAGCTAGACTGTATTGAAAATCCTCACAGCCACAGACAGCCAAAACTCCAGTGATGGTAAGAGAAGAACAGGCTTTGGGAGTGTGGTTGGGACAAGTAGCTTCCCAAGCAAGAAAGGTATTTCCATTAAGATTAAATACAATGACTCCATTGATACCCAAATCGGGAACTAAAAGACTGTTGCCTACAAAATTTAACCCGTTGTACAATGGGAGTGATAAATTGATTTCACGTTGAAAACGAATATCAACAAGGTAAGGGTTTCGTTGCAGAGGTTCTTTGCCACAACTTAGGATTCCCATTAAAATCCCTAGATTTAGCAGGTAGAACTTTCTAAATTTTTTAGTGCCTAGTCTCAAATTTGTATCTTTGCTTATTAATCCACCTTTGGGAGGATTTTTTGTTTTTTATAAAACGTATAAATCATGAGTAAAGTATCTTATTACACTGAAGAAGGCTTAAAAAAGTTACGTGCAGAGTTAAATCAACTCAAAGACGTGGAGCGCCCCAAAGCCTCTCAAGCTATTGCTGAAGCTCGAGACAAGGGAGATTTAAGTGAAAACGCGGAATATGATGCGGCAAAAGAAGCACAGGGAATGCTAGAGATGCAAATTGCAAAACTCGAAAACACATTATCTAACGCTCGGATCATTAACGAGTCGGAATTGGATACTTCTAAAGTACTTGTGCTCTCTACGGTAGAGGTAAAAAATAAGGCCAACGGAGCAAAAATGAAATATACCTTGGTAGCGCAAAGCGAAGCAGATTTAAAAACAGGTAAAATTTCAGTAGATTCCCCCATTGGTAAGGGACTTTTAGGAAAAAAAGTAGGAGAATCAGCAGTAATTTCAGTTCCCAACGGAAAAATTGAATTGGAAATACTTTCCATAGCTCGAAACTGATGGAAACCCTATTTAGTAAAATTATAGCGGGTAAAATTCCATGCTACAAAGTAGCTGAAGATGCTTATTGTTTTGCCTTTCTGGACATCCACCCCAACACCAAAGGGCACGTGTTGTGTGTCCCCAAAAACCCCACAGATAAATTATTTGACTTGTCAGAAAAAGACTACAATCGTTTGATGACTTTTTCTAGGAAAGTAGCTTTGGCTTTGAGAAAAGCAGTTCCATGCAAACGTATAGGAATATCTGTAGTGGGACTTGAAGTACCCCATGCCCATGTACATCTTATTCCACTAGAATCAATCGAAGATATTAGTTTTCAAAAAAAGGTAGAATTGAATCCGGAAGTAATGCAAGAAACCGCGAACACCATAGCCTCTTTTTTTGATGCTTAATTAGAGATTAAAGGCTTTTGTTTAACAGAATCTGAAAGCTAGTTCCTTTTCCAATAACCGTTTTGAGAACCCCAATTTTACCCAAATGAAAGTCTTCTACAATTCTTTTAGCAAGTGACAGACCCAGACCCCACCCTCTGTTTTTTGTGGTAAACCCAGGCTTAAATATTTTTGAGGCAATTTCTTTTTTCATCCCCGATCCTGTATCCGAAATCAAAATCTCAATTTGTTTTGTATGCTCGGTCAACTGAACGCTGAGTGTACCTTTACCTTTCATAGCATCAATACCATTTTTGATTAAATTTTCAAGTGTCCAACTGATCAACTGGGGATTGAAGGGCACTATAATTTCTTTTTCAGGAAGGTCAATTTCAAATTTCACATGCTCAGAACTTCTTTTTTGTAGGTAGCTCACAGTGTGTTGAATCGCCTTAACAAGATCCAAAGGAGTAAGCTCGGGAACAGAGCCTACTTTCGAAAAACGATCCGTAATCAAATTTAGACGTTCTATATCTTTTTCAATTTCAAGTAGAGGAGTCGAATGGGAGTGTTTCTCTTTCAGCAGTGTGATCCACCCCATCATAGAGGTTAGGGGTGTTCCTATTTGGTGTGCAGTCTCTTTTGCCATGGCAGCCCAAAGTCTATTCTGCTCCGCAATACGAGCTGTTTTAAACACAAAATATAGAACCGCTCCAAACAGTAGAATAATTAACAATAGCGCTAGGGGATAGTATTGAAGCTTTTTTAGCATGGCAGAATCGCCATAATACAGTTTTTGATTTACTAGCAGTATCCCCTTTTCATCTCGATATTGGATGAGTATAGGGTCGTTCTCTTCTTTTATTCGAGCCAATTTGTCGTACAGTGCAGTGGAATCTTGTTTTTCACTATCCCAATTGATATTTCGGATTTCGATGATCTTATCCAATGCATCCACCTGAATCATGGGGTTATTTCCCGTTCGCTGCAATACTTCAAAAGTGAGATTGCTTAAGCTGGGATTTTTGATGTACTCTTCTTGAGCCATTGCCCAAAGCTCCATCTTCGTGCGTTCTTGGATACTGAGGCTTTTAAAGAGGATATTTGTATTCCATAAAATCAACACCACAATCGCAAAGGCAAAGAGGAGCCAGCTGTTTTTAAAGGCTTTTTTTAAGGCGCTAAGTAGCTTCATAACAAGAAGTTCCAAACGAAGATACTCCAATTTAATAAATTAGATAAAAAGCAAAGGGAAGCCCTAAAAACTTTTGTTATTTTTGTAGTAAGCACAAAAAAATTATGGAGTTATCTGGAAAAATAAAATGGATTGATGAAACGAAAACGTATGGGAGTAATGGTTTTCGGAAAAGAGAAGTTGTCGTCACAACTGAAGAACAATATCCACAACACATACTGGTGGAATTTGTTCAAGATAAATGCGACTTACTCAATTCCTTCCAAGTCGCTCAGAACGTGAAAATAGGAATCAATTTACGGGGTCGGGAATGGGTCAATCCCCAAGGTGAAACCAAGTATTTTAATTCCATTCAAGGCTGGAGAATTGAAGCCCTAGAAGCATCAGCTCCTTCTGAAATGCCTCCTATGCCTCCTCCCTCCGCATTTGAACCTGCTGAAGGTGACGCCAAAGAGGTAGATGACGATTTACCTTTCTAATCCCACTTGGGAATGACGAAAACAAGCTGTCAGATGGTCATTGACCATTCCGGTAGCTTGCATATGTGCATAGACCACGGTGGGTCCCACAAACTTAAACCCCCTTTGCTTAAGATCTTTGCTTATTTTTTCTGCTAAAGGGGTAAAAGCAGGTATTTCTTCTAGTTTTTTGTAGTGATTTATTAAGGGTTTTCCTGAAACAAAGTCCCAAATATAATTCGAAAAACTGCCTCTTTCTTTTTGGATTTCCATAAATGCTTTAGCATTGTGAATGGTCGCGGCTATTTTCAATCGATTACGAATGATTCCCGGATTAGAAAGGAGATCATCTTCTTTATGAACGCCGTAAGTAGCAATTTTGGAATAGTCAAAATGGTCAAAAGCTTTTCTAAAATATTCCCGTTTTTTAAGAACGGTGATCCAACTTAAGCCTGCTTGAAATGTTTCAAGCACTAAAAATTCAAACAAAAGACGGTCCTCAAAAATAGGGACCCCCCATTCCTGATCATGATATTTTTCATAGAGTGCATTGCCTAGGCACCAGCCACATCGATTTTTTTGCATGAAGTTAAGGTATAAAAAAAGCACCTTGTAAAGGTGCTTTTTAACAGTTTGTAAGGGTTCTATTATACTAGAGCCACACGTTCAAAACCAGTTACTTCAGTCCCTGATTCAGACTTGACGTAGTTTGCAACGGAAACTTTATTGTCTTTAATAAAGTCTTGATTGACTAGGGTATTGTCTTTAAAGAATCGTTTTAGTTTTCCTTTGGCAATGTTGTCTAGCATGGCTTCAGGCTTGCCTTCTTGTCGCAATTGATCTTTTGCGATTTCAATTTCTTTTTCAATTACGGAGGCGTCTACACCTTCTTCATTCAGGGCGATGGGGTTCATTGCAGCAGCTTGCATCGCTACATTTTTGGAAACTTCAGCTGCATTGTCTACCACATCAGCAAGACCTACAAGAGTGGCGATCTTATTCCCAGCGTGTATGTAAGAACCTACATAGGCCGCTTCTAATGTTTTAAAACCACCAATTTCAATTTTCTCTCCGATGACTCCCGTTTGTTCTGTAAGTTTTTCTGCAACGGTCATCCCTTTGAATTCTGCAGCTAAGAAACTTTCTAAAGTTTTATGTTCTAGTGCCAATTGGGTAAGCTCTTCCGCTAGTGCGAGATAAGTCTCGTTTTTAGCAACAAAATCAGTTTCACAATTCAAAGACACAATTACTCCTGAGGTGTTATCTGCATTTACTTTTGCAAGTACAGCTCCTTCAGAAGATTCACGATCTGCTCGGTTGGCAGCCACTTTTTGACCTTTTTTACGCAGGTTTTCTACGGCTTTATCAAAATCACCCTCGGCTTCGACAAGTGCTTTTTTACAATCCATCATTCCCGCCCCAGTGGCTTGGCGGAGTTTGTTTACTTCAGATGCAGTAATTTTCACAGTTCTTTTATTTAATTGGTTATGCGTCTTTTTCTTTCGAGTCCTTTTCTTCTTCAGCAGGAGTTTCTTTTGTAGTCTCCTCCGCAGCAGTTGTTTCTTCTGGAGTCGCTGCTACAGTTACTTCTTCATTTGAAGTTTCCTCGGTTTGGTCTTTTACTTCTTCTTTTGCAGCGGCTTCCATTTTACTTGCATCGTCCTCTGCAGTACCCTCTTTTTCATTTTTTCGCTCTTGTAGTCCTTCTGCAACTGCAGCAGTAACTAAATCCATAATTTTATCGATAGATTTCGAAGCATCATCATTTGAAGGAATTACATACTCCACATCTCTAGGGTCTGAGTTGGTATCGACCATTGCAAAAATGGGAATCTTTAATTTTTGCGCTTCTTTCACTGCAATGTGTTCGCGAGTGGTATCCACAATAAAAATAGCCCCAGGTAAACGAGTCATATCTGTGATGGATCCTAAATTCTTTTCGAGTTTTGCACGAAGGCGATCTACTTGAAGACGTTCTTTTTTCGATAGGGTTTCGAAAGTACCATCCTTTTTCATTCGGTCAATTGCCGCCATTTTCTTTACGGCTTTTCGAATGGTTACAAAGTTGGTCAACATACCCCCAGGCCAGCGCTCTGTGATATACGGCATGTGTACTGCCTTGGCTTTTTCAGCCACGATGTCTTTCGCTTGTTTTTTGGTTGCGACAAAAAGAATTTTACGGCCTGAAGCTGCAATTTTCTTTAACGCTGCGTTACTTTCTTCGATCTTAGCAGCGGTCTTGTAAAGGTTGATAATATGAATCCCATTGCGCTCCATATAGATATAGGGAGCCATATTCGGATTCCATTTACGGGTTAAGTGTCCAAAGTGGACGCCTGCTTTGAGCAGGTCATTTACTTCTGGTTTTGCCATTGTGTTTTAGTTTACGTTCCTTTTGATTAGCAACAAGTGTAAAACTTGTTTAGATGCTAAACTAACATCCGCCTTGGCGGTTTAAGCAACAGGTTTTGATTGATAAATGAATGAACTTTGTTTTGCCGAAACAAAACGATACCAATTAACGTTTTGAGAATTGGAATTTTTTTCTTGCTTTTTTCTGACCGAACTTTTTACGCTCTACCATTCGTGGGTCTCTAGTCAACAAACCTTCGGGCTTTAATTCTGCTCGAAATTCTTCGTTGATTTTACATAGCGCTCTGGAAATTGCCAAACGAACGGCTTCCGCTTGTCCGTTGCTTCCTCCTCCTTTTACAGTTACATTCAAATCATAGTTCCCTTCGGTATTGGTCAATATAAAGGGTTGTTGGATTTTGTATTGTAAACTTGGTGTAGGAAAGTAGTCTGTATATTTTTTCTTGTTGACCGTTATCGCACCTTTACCATCGCTTACAAAAATTCTAGCGACAGAGGTTTTACGACGGCCAATAGTATGAATAGTATCCATTATAAGTAATCGTTTATGTTAATGGTTTTTGGATTTTGTGCTTCTTGGCTATGGTCAGCACCTCCATAAACACGTAGGTTTCTGAAAAGGTCAGCACCTAATTTATTTTTTGGCAACATTCCACGCACTGCGTTTTCAACAAGCCGGGTGTCTTTTTTGTTGTGAAGCTGTGTAGCGTTCAAAATGCGTTGCCCTCCAGGATAACCTGTATGTCGAACATATTCTTTTTGCTCCCATTTGTTTCCGCTTAGAGTTACGGTAGAAGCGTTGACTACAATAACGTTGTCACCACAATCAACATGAGGGGTATAATTCGTTTTNTATTTACCACGCAAAAAATTTGCAATAACNGTAGAAACCCTTCCTAAAGGCAGGTCTTTTACGTCAACAACAACCCATTCTTTGTTGGCTGTATTTGCGTTTGCTGAAATCGTTTTATAACTCAGTGTATTCACAATAATTTGTTTTAACCGCTCGAAAATTGCTCCAACGGGCTGCAAATGTACAATTATATATTATTTAGGGAAAATTTTTTATTGAAATTTCTTACTAAAGCGATGTACAACAAAATTTAGATTAATGTGCTTCTAGCCAATGGGTTCCAATTCCAATATCCACCACCAAAGGTACTTCCAGTTGAAAAGCGTTTTCCATTTCGGTTTTGACCATCTTTTCTAGTGCTTCTACTTCTTCCTTTGGGACGTCAAAAACCAGTTCATCGTGAACTTGAAGTAACATTTTGGAGTTCCATTTTTCCTTGTGAAGTCTTTTTTGAATGGCAATCATGGCCAACTTGATGATGTCTGCAGCGCTCCCTTGTATGGGTGCATTGACCGCATTGCGNTCTGCAGCACCGCGAACCACCGCATTTTGAGAATTAATNTCTTTAAGGTAGCGTCTTCTGCCGAGCACTGTAGCTACATAGCCATGATCACGCGCAAAGTCAATTTGATCTTGAATATAAGCGCGTAACTTGGGGTAGGTAGCATAATAGGTTTCAATCAGTTCCTTGGATTCAGTCCGATTTAAACTGGTTTGCTGACTCAATCCAAAAGCAGAAACCCCATAAATGATTCCAAAATTTACCGTTTTGGCATTACTGCGTTGTTCGCGTGTCACTTTTTCAAGTGGGACATTAAAAACCTTAGCCGCTGTAGCGGCGTGAATATCTTCGTTGTTCTGGAATGCACTGACCATGCCTTCATCTTTACTAAGTGCTGCTATGATTCGCAATTCGATTTGAGAATAATCGGCAGCCATGAGAATGTGATTTTCATCTCGAGGGATAAAAGCTTTTCGGACTTGTTGGCCACGTTCGGTTCGAATAGGAATGTTTTGCAAGTTGGGGTTGTTACTGCTCAAGCGTCCTGTAGCAGCAACTGCTTGGTTGTAAATGGTGTGTACACGCCCTGTTTTGGGATTAATTTCTCTGGGGAGGGCTTCAACATAGGTGTTTTGTAGTTTTTGAAGTGACCTCCAGTCCAATATATCGGAAACAATAGGATGATCTTTTGCCAGGTAGGAAAGTACATCTTCGGCGGTAGAGTATTGTCCTGTTTTTGTTTTTTTGGGCTTATCCACCAGTTTGAGTTTATCAAATAATATGGGACCTAATTGTTTTGGTGAGGCAAGATTAAAAGTTTCTCCAGCCGCTTCAAAAATCGCTTTTTCTAATATTTGGATGTCACTAGATAGTCCTTTAGAAAGTTCGCTTAAGAATTTTGTATCAAGATTGATTCCCTCACATTCCATGTCTGTAAGGACTTCCACCAAGGGAAGCTCCACCTCTTTATATAAAGACAGGGTATTTGNTGCAGCCATTTCTTTTTCAAAATGCTGTTTTAGTTGTAGAGTAATGTCTGCATCTTCAACGGCATACTCGGTTTGAAGTACTAAAGGAACCTCTCGCATACTGCCTTGATTTTTTCCTTTTTTGCCAATGAGTTCGGTGATGGGTTGTGGGCTATAGTTTAGATAGGTTTCTGCCAACACGTCCATATTGTGGCGCATGTCTGGATTGATGAGGTAATGGGCTACCATAGTGTCAAATAGGGGGGCTTGTACAACGATTCCATAATTCCGTAAAACCTTGAGATCGTATTTTAAGTTATGTCCTATTTTTTCGATTTCTGGATGTTCAAAAAAGACCTTAAATGGAGCTAATATTTTAAGAACTTGATTAGGATCCTCAGGAAGGTGTAAATAATAGCCTTGCCCAGCTGTCCAAGAAAAAGCAATTCCAACTAGATCGGCTTCTAATGCATTGAGTGAGGTGGTTTCTGTATCAAAACACACTTGGGTTTGTAGAAGAAGTTTTTGTAATAAAAGTTCCCGTGCTTTTTCACTATCCACTAGTTGGTACCAGTGGTCTTGAGCGTTTAAATTTTTTCGTTGTGAAGCATCTCCTTCACTTGAGCTTCCACTCCCTGGTGCAGCAAACAAGTCGAATTGTTGCCCCTCCTGCGGACGAGCTTGATCTTTAGGCTTTTCTATATCCGAAGAAGAGGGTTCTGTGGAAGGGTTAAAAATCTTTCTAAAATTTTCGGCCATTCTTCGAAACTCAAGTTCCTCAAAAAGCACATTCACTTTGGATTGGTCGGGTTCACTAAGGATATAATTTTCTGCTTCAAAGGTTACGGGAACGTCAAGAAGAATGGTGGCCAATTCTTTTGATAAAATTCCTTGCTCTTTGTGAGTTTGAATTTTTTCTCCCAATTTGCCCTTGACTTCGTGNGCATTTTCTAATAAAGCTTCCATNCTACCGTAAGTATGGAGTAATTTTTTTGCAGTTTTATCGCCTACGCCAGGAAGCCCTGGAATGTTATCCACGGCATCACCCATCATCCCAAGATAATCGATGACTTGCTCTGGACGTTCAACTTCGAATTTTTTCTGTACTTCTGGAATGCCCCAAATTTCAATACCATTTCCCATACGTGCGGGGCGATACATAAAAATATTCTCCGAAACCAATTGTGCAAAATCTTTATCTGGAGTGACCATAAATACTTGATAGCCTTCCTTTTCTGCTTGTTTGGCAAGGGTTCCTATGATGTCATCGGCTTCATAGCCCTCTTTGACTACTACAGGAATATGCATGGCTTCCAAAATTTGCTGAATATAAGGCACAGCAAGCCTTATGGCCTCAGGAGTTTCATCACGATTNGCCTTGTATTCAGGGTAAAGNTCGTTGCGAAGTTGAGACCCTCCTTTGTCAAAGCATACGGCGAGATGATCCGGACGTTCTCGTTTAATGACATCTAAGAGAGAATTGGTAAAACCCATGATGGCAGAGGTATCCATACCCTTGGAGTTGATTCTTGGATTTTTAATGAAGGCGTAGTAGCCCCTAAAAATTAATGCGTAAGCATCGAGTAAAAAAAGACGTTTTTGAGTACTCATGGATTCGTTTGGGATAAATTTAAAAAACTAAACGGCTCCGCACCTTATCCCTTGATTTTATTTAATAACAACGTAAGCTTTTTTACAACATTTCCTGAATCCAAGCCGATTTCTTGGAGTAGGGTGCTACTTTTTCCATGGGGCACAAACGCATCATCCACACCTTCTACAACTACGGGGGTCTGATACGAATGTTGGGCGGCAAATTCAAGCACAGCACTTCCCACCCCCCCTTTCTTTACTCCCTCTTCAAAAACAATAACGGCTTTATAATTTTTAAATATGCGATGTAATAATGCCTCATCCAGGGGTTTTGCAAAACACAAATCAAAGTGGGCGAAAGCCTCAGCTTGCTTTCCATTTTCCAGTGCTAATTGAATTGTTTTGGCGAATGTTCCCAATGACAAAATAGCGACTTCGTTTCCTTCTTTTAATTGTTCTCCTTTTCCCCAAGGGACTTTTTTAAACGCAAATGAGCACTTTTCAATTTCGCTGTAGCCCCTGGGGTAGCGAATGGCTAGGGGGGTGTCAATTCCAAACTGAGCTGTATAAAGCAAGTTTTGTAGTGCTTTCGCATCTCTAGGTGCAGCAATTTCAATATTAGGAATGCAACGCAAATAAGCAATATCAAAAAGACCGTGGTGGGTTGGTCCATCGTGACCTACGATTCCAGCTCTGTCAATACAAAAAATTACGGGAAGTTTCTGCAGGGCTACATCGTGAATGATTTGATCGTAAGCACGCTGCAAAAAAGTAGAATAAATAACACAGAAGGGGATAATCCCTTGAGTTGCCATACCCGCAGCAAGGGTTACAGCATGCTGTTCTGCAATACCTACATCAATGCATTGTTGGGGTAAGCTGTGCATCATTTCAACCAAACCACTACCCGTAGGCATGGCTGGGGTAATGGCTACAATTTTTTTATTTTTTAGGGCAAGTTGAAGAAGTGTAGCCCCAAAAACCTCCTGAAATTTAAGAGTTTTATTTTTTGGAGAAGGATTGAGTTTGCCTGTCATGGGATCAAACTTTCCTGGGGCGTGATAGGTTACCTGAGCTTNTTCCGCAGAAGTTAGTCCCTTTCCTTTGGTAGTGACAATGTGAATCACACGAGGCCCGTTTAATTTTTTTTGGTTTTCAAAAGTGGCACATAGTGCGTTGATATCATGCCCATTGATAGGACCGTGATACGGAAGATTTAATGATTGAAAGAAGTTGGGGGTAGAGGGTGTTTTTTCTTTGACTGTATCAAAATAGGTTTTTAAAGCTCCTACACTGGGGTCAATACCCATGCTGTTGTCATTCAAGAGTACAAGTACATTCGCTTGGGTGGTTCCTAAATGATTTAGCGCTTCAAAAGCCATGCCATTGGCAATTGATGCGTCACCCACGACTGCGATATGAAGGCGACTTTGATTTTGAAGTTGAGCACTAAGTGCCATACCTAGTGCAGCAGAAATAGCCGTACCTGCATGTCCTGTACCAAAGACATCATAGGGGCTTTCTTCTCGTTTTGGGAAACCACTAATTCCCTCTCGTTGTCTTAGTTTTTGAAAGGCTTTTCTCCGCCCAGTGAGCATCTTATGACCGTAGGCTTGATGACCTACATCCCAAAGTAACAAATCTTCAGGTGTATTAAAGCAATAGTGTAAAGCTATGGTGAGTTCTACAGTTCCTAGGCTAGATCCTAAATGTCCTTCCCCCTTGGCCAAAGCATGGATGATTTCTTGACGCAATGCTTCCGCAAAACTCTGAAGGACTTCTGGGGAAAGTTTGCGCAAATCTGCAGGACTTTGAATCTCTTTGAAGTGGTTTGTAGCCATGGGGTAAAGGTAAGGCAAAACATTTTCAAGAGACAACGTCCCAGAATGTGTATTTTTATTGGATGGAATTAGATGATGTTTATTTTATGAAACTTGCGTTGCAAGAGGCTGATAAGGCCGCAGCATTGGGTGAGGTTCCTGTAGGCGCTGTAGTGGTTGTAAATCAAAGGGTGATTGCACGAACACATAATCTGACGGAACGACTACATGATGTAACTGCCCATGCTGAAATGCAAGCCATTACTTCTGCGGCAAATTTTTTAAATGGAAAATATCTGGTAGGATGTACTCTGTACGTTACTCTGGAACCCTGTATCATGTGCGCAGGTGCCTTGGCATGGAGCCAATTGCATCGAGTGGTCTTTGGTGCTTCAGATCCGAAGAGAGGGTTTCTTCAAGCCGCGATAGCGCTACATCCCAAAACGAAAGTTACACCTGGTATTCTTCATGAAGAATCAAAAGCCTTGCTCGATCATTTCTTTGCTAAAAAAAGGAAATAAAAAAAGCATCTTGTTTCCAAGATGCTTGATACCTAGTAATAATATATAAACTTATAATACGGTAATGTTGGAAGCTTGCTTCCCCTTTTTACCGTCTTCTTCTACATACTCTACTTTAGCCCCTTCTCTAAGGGTTACGCCGTTTAGGGCTGAAATGTGAACGAATACGTCTTCTCCAGATTCATCGTTGGTAATGAAACCAAATCCTTTGGCTTCATTGAAAAATTTAACTGTACCAGTCATGTTTGTATTTAAAAAATTATGTACAAAGGTAGTCTTATTATTCGGCCAACCTCTTTTTTTAACACTTTTTTCATATCAAAGTGATTGATTTTCAATTATTTTCATTAAAAACCTATCCGATACCTCCTCTTAAATCTCAAAAATCACCATTCCTTGTTTAAAACTCCTAATCATTCGGGGAATATATTATAAATGCCTCTAAGTNAATGAATAAGGTGTAATGAACCTTGATAGTTTTGAATTAGCCTTTCCCTTTCATTTTTTTGAGGTTTTCCTCACTTAGGGTATAATCTTTTAGTCGTTTACCTTTCCAGCGGTGGTACAGAAAAAGGGGTAAGAAAAGAAAGGTACCCCCTAAAACGGTAAAACCAATAATTCGTTCTCCTGTGGCAAAGTCTATTTGGCTTTTGTGGTACAACCCATAGGCAAGGGTACCCAGCAGTAAGGCAAACAACAAGCGGAGGACAGTTTTCACGATTTGGGTTTTGCTAGGGATTGAAGTGCGAGTTCTTCCAACTGGGCATTGTCTATGGCTGCAGGAGCATCAATCATGACATCGCGACCACTGTTGTTTTTAGGGAAAGCAATAAAGTCCCGTATAGTCTCCTGACCTCCTAAAATGGCCACGAGTCGATCCAGTCCAAAGGCAATTCCTCCATGGGGAGGAGCCCCGTATTGGAAGGCATCCATCAAAAAGCCAAACTGGGCTTGAGCCTCTTCTTTTGTAAAACCAAGGAGGTCAAACATTTGGGCTTGGAGCTTTTGATCATGAATTCGAATGGATCCTCCTCCGATTTCATTTCCATTTAACACCAAGTCATACGCATTGGCTTTAACGGCAGCAGGATCGGTAGCTAATTTTTCCAAATCCTCGGGCTTGGGAGCCGTAAAGGGGTGGTGCATGGCGTGGTAACGTTGGGTGTCTTCATCCCATTCCAANAGAGGAAAATCGGTAATCCACAAGGGAGCAAAGACTTTGGGATCACGCANATCCATGCGTTCTGCCAGTTCCATNCGCAAGGCACTGAGTTGGGTTCGGGTACTGTGTGCTTCTCCAGAAAGGATCAGCAGTAAGTCNCCAGCTTGAGCCCCTGCTTTTTCAGCCCATACTTTAAGATCGTCTGGACCAAAGAATTTATCTACAGAAGATTTAAAAGTCCCGTCCGCATTGCACTTGACATAAACCAAACCTTTGGCTCCAATCTGTGGACGNTTGACCCAGTCAATCAACGCATCNATTTCTTTACGGCTGTAAGAAGCGGCACCGGGTACTGCAATTCCNACCACCAACTCTTGGCTATCAAAAACTCCAAAACCCTTACCTTGAGCAGAATCGTTCAGTTCTGTAAAGGTCATTCCAAAGCGGATATCGGGTTTGTCGTTCCCATAGGTTTTCATTGCTTCATCGTAGCTCATTCGAGGAAAATCCCCTACTTCAATTCCATTAATTTCTTTGAGTAAATGTCGGGTCAAGCCTTCAAATTGGGTTAAAATATCTTCTTGATCCACAAAGGTCATCTCACAGTCAATTTGGGTAAATTCGGGCTGCCTGTCTGCACGCAGGTCTTCATCTCGAAAACATTTTACGATCTGGAAATACTTATCCAAACCACCCACCATCAACAACTGTTTAAAGGTTTGGGGAGATTGGGGTAAGGCATAAAACTGTCCTTCATTCATCCGAGAAGGCACCACAAAATCTCGAGCNCCCTCCGGGGTCGATTTTATTAAATAAGGGGTTTCAACATCAATAAATCCGGCATCGGTCAAATACTTGCGAACGGCCATCGATACTTGTGAGCGGAAGAGTAAATTTTCTTTGACTGGATTTCTTCGCAGGTCAAGGTATCGGTATTGCATCCGCAACTCTTCGCCGCCGTCGGTTTGATCTTCGATCGTAAAAGGTGGGGTTTTGGCTTCGTTCAAAATTGTTAGATCTTCAACCAATACCTCAATGGCACCGGTATTAAGATTGGGATTTTTAGATTCCCTTTCAATTACGGTACCTTGAATTTGAATCACAAATTCTCGCCCTAAATTTTGCGCTTTTTCAAACACTGCTTTTGGGGTGCGTTCTTCATCAAATACTAATTGGGTGATGCCGTAACGGTCCCTTATATCTACCCATACGATAAAGCCTTTATTTCTGCTTTTTTGCACCCATCCCGATAGGGTTACGCTTTGATTTAAGTCTTCAATACGGAGCCCTCCGCAGTCATGTGTTCTATACATAAGTTCTACTGTTGTGGTAAAATTAAAAAATCCTGAAGTGTGAACCTCAGGATTTGACTTACTTTATATGATCTTCTTTACCCAAAGTTTAATTGAATAAATAATGGTGAAGGTGGCAGGAACAATTACTAGAGTCAAGAAGGTGGCAAAGGTCAACCCAAAGATGACGGTCCAGGCAAGCGGTCCCCAGAAAATTACATTGTCTCCTCCTACATAAATCTTGGGATCCCATTCAGAGAAAAGTGAGAAAAAGTCAATATTAAGTCCTATCGCTAGAGGAATCAACCCTAAAACAGTGGTGATTGCTGTAAGAATTACAGGCCGNAAACGGGCTGTTCCNCCTTCAATGATTGCTAGGGTTGCTTCATTTTTTTCTAGAAGTGTTCCTGGACTTAGATTAAGCTCTGCACTTTTTCGATCGATTAAAAGTTGGGTGTAATCCAAAAGTACCACACCATTGTTTACAACAATTCCAGCCAAGGCAATAATTCCCATCATAGTCATCAAAATGACGAAAGGCATCTGAAAAGCAATCAAACCAAGAAAAACCCCTGTAAAACTCAAAAAGATGGACAATAAAATGATGAGTGGTTTTGAAATCGAATTGAACTGGAAGACTAAAAGTAACAATATCAACCCTAAGGCAGCTAACAATGCATTGGAAAGGAAGGACATGTTTTTCTCTTGTTCTTCAATTTCTCCAGAAAACTTAAAACGCACCCCTTGAGGCAGTTCATAATTGGACAATACATTTTTTACTTGATCCACTACCGCATTGGCATTGTACCCTGCCAGAACGGGAGAGTATAGGGTCACCACCCTATTGAGTTGGCGGTGTTTGATGGCATTGAAACTGGTGCTATTTTCCCGTTCAATAAGTGCGGTTACTGGAATTTCTTTAATTTGACCATTGGCAGGATCCCTAAAAATGATATTTTGATTGTAAAGGGCGTTGTCATCGTAGCGGTTGGCTTTGTTAAATCGTACATTGATATCATAGTCATCTCCGTCCTTTTTGAAGACGCCTGCTTTGGATCCAAAAAGGGAAGTTCTGAGTAATTGTCCTACTTGAGAAGTAGAGACACCAAGTTCACCCGCTTTTTCACGATCAATATTGAGTTGGATTCCCGGTTTATTTTTATTGACATCAATTTTTAGTTCTTCCACCCCTTCCACATTGATACGGTTCAGGTGGTCTTTCATTTTTTCGGCGGTTTGAATCAGTCCTAAATAATCTGCCCCAGTGATTTCAATAGTGATGGGATATCCCGCAGGTGGACCATTCGCATCTTTTTCAACAGAAATGGCAACACCTGGAAATTTACCTTCCAATTGCTTTTGTATATCAATCCGTAAAGCTTCACTGGAGACCCCCTCGCGCATTTTAAATTCACGCATGGTCAATGTAATTTTTCCTTTGTGGGGAAGCTCGTTGGTGTTTCCATTATCGATAAATGGATTTCCCGCTCCTTCACCCACCTGTGCTACCCCCGATTCTACCAACAAGTTGAATGTTCCGTTATTGTATTCGGGACGTTCAATAACTTTGTAGATCTCAGATTCTATACGTTGGGTGGTTGCATTTGTTTTTTTAATAGCAGTTCCTTCAGGATACTCGATGAATACTAAAATTTGCTTTGGCTGATTTTCAGGAAAAAATTCTACACTGGGAGGGAAAATTCCCATTAGCGCAAATGAGGTAAAGAGTAGAAGAAAAGTTCCTCCAAGGAAAAACCCAGGTTTGTATCCGCTTAACGCAAACCCTAAAAACTTGCGATACCCATTTTCTACACGGACCAAAAAGGTGTTTTGAAAAATCTGCGCCCACTTTTTGATAAATAATTTGTACAACCAAAATAAAAGAGGTGTTAATACCATTAGATTTCCAAAAACCCGAACGTTGGGATTTCCAAACAGTAAAAGAACTCCAAGTCCCCCCATTATAAAAGTCAAACGCCAAAGGGATTTGGTACTAATTTCACGATCTGAGATTTCCATAAACTGAGAGACCAGCATGGAGTTAAAGAAGATCGCAACAACAAGTGAAGATCCCAACACTACAGAAAGGGTGATCGGAAAATAGATCATAAATTCCCCCATCAAACCTGGCCAAGCACCTAGGGGTACAAAAGCTGCAATTGTTGTGGCTGTGGAGACAATGATGGGGAATGCAATTTCTCCGATTCCTGCTTTTGCAGCAGCAATTCGAGACATCCCTTCTTTTTCCATCAAACGATACACATTTTCAACTACCACAATACCGTTGTCCACCAGCATTCCCAGTCCCATGACTAGCCCAAACAAAACCATAGTATTCATGGTATAGCCCAATGCGGAAAGCACCATAAAAGACATAAACATGGACATTGGAATGGCAAAGCCTACAAACAACGCATTGCGAAAACCTAAAAAGAACATCAGTACGGTAACTACAAGTAAAATTCCGAAGATGATGCTGTTGACCAATTCACTAACTTGATTTAGGGTCATACTGGATTGGTCGTTGGAAATTGTTATTTCTAAGTCAGCAGGCAAGCCAATTGCTTCAGGTTGATCTGTAATTTTGCGGATGTCTTGAGACGCTAAGATGAGGTTTTTCCCTCCTCTTTTTACCACGTCCAACAAAACCGCTTTTTCTCCAAAGGAACGTGCGAAGGAGGTGGTTTCTTTTTCTTTGAAAGCAATTTCGGCAATATCTCCTAGGTAAACAGGACCTCCATCGGTTTTAACTACAAAGCTGTTCAGCTCCTTGGGGTCACTAATTTCTCCAGTTAAACGAATGTTTCTACGTTGTCCTCCCATAACGATGTTGCCACTGGAGATGGTAGAATTTTCTTGAGAAATAGCACCTAAAATATCATTAAATGACACTCGGGCGGCGGTCATTTTATAAACATCAACAGCAACTTCTACCTCAAAAACTTGAATACCGCGGATGTTGACTTCCTTGATCTGAGGCAATTGTTCAATTCTACTTTCCAAACGTTCAGCGTAGATTTTGAGTTGTTCTATGGGATAATCTCCGATCAAACTGATGTTGAGAATAGGTTGCAATTCCGAAAAGTCAAGTTCAAAGACATTGGGTTCTACTTTGGCGTTGTTGAATACTGGCCAATCGGGACCACTTGTCACACCATCCACCAAATCTTTAACTTTCTGTTTGGCATCATCTATGGTAATATTTTCGTCAAATTCTACGTCTATTACGGAAAAGTCTTCCGAAGATGTGGAACGAATTTCAACCATATTGGGAACCCCTTTTAACGCCTCTTCTAGAGGATCGGTTACGATACGTTCAATGTCCTCTGCCGTATTCCCAGGATACACAGTACTTACAAAAACTTTCGTGTCGTTAATTTCTGGAAAGGCTTCTCTGGGCATAGAAAAATAGGAAGAGATGCCCAAGATAAAAAATAGGGTCATGATTACGTAGATTACCGTACGGTGTTCTATGGCCCAAGAAGAGAATAAAAATTCCTTAATTTTTGGGGTGTGCTTTTGCTTTGTCATTACTCGAGTATTCTTTTAACTTTTTGATCTGCTACCAGAGTGCTTACACCTTCATCTACAATGAGTTCTCCAGAACTAATGCCAGAGAGAACCTCTATTAACTCACTTTTGCTTTTCCCAAGCTTCACGATTCTTTTTTCAGTAGTATAGCCGTAGTTGGCTTCAGGTTGTGTTAAGACAAAAACATAGGAAGTTCCGTTGGCGCTTTCTCGGACTACGCGTAGAGGAACCATAATGGCTTCGGGATTGATATAGTCCACTACACTCAGACGCGCATTGAGGTTGGGTTTGATCAATTTTTCTGGATTTTCTAAAGTTGCTTCCACGCGAAAAGTTCTGTTGCTCGGAGCAATAAAGTTTCCCGTTTGATGAATTGTTGTGGTTTGTATTTGATTCAATACAGGAATGGTTACCGTTGCTTTACTTCCTTTGGTGATATTGGGGAGATAGGTTTCTGGGACGTCTGCTTCGGCATACATACTGTTCAGATTTACAATTCTCAATATGGGTGTAACTCCAGGCGCTAGGTTGCTTCCTAGTTTTGCGGGGATTTCGTCAATAATACCATTAAAAGGGGCATAGATTTTTGTTCTTGCCAATTGTTGTGTCATTTGATCGACCTGTTTTTGGGCGGCTTTGTAACGGGTTTGTGCTTCTAAAAACATCATTTCTGAACCAATTTTTTGTTCCCAAAGGCGTTGGGTTCTCTCAAAAGTGGTTTTCGCCAATTCGAGTTGGAGGTTCATTTGTTCCAATTGATCTTGAATACCAGCATCGTCTATAACAGCGAGAAGTGCTCCTTTTTTTACCGACTGTCCTTCAGCTACGTAAAGTTTGATTAAACGTCCTGCAAATTCAGGATACATCATTACATTTTGACGTGTTTTAATATTGGCCTGTACTTCGATATTATGCTCAAAAAGAGTCGTTTTTGCATTAAAAGCGGTTATTAAAGCGCGTTTTTCAGATCCTCCCAAAGAGGCGATCGCAGAATTGACAGTTTCTAATTTCAAGCTAAGCGAATCAATTTGTTGGGTGTATATTGCCTTTTGAGCATTAAGCTCTTCAAGACTATTGTTGTCAGTAGCAATCGTTTCCGAAGATTCTGAAGTTTCTTGAGAACAGCCTGCTAAGGCAAGGGCAAGTCCTAGGAAATAAAATGATTTTTTCATGATTTTATTGTTGTGGAGTATTAAGGAGGGTTTCTAAGATTAGTTTTTTCTGAATGACGTTTTGTATGGATTTAATGTAATTGTTTTGGGCGCTGTAAAGCTGTAATTGGGCTTCACGTAGCTCAAAAGAACTTGCTACTCCTTCAAAGTACTTGGTTTGATTTTTTGTTTCAATCCGAGAAGCAAGGTCTAAATTTTCTTTGTTGGTAAAGTAATTTTCTACTGCCAATTGATATTCATTTTCTGCAGCTTGTACTTCGATAAAAATGCGTTCCTGAGTTTCGGTTAGATTTTTTTCTGCTTGTGATACGGCAATTTTTGCTTTTTGTGAATTGGCACGTCGTTGTAAGGAACTGAAAATGGGAACTTGAAGGTTGACGCCAAACAAAGCCGCTCCAAACCATTTTTGACTTGATTCGGTAAAGGAAAACGTTTCACTATTGCCGGTGTAGTTTCCATTTAAAAAAGCAGATAAACGGGGAAGACTTTTGGAACGCTCATATCTGTAGAGCAGTGTTTCTGAAAGAAGATTGTTTTCTGCGATTTTGATGTCAACATTATTGTCGAGGTTGTGCTCTTCTGGAATTTGAAGATTGAAAAGGCTCTCGTTGGTTAGTTTGTCCAAAGTGTCCGATAATAATAATGGAGATTGAGATGGAAATCCCATCAACAGCTTGAGCATGTTGAGGGTAATGCGCTCAAGGTTTTGAGCATAACGCAATTGGGTTTCTACGCCTGAAAGCGTGAGACGAAGTTGTTCGACACTTTCTTCTTCTTCAAAACCATTGCGAAACAACTGGTTCAACTCTTCAAGGGTATTGGTGAGATTTTGTTTGTTTTTTTCTAGAAAGAGGATGTTTTCTCGTACCAATAATACAGAAGAATAGGTGTTGACAATATTTTTACGAACTTCGAGTAAGGTTTTTTCAAAAATATTTTTGGAAATGGTCAAGAACACACGAGAGGCCTCTAATCCGACAATATAAGAACCGTCGAAAATCAACTGTTGTACGGTCACTCCTGCATCCATAATTTGTGGTGTTCCAAATTGGACTTCGGCAAACTCCCCCTCATTCCCGCCAAAAAATTGAGCAGGGATTAACGAAGTGGGTAATTCAATAAAATTTTGATAGTTCGCATTGGCACTGATTTGTGGAAGACCGATAGCAATGGTACTCCACTTTTCCTTATAGGCTTTCTGAACTTCCATATTTGCAGTTTGCACATTTCTGTTGTTTTGTTCTCCAAAGGCAATGGCTTCCTCCAAGGAAACTACCTCTGGAAGGTTTTGAGCAAAAACAGACTGTAATCCGAAGAAAATACTCAGGATGAAAGAGGCTTTTGAGGTCATAGGTTCAATTCTTTTTTATATTTATTAAGTTTTTCTATTCCATATGGAGAGCAAATCGCACGCAAGTGATACTCAGAAAAATGAAGAAGCAACTGATCGATTTTGTACTCACTGATAGGAAATAATGTAATGTCTTGGATGCCCCGGATACCATTAAAAAAGATTCGCGTTACAAAATCAATATCAATTTCCGGGCGAAAAAGACCCGTTTCAATTCCCTTCTTTATGCTTTTAGAAAAGAGGTTTCCCAATACTTTAAACTCCTTTTCTTTCAGTTTTTGATATATGGTTTTGTAATACTTTTGAAGTTGATATACTGGAGAATTTTTTTCATTAGAAAGATGATTTAAGGCTTCTTTTTTTATGAGGTATAATTCAATGATGGGGTCTTTGGAGTGTTGTGAAATGGATAGAATTTTATCCATGACCACCTCAAAATGCCTCATCACGCTTGTTTCAACGAGTTGTTCTTTTTTTGGAAAATGGGTGTAGATTGTTTTTTTGGAGACACTCATTTTTAGAGCAATGTCGTCCACGGTAACACTTTTAAAACCGTACTGCAAGAACATGGGAATTGCCTCAATAATGATGGCCTCTCTCATAATTTTTTTTGCAAATATAAGTCAAGGAAACTTCCAAAACAAAAAAAGTTTCCAAAGTTTACACCCCGAATCATAATAGATAAAATCCTATTTTTGTAAAAAAAGAATGACTGGGCTTAAAGCATATCAAGATTCCTTTGAAACCTATTTAAATGAGACTGTTTCAGTAGGTTCACCAGAGGGGCTATATCTTCCAATTCAATATTTATTGGAGCTAGGCGGAAAGCGTTTGCGTCCCATTTTGGTTTTAATGGCCGCCGAGGCCTTTGGTAGTCAAAAAAAGGAGGCTCTACCTGCTGCTTTAGCCGTTGAAATTTTTCACAATTTTACCTTGATGCATGACGACATCATGGACGAAGCCCCATTGAGAAGGGGCGCTGACACAGTACATCAAAAATGGAATATCAATACAGCCATACTATCGGGAGATGCCATGATGATTCAATCCTATCAGGCGCTGGAAAGTTATAATAATTCATTGTTTGGTAAGTTGACTCGTTTGTTGAGTAAGACGGCAATTGAAGTTTGTGAGGGACAGCAATTTGATTTGGATTTTGAGTCGGAACAGGAGGTCAGCCAAGAGCAATATTTGGAAATGATTCGTTTAAAAACAGCGGTTCTGGTGGGATGTGCTTTAAAAATGGGCGCGTGGATTGGTGGTGCTGAGGATCACGATGCTCAATTGATTTATGATTTTGGTGTGCTTTTGGGGATGGCGTTCCAAATCCAAGATGATTATTTAGATGCCTTTGGTGATCCAGCCTCATTTGGAAAACAAATAGGAGGAGACATAATTGAAAACAAAAAGACCATTTTGTATCATCAAGCGATATCTAAAGGTTCGCCAGAAGAACAAAAGAAACTAAAAGCTTGGTTTACTAGTGAAATAAAACTGAATGCGGAAAATAAAAAAATTGAAGCTGTAAAAGCACTTTTTGACATTACTGGGGCTCATAAATCAAGCCGTAAATTAGTCAGTCAATATACCCAAGCTGCCTTTGAAAAGTTAGAGTTCTTAAAAATCAATGAGCGGGGAAAGGAGTTATTTAAAGCTTTTGGAACTCAATTGATGGAGCGTAAGTTTTAAAAAAGTCTTTGATAAAGTGCTCTTAAAAACCAAATTTTTTGATTGAAAGTAAAAGACGCGAGAATTTTAAGCTCTTCCCAAAAGTTTGTTTTTTCATCTAAAAAACGAAAAATTCGTACTGGATGGTTTTTTTCAAACATACGAGAAAAAAGCTCGCTACCATGGGCATTGTGACGAGTCAAAACATCAAGAAATAACAAATCGTAAAATCGAAAGCGATTCTTAACCGTAAAGGAACTTAAGGGCTTTTCTTTTTTTAAAAAAGGCAGTAAGCGCTTAATGTTTCTTCTGGTATTCATAAAAGTAAATCCTGTGCTAGCCTTGGTCCATCCTCCAGCGGTACCAATGTGGAGTAAACTCGAAGTATTGAATTGTTCAAAAGGGAAGCAGGTCATAGGAATGTTACCTTGTTCTTTTTCTTCAATGACATAATCGGTGATTCCTTTCGTTTTTAAATAGGATCGTATTCCTTTTTCGTAATCCTTAAATTCTAACAGTTGTTCTGAAAAAAGGGTGTATTCTACCAAAGCAGTATAGGGATCTTGTGGGAGTACATAGAGAAAACGGGTTTCCTTTTCTTGGGGAATGTCAAAATCCATAAAAAGGATTTTATCGGGATCAAAAACAGGTTGTGAGGTCTTTATAAACCACCCCACAAAGTGTTGTTGCAATACAGGGTATTTTTTTTGATTCCAAAGTAGTTTGGGATTGAAAAGACTATTGAAAACGCGTTTGGATTGAAATTTTCCTTCCGATGTAACAATTTCTGTGAAGTCATCAAGAGTTTGAACATCTTGGACTTCTGCCTGTAAAAAAGTAATATTTTTTGCTTGTTGCGCCTGTTTGTAAAACGTTTGGTAAACCCCTGCAGAACGCAGCATTTTATATTGGAAAGGGGCTAAAGTAAACTCCAGATGGATTCCTTTAGAACAAAATTGAGCGTGATCCCATGTTTTTGAAAGTAAAGGTTCAAAATCACTCGAGGAAGCCTCCCAAAAACACCAAGTCCGATCATTTGAATTTTTGACTTCTTTTTCTATTAGGAGGATGGAATACTGACTAAAGTAAGCATCTTCTTGAAGTGCTTTGAGCAATAATATCCCAGAAGCGCCTCCACCACAAATAATAAAGTCAAAATAGTTTCGTTTCATAGCCGAGATGTAAAAGTAACTCTAAAAGCACAAAAACTTCATGAAACAGTTTATTTTTGCTAAAACATACAGGTTATGAATGTAATTATTGAGTTTTTTAAAGATACAGACCCTGTTTTAGGAGCTCTGTATGCCACCTTATTTACATGGGGACTTACTGCAATAGGAGCTTCATTGGTTTTTTTTGTCAAAGAGATGAATCGTGCTGTACTGGATGGTATGCTGGGTTTTACTGGAGGGGTGATGGTTGCTGCAAGCTTTTGGAGCCTCTTAGCTCCAGGCATAGAGATGAGTCCAGGAGAAGGATTTGTAAAGGTCATTCCAGCCGCAGTAGGGTTTGGATTGGGGGCTTTATTTATCTTTGGTCTGGATAAAGTACTTCCTCATATTCACATTAATTTTAAAGAATCGGAAGGGATAAAAACCCCCTGGCATCGCACCACGCTTTTAGTGTTGGCGATTACCTTACACAACATTCCAGAAGGGCTTGCTGTAGGGGTCTTATTTGGAGGGGTAGCTGCTGGAATTCCAGAAGCTTCTATAGCTGGAGCCGTAGCACTTGCTTTGGGAATTGGAATTCAAAATTTCCCTGAAGGGATAGCTGTATCTATGCCATTGAGAAGACAAGGTGTTTCTCGATTTAAAAGTTTTTGGTACGGTCAATTGTCTGCTGTGGTAGAACCCTTTGCGGCAGTAATCGGAGCTTTGGCAGTAACCTTTTTTACCCCAATACTTCCTTATGCATTAGCTTTTGCTGCTGGAGCCATGATTTTTGTAGTGGTTGAAGAAGTCATTCCCGAAACCCAACAAGATCGTTATACAGATATTGCTACTTTAGGATTTATAGGAGGTTTTATTGTTATGATGACGTTAGACGTTGCCTTAGGATAGTTCATTTTCAGAAAACGATTGCCACCCTTGTGCTGTAAGCTCAATTTGGTGTCCCAAACCTGTTATCAACTGACAGCCTGCATTACTTTCACACGCATGACCGATGACTGTAAGGAAAGGATGTGATTTGATTTTTTCAAACTCCTTTTGTCTTACGGTAAAAAGCAATTCATAATCCTCGCCTCCATTGAGTGCTACCGTTGTGCTGTTTAATTTAAATTCTTCGCAAATTAAATTTACCTCAGGATCGATAGGGATTTTTTCTTCAAAAAGATGAAATCCTACTTTTGATGCTTTTGATAAATGTAAGATTTCTGAAGACAAACCATCACTGATATCAATCATAGAAGTCGGTATTATTTCAAGTTCTTCAAGTAAATCAATGACATCCTTACGTGCCTCGGGCTTGAGTTGTCTTTCAATGCTGTAGGTATAGTTGCTCAAATCGGGTTGGGTATTGGGGTTTACCTTAAACACAGCCTTCTCGCGTTCTAAAACCTGAAGTCCTGCATAGGCCGCTCCCAAGTCGCCACTGACTACCAAAAGGTCGTTTTCTTTAGCGCCTTGGCGTTGGACAATTTTCTTTTCAGAAGCACTGCCCAAAACGGAAATGGAGAGGATCAAACCTGTTGTACTGCTGGTTGTATCTCCTCCAATTAAATCTATTTTATAGTTTTTACAGGCCAGGGCAATACCCTGATATAATTCCTCTACCGCTTCCAGGGTAAATCGATTGGACACAGCAATGGAAACTGTTATTTGTTGTGGACGTGCGTTCATCGCATAAAGGTCAGAAAGGTTGACCATTACTGCTTTGTATCCCAAGTGTTTTAAAGGCATGTAGGTTAAATCAAAATGGATGCCTTCAATCAACAAATCGGTACTGATAAGTGTGGGATTTTTCCCGTGATTAAGTACTGCTGCATCATCACCAGGACCCAAAAGACTAGAGGGGTTTTCAAGCGAAAAGGATTTGGTCAAATGGTCTATCAAAGCAAATTCGCCGAGATCCCCTAAGGAAGTTTTGGATGGATTTTTATCTTCTAACATGCCACAAAAGTACGCATCCTATAGAAATGTTAAATATTAAACTTCTTCTTGTTTTTTATTACCTTTAAACACATGAAATACTACCCCTTACTTATCGCACTTTTAGTAGCTTCATGTGCAGTAGAACCTGTTTCAGATGAACCACAAGAACCGGATTTGACAACCCCCACACCTGATCCTCCTTTAGTCACAGAACAAGGGGCAATTCCCTGTGAAAATGGCATGGCAGGGGCCTACCCTTGCTCCGGTTATGACCTATTGTCAAATATTTCTATTCAATCTTTTGGAAGCGAAGCCGGAAACGATAATTGGGGATGGACAGATCCTGAAACTGGGAAGGAGTATGTGCTGGCAGGGTTGGATGACGGAACTGTATTTGTGGACATTAGCGACCCTGAAAATCCTGTAATTTTGGGAAAATTACCTACAGCAAGCGAATCCAGTTGGTGGCGCGATATTAAAGTATATAAAGACCATGCTTTTATTGTCAGTGAAGCACAAAATCACGGCTTGCAAGTATTCGATTTAACTCGACTGAGGGAGGTCACATCTGCACAAACTTTCACTGAAGATGCAAGGTTGTCCGCTTTTGGAAATGCACACAATATTTGGATCAATGAATCCAGTGGTTATGCTTATGTTATCGGGTCTGAATTATTTCAAGGAGGCCCCGCTTTTATCAATATTTCAAACCCAAAAAACCCAATACTTGAAGGAGGATATGAAAAGGATTCCTACAGTCACGATGTACAAGTTGTAAATTACAATGGACCAGACAGTCAATTTCATGACCGTGAAATTTTATTTGGGAGTAATAGTGATGGCGGAGAAAACAATCAAATTATTATTGTAGATGTAACGGATAAAGCAAACCCAGAAAAGATCAGCTCGATAACCTACTCCAATGGAGGTTACACACACCAAGGGTTTTTAACGGAAGACCACGAGTATTTTTTTCTCGGAGATGAATTGGACGAACTCCGCTATGGAGGGCCTACTCAAACCCGTATTTTTGACTTAAAGAGTCTTTCAAATCCCATCATACATTTAAATTACTTTTGGGGAGTAAGCGCAATAGACCACAACGGATATGTAAAAGGAGACAAGTTTTATCTAGCTAACTATACTGCAGGTCTTCGCGTTTTAGACATTAGTGAAGTAGCAAATAAAAAGATAACTGAAAAAGGATTTTTTGACACCTATCCTACCGATAATATTGCCAAATTCAATGGAGTTTGGAATGTATACCCCTTTTTTGAAAGTGGAGTCATCGCAATTCATGATATTGATAACGGTTTATTTTTAGTTAAAGCAGCAGAATAAAATGAAAATCCACTGTGGTATTTGTGTATTGTTTTTTTTTATTGCTTGTAGCCCTGTTTCTGAGACCAATTGGTCTTTCTTACCTGCTGTAGAAAACAGTTGGGATACTGTTAAAACCTATGGAGGTAGTGCAGAGGATATTGCCCATGCAATCATAAGCACTAATGACGGTGGATTTGCAATCGTAGGAAATACTCAAAGTACGGATGGTGATTTTTCAGAAAAAATTCGGGTGGGGAGCGATTTGTTTTTAATGAAGTTTACTGAAATTGGAACTCTAGAGTGGACACGAACTTATGGAGGCAGTGAAGATGACCGCGGTCATGACTTAGTTCAACTTCCCGATGGGGGTTTTGCGGTAGTAGGGTATAGTAAAAGTAGTGACGGTGATGCTTCCGTAAACAAGGGACAACATGACAATTGGGTATTTCGCACTGATGCCAGTGGAACCCTTTTGTGGGAAAAGAGTTTCGGTTTTTTAGGTCACGACCACGCCTACAATATAATCACTACCTCTGATGGGGGACTTTTTTTTAATGGATTTTTGGACGTTACAGCTTCAAATGGTTTGGGTCAGGACAAGAAAGAAGCTCATTTTTCTGCACGCCATGGCGTAGGAGAATTTTGGGCTCATAAAGTAGACCTGAATGGAAATTTAGAATGGCGGAAATACTTTGGAGGAACTAGTAATGACAGATCTTATGATGCCATAGAAACCCAAAATGGTGACTTTGTGTTGGTAGGGAGCTCGGAAAGTCAAGATGTAGATATCCTAAATCCTAGGGGGAGTTATGATATTTGGGTGATTAAAATCGATGCGAAGGGAAATTTACTTTGGGAAAAATCTATCGGAGGCTCAGGGTATGACAAAGGAAATGCAGTGATTGAAACGCCCAATGGATCCTATCTTGTTGTAGGGCAAAGTTTCAGCAGTGATGGGGACATAAAGGCAGCTGCTGGATCTTCTGACATTGTATTGGCGACACTCTCTGCTACAGGACAATTACTAGCCTTAAAAACATTTGGAGGAGCAGGATTCGAAACGGCTTTAGCACTAGAGCAACGAACTGATGGTACTCTGATAATCATTGGAAACAAGAGTCCTCAGAGAAATATTTCGACTGATGTCATACTGGACAACGATGTGGCTTTGTATTATACCCTACCCAATGGTAGCCTGATCAATACAACTAGCCTCGCCGGACCTGGTTTGGATGAGGGCAACGACCTTATTTTGACAAGGGAAGGAAAAGTGATTGTAGTGGGAAGTACAGAAAGCAATGCGGGAGACTTTGCCTACACCCGTGGAGAAAAGGACATTTTCGTTGCTTTTTGGCATTAAAGCAGCTGATTTTCCTATAGTCTAAATCAATAGAGAATTCTGTAAAATCCGTTGAAATACTGTATATTTGCGTATTATTTAGATTAATTCTTTATTAGAATGATTAAAGTTGCTGAAACCGCTAAAGAAAAAGTAGCTGTTCTTATGAAAGAAGAGGGTTTTGATCCAATCAACGATTATGTTCGTGTGGGGGTCAAAAGCGGAGGCTGTTCAGGATTGTCCTACGAGTTAAAATTTGACAATGACCTTCAGGAAAATGACAAACTTTTTGAAGACAATCAAGTAAGGATTTTGGTCGATAAGAAAAGTCTGCTCTATCTAGTAGGAACCATCTTGGAGTACTCCGGTGGACTGAATGGTAAAGGTTTTGTGTTTAATAATCCAAACGCCCAGAGAACTTGTGGGTGTGGGGAGAGTTTTTCGCTATAAAAAAAGAAAATGGCTTATACAGAAGAAGAATTAAAAAAAGAACTAGAAACCAAAGAATACGAATACGGTTTCTATACAGATATTGAGTCGGACACTTTTCCAGTGGGATTGAATGAAGAAGTTATTCGCAAGATTTCAGAAAAAAAGGAAGAGCCTGAGTGGATGACGCAATGGCGTCTGGAGGCCTATGAAAGTTTCAAAGAAATGACCGAGCCCGAGTGGGCTAATGTCAATTATAAAAAGCCCGATTTACAGGCAATTTCCTATTACTCAGCGCCTAAACAAAAACCCAAGTATGACAGTCTAAATGAAGTGGATCCAGAGTTATTGAAAACTTTCGACAAGCTTGGAATTTCACTTGAAGAACAAAAAAAACTTGCTGGGGTTGCCGTGGATATTGTCATGGATTCAGTTTCTGTAGCTACCACATTCAAGGAAACCCTAGCAGAAAAAGGGATTATTTTTTGCTCCATCTCTGAGGCAATTCAAAAACACCCCGAATTGGTAAAAAAATACATCGGAACTGTGATCCCACCGAAAGATAATTACTACGCTGCTCTGAATAGCGCAGTATTTACAGATGGGTCTTTCTGTTATATTCCAAAAGGAGTTCGTTGTCCAATGGAACTGTCCACTTACTTTAGAATCAATCAAGCTGGTACAGGACAGTTTGAACGCACGTTGGTTATTGCAGATGAATCTAGTTATGTGAGTTATCTGGAAGGCTGCACAGCTCCTTCAAGAGATGAAAATCAATTACACGCTGCTGTGGTAGAGCTTATTGCCATGGATGCTGCTGAAATCAAATATTCCACGGTCCAAAATTGGTATCCTGGAGACAAAGAAGGTAAGGGAGGCGTCTTTAATTTTGTAACCAAAAGAGGAATTTGCCACACCCGATCCAAAATTTCATGGACACAGGTGGAAACGGGTTCTGCAGTGACATGGAAATATCCTTCTTGTATTCTAAAAGGAGATTACTCCATTGGAGAGTTTTATTCCATTGCAGTCACGAACAACTATCAACAAGCCGATACGGGAACCAAGATGGTGCATTTGGGGAAAAATACTCGAAGTACGATTATCTCAAAAGGAATTTCTGCTGGGAAATCACAGAACAGCTATCGCGGGTTGGTACAAGTGGGGGCACGAGCTAAAAATGCCAGAAATTTTTCTCAATGTGATTCCTTACTGATGGGGAACGATTGTGGTGCACACACCTTCCCTTATATCGAAGCAAAAAGTAATTCTGCCCAGATAGAACACGAAGCTACCACCAGTAAAATTGGAGAAGATCAAATTTTTTATTGCAATCAAAGGGGAATTGATACTGAAAAAGCAATTGCCTTAATTGTCAATGGATTTAGCAAAGAAGTACTGAACAAACTTCCAATGGAATTTGCAGTTGAAGCACAAAAATTGTTAGAAATTTCCCTCGAAGGATCCGTGGGATAAAAAAAGAAAACATGTTAACGATAGAAAATTTACATGCCCAGGTAGAGGGCAAAGCCATATTAAACGGAATTGACCTAGATGTAAAAGCAGGAGAGGTTCATGCCATTATGGGACCAAATGGTTCTGGGAAGAGCACCTTATCCTCGGTCATTGCAGGGAATGAAGATTATGAGGTAACACAAGGTAAAATCTTACTCAAAGGAAATGACCTATCAGAATTAGATGCAGAAGAAAGGGCGCATTTGGGCGTTTTTCTTTCATTTCAATATCCTGTTGAAATACCAGGGGTTACGGTCACCAACTTTATCAAAACCGCAATTAACGCGAACCGTAAAGCTCAAGGCTTGGGTGAGATGCCTGCAAGTGACCTCTTAAAAAAAATACGGGAAAAGGCAAAACTACTGGAGATTGATTCCAAATTTTTGTCTCGTTCTCTTAACGAGGGATTTTCAGGGGGAGAAAAAAAGCGAAATGAAGTTTTTCAAATGGCCATGTTGGAACCTGCGCTGGCAATATTAGATGAGACGGACTCTGGATTGGACATCGATGCCTTAAAAATAGTTGCTAATGGCGTAAATAAGCTTAAAGGTAAAGATAATGCCGTAGTGTTAATTACTCACTATCAGCGTTTATTAGACTATATCGTTCCTGATTTTGTGCATGTACTTTACGAAGGTAAAATTGTAAAATCGGGCACTAAAGAGTTAGCACATGAGTTAGAGAGGAAAGGGTATGACTGGATCAAAGAATTGGCATAAATGGAATTTAAAGAAAAATTAATTTCTTATTATTTGGCATTTGAAGAGGATTTAGACCTCTCAGACAGTGTACATGATACGCGCGCTGAAGCGCTGAAAGTATTTGAAGAGAAAGGCTTTCCTACAAAACGAGATGAAGCGTGGAAATATACCTCCCTAGAAGCTTTGATCCGTGTGGACTATGCTTTATTTCCTAAATCCTACGCAAACATTGAACTCAAAGATGTAAAGAAATACTTTTTGTATGATACCGATACGTACAAGGTAATTTTTATCGACGGGGTATACAGTCCTTTTTTATCCAATACCACACATGATGGCTTGGATGTTTGCTTAATGTCTGCAGCATTGACCAAACCAAAGTACAGAGATTTAATCAACACCTATTTCAATAAAATAGCACCTTCAGATGACAGCCTTACAGCATTAAATACTTCCTATGCAAAAGAGGGTGCCTTCGTGTACATTCCCAAAAATGTAGTTGCAGAAAAACCTATTGAAATCATTCACTTTTCTTCTGGAATTGAAGAAGCATTATGGCTACAACCTCGAAATCTGATTGTAGTCGATAAAAATTCTCAAGTGCAGATCATTGAACGTCATCAAAGTTTAAATGAACATCCAGTAGTGACCAATAGTGTCACAGAGCTTTATGTACATGAAGAGGCTTTTGCAGATTATTACAAACTGCAAAATGATTTACCTTCTGCTTCTTTGATTGACAATACCTATATCACACAAGAACAAAACAGTCACGCGAGTGTGCATACGTTTACCTTAGGAGGAAAGTTAATTCGCAATAATTTAAGATTCTTTCATAAAGGGGAACACATTCTTTCCACATTAAAAGGAGTTACCATACTAGAAGGTAAACAACACGTGGACCATTCCACTTTGGTGCACCATTCTCAGCCAAACTGTGAGAGTCATCAAGACTATAAAGGTATTTTTTCAGAACGTTCCGAAGGGGTTTTCAATGGTCAAATTTTAGTTGATAAAATTGCCCAAAAAACCAATGCCTTTCAACAAAATAACAATATACTTTTAGATGATAAGGCTACTGTAAATAGTAAGCCTCAGCTTGAAATTTTTGCAGATGATGTCAAATGTTCGCATGGTTGTACCATTGGTCAAATGGATGAACAGGCATTGTTTTACCTCCGTTCTCGAGGCATTCCTAAAAAAGAAGCTAAAGCCTTGATGACGTATGCTTTCGCCAACAATGTATTGGAAAGTGTACAGCTCCCTTCATTGAAAAAAAGGATTAATGGACAGATTGCCAGAAAACTCGGAGTAAACCTCGGTTTTGAACTTTAATGCTAGATATCAAAAAAATACGCGCTGATTTTCCAATTCTTTCCCGAAAAGTAAACGGTCAGGACTTAGTGTATTTTGACAATGCCGCTACCTCACAAACCCCTCAACAGGTCATTGATGTGATCGTAGATTACTACAGCCGTTTGAATGCCAATATTCACCGTGGAGTACACAGACTCAGTCAAGAAGCCACTGATGCGTATGAACAAGCACGTGTAACAATTCAAAAGCATTTTAATGCAGCGCAGCCTTACGAAATCATTCTCACCTCGGGAACTACAGAAAGCATCAATCTTATTGCTTCGGGCTATAGTACTCTTCTAGAAGCAGGAGACCAACTGATCATTTCCGCCTTAGAACACCATTCCAATATCGTGCCTTGGCAAATGCTTTGTGAAAAAACAGGAGCTGAATTGAAAGTCATTCCCATGACTTTAAATGGAACCTTAGACATGGAGGCTTATGAAAACATGTTGAACTCAAAGACAAAATTGGTCTTTGTAAACCATGTTTCTAACGCCTTGGGTACAGTAAATCCGATTGAAGAGATTATCAACAAAGCCCATGCGTACAATGCCAAGGTTTTACTAGATGGTGCACAAGCTTGTCCGCATATCAAACCGGATGTTCAAGCTTTAGATGTAGATTTTTATGTGGCCTCAGCTCACAAACTTTGTGGTCCCACAGGAGTGGGAATGCTCTACGGCAAGTCAGAATTGCTAGAGACCTTACCCCCTTATCAAGGAGGTGGTGAAATGATTGCTACAGTAACCTTTGAAAAAACGACCTATGCGGACTTGCCTCATAAATTTGAAGCAGGAACTCCAAATATTGCAGGAGGAATTGCTTTTGGGGCAGCCTTGGATTATATGAATGGGATAGGTATGGATACCATCGCAAGATATGAGGCGGAACTCTTAGACTATGCTACTGCGGAACTTAAAAAGATTGAAGGGCTAAAAATTTTTGGAGAAGCAATAGAGAAAACGGCGGTCATATCTTTTAATGTGGGGAGCCTACACCCATATGATTTAGGGAGTATTTTGGATCAAATGGGAATCGCAGTTCGAACAGGACATCATTGTGCACAACCCATTATGGATTTTTTTGAAATACCCGGTACCGTTCGCGCCTCTTTTTCTTTTTATAACACTTTTGAAGAAGTTGACCGTTTGGTTGCGGGTGTCCGCAAAGCGGTGTTAATGTTACATTAATTTTATACTTTTAAGCGTGAAAACAATAGAAGCTATACAAGAAGAACTTATTGAAGAGTTTTCCCTCTTTGAAGACTGGATGCAGCGTTATGAGTATATGATTGATTTAGGCAAATCCCTTCCTTTGATAGATGCTGCCTATAAAAACGAGGATCATATCATCAAAGGCTGTCAAAGTAAAGTATGGGTTCATGCAGATTTAAAGGAAGACCTTATTCAATTTACCGCTGATAGCGACGCGATTATTACCAAAGGAATTATAGCGATTTTGATTCGTGTATTTTCAAATCAACCTCCTAAAGCTATCTTAGAAGCCAATACCGATTTTATCGATAAGATAGGACTCAAAGAACATTTATCTCCCACCCGTGCCAATGGCTTAGTCTCTATGATCAAACAAATAAAAATGTATGCGGTGGCTTATCAAACTCAATTGAACTAATTATGTCAGAAGCAATGGATACCACTAACCTTGGTGATAAAATCGTCGGTGTTTTAAAAACAATTTTTGATCCAGAAATCCCCGTAGATATTTATGAATTGGGACTGATCTATGACGTTTTTGTCAATGAAGATTCTGATGTCAAGATTTTGATGACCTTGACCACTCCCAATTGCCCTGTGGCAGAATCCCTTCCAATGGAGGTGGAAGAAAAAGTCAAATCTTTGGACGAGGTCAAATCTGCTGAGGTAGAAATCACATTTGATCCCCCTTGGACTCAGGATTTGATGAGTGAAGAGGCGAAACTTGAATTAGGAATGCTTTAGTAATGTCGGACTCCATTGTCAATAAAGTAGCACAAAGCCCTTTAGTTACTGTAGATTTGGAAGACTACAAAACATCGGGTATCCGAAATTTTATTGATGTAGCGCAATGGTTGGAGGAAGGTTTTATTCTTCGGGAAAAACCCTTCAGAGTCTTACTTAAAGAGCACAACTGGTCACAGTACACAGATCACCACATTGCTTTGACTTGTTCTTCAGAGGCAATTTTACCCGCTTGGGCCACTCTTTTAATCACGACCTATCTAAGTCCTTTTGCTAAAACTGTGGTCTTGGGGAGTTTGAATGATTTAGAAAAACAACTCTTTTCAACTGCGATAAACCAACTAGATCTCAGCCCATTTAAAGACAAGCCAATAATGATCAAAGGCTGTTCCGATCCTTCCATCCCTGAAGGGGCATATATACAATTGGTGCAACGTATTCAAACTGTAGCCAAAAGTTTATTTTACGGGGAAGCTTGTTCTTCCGTACCTTTATGGAAGGCAAAAAAAGTGCAGTGAATCCATCTCCTAAAAAGATTTTAATTATTACGTATTATTGGCCCCCTTCAGGAGGATCGGGAGTGCAACGTTGGATGTACTTTGCCAAACATTTAAAGCTGTTAGGCTATGAGCCTATAGTGATTACAGTAAATGAAACTCAAGCCTCTTACCCAGTTCTGGATCTTAGTTTGATGAAAGAGGTGGAAGGAATACGGATCATCAAAACCAAAACGAGAGAACCTTTACGGTGGTACTCTCGTTTGATTTCTGGAAACCCACAAAAGGGCATTCCTCAAGGGGAGATTCAAACCTCAAGTATTTTTGGAAAAGTCGCCACCTACATCCGGGGGAATTTTTTTATTCCCGATGCAAGAAAAGGATGGATTCCCTTTGCTGTAAGAGCGGCACAAAAGGTTTTGAGGCAGGAAAAAATTCAATGCCTAATCACCACTGGGCCACCTCATTCTACACATCTAGCTGGTTTGCAATTGGCCTCGCAATTTGAACTCAAGTGGTGGGTAGATTTTCGCGATCCCTGGACGGATATTTTTTATAACAAACAGATGCGCCGTACTCATAAAAGTCAAGCCAAAGACGCTGCATTAGAAAAGAGGATTCTTCAAAATGCCAAAGGTGTGATTACTACTACAGCGGGAGAATTGCACCAAAGATTACAACAAAAAGCACCAGAGCAAACTTTTATTGCACTTCCCAATGGCTATGACGCGGAATTGATGCGAAACACCGAAGCGGCTCCCAAGAAAAAAGGGTTTCATATTGTATTTACAGGCCTCTTAACCCGAAACCAAGCCTATGCAAGGGTGGTGGAAGTTCTCCAAGAATTGTCCCAAGGCCATATCCTTCACTTTTCCCTTGCAGGAAATATCAATCCCTCTCTTATTGCTGAAATAAAAAAGAGTTTACCTAAAGTGGAGGTCGAGTACCATGGATACCTACCCCATGCACAAGCCATTGCCCTGATGAAAAGTGCAAATCTTTTACTGAATTTTATTTTTAAAGGGGCAGAAACCCAAATGATCTCAGGAAAATTATTGGAATATATGGCTACAGAAGTACCCATCCTTTCCCTAGGCGATCCAACCTCAACCGCTGCTCAATTTTTATCCCAAGGATCCCAAGCGTGGATGGTAGAAGAAGAAGATACGACCACTATGAAACGCTACATTAAGGGTATGCTTGAACAAAAAAAACAACCTAAAAATAAAACCCCTCAATTAGAAGAATGGAGCAGAGCGGCTTTGACTAAGCGTTTGGTAAATGAGGTTCTGTGATGCTGCTGTAAAAGTTGACAACCGGAAGGTTTGTTCATAACAAATTCATGTATTAGTTCACTAGTTGGAATGCTGTTTTGCTTTCAACCAAAGTAAGGTATATACACTAAGTGCCGTTTCCTTTTTTATGTATTGTTAAGCTAAAGATTCAATTTACAGGTAAAGTTTTTTTTCTGTAAGGTAGTTCCAACTCGGTTGGGGAACCCAAGCACTCATATCCTCCCCACGGCGAATTCCTTCACGAATATCTGTAGCAGAAATTTCAACAAAAGGAGCGTCAGTCCAGTGAATTTTAGGATGGTTTTGAAACTGTTCGGGAATGGGTTTTTTAAGTTTTCTGGGGTAGACATAAAGGTCAAAATCGTTCAAGATTTTATCGTAGGCTTTCCATTGGTCAAAAGCGGTCATATTATCCGCGCCCAAGAGGAGTACAAAGTGATATTGGGGATGCTGTTTTTTTAATTCATTTAGGGTATGGTAGGTATAATTGGGCTGAGGCAAGTCAAATTCTACAGTACTGATTTCCAGTTTGGGATGGTTTTGAATCGCGAGGGAGACCAATTCCAAGCGGTTCAAATTGGGAAGGATTTCAATGTTTTGTTTAAAAGGATTTTGCGGGGTAATGACAAACCAAACTCCTTCTAAATCTGTTTGTTCCACAAAATATTTAGCCAGTTGTAAATGCCCATTATGAATGGGATCAAATGTACCAAAAAACAAACCTATTTTTTGCATGTGGCAAAGGTAGGTAATTGGTTAAGAATGTAAGAATTGTTTGACCAAACGAACGGCTTCACGCTTCGCCTGGATTAAGTCGTCATTTATTAAAATAATATCAAAATCTTGGGAAAAGGTCAGTTCCATTGCGGATTTATCCAAGCGTTGCTGAATTTTATCTTCACTTTCGGTCCCGCGTTCACGAAGGCGATTTTCCAATTCTTTCAAAGAGGGGGGCTGTACAAAAATAGCAAGGGTATTTTCAGGATACTGAGCCTTGATATTGAGACCACCTTTGACATCAATATCAAATAAAACGTGTTTTCCAGAATCCCAAAGTCGATGGAGTTCGGATTTCAAGGTTCCATAATAAGCACCTTTGTAAACTTCTTCATACTCTATAAAGGCATTTTCCTCAATTTTTTGACGAAATTCTGAGACACTCAAAAAGTGATAGGCTTTCCCGTCCACTTCTGTGCCACGAGGAGCTCTAGAGGTGGCAGAAACAGAAAAGCCAAGAGGGAGATCTTGCTGTAAAAGATGATTTACTAAAGTGGTTTTACCGCTTCCAGAAGGTGCCGAAAAGACGATAAGTTTACCGGTTTTCACTTTAGAGAACGTTTAGTAATTGCTCTTTTATTTTCTCCAGTTCGTCTTTCATTTGAACCACAATTTTTTGCATCTGGGCATGGTTAGCTTTGGAGCCCATTGTATTGACTTCCCTTCCGATTTCTTGTGCAATAAAACCCAATTTTTTTCCATTTGGAAAATCATTTTCCATTACCTCTTTAAAATAGTGGAGATGATTTTGTAAGCGCACTTTTTCTTCGGTAATATCAAATTTTTCAAGGTAGAAAATCAGCTCCTGTTCAAAGCGATTGGCGTCGACTTCTATTTTGAGCTCCTCCAATGCGTTGCGCAGTTTTTCTTCGATTTTCTGATTGCGTTCGGGATCAATTTGAATTACTTTTTGCAAATGGGATTCTATCAAATCCAAACGCAATTGGAGGTCTTTTCCCAGTTCCTTTCCTTCATCTTTTCGAAAGGAGTCAATATCTTGTATTACAGTATCCAGTAATGTAAAAAACATCTTTTTTTCATCTTCTTTAAGGGTTTCTCTTTCTGAAGATAGAGTATCTGGCAAGCGAATGGCCAAAGCCATGCGTTCACTCTCTGTAGCCGTCCCAATTTGCTCCAATTGAGCCATATAAGCTTTGACGACTCCCGTATTGATCGAAGAAGGGGCGGCCTCCCCATTAAATTCGACATAGATGTTTACATCAATTTTACCCCTGTACATTTTTTGAGACAGGCGTTTTCGAAACTCTGGATCCAATTCCCTTAGGTAGGATGGAGTTCGAAGATTGATGTCAGCACTTTTGCTGTTTAAAGAACGCACCTCAATACTGATGTGTTTGTCCTCATATTGGGTTTCTTTTTTACCAAAACCCGTCATGGACAGAATCATAAATTAGTATTTAGAGTTTGCGAATTTTAATGTTGCGAAACGAAACCACATCTCCGTGATCTTGTAGGCCAATTTTACCAGTGTCATACTTACCAAAATTTCTAAAAGCGCATTGGTCTTTAAATTTGGAATTGGCCACCATCGTATCCCAAGCGTCTCCTTTCAATGGAAATTCGACGATTTTAGTACCATTAAGTTCAACACTTCCTTCGTTCTTGTTGTGGTCTATGGTTAAAAGTATATGATTCCATTCTCCAGCAGGTTTGCATACATCTTTTGAAGGCTGTACGAGGTCGTAAAGAGCTCCTGCCTGATGGTATTTTGGATTTGCCTTTGCATCGGGGTGCCGTTCGTTGTCTAAAACTTGAATTTCAGGTCCTGTAGAATAGGGTCTTTCGTGCGCTCCTCCTTCTTGAACACCCCAAAAAATACCACTATTTCCTCCTTCTGCAATATTCCATTCAATAGAGAGTTGGAAGCTCTTAAATTCTTCATCAGTAACGATATCGTGAACGTAATCCCCTTCAGGGCGTAAAGTGGGATCAAAAATTAAGACTCCGTTTTCGGCTTTCCAAATTGGCTGTACTCCTTTTCTGTTAAAACGATGCCATCCGTTAAGAGTTTCTCCGTCAAAAAGGGTTTGCCATTCGGCTTCGGGATTTGTATTTTTTTCTCCTTTTAGCGGAGCACTACTTGTAAAAATTGTAAGTATTAATGTTGCAATTAGTAATTTTTTCATGTGTTTAAAGGTTTAATATATTTTTTAAAAATTGTTCATCGATGTCTCCTCCTGCAAAGTCATCAAAGGTTTTTTGAGTGGCTTCAATGATGTGGTTTTGGATAAAGGGAGCCCCTTCTCTCGCCCCTTGTTCGGGACTTTTGATGCAGCATTCCCATTCCATTACCGCCCAAAGATCACAACCGTATTCGGTAAGCTTGGTAAAGATGGTTTTAAAGTCTATTTGACCGTCCCCAGGGGAACGATAACGTCCTGCTCGGTCGATCCAATCGCCATACCCTCCAAAGGCTCCTTTTTTCCCATTGGGTTTAAATTCAGAATCTTTGACATGGAACGATTTGATAAACTCATGATAGTGGTCGATATATTCTATATAGTCTAGTTGTTGTAATACAAAATGACTAGGGTCGTAAAGGATATTGACGCGCTTATGATGATTTGTAGCTTCCAAAAAGCGTTCAAAAGTGACTCCATCATGAAGGTCTTCTCCAGGATGTATTTCATAACACACATCTACTCCGTTTTCATCAAAAACATCTAGGATGGGTTTCCAACGTTTGGCAAGTTCAGAAAAGCCTAGTTCTACCAAACCTTCTGGCCGTTGAGGCCAAGGGTGCCAAGTGTGCCAGAGCAAAGCACCAGAAAAAGTAGCATGGGTGTTAAGGCCCAAACGTTTACTAGCGATTGCCGCTTTTTTTACGGTTTCTATAGCCCATGCTGTTCTCGCTTTGGGATTGTTTTTTAAGGCATCTGGGGCAAAGTTGTCAAACATCAAGTCATATGCGGGATGAACTGCAACTAGTTGTCCTTGAAGATGTGTAGAGAGTTCCGTGATTTCCAAACCGTAAGAATTGATTTTCCCTTTGAGTTCATCGCAGTAGGTTTGGCTTGCTGCTGCCTGATCCAAATCAATCAAGAAAGACTCCCATGTAGGGATTTGAATTCCTTTGTAGCCTAGATCTGCAGCCCATTTACACATACCGTCCAAGCTGTTAAATGGAGCTTTGCTGTCAACAAATTGGGCGAGGAAAATTCCCGGCCCTTTTACGGTTTTCATTGTTTTTCCATGCTGAGCCATACGTTTCCTTTTTTATGTGATTCTACAACTTTTTCAATAAAGAGCATGCCTCTTATTCCGTCATTCATAGTGGGGTATTCTCCATCAAATGCGGTTTCCCCTCTCAAGGCTTTGGCGACTCCTTTATAAATATTCCCCATGGCGTCAAAGATACCTTCGGGATGTCCGCCAGGAAGTTTTGTTCCATCTGCGGCGACGTCAGACACATAGGCATGACCAGGTTTGATTATTGCTTTAGGTTCGTCGTCTTTGATGTGGTATAGGACGTTGGGATTTTCTTGTTCCCATTTAAAAGCTCCTTTTTTCCCATAAATGGCAACGGTTAATCCATTTTCTTCTCCAGTAGCGATTTGGCTTGCGCGTATAACTCCTTTTACGGTTTCTGAAAAACGTACCAGAACAGTCCCATCTATATCGAGTGAATTGTCTTCATATAGCATGTTGAGATCGGAAAGGATGGACTTGACCTCCATTCCTGTAAGGTATTCTGTCATTTGAAAGGCATGTGTTCCAATATCTCCAATGCAGGAACTAATTCCTGCTTTTTTGGGATCCAAACGCCATACAGTTTTTCGAACCTCAGGATCGTGAATCACCGGATTGATCCATCCTTGGTAGTACTGAACATCTACTTTTTGAATGTCACCCAACTCTCCAGAAGCGATTTTGTGTTTCATATGGCGTACCATGGGGTAACCAGTATAGGTGTAGGTTACCGCAAAAACGGCCTTGTGTTTTTTTTGAAGTGCTTCTAATTCTAAAGCTTCGGCATAACTAGTGGTCAATGGTTTTTCACAGATGACATGAAACCCATTTTCTAAGAGCTTTTTTGCCATAGGATAGTGTAAAAAATTTGGAGTGAGTACCGAAACCACTTCAATACGCTCTTCCTTAGGCAGTTTTATTTCCTCTGCAATAAATGTGTCAAAATCAACATAAACCTTATCTGTATTCACTCCAATCTGATTGGCAAATTGGACGTTTTCTTTGTAGTTGGGATTGAATACTCCTCCTGTGATTTCGAAGCGGTCGTACATATGAGATGCAATCCGGTGCAAAACTCCAATCAAGGAATCGCCACCACCTCCCAATATACCCAATCTAATTTTGCTCATAGTGTTCTAAATTTAATGGTTTCGTTTTTAAAAAAGATTAAAAATAAGATTAATACAAGAAAAGAAAAAATTGCGGGGTGTACCCAAATATTACTCCATAAATGTCCAGTGTCTGTTACATATTGATCCGTAAGCCATCCCGCAAAGCGGAATCCGATGAGCATTCCTAAACCGTAAGTTGCCAGGGTAATCAATCCTTGTGCAGAGCTCTTGAAGGTTTCCCCTGCTTTATAGTCGGTGTAAATTTGTCCCGAAACAAAAAAGAAATCGTAGCATACCCCGTGTAGAAGAATTCCAAAAATCAACATCCAAGTTTGGGCTCCGGTATCTCCATATGCAAATAAAAGATAACGAACTCCCCAGGCAAGAATACCCACTACAAGTGCATTTTTGATTCCATATCGCTTGATGAATAGTGGAAGAAGTAGTAAAAATAGTACTTCTGAGATTTGACCTAAGATCATTTTTGAAGCTGCAGCCTCCATACCCACTTCATTTAAAAAAGGGTTGGCGTGTTGATAATAAAATGCGAGTGGAATACAAATTAAAATCGAAGCGATGAAGAAAAACAAAAAGCCCCGATCTTTAAGCATTGCCAGTGCATCAAGGCCTAAAATTTCTCGTAAGGATATTTTTTCATTGGAACTCAATCTAGGCGGAGTTTTAGGAAGAAAAAAACTGTACACTCCCAACAAAGCAGAAGCTCCTGACGCCATATAAAAAGTATATTTCAAGGTTTGTGTCCCTTCCCACCCGAGTGTCCCAATTGTAAATCCTGCAACGATCCACCCAACACTTCCCAGCACTCTAATGGATGCAAATTGTTTGGACGGATCTTTCATTTGGTTGAATGCTACAGCATTGGCCAATGCCAAAGTGGGCATATACAACAGCATATAAATGAAAATATATGGATAAAAGTTTTCAAAGTGTTCTGCGTGACTCATGATAAAAAGTAATGCAGCGCCCATGAGATGCAAGATTCCTAAAATTTTTTGTGCAGCAAAATAACGGTCGGCGATCAATCCAATAACAAAGGGCGCGATAATGGCTCCGATCGATTGTGTTTCATAGGCTTGTGCCAACTGACTTCCACTAGCACTAAACTCTTGTGAAAGAAAGGTTCCCATGGTCACAAACCAACTTCCCCAAATAAAAAATTCAAGAAAAAATAAAAAAGAGAGTTGGAAACGCGTTTGGAATTTCATTATTAAAGTTTCGCAGCAGCTTTCTCAAGGAGACGTTTTGTTGCTAGGATGCCTTCTTTTTCAGGAAGAATATCCCCTTCGTATTCAACTCCAATAAATCCAGTGTAGCCTCCTTTTTTTACTATAGAAAGCATTTTGTAATAGTCCAAAATAGTTTCGTCACCTTGGGCATCAAATTCATAAGATTTTGCACTCATTCCAAAGGCTTTTGGAAGCATCTCAGACACGCCTAAATACGGATCGTAAGGCGCATTGCATTTGTTGTCCTTTAACGACCCCCAATCTTCACTCATACAAAAGTTTCCAAAATCTGGGAGTGTACCACAATTACTGAATTTCACTTGATTTATAACTTGCATCAATAGCTTGGCATTTGATGATTTTCCCCCATGATTTTCTACAATAACATTAATGTTGAGTGGCGCTGCGTATTCAGAAAGAATACTTAGGCTTTCAATCGAATTTTTGATCCATAGAGCTTCTTCTTTTTCTCCATTGAGATTTAATCGAATTGCGGTACAACCCATTTGATGGGCTGCATCGATCCAAAGTTTATGATTTTCTTGGGCGTTTATTCGCTCTTGTTCGTCCGAACTCGATAAATCTCCTTCTCCATCGATCATGATAAGGACGTTTTTTAGGTTGTATTGTTTTGTGAGTGCATTATTTTTTTCAACAAAGGTTTGAATTGCTGCGGTTTTGTCTTCGCTTTTAGTAACATCTGGATACAATTGGTTGACATACTCTAGCCCTTTAAAGCCGAGTTCACTAGCAACTTTTGCAAAGTCATATGGAGACATAGCTCCCGAGCGAATGGCTTTGTGCAATGACCACTGTGCAAGGGAGAGATCAAAAAACAACTCAGCGGAGGCTTCAACCGGCTCTGATTTTTTAGTTTCGTTTTTACAGGAAATGGTTCCCGATAATAAAATTAAGCTTAGGGTAAATGTGACGACTTGGGTAATTAAATTTGGTTTCATATCTCTGATTTCAATTAAAATTTTTGTGATAATGATTCTAAATTTAGTTAAATAATCAAACTTCGAAGAATAAAATTTTTATATTTGAGTGTCTCACTTCAAAAATCAAACAAAAAATTTAGATGGAAACACAATATGACGCAATCGTTGTTGGAACAGGAGTAAGCGGCGGATGGGCTGCAAAAGAACTTTGTGAAAAAGGACTGAAAACCCTGGTCTTGGAACGCGGTCGAATGGTCAAACACATCGAAGACTATCCTACAATAAATGACGACCCCTGGGATTATAAAACAGGGGATGTGATTACAAATGAAACAAAGAAAGTCCAAGGAAAACAAAGTCGAACCAGATATACAACGACAGAATCAAGAAAGCATTTTTTTGTCAATGACTTAGAGCATCCCTACAATGAAAGTCAGCGTTTTGACTGGATGCGAGGATACCATGTAGGAGGAAGATCCCTCACGTGGGGACGTCAGTCTTATCGTCTTACCGATTTTGATTTTGAAGCCAATTTGAAAGATGGTATTGCGGTGGATTGGCCTATTCGTTATAAAGATTTAGCACCCTGGTACGACTATGTAGAAGGGTATATTGGCGTTAGTGGTCAAAATGTTGGGCTTCCCCAATTTCCAGATGGCAATTATTTAAAGCCTATGGAATTGAATTGTGTTGAAGACCATCTACAAGGTTCCATTAGTGAAAAATACAATGACCGATTATTAACCATCGGGAGAACCGCTATCATTACTGAGGGTACCAAACCTGGATTGGGTAGATCTACATGTCAATATAGATCGCGATGTATGAGAGGTTGTCCCTTCGGAGCCTACTTTAGCAGCAACTCTTCCACACTTCCTGCTGCTGAAAAGACTGGAAATATGACCTTACGTCCTAACTCAATTGTCAATGAAGTGATTTATGATGCAGATCAAAAAAGAGCCACTGGTGTACGGGTGATTGATACAGAAACTAAAGAAGTTTATGAATTTAAAGCCAAAGTAATTTTCCTTTGTGCCTCTACGGTTCCTTCGACTTCTATTCTAATGCAATCAAAATCTGATGCTTTTCCGAACGGAATGGGAAATGTTTCTGACCAACTCGGTAGAAACATCATGGATCACCATCTTGGAGTGGGTGCTTCTGCTTCCACAGATGATTTCAAAGACAAATATTATTTTGGAAGAAGAAACAACGGGATTTATATTCCCCGATTTAGAAACATAGGTGGGGATACCAATCGAAAAGACTTCTTGAGAGGTTATGGATATCAAGGAGGAGGCTCCCGTGGAGGCTGGACTTCTAAAGTTGCTGAAATGGGCTATGGAGCCCAGTTTAAAGAAGAAGTACTTAAACCAGGAAGTTGGAGTATTGGTTTGGGTGGTTTTGGAGAGGTGTTGCCTTATGAAGACAACAGAATGACTCTAAACTATGAAAAACTCGATAAGTGGGGTTTACCAACGGTTACCTTTGATGCTTCTATCAAAGAAAACGAGCTTAATATGCGGAAAGACATGCAACAACAAGCAGTTGAAATGCTAGAAAACGCAGGGTTTAAAAATGTAAGAGGCTATGATGGAGAATACGCCTTAGGTCTTGGGATTCACGAAATGGGTACTGCCCGAATGGGTCATGATTCCAAAACCTCAGTACTGAACAAATACAACCAAATTCACGATGTCCCCAATGTATTTGTTACCGATGGATCTGGGATGACCTCTGCCAGTAATGTCAACCCTTCATTAACTTATATGGCATTATCTGCCCGTGCTGCAAATCACGCAGTAGAAGAATTGAAAAAAATGAACCTTTAATACCAATTAAACATGGATAGAAGAAAAGCGTTAAAAAACATAGGAACTGGAATGGGTGCTATCGCAGTAACTCCAACCGTAGTAAGTCTTTTTCAAAGTTGCCAAACAGCAACGGGGTACACCCCAGCATTTGTGGCTCAAGAAGATTTTGAGGCGCTGTCCAATATAATGGAATTGATTATTCCAGCCACGGATACGCCTGGAGCGATCGAGCTTAAATTACCTGAATTTTTAGATGCTTACGTAGATGAGGTTTGGAGTCAAGAAAATCAGGAGGAATTTACAACAGGATGGACCGCTTTTAAAACGGGTGCGCTGAAAGCTTCGGGGAAAGAAAAAATAAATCAGCTAACCTCAGAAGAATGGGACACCCAACTCGCTAAATATCTGAAATCAGAGAGTACTCCCTCAGCAGACGAAGAAGTTGCTATGACCTTTGCAAATCAGTTGAGAGGACTCACAGTCAATGCCTATAAAACCAATGAATATATTGGCGAAAATGTATTGGCTTACGCTCCTATACCAGGAGATTATAAAGGATGTGTGGACCTTCAAGAAACCACTGGAGGAAAAGCGTGGTCTTTATAAAGTTCTTAGGTATTCAGTAATAGCGCGTGCTTCCTCCTCAGAGAGGTTCTGATTGAGCATCATCACGTTATTGTATTGTTTAAGCAAGGCTTTGGCAATAGGATCTTGCTGTAACATTTCTGTAGGGTTTAGTAAAAAATTGACAACCCATTCTGGGCTTCTTCTTTCATAGATTCCTTTCATAGAAGGGCCAATCAATTTTCGATCTACCATATGACAAGCCGTACATTTTTGCTTAAAGGCAGCTTCTCCTTTCTCAGCCATATCTTGATTAATTGCCTCTTCAAAAGTCAAACTTTTTACAGGGCCAATTCCTTTGTTGTTTAGATCTATGGGAACCTCAGAAACATCTGCAGTGGTGTTTTTCTTTTCTTCTTTTTGAGTTCGGTTGTATTCAAACCCTTTTTTCTTTTTTTCAGAACTCCCACAACTTACAAAAAGCGAAAGAGTTATCAACACAACGATATTTTTCATGAGATTAATTTCCTCAAAAATAGAAAAAGAATAGTTTTATAGAAAAGAATTGAATCTATGTTTTTAAAAGAATTTGAAATCCGATGGA
>JGI26084J50262_1000056_pt1 | contig 57224 bp, 49 predicted proteins | sample SaaInl6LU_22_DNA_FD_50262 | JGI IMG/M metagenome (IMG submission 50262) | reverse complement strand
CAAGCAGTTTTCACTGAAAAAGCAACTGATTCTGGAGGGCTATGATGTGGTGAGCTATCAGCAGGAGAGCGGCCCGAAGAAGGGGAGCAAGGCGCACCGTGCGGACTACAAGGGCGTGCTGTATTATTTTGCGAGCGAGGCGAATCGGACGACGTTTCTGGAGGATCCGGAGCACTACGAGCCACTTTATGGGGGTTGGTGCGCCTATGCGATGCTGGAAGGTGGGAAGACCAAAGTGAACCCGAAGAGCTTCAAGATCGTGGAAGATCGCTTGTTGGTTTTTTACGACGGAATTTTGGGGGACACCTTGAAGCTTTGGAATGAGTTCGAGGAGCAAGATGGGGCTTTGATTCAAAAAGCGGACGCAGCTTGGGAAGCGATTTTGAAGTAAGGGGACGAATTTCGGCTCGTTGCTCTNTTGGTCAGCGTAGCTGACGACCGCTTATGCTTGCTAATGGACGCTTATTGATATNAGGGGTGAATTATTAGCGTCCATCAGCNCAAATAAGCGGTTTCCAGCTCTGCTGGATCTACGGTGCTCTGGTGCCTCCTGCTCTCTTACTCTTAATCATAATCTAAGCGTTTGAGAGGCATCCATAGGATTCTACCAGAGGATTAAGATTAAGAGTAGGATTAGGAGTTAGACGGATTTCCTACGGTGCCTGTCTGCTGCTTTGAGTTTGCCTCATTGATTTAGGATGTGCGTCTCTGCTCTCAAATGTCTATTGAGGTCGTTCCATTCGGTGCGCCGTGGGGACACGGCTGCGCTACCTGTCCTTGATTAAAAAAAAAGCCGAGTGTGCGTGATGCGCCACTCGGCTTTTTTTGAAAATAGGAGGTGTTCTTCGCGATTGCGTCGTGCGGTTAGGAGCTAGTCCTAAATACGTCCAAATCGTTACCGATTCGGCTACACGGAAATCGGTATGTAGCCGTTCCGGGGAGCGCTGCCTTTAATTAGTGGTGGCCGCCGTGTGAGTGCTCGTGGTGTAGGTAGAGCTCTTTGAAGGCTGCGACTTTCTCGCTGAGCACCTTGGTGGCATCCGTGCCGGTGCTTTGTTTGGATTTCATCGAGAAGACGATGATGTGGTGTAGGAGCTCGATTTTTTCAGCGTAGTGATCGGCGTCAAGTTTGACGCGTTGGGCGAGGAAGTAGTTGGCAGCTTCGTCTATGATCTTTTTAGCGTGGTCTTCTTTGGTGTTCGTCCAGCGAATGATCTGTTGATGGTCGTGGGCTGAAAGCGATTCTTTCGAGCTGAGCTCTGTGATGAGTCTGCTCGCTTTGGCGATGGTCTCGATGTGTTGCTCCAGCTCATTGAATTTCACTTCGTCGTCGAAGATTCCGCAAGGGACTTGGCAGTGTGCGTTTGCGGTATTGATCGCGAAAATGGAGAGTAGGCAGAGAAGGAATGGTTTTAGATATTTCATGGAAACAGATAGAAGCGGTTTTTGTGGATCATGCAAGCGAGTGGTGTGAACAGTTGGGGGCATATTCTACATGGTAGCGCAGGTCTGGGACAGACCTGCGCTACCTTTCGAAATGGTTCGGTCTGGGATCCGTCTTCGCGCTAAGCTACGCCGAGATCTTGCTGACCTGCGCTACCTATCATTCCGAACTCGACGCTTTGGTTGGAATTGATTGCCTAGGTAGCCATGGCAATTGTTTGGAGTCAGAATATTGAGGGGAATCTTTACGAAGTGCGTTCGGCGGGCGCGACGCTGCGTCTGTATCGCAACGGGGTGAATCACTCTCAATGGAATCCGAACCGTCCGCTATCAGGCTCAATTTGGGACTTGATAGCCTTGCCCTCTTTATATCGCCCGAAGGGTAGTATTGAGAATGCTCTGATTTTAGGGTTTGGGGCGGGCACGGTGGCAGCGCAGTTGCGTGAGTTGGTCTCACCCGAGCGAATTGTCGGTATTGATCTCGATCCGATGCACTTATCGATTGCGGATGGTTTCTTTGGTTGTGCCGAGGGCTGCGAACTCGTGGCTGCGGATGCAGTGGAGTGGGTGTATGAAACGGATGAGGTCGCACAGTTTGACTACATTCTCGACGACCTCTACGGCGAGGAGGATGGCTTGCCCATTCGCTGCGCACCAATGGATGTGAAGTGGTGCCAACGTTTGGCTGAGCTTGTGCGTCCTGGTGGTATGCTTGTCTTTAATATGGTGGAGCCGCGCAAGGTGCCACATCTTGCGCTTTATAAGGATGTGAAACTCAAAAAGCGTTTTCCGCATAGTATGGTTTTTAAAATGGAGGGCTACGAAAACCGTATCGTAGTGTTTTGTGAGGAAGCTCTCGAGGAGGAATGCCTCGTGGCGCACTTACGTAAAATTTGTAAGCAGTATCCACGTTGCTATGGCGTGCGTAAGCGGTATCAAATAGAGGCGACCTCATAACTTAGCAAATCTCAGAAGCATGNATAAGAAGAAAAAGCCGTTTCAGCCAATTGCCCGCTTGAGGAAGTCGATTATGAAAAAGATTCGGCGCACAGAGNTGACTCGCCGTATGCTGGAGGCCGCTGAGCAGCGTAAGCATGTGNAGGAGAACCCTGAGATGCCATGGCGTATTGAGCCACGTGCACCAGTTCGAGTGGTGTAAGCGGGGCGTGCTCAGATCAATGAGCAATTGTATATCTTTGGAGGTTACAAAAGTTTGGCTGAAGCGTCAGATGACTTTTACGGATTTAATCTCGAAACACGAAAGTGGAGTGGTTCTGGTAAGATTCCAGAGCGTATGGGACAGACGCACCATGGAGTTGTTGTGGATGGTCAGCGGTATGCGTATATAATCTCAGGCCAGCGGGGCGTTTATTGTTCACCGCCCACGTCTGCTTGTTTTGCGTTTGATTTTGAAACGCAGCGTTTTTCTAAGCTGCCGTCGTTGCCAGAAGGTCGTTACATGCCGCTGGTGTTTCTATATGAGGGACGCATTCATTGTATTTCAGNTAGTTCGTTTGATCGTATTACGCCTGCAAAGGATCATTGGAGTATCGCTGTGAGTGACGGAGCCGCGACCGAGTCGGAATGGCGTGTAGAAAAATCGTATGATTGGGCGCGCACGCACACCNCATCATGTTTGGTCGGCGACCNGTTTTATGTCCTCGGGGGGCAGATGGGCGATGTGCCTCGTATTGAGGGCGATCCTGAGTATCGGTGTATTTTTGATACGAGCGAGGATACTTTTTTTGATGAAGTCTTTTATATCGATCTAAAGACTTGGGAGCGCGTGGATTGCGCGTCGATGCCTCNACCAGTTGCACACAGTGAGCACGGAGTTTTTCTATCTGAGGGGAAAATCTTTGTGGCAGGAGGTGTGCTTGGACGGGATAAAATGTGTGACCGCACGTTCGTGTATGATGTGGAGACGGATGAATGGTGTGATAATGAGCGCTTGCCGTATTTCATGAAGGCGAAAGTAACTGCGCTCTGGAAGGATCGAGTATTTATCATTGGCGTGCAGCGCTCAATGAGCCAGACGGACCTTCGTCCGGGCGATGTGATCAACTCAGTGTGGTCGATGCCTTATCGTCAAATTTGATCGTATGGGGGGGCTCAGATCAACATGTCGGGCTCTATTCCCATTCGGATGTCGTCTGGATGGCGGGGGTGCTGTATCTGAAGACGATTGCCTGCGCGCTAAAAGATGCCGCGAACGCAGGTGGTCGCACGTCGCTTTTGTATCCAAGGAAGAGCGGTCTTAAACCTTTCGAGCAATGTATTAATTTTGTCGATACAAATCATGCATATGATTTTTTGCACAAAGGTTGGCAGCCTAAGTCGGTGAAGTCGTTTCGTAGGAATTTGCGAAAAGGGGTATTGGGCACGCAAAGCGTAGAGCGAATGGCTGAGCGCCTGGAATTGGATGTGCTTTTGCTGTGCCGTCATTCATTAGGGCCTGCTTTTCCTGTGCCATGGATAGGGTGGATTCCTGACTTTCAGCATCTGCGAATGCNTGAGTTCTTTAGCGATGAGGAACGCGGCGAGCGCGATGCGCAGTTTCAGACTTTGATCAATGAGTCCTCGCACATGCTTGTGAGCAGTNAGGATAGTTATGATGATTTAATGCGGTGGTATACGGCGGATCCTAGCAAAGTGAGTATCTACCGTTTCTGCACTTTACCGGATGCCTCATGGTTTGTGCCAGATGCCTCAGAGGTGGTGCGTCGTCTAGGTCTTCCAGAGAAGTTTCTCATTTTTCCGAGCCAGTATTGGAAGCACAAGAATCACTGGAATTTATTTCAGGCGATCCACNAATTGAAGCAGTCTGGTTTGGATGATGTTACGCTCGTTTTGACGGGGCATAAGGAAGACTACCGAAATCCTGAATNTGCTCAGTCATTGGATGACTTTATAGAGANGCATCACCTGCAGGATACTATCAGGCATGTTGGCACCTTGCCGCGTTTGGATCAGATTCAACTCATTCGCTCGGCAGTTGCTGTGGTGCAACCATCGTATTTTGAAGGTTGGTCGATGCTGGTAGAGGACTGTCGAGCTCTCGGGAAGCGAGTGTATTTCGATCCGGATCAACCAGAGGCGATTGCCTCTGCGATTCGCGCTGATTGGGACTCGCTGGAATCGGGGGTTGATCTGGAGCGCGAGGCGATTGCACGCGAAGAGGTGAATGCGATTTCTAAACGAAATGGCGAGCAGCTGCTTGAGTTGATTGAGCAACTACATCGCTAAGATTAAAAGTAAAATTCGGATTCAGCGTAAACTTACATTCCAGGTAATCCTGGCATGCCGCCACCATCGCCCATCTGGGCTTTCATGGCTTTCATCATCTTCCGACCTTTGCCGCCGTTCATCATTTTCATCATTTTCTGCATCTGACCAAATTGCTTGAGCAAGGCATTTACGTCGCGCACTTGAACCCCAGAGCCATCGGCGATTCGCTTTAGGCGACTGCCACGCAGCAAACGTGGGGTGCGGCGTTCCTGGACGGTCATGGATAGAATGATGGCTTCGGTGCGCGCCATCTTCTTTTCTTCTTCGTCGCCAATTTCGACACCGCTCATGCCGGGCATCATGCCCATGATAGATCCTAGGGAGCCCATCTTTTTAACCTGCTGCATTTGCTTGAGGAAGTCTTCGAGATTGAAGTCCGCTTTGCGCATCTTTTCGGCTAGGCGCTCAGCTTCTTTCTCGTCGATCGTTTCTTGGGCTTTTTCAACCAGCGAAACCACATCACCCATGCCGAGGATACGTGATGCCATGCGATCGGGGTGGAAAACTTCAAACTCATCCACCTTCTCGCCGATACCCATGAACTTGATCGGCACATTGGTGATGGTCTTCATCGAGAGCGCGGCACCACCGCGGGCGTCACCGTCGAGCTTAGTGAGCACGATACCAGTGATGTTGACTGCTTCGTGGAAGTGTTTAGCGACGTTGACTGCCTCTTGACCGAGCGCGGAGTCGGCAACGAGCAGGATTTCGTCGGGTTGGACGGCGTCTTTGAGCTGCTTGATTTCTTCGATCAGATCGCCATCGATTTGTAAGCGACCCGCGGTATCAAAAATAATGAGATTGGCATCGGCATCTTTGGCTGCTTCGAGACCGTGCTTGCCGATTTTGACGACGTCTTTCTCTGCGCGATCACCGTAAAAAGTGCAGCCGACTGTCTTGGAGAGCATTTCAAGCTGGTCGATCGCAGCGGGACGGTAAACGTCGCAAGCGATTAGCGCTGGGCGATAGTCGCGTTTTTTGGCGAGATATTGAGCGAGTTTTCCAGAGCTGGTGGTTTTACCCGAACCATGGAGACCGACCATCATCACGCGTAGAGGCTTTTTGTCNTCTAACTCGGTAGTGCCTTCGCCGAGGAGCTTTACCAGCTCGTCGTGAATAATCTTGATCACCTGTTGACCTGGAGTGACGGATTTTAGGACTTCTTGCCCGACACACTGTTCCTTGACGTTGGTGACGAACTCGCGAGCTACTTTAAAGTGGACGTCTGCCGAGAGTAAGGCCTGGCGCACTTCTTTGAGCGCGTCTTCCATGTTTTCTTCGGTGAGCTTGCCAACGCCACGCAAGTTGCGGAGCGCAGAGCCTAGTTTGTCTGTAAGATTTTCGAGCATTTCAGTATAAAAGGAAAAGGTAGGGGAGCCAATCGGCTACTGCAGCAGAGGCAACGGTATTTTTACGGTANCGGCGCACGTCCCCGCGCGCCATACGCATGTAAGGTTGATCTCTCATCGGCTAGTGCATGAATGGCGCACAAGGACCCNTCTTCGCGAACGCTCCGACTTGGCACGCGCGCGCCGCTACGATTTGATGCGGTAAACTGCGGTTTTCGTGCTTGTTTCGAGTCTGGAAGGTGTTTTCATCCCCGCTCTTATGAAGCGCACCCATCACTGCTCCCAACTCCGTAAGTCCGANGCCGGATCCACTGCTACGCTTAGCGGCTGGGTTGACTCTGTTCGCGATCACGGCGGTATTCTTTTTGTCGACCTTCGCGACCGCGAGGGCTTGACCCAAATCGTTCTCGACCCTGCTAATAAGGTGCTCGAAGCACAGTTTGGCTCAATCAAGCCGGAGTCCGTGATCGAAGTGTCTGGCGGCGTCCAAGAGCGTATCGCTGAAGCGGTGAATCCAAATCTCGCAACGGGCGAGGTGGAAGTGCACGCGACTGAGTTGACGATTCACAATGTTTCCAAGACACCTCCATTCCCAATGGATGATTCTGCGGACAAGACCAGTGAAGACCTTCGCATGACTTACCGCTACCTTGACCTACGTCGTAGCTCCAACCTCAATTTGCTCCGCCTGCGTCACAAGACCACCACTGCGATCCGTAACTACATGGACGAGCAGACATTCATCGAAGTGGAAACTCCAATGCTTTTCAAGAGCACACCGGAAGGCGCTCGCGAGTTTCTCGTGCCGAGCCGTATGAATCCAGGTGCGTTCTACGCGCTGCCTCAGTCCCCACAGCAATACAAGCAAATGCTTATGGTTGCGGGTGTGGAGCGCTACTACCAGCTCGCCCGTTGCTTCCGCGACGAAGATCTCCGGGCAGACCGTCAGCCTGAGTTCACTCAGCTCGACATCGAACTTTCGTTCATCGACCGCGAGGACATGTATGCGTTGATCGAAGGTCTCATGAAGCGCATCTGGAAGGATACGCTAAATGTAGACATCGAAACGCCGTTCCTCCGTATGAGCTACTTCGAAGCGATGAACCGCTTCGGTGTCGACAAGCCAGACATGCGTTTCGGTCTCGAGCTTCAGGACTGTGGTGACATCTTCGCGAACTCCGAGTTTAAGGTTTTTAAGGGCACGCTTGATGGTGGCGGCGCGATCAAGGCATTCAACGCCAAGGGGCTTGCCGACCTCACACAAGGTGAACTCCGTGGTCTCGAAGACTCTGCGAAGTCGCTCGGTGCCAAGGGCCTCGCATTCATTAAGTCTGTCGGTGGCGAATGGAAATCTCCGATCCTCAAGTTCTTCTCCGATGAAGAGAAGGCAGCGATCAAGGAGCAGCTTCAAGTCGAAGATGGCGATATCGTATTCTTTGCCGCGACAGAGTGGGAGCGTGCCTGCACGATCCTTGGTCGCGTGCGTCTTGAAGCCGCACAGTTGCTGGTAAAGCGTGAGAAGCTCACCATCGATCCAAGCGATTACAAATTCCTCTGGGTGATTGAGTTCCCGCTTATGCTCTTTGATGAGGAGCAAGGTCGCTACGTTTCGTCTCACCACCCATTCACGGCACCGGTTGAAGAAGATGTTCCTTTCCTCGACAGCGATCCGAAGAAGGTGCGCGGTCAACACTACGACCTCGTTCTCAACGGTGTTGAGCTCGGTGGTGGTTCGATTCGTATCCACCAGCCGGACTTGCAGAAGAAGGTCTTCGAAGATGTGCTCAAGATTGAGCCAGACGTCGTCGAGAGCCGTTTCGGTTACATGCTCAAGGCATTCGAATATGGCGCGCCTCCGCACGGTGGCATCGCATTCGGTCTCGACCGTATCGTGACGATCCTCGGTCAGCGCACCAGTATCCGCGACGTGATTGCCTTCCCTAAGAATCAAAAGGGACAGGAAATGATGACGCAGAGCCCTGGCATTGCGACCGAGAAGCAGTTGCGTGATCTCCACGTAAAAGCTGTCTTGCCGAAGAAAGACGCGCCAAAGGCGTAAACCTCTTTGTCTTTATTTCGAAGGTAGGGCTTGTTATCCCTAACAAGCCGTTTGGCATTTTGGTGGATCGATAAGGATATCGATCCCTACCATGTAAGACGATCAAGGTTACGATTAGGACTAAATACTTAATCACTTTTCGACTGGAACCCGGAGGCAAGTCCGGGTTTCTTAGTATGCAGATGTCATTTATCTCAAAAACAGTATCTTGCGTGAGTCTTTGCTTATGTGTGGGCAACCTACTCTGTGCGCAGATGACGCCCAATGCGCCGATTAAGAACTTTAAATTGCCACGTTTAGCCGATAACGGCTACACGCAGTGGGTTTTACAGGGCTCGAAAGGCAAGTATGAAAGTGCTGAGCAAGTGCGCATCGAAGATATGGGGCTACGCGTGTATACTGGAGATGAGCGTATGGCTTTGGAGATGAGCATGGATAGCCCCGAAGCGATTGTGCGTGTCCAAGAAAACAAGGCATACTCTGAAAGCACTATCGAGATTGTTGGTGCCAATTTTAAAATTTCTGGAGTGGGGTGGACCTGGGATGGCCAGACTAAGGAGATCGAAGTGCTCTTTGATACCGTTGTGCAATTCACTCAAACTCTATCTGACTCTTTAGGTGTCGAGGCGGCACCCAGTTCAGAGTTCGTTCCGAAGACAGTGATTCATAGTCAGCGCTTGAAGCTTACGACCACCGAAACAGAGTATCAGTTTGAATTTAAGAACAATGTGCACGTCGTCTCCGGTGATATGGATATGAAAGGTGATTTGCTGATTGCACTAGTCGATGCCCCTGAAGGTCGTAAAGAGGGTCGCCCGAAAGTAGAAGCGAGTAAGTTGGACGCGGTGCGAAAGATTATAGCCCGAGATAATGTGGTTATTGAACAGCAGGGGCGCATTGTTCGAGCAGGAGATGCAGAGTTTTTCCCTCGTGAGAAGAAGGTGAATCTAAGTGGCACTCCACAGATTGAGGCACCAGGCGTCTATCTGAGTGGTGCAACGATCCGTAGCCAAGAGGGGAGATTTGTGGTTAGCGGTGATGAAGGGGCTGGTCGTGCGCAAATGATTTTAACTGAAACAGGTGGACTGGGTATACAGGGCGGGAGTGCCCTCGCAGAGGAGACCATCGTATTGGCAGATTCGATTACGATGTTAGAGCTCGAAAAAGAAAATCAGTTTCTCTTCGCCGGTTCGGTTGAGGTCATGTCAGGAGCCGTTCAAATGCATGCTAAAAAGATGACTATTTACGCCGATAAATCCTCAGATGAAGCGGCAATCAAAGATCCCTCAGCACTCGTCACAGACGCGGCCGAAGACGCTAAAATTAAAGTCGGTGATGTGCGTCAAATGGTTGCCGAGGGCGGTGTTCAAATCGAGCAAGACGGGCAAATCGCGACCAGTGAGCGGGTGACTTTCTATCCTGCCGAGGAGCGTGCCGTGCTTGAGGGCTCTCCACGTGTGACGAATGGCGAAGCCATTGTCACTGGTGTGAAGATGGAGCTTCAGCCAAGCCTCGCGATTATTCGCGGAAGTGATGCGCAACCCGTTAACGTGGTCCTTCCCGAAATGCCTGATCTAGGTTACGATGCGTTTACAGGAGTGGCTACGGCAAATAGCCCGAAGCCATTGGAGCCGAAGCAAAAGGCAGTGCCCAGTGAGACAATGGTTAGCAGTCAACTACTTCGTATGCTTGAGGAACCGACGCGCACGGTATTTCGTTTTACCGAAAATGTAGAAATCGCAGCGACCAACCTCGAAGCCACTTGTGAACTACTCGATATTGTTGCGATCGAGAAGAAGACCGCGGTCGCAACCAATGGTGACCTTAAGGGGCGTCTTGAAGTGCAGCGAATTGAAGCTGTGGATCAGGTTGAAGTGAAGCAAGATGGCCGCGTGGCGACTGCGGATAAGGCCTTTATTTTACCCGAAGAGGGCAAAGTTATCTTGGAGGGCAATGCGGTGGTGAACGACGCCAAAGGTCGTGTTTCCGGTCACCGTATGATTCTTCTACAAGGGCAAAGACGCGCGATTGTCGAAGGTGGTGGCCCAGAGGGAGAACGGGCTCGTATCACACTACCTGCCTTGCCTAAGGGGAAGTTTTAAACCCTTAGTAGGGCACTCTTTCATCTATGCAACTAGCTTAGGCGACTAACAGAAAGAATATAGAAACATCATTACGATGGGATGGATACTAATTGCCTTAGGAGTGCTGCTCCTCGCACTGACCGCTAAAGAGTTTTTTGACGGTGAAACAGACACTCTCTATCTACTCGATTGGGACTGGATCTGGTTTGACCTCTATCGGCACAAGCACCCCATACTCTTCAACGCCGCGTTGATTGCTCAGCTTATTGCTGGAATTGGACTCATTGGATCGGGTCTGGGCTCACTTTGATTTATTGAGCCGGATACTTGCCATTTAGCTTTGCTAAATGGCGGAGAGAGAGGGATTGGTTTTGCTTGGCAAAATCGCTACGCGATCACCTGTGGTGCCCCATCTCCAGTCGCTTTCGCTCCTTACGTCGAACTACGTTCTCATCCCTGTTCCGCTTCGCGTATACTTGCCATTTAGCTTTGCTAAATGGCGGAGAGAGAGGGATTCGAACCCTCGGTGCCGTTTCCAGCACACATCCTTTCCAGGGATGCACAATCGGCCACTCTGTCATCTCTCCTTGGGAAGCCGATGAGCAAATGATCCCCGTCTCGTAGGTCAATAGAAAACGAAGATTTCTACGGGGACTTGCAAACATAGGGCATCTGGTNTCCTTTCGGTGTTGCGTTTATGGTCCTCATCTCAAACCTTTGNGGTTTGCTTTGATTTCCAGTCTTTCACTTCTTATCCCTGCATTGTGACCGATTCTAAACAGAACTTGAGTTTTTCCAATCTGCCTCGCACGCAAATCCTAGCGGCTTTTATGCTGGTCGGATTTGCGTTATACATGGTGTGGGATCAGTTTTATTGGTGGGGCGAGCGAGAAGACTATAGTTTCGGGTATTTGGTGCCCTTATTTGCGGCTTATGTCATCTATGATCGCTGGCCTGTTATCCGTAGTTATTTATTTTTTGGTCGTGGACCTGACGATTCTTCGGAAAGCGGTGCAGCAGGCTCTGGTCCGACAGAGCTCTTTGAATGGATCGCGCTTGCTGGTTTTATTGGGGCTGCTGGCTTGTATGGTATTGGCGCGCTTTTGAGGGGAGTCACTGGGCCACAAAATCCGGCGTCTTTAGCGATCGCAGCTGGTTTTGCGGGTGTCATGTTGTGCACGGTTTTCATCTTCACGAAGGAGTCTGCAGATGGAAAGCCGATGCCACTGAAGCGACGGATCGCGTTAACGTGTTTATTTTTGTTTCCAGCGTTGATTTGGTTGCTCTCTGCACCACTTGTTTCCGTCTTAGAAAAGCAAATAAAGGTGTTCCTACTCACTAAGGTCACGGTCGTTGTCTTTAGTTTGTTTGACCTTTTGGGNTACGAATTAGAGCGGGAGGGCAATGTATTGATTCTNCCGGATGGTCAGGTTGGAGTTGAGGAAGCTTGTTCGGGGATNCGATCACTCACTGCTTGTTTGTTCGCAGGTTCATTCTTGGCTTCGGTATTCTTGAATCGTTTTTGGAAAAAGATCCTTCTGGTGTGCGCTGCAATGGTGTTTGCAGTGGTGACCAATTTAATGCGAAGCATCTTTCTGACGCTATGGGCATATTATAACGGCTCACAAGCGATTGATGAACATTGGGTGCTGCCGCTTATTGGCGATATCGGGACTGTGCATGATGTGACTGGAATGGCTATTTTGGGAGTTACTTGTATTGGGCTTATTTTGTTACTACCGATATTTAATTTCCGGCTTAAGGACTTTGATGATGGCCTTGAGGAGCATGTAGAAACCGATGAGCCGGAACCCCAGCAGTAATGGCTGCGAGTAGAAAGAAGATATTAATGGTGGCGCCAGAGGTGACACCTATCATCAAAGTTGGCGGTCTGGCTGATGTCGTTGGTGCGCTTTCAAAGGCACTGGTTGAACGCGGGCATGATGTGCGTATCGTGATGCCTCGGTATGCGCAAATGAAGAGGGTCGAGGGCGCGAAGCCTGACGCGCGTCCGCTCATCGTGCGACTGGGAGGCCATGAGGCGTATGCTCGTGTGTGGCGCGATACACTTCCTGATTCGAAAGTGAAACTGTATATGCTGGAGCATAATCAATTTTTCGACGCGCCATCGGTCTACGTGGGGCCAAGCGGGAATGAAGATGATAATGCGCAGCGTTTCCCTTTTCTATGTCGAGCAGCCATAGACCTGACAGAGCATTTGGAATGGATTCCGGATATAGTGCATTGTCATGATTGGGCGACAGGTTTGACTCCGATTTACTTGAATACGACTGAACTCGATAAGCCGATTGGTCGGGCAGCCTCAGTCATCACTCTGCATAACATGGAGCATCAGGGTTGGTTCCATCGTGGCATGGTCGACTATGCTGGGTTGCCCGCTTCCGTTTTCCGCGCGGAGGGACTTGAATCGATGGGGGAGGCCAATATGCTTAAAGGTGGCATCTACCATTCGTCAAAAATCACCACAGTGAGTCCTACGTATGCTAAGGAGGTGCAGACTCCTGAAGGTGGTGCAGGCTTACANCATATATTGGCTCTTCGAAAAAATGATTTATTTGGCGTCATTAATGGAATCGATGAAAGCGAATGGAGCCCTGAAACCGATCCCTTAATTCCGGCTCAGTTTAGCGCTGAGGATTTGAAAGGGAAGTCGGCTTGTAAGGCAGAGTTGCAGCGTGCTTACGGCTTGAAGGTGCTTCCAGATATTCCCGTTTTCGCGGTGGTCTCCCGTTTGGCGAATCAGAAAGGCTTGGATCTCCTAGCGGCTATTAGCGATCGTTTAATGGCTGATATGCACATTCAGATAGCGGTTCTTGGCACTGGCGAAGCTTGGCTAGAAGAGGCCTTTCGAGCATTGGCAAGTCGATATCCAGGGCGCTTTGGCGCGCAGATTACATTTAGTAACGAGCTTGCCCATTTAACGACTGCGGGCGCTGACTTCTTTGTGATGCCCAGTCGATTCGAGCCCTGCGGACTCGGTCAATTATATGCGATGACTTACGGAACCCTGCCAATTGTTCGCGCGACAGGGGGCTTAATTGATACCGTTGAGAATTATTCTGAGCAGCGTAAAACGGGCACTGGTTTTATCTTTAAATTTGCGACGGAGGATGCGTTGTATTACACGATCGGTTGGGCGTGTTCTACCTATTATGATCGCCCAGAGGACTTGGTAAAATTACAACAGAATGCGATGGGACAGTCATTTAGTTGGGATCATTCTGCTGGCGTTTATGAATCGATCTATTCGGAAGCCGTAGAAGCGCGTAAAGTTNAGTTGCTTAAAGTTGATTAGCTAACCAGCGGTCCAACAATAAAGATCAACGCACAGCTTAAGCCTACTAAGAACGCATAAAAGCTGAGGCGAATCCACCTAAACTTTGGGCGGAGCACGTCATTACTTAAATGGTAAATGTCTGAGACCATGAGCTCAGTGATCGTGTTTCGACTTTCCAGCGCTCCTTTCATCAGTTCTTTGTAGCTAGTTTCATCGTATTGCCAAATCCCAGAGAAGTGTAGCAGATTGCCACTGCCTGAGGCATCTACTTTGTAGCGCTTTGGCATGAGGCTGATAATCGCAAAGAAGATACTTAGAGCGGCTGCGAGGCTGAATAGGATGATGCCGATTCTGATCTCTGGCTTCGTATATCCAGAAAGCGTTAAAGGGATGAGAAACGCGTTAATTGTTATGATGACTTGAGCTCGCCGGTCAGCAAGGGAGATATACTGCACATGTTTTGATTGCGTACTACTCAATACGGAGCCCCGTAGCAATGCGGGCCAGTTCGAAGGGGGCGATGTTGGTTGATGGTCTGCTTCTGGAGTTTTCATTTTGTGGACCCTGAGCAGACCACATGCCTATCTGTAGTGCAATAGAGTTTACTAAAGCATGGAGCCAGTGGTTGACCTCTTTCAATATTCGGCATCTATTTTCATTTAGTGAACGATCCAAATAGAGATTTCAATGAAGTGATACGCACGATCCGGAAGGAAGATCCACGCTATGCGCGGGGTGCGTATTATTTTCTACGTCAAGCTTTGGACTTTAGCCTTAAGGAGATGCATCACAAGGGCGATCTAGATAAGAGTAACCACTTAAGTGGACAGCAACTATTGGAAGGCATTCGCCTGTATGCGATTGATCAATATGGTCCGATGGCACGTAGCGTATTGAAGTATTGGGGCGTCTCTGAGTGTCGTGATTTTGGCAATATCGTGTTTAACCTCGTCGAGTGTCGGGTGCTTGGGAAAACGGACCAAGATAGCCCCGAGGACTTTAATGACGGTTACCATTTTAAGGATGCATTTGATCGCCCATATTTGCCGAAACAGAAGCCCACGATCAAGCGCCCGCCACTTCGTTAGCTCGCTTCAGCCGCTTCTTTTTGATCGAAGAATTTTTTTGCTTCGTGATTTTCTTCACGTTGTTCGATCATTGCCTCACGTTCGGTGAGCAGCATCGATTGCTCGACTAACTCATTCTCGCATTGAGTGATGTAATCTTCGCGCTCTTGAAGCATCTTACGTGCATCTTTTAGCGAGGCTTCTTGTAGTTCAAGTTGATGCTTCAATGCGTCTAAGGCCTTGCGCTCGTCATCGGAAACTTTGTTGGAAGGCTGACTCTTTGCTTTGTCGATGTTGCTGTTGATGATCTGTTGGTGTGCTTCGAGTAAGGCTTCTCGTTCGTCAAGTTCGCGTTCGCGGCATTGCAGCGCTCTCTCTTTTTCGTTGATTAAGCCTTCACGAATAATGATATCGGTTTGTAGCTCCAGTAGGTTGTTTTCGATTTCGTGGATTTTTCCATCGATAGCGCTGGGAAACTCACCGATCGGTTCCATTAGGGGCTCTGAAGTTTTACTTATCTTACCTGACATGGTTGCGATCGCCGTCTTTAGGCTCAGACGGCGTTTTACTTTTCGAATCGAGGTGGTAGCTTTTTTGCACACATTGTATTTATAGTCTGCTAATAGAAGTGTTTTTAGTCGAGATTGTTAAATTGCTGAACAATCGATGGGCTGACAACTCTCAGATTGGGATATGATTGATAATCTGTGAGTTAAACACTTTTATAACATTTTTATAGGGTTTTCGTAGGGTGTTATGCTTAGCCCTCTGAGGGGTTTAATGCAAGGTTGAATGAAGTGATCGATGTGTGAATCGACGGTATGCATCTGCCCGTCGTCAGTTAGTGAGGTGCATCAATTGAGAGAAATGTCGGATTTTCGTAAACTTCTTGTGGATATTTACCATTCAAGCGAGATAGTGAGTTCATTTATGGATATCAATATTCCCCAGTTATCGACCCATGCATCGAACGAGTTGATTGAAAGCCTCTATCAAGCTCCGGTAGAAAGACACACCTTATCGAATGGATTGACGCTTGTTCACCGTGCGGATTTTTCTAGCGAGGTGGTTTCGGTGCAGGTGTGGGTCAAGACGGGGAGCATCCACGAAGATGCAATGATGGGCTCAGGCTTGTCGCACTATTTGGAGCACATGTTGTTCAAAGGCACTGGACGCCGCACTGGCAAAGCGATCAGCCGTGAAGTGCACGCTATGGGTGGTAGCATTAATGCCTATACGACCTTTGACCGGACTGTGTATTATATTGATGCGCCGTCATCTGCTTTTACGCAGATCGTCGATGTGCTGTCAGATATCGTGCTACATTCGACCTTGCCAGAGGAAGAGGTGAATAAGGAACGTGACGTGATCTTGCGAGAGATCGACATGGGGCTCGACGATCCAGATCGGCAGTTGAGCCAAGCGCTCTTTCGCACGGCGTTTCAGAAGCATCCGTATCGCGAGCCAGTTATTGGGCATCGAGCACTTTATGAGCAGGTGACTGGAGACGAATTGCGTGCCTATTATAAAGCCCGCTATGTGCCCAATAATATGGTGGTTTCGATTGTGGGTGCCGTTTCGTCAGAGACGTGTTTACGAGCCGTGCAGACAAGTTTTGGTGAGGTGCCACGTGGCCGCCTTGCCCCGGTCCGGATTGAGGAAGAGCCTCTTCAACTCGCACCGCGTCGTGAAGACCTTGAGGGTGAATATAACATCTTTCGTGGCGGACTTGGCTTTAAGGTGCCAAATTTAAGTCATCCTGATTCGCCAAAGTTGGATGCGCTAGCCCTTGCATTAGGCGGAGGCGAGAGTTCCGCGCTATGGGAGTGCCTGCGAAATCGTCAAAAACTAGTTCATTATATTGACTGTCGTAATTGGAACCCGGGGACGCAGGGGCTCTTTTGGATTTCGTATGTTTGTGATGCTAAAAAGCAATCCCAAGTGGAAGCGGCTATTTTGAGTGTCATCAAGGGGGTCGTAGCGACTGGTGTTGAGGAAGCGGTCGTTGAGAAAGCACGTCGACAAGCTTTGAGCTCTGAGATAAATGGGCGAAAAACCATGAGTGGACAAGCCTCACGACTGGGGCTTGGAGAAGTAGTTGTCGGTGATATCTACTATGGGCGACGTTACTTAAAGCGCTTGAACTCAGTCTTGGCAGGTGATCTGCAGTTGGTGGCTAAAAAGTATTTAGTGGAGTCGACAATGTCTTCCGTAACTTTGGGCCCGAGAGCTTTGGTTGAAGCGTCGGACGAAATTACAGAGCTGTCTACTCTCGCTCCATTTGAGGAGATTACTTTCAACAGTGGGGCTCGCTTGCTTTTGCAAAAGGATGCGCGTTTGCCTAAGGTGCACTTTAGGTGTGTGATGCAAGCAGGGCCCATGTATGAGCCTGCTAAGCAGCGAGGTGTTTCAGCATTGCTCGCAGAGTTGTTGACTAAAGATACGAGGCACAAAACGGCTGAGGAGATTTCAACCTTAATTGAGAGTATAGGCGGACGTTTCGCTGGAGCTGGAGGTAATAATACGATCAGCTTTTCGATAGAGGTATTACCCTCCGATATGAGAATCGCTTTGGAATTGATTGGCGACGCACTGAGCTGTCCCGTTTTTGAGCAAAGCACTTTTGAAATAGAACGTGAGGCTCAGGTTGCTGGTCTGCGGGAGCAGGAAGATGAAATCCTTGATTATGGATTTCGAAAATTACGTGAGCGCTTTTTTGCAGACCATCCGTTCAGCGTCGGCTCAGAGGGGCGCATCGAAGATTTAGAGGCATTGACCCGTGACGATGTGATGGCTCATTTTCAGTCTGTAGTCACCGCGCCAAATTTGGTGCTTTCGGTTTGTGGCAATTTTGATCGAGATGCCTTGGTCGATACGCTCCGCCCGTTAATGGAGGAGCGTTTGCCAAGGCAAGATTTAGTGAGCTCTCAGCATGCCAGATTTGAAGGTCCTGCTGAGTCGCTCGATCTACATGAGTCAATGGATCGCGAGCAAGCGGTGGTGCTACATGCATTTCCTGATGTCGGCATTCAGCATATAGACTACGTCGTGGCTGAGATGCTTAATGAATTATTCAGTGGCATGTCTAGTCGGCTTTTTGAGCGCGTTCGTGAAGATCGAGGTATGGCCTATTACGTTGGGTCGAGCCGAATTATTGGTTTGGAGACAGGAATGTTTGTCTTTTATGCTGGCACGCATCCGAGTCAGGCCGCAGAGGTCATCAAGGAAATTAATGGTGAGATTGCCCGCGTCGCGGCTGGCGATGTGTTGGAAGATGAATTACAGCGCTGTCGGATTCGGTTGAAGGCGGCCCGACTGATGGGGCGTCAAACAATTGGCGCTCGAGCAATGCATGCGGCCATTCAGGTGACCTATGGTTTGCCTATTGATGATGACCAGGAATACGCCGCGAAGTTGGATTCTATTGGGGCTAAAGAGCTATCAAGCTTTGCGATCAAGTATTTCACTCCAGAAAAAGGTGTGCGCATGGTTGTTGGACCTGTGCTGGAATGATTAGTCTACAAAAAAACGCAGCTCCTGAGAGCTACGTTTTTGCAGTAAAAAGTAATCAGAACGAACTATGCTTCGCGAGCACGTTTCTGGATGCTGAGCTTCTTGTAGAATCCTGCTCCGTGAATTTCGCGCATCATTTTGCGACGGTGCTCCACAGCGAGTTTGAATGCTTTCTTTTCTCCATATTTCTTAATGGAAAAAGAGGTGCATTTTTGAGTGCCAGGTTTTGGGCGCCAGCTCACAGAGTAGCATTCGTGCTTCGTTCCATTTGGGCCGACCTTGGTTGTGCGGGAGACGCCTAATTCGCCAGTTTTATTGCGAGAGTCTGAGAGCACGATGCGACGTTGACGCGGCTTTTTTGGAATTTGTTCCAGCTCTGCGTTGAGTTCATCGCGGTAAGCTTTAGCTAGCTTTTGTGCTTTACCTTTACCTCCGGATTTACGGTCGCTGAATAGTTTTGAGTAGGTTTTTCCGTTGCGGTAGCCGCGAACGAACCAACCGTGTGTTGAGCCAGAATCAATTCTGCTGATGCCCTTATTTGCTTTTGAACGTGCCATAGTGTTTCTAGAATATCTTTAGTGTTGATGAGTATCAGTGATTTAAATGTTTTTATGCATTTATGTCAATGATATGTAACGTATTCGCCATGAGGAAACTTACAAGTAGTTACATAATTTTTGTTAATTTTTTCTTTCTTTATGATCGATAATGCGTATGCGCGCGTATTTATTTAGTATTTAACTGAATTTATACTTTGCTCCGGAAAAAGGCTACAGGTAGTAGATTTTTATGCCCGAAAGAACAGTGATTAAGATTTGTGGTTTAACCAGAGAGATCGATGTGAAGCGCACCCTTGAGTATGGTGCCGATTTTTTCGGTTTTATAGCATATGAACCATCTCCTCGTGGTATTGGGCTGGCTCGTGCGAGTGATTTGGCGGCATTGGTCCCCCGCGATCGTCGGGTGTTGGTCGATGTTGCTCCCAGTGTGGAGAAAATAGCAGAGTTCAAGGCGCATGGTTTTGATTTTTTTCAAATCCATTCCGACGCGTCGACAGATGAATCTACCTTGAAAGCCTGGTCGGAGGTCGTCGGAGTCTCGAAGCTTTGGTTGGCGCCGCGATTGAAGCCGGAGGAAGCGTTTCCGGAGCATTTTTTACCATATGCGAATACTTTCTTAGTCGACACTTACTCTAGCCAGCAAGTGGGAGGCACCGGTTTAACAGGTGATTGGGGGCGCTTTGCAAAGTGGCAAGAGACTTATGCGGCTAAGCAATGGATCTTGGCAGGTGGCCTATGCCCAGATAATGTTGTTCAGGCTATTGGCGAAACAGGCGCCGATCGTATCGACGTGAATAGTGGTGTTGAGGTGGAGCCAGGCGTCAAAGACGATGATCAGCTCCGTGCACTATTTTGTGCACTTCGTGGCTAGAGCGTATTGTAAGCAATAAAAAGGCACTTCCCATACGAGAAGTGCCTTTGTTGTTTTAAGCTGGGTCTGATTTAGATCGGCTGACGGCCAAGTGTTCCGACGAGTGAATCGACGTATTCTGGTGAGCTGACGGCCTTGAGTTGTTCCTTGGCAGCAGTTAAGCGTGACTCGATGTCTAGGCGTTTTGCCACACCAGCGTGTGTGCTCTTGTTGAGGAATACACTGAGGTATTCTACATGCTTCGTCCAAACTTTCTTGTCGCTCGCCTGCTGGCTTTGGAGACGTTCTTTATACCAGTCACTATTCAGCATCGATTCTCGGGTGAAGAGCTCACGAACCTCTGGATCATGAAGCGTCTTACCTTCGTATTCGCCGTGGACCATAATGTGGAGCAGTGCTTTCAGCGGGGGGCAAGCTTGCTCGACTGAGTTGTCGTCGAAGTAATTCTGCGCCGCTTGCTTGTGTGCTGCTTGAATGGTTTCCATGCCAACGATGAAGGTGTCCATATCTTGAAGTTCTGGCTTGAGCATTTCCTCGCTGAGGACTGTTTCAGGATTGTTGAATACACGGCCGAAGAAGATGCGCACAAACTTCGCTGTGATACGGTATCCTAGGAGGCTTGCTTTAACCAACTTGCCATCATGTTCGAAGTCTTCGACTTTTTCGAGATAGCCATGTTCGAGTAACCATTTTGGATCAGTCTCTTCAGGTTTTAGGCGACACCAGATTTCAGGGACGAGTAGGCTGATATCGTGGTCAACGCGGAAGTTCGGGCCGACGTAGCCAGCTGCTGTGATGAACGCAGGTTGCTCAGTCGCCAAGTAGGAGACTAGTGCGTTGTTCATGTCATAGATTGGCAGTAGGGCGTTGAATGGGCCTTTTGTTAGGGCACCTTCAGAACCCGCGCCTGTTGTCGATGGGGACTTGCCAGTAATACTTGCGATATACTCCATGAACAACTCAGGCAGCTCCATATGATGAATCGGGCTGAATGTGCACAATGGTTTCACGCCCGCTTCAGGCTCCGCTGGATTGTTGCGACGACCAGGGAGAATTGAAGTCACAGGGCGAAGCAGTGGCGATTGTGAATCTTGGCGGCGATAGAGGCGTGAACTCATTTCGGCAAGATAGACCGCGCGTTTATCCATCAAGTCTGGGCGAACTTGTAAGTAGCGAGGGTTTTTCGTTGGCTTGCCATCAACCATGCGTGGATATGCTGGAGATGAGTAGTAGTCGCTGTGAGGGTCATTCACAAACTTGCTGATCATGTCTTGCATCGGTTGTGTGTATTGACCGAAGCGAATGGCATCTTCGACTTCGTCTTTGCCGTGAGCCGTGTCGAGAGGTTCGTAATTACTCAAGAAGCTGCCATCAGAACTGAGATCTTTTTCAGCCTGGTGATCATAGCCACGAATGACGGCGTCGTCAGGACGTTGGAAGAAGCGGTATTCACAGTTGAATACGAATTTTGCTGAGGGTGCAGCCCAATCATTCGGTAAGCTCTTGATGCTGGAGCTCGGAGCCACAGTGGATGCAGTAATGTCATCCTCAAGAGATATCTTAGCAGCCGGGATGAAGTCCTTGCGCAGGCCGAATGTGCGCCATGAGCCATCTTCAGTGTAGCCAACACGTAGGTATTGGGTGAGCATGGGTTGCTCGCGGTAGCGCAGGATATTGCCTGGCTCGCCATTGATCAAGTCGACGCTGAATCGTTTGCGCCAGTCGCTGCCCCAGTCCTCTTTGTAGAAGCGTTTGATGATCAGGACTAGCTCTTTAACGTGTTGTGGGATCTTCTTTAGCCAAGCATTGAACTCTTCGCTGTAGCTTGATTTTGACGGAGTGAGGAGTTTTACCACGGATCCGAGTGAGCGTTCTTTGCTCAATAGTGGACGACCTGTTGGGCGATTCTTAGATTCATCAAGGAACCGCTGACCGTATTCGTAGTTGATGATTTCTTCAGCGAGATCGAAGTCTTTCTGGAAATCGCTGACAAATACAGGACCCGAAATGATGGCGTCCGTAATCGGCTTGGAAATTTCAGATTTTCCACCACCAGAAACAGTGCACGGTTTATGGCACACTCGACTCTCAGCAGTGTGCCCCACAAGGCGCCAGCGACGGCCTTGCGCGGGTTGAATCATCTGCACTTTATATCCAGATGGGAGCATGTAGGTGTTCTTTGGGAGCAACTTGATTTTTTGCGGCCCTTCTGAGTTGGTCCAAGAAATCGACTGATTGTTGAGCTCAATACGTGCATCTGCAGGAATGTAGAAGATGTCCTTGTAAGTTTTATCAATGGCATAGCCCTCTCCTTGCACATCGATACGATCGGCATAACGTTCGATGACGTCATCGAAGGATTGATCCANTTCAGGATAGTATTGNCTGAGCTGGAAATCTTCACCGAGGTCATAGCCGGTGAATGCAAGCGTGCCCCCTGCGTGTTCTTCTTCGGCGAGCCCATGTAAGTTGGCGGAAAAGCCAATTTGGGTCTTCACTTCTTTTTTGCAGTATCCGAAATAGTTGTCAGCGATCGCTGTTACGATGCAGCCTGATTCGTCGCGACATGTTATCTTGAAGGCGCCCCCATCATTGTAGAGTTCGTCTTCTTTTTCCCAGCACATGCCATCGCGTTTCTGGCGATCGGTTGCTTCTGATATATGGGGGAGACCGAGTTCCTTTTTGGTCGTGCCCATCAAGTGAGGGGCCAAGATGACGCAGCCACTAGTGCCGGTCCAGTTTTCGGGTGTCAGGCCAGAATCGTTTTCGGCGATGAATGGGTCGCCTGCGTTGCCAAAGATGGACTCAACGAAATCGAGGTTACTGACCATGTTGCCAGGCGCGAAGAAGCGAACTTCCATTGTCTTTTGCTTGGTAAAGCCGTCGACTTCAGGAACTACTACGGGTCGAAGTAGTAATGAGACCCATGATTTGGCAGGAGTCTCTTGGTTGGCTAGAAATGGAATCGTTGTGAGCGAGTCTGGCGCAGTAGTGAGTGCTTTCTGCAGCAGACGGGCGGCAGCAACCTTTGGCACCGCCTTTTTGTCGTTTGGTATGGGGAGTCCGCCTTCGGCGACGTGGAAGACGCCTTTAGTTGTGCGGCGATCGCTCTTCGGATTATGCAAGACACCCTGCTGGATGCGGTAAGAATCGATGATGTCGGAGGAGAAGTGGTCGCCTTTCGCGGGCAATGATAGTGTGCGCGCAACACCATGACGATCCAAGATCAATGTGTTATTCGGCAAGTGCGGAATGTCATTCACATCGAGATCGTTAAAATACTCCATCAGGAAACTTTGAATGCGTTGGTCGCACGGCGGCAAGTAATCCGCAAGGAGGCGTGACTTCTCTTGGTAGCTATCGAGTAGTGATTTGCTTAGACCGAAAAACTCTGAGTCTAAAGCGTCCCCGTAAATTGGCTGACCGATCGAGATCAGTTTTAAATTTACATAATCGATGAGTGCTTTCTCGTCATGCGTAGATGCTGCGCTTTCAGGATGCAGTCCAAGTTGTNTCTTGAATTCCATAGTGTTCTTTTTTGATTTTAATATTTAGTGCCAAGCTCGNAGGTAATGCGAAANATACATTTTGCATACGGTAGAGCTTAGATGGGCAATTGATAAGTTTAGCTAATCCAACGTAAAATTAACATTAGTCCAAATGGCTTTTTATGGTAGGTTTTATTGCTTCCTGTAGTGATTTTGAGCTACGTCCATTCTGGAGGGTTCTGTAGTTCTGTTTTGAGCACACCAATTAAGGGGAGCTGTCTGTAGCGCTCTGCGAAATCGAGACCGTAACCGACGACAAATTCGTCCGGGATCTTAAACCCCACAAAGTCAGCTTCGAACTCGACACTGCGCTTTGTAAATTTGTCGAGTAAGACGCATGTCTTCAAGCTGGCAGGCTTNATGTTGCCGATGATTTTAGACACGCGGGCTAGTGTATTGCCCGTGTCGAGTATGTCGTCGATAAGTAAGACATCAGCGTCTTTGATATCTAGCCGTATTCGGTCGATAATTTCTGGCTCTTGGACGGGGCTGGTGGAGTCGCGGTAACTAGAGACGCGGATACAATCGAGCTTGATCGGGAGCCTGACTTCTCGAATTAGGTCGGCAACGAAGATGATTGCGCCATTGATGATCGCAATGACCGTGATTTCTCGGCCTGCATAGGCATCGGTAATTTCTTGGCCGAGTTCNTTTAGGCGCTTTTCGATAGCAGCCTTATCGATAATGACTTTTTCGAGATCTTCTATGGGTGATGACATGTTGGGTATTTTTGTGTGTCTATATAGAGCAGTTCTTGAGCCGATCCTATACATTGATGTGATTAATCTGCCAGTATNAGTGCGGAAGCACCTAGGATCGCAGCATCACCCATCTCTATGGNAGAGGCGATTATTTTGATTTTGTTCTTAAAGGGAGGAATGAGGTGTTCTTCAAATGTATTGCGTAAGGGTTCNAGGAGCACTTCGCCAGCGTTGACGGGGCCTCCAAACAAGAAAAAAGCTGCGGGACTGGTGACAAGTGCAATCGAAGCCAGAGCCTCCCCGAGCAAACGACCTGTGAAATCCATAGTAGCGATGGCAATCTGGTCGCCATCGTAGGCTGCATCAGCGATATGCTTCGCGGTGATTTNTGAGATGCGCATACTATCAAGGCTCGTTCGCCCACCGCGTTGCGCGATCATTTCAAAAAAAGTTCGGCGTATTCCAGTGGCGGAACAGTAGTTTTCGAGACTGCCACGTCGGCCGAATCCGCAATAACGACCATCGGGGATGACACTGATGTGCCCCAATTCGCCAGCAAAACCATCATGGCCATAAACCAGTTGGTTGTTAACGAATACTCCGCTGCCGAGACCGGTTCCAAGTGTGACCATGATGAAATCTTGGTAATCTTTTGCACCACCGTAGATTTTCTCGCCGATAGCTGCTGCATTTGCATCGTTTGTTAGCTCGATACGCGGCAGATCCAGTCGCTTTTTGAGCAAGGCGACGAGAGGTGTGTGCCCTTTGAAATTGAGGTTCGCTGGTTCTTCGATGGCCCCTGTGCGAAAGTTTCCGTTTGGCGCGCCGATACCTAAGCCTTGCCATGAAATGTGATCCGTTTGCGCTTCTTCGGTCTTCCGCATGACTTCTTTGGTGGCTTCGGCGAGACGGTCGGCGTAGAGCTCGCTATCGCTGTAATCACTTGTTGAGAAACTTGTTCGAGCGATGACTTGCCCTTCTGGGTCTACGGAGCCGATGCATGTGTTTGTGCCCCCGATGTCGGAGCCTAATGTCATATTGATCATAATTCTGAATTTCTGGTTGCGGGGATGAGTAATATGNCTGCGTAAGTGCTTTGGTTTTACAACCGAGAAGTCACTGAATGGTTGAATGTGCACTTTTTATTTTTTGGTTGCTGTGTTTGTGAAGCAGCTTGCAAAAGCTGCAATTACCTTACACCTTCCGCGCCCATGTTGAAAATCGTGCAAGCTGTCATTCGTTGGATCGTATCCTGGATGTATTTTGTGTCTCTTATTTGCTTGATTGGGGCAATGGGAGGAGTGCTTTCGCATGTGCTGTTCGCTTTGATTGTTAAGGATCAGCCAGATCTTGCCTATTTTGCAGCATTTGGCTTCTTGAACGGCCTCAATTACGGTGGTGTGTGGGCAGGTGGTGCAGCGATTGTGCTCTGTGTGCTAAGAGCTCGTAAAGAATATTTGGCCGCACATCCGACTGGGGGGCTTTCAACATAATGAGTAATACTAAAAGAATATGTGTCTACTTGGGCGGTTTTCTCATCGGCATGATGCTCGTCTCGATGATACTTACACGGCGCACAGCTAAAGAAGCTGCTCAGCCTGACCCTTGGCTGGAGCATAACCAGAAGATGGTTGATGCTGGAGCTGAGCCGATTCCTATGACCGCACCTAGTTCGATTCGTGAAGGCTTAGTCATCGATTTTGGTTATTTCCCGAGTGAAGGGGCTGCAAAGGAAGCTGTTTGGCTGTTAACTTTCGAGGAGAGCTATCCGCATGTGAGGGTGGTCAAAGATTTACAAACTCAAGAGTTGTCCTACATGGCTGCTGACCAAGTCAGTATTCAGCTAGCTGAGGGTGTCGATGTGACGGATCTAAAGCCGATACTTGATGAGCTCGGACTGCGACTTCGTATGTTTAACCGCAAACAGCAACTTGTTGTCGTGGGCGTCATCAGCACCGACCTGGATGCAGTGCCAGCCACCATCGAAGCACTTCAGCCATGGGCGTCATTATTCAGTTCTGTGGAGCCAGATCATATCCGTTTTCAGCCTCCAAAGCCCGGAGAGTAGTCTTGAATCTACATTCCGCGTCAGGAATGCAACATAGGCATTGACCGAAAAAGACCTTTCCCCTTTATTGGCGCGCTTTTTCATTATCAGCCACTTAAGGCATCACCCAAAACTTTTTCTTATGAGCACTGTAAAATCCGACGTCAAAGACATCAACGAAACCCGCAAGACAGTTACTGTAAGCGTTCCCGCTACAGAAATTGCTGAGCTAGAAGCTGCCCTTATCAAAGACTTTCAGCGTAATGCCAAAATACCAGGCTTCCGCCCTGGCAAGGCTCCTGAGGCGATAGTTTGCACTCGTTATGCCAAAGATATAAAGCAAGAGCTCAACCAACGTGTTGTTTCTAAAGCGCACCAAGAAGGCGTGGTCACGTCGGAATTGAACGTCTTCAACATTGTTGATGTTGAAGAAGGCGAAATCGCTGCCGGTCAGGACGCAACGGTTGTCTTCACAGTCGATATTGTCCCCGAGTTTGAAATCCCTGCCTACGAAGGGCTTAAGCTTACAAATCAGCCAACTGATGCTNGTGACGAAGAANTAGAGAAAATGATCAACCAAATCCTTAGCCAGCGTGCTGAGTATAACGTTGTCGAAAAGGAAGCCGCAAAGGGTGACTACGTTCACTGCAGCTATGAGGGTAAGATCGGCGAAGAATCAGTAGCGGACCTTGTTCCAGACTCGCCAATGTATGGCACTCAGAAGTCAACTTGGGAAGAAGTAGGCTCGGAAGATTCACCAGGCGTGAAGGCAATTATCGAAGGCCTAGTCGGCATGAAGGCTGGCGACGAGAAGGAAGTCACCATGGAGTTTCCGGAGGACTTTAAGCCTGAAGCATTGGCTGGTAAGACTGCAGTTTATGCACTCAAGGCTGAAGAAGTGCGTGAGAAAACGCTGCCAGCGATGGACGAAGCGTTCTTTAAGAGCATACAAGTCGAAGACGAAGCGCAACTCCGTGAGCGCATCAGCGAAAATATTGAAAACCAAAAGAAGCAGCAAAATGCTACGNCCGAGCGCCAGCAAGTTACAGAGCAGCTCNTTAAAGCNGTTGAATTTGCAATTCCTGAAAGTGGTATCGAAAGCGAAACAGACGCGGTCCTTCGCGACTTCATGCAGCGTAATATGCAACAAGGTGTTTCCGCTGAAGAATTTGAGAAGCACAAAGATCAGCTTCACGAAGGCGCCAGCACCGCAGCTCGGGATCGCCTAAAGTCACGTCTCATCCTAAGCAAGATTGCCGAGAAGGAGGAAGTGAAAGCGGAGAACGACGACTTCAGCCGCATGATCATGATGGAAGCGCAGCAATCTGGCATTAAGCCCGAAAAGCTCGTCAAGGAAATCCAAAAAGATCGTAGCCGTATCGACCGTATGCGTGGCGACATCATCTTAGGCAAGACGATGGATCTTATTCTCGATAAGGCAGAGCGCGAAACAGTTGCCGTGACCGCTGAAGCTTAATTTTAGAAAAGCATTTGATTAAATAGGCACGGTCGATACCGTGCCTATTTTTTAATCCATACACGAAAAATACAAATACTGTGAGCTACGTTCCACTTCCTACTGTTTATGAGCGCGAAGGCCGCACCGAGCGCGCCTGGGATATTTACAGTCGCCTTTTGCGCGACCGTATTATTTTTATCGGCACCCCGATCAACGACTTTGTCGCCAATGCTGTGATCGCCCAGATGTTGTTTTTACAGATGGAAGATCCTAAGAAAGACATCAGTCTCTACATCAACTCGCCCGGTGGCAGTGTGACCGATGGTATGGCGATTTACGACACGATGAATTTTTTGCAGTGTGACATTGTCACCTACTGCGTTGGTCAAGCTGCGAGCATGGGCACCTTACTTCTCGCTGCTGGCACAAAAGGTAAGCGTTATGCACTGCCAAACAGTCGTGTTATGATGCACCAACCCACAGGTGGGGCAACGGGCCAAACCTCCGACATATCGATCGCTGCGAAGGAAATCTTACGCTGGCGTGAACAAATGAATCAGCTAATGGCCAATCACACCAATAAGACGGCCGAAGAAATTGCCTCGGACACCGATCGTGATTTCTACCTGACCGCTCAAGATGCCCTCGAGTATGGTATCGTGGATAAGGTCATCGAGTCCAAGCCGGTGTAAGTGCTTGCGATTTACTGGTTGAGCCGTCAGCCGTTAAACGATAGTTTTTACAAACTTTTAGTGCACAATGTCTTTAATTAGGCATAGGTGTGTCGCATTCTATACAACGAATTTTTTGAACGAATCAATTTATGGCTAAATCCACACGGATGACTTTTTGCTCTTTTTGCGGCAAAGCACAAAACGAAGTGCGTAAGATGATCGCAGGTCCTGCAGGCGTGCACATTTGCGACTCCTGCGTCTCTGTGTGTAAAACGATTATCGACCGTGAGTTGAGTGGGGCCGCAGAAGGTGGTGCAGGAAACGACACTGCCAAAGATCAAGCGAAGGGACGTTTTAATCTATACAAGCCAGCTGAGATCACTGCCAAGCTTGACGAGCACATTATTAGCCAAGACTATGCAAAACGTGCTTTAGCGGTTGCAGTTTATAATCACTACAAGCGCCTGCGGTCAGAGGATCGATTGGAGGCAAATGCGGCCTTCGAAGACCTAGATGGCAAGTTTGCCGATGTGCAGATCGAAAAAAGTAATATCCTCTTACTGGGGCCAACGGGTAGTGGTAAGACGCTTCTCGCGCGTAGTTTAGCAAAGCTACTTGATGTGCCCTTTGCGATCGCTGATGCGACGACGTTAACAGAAGCTGGTTACGTCGGTGAAGATGTTGAGAACATCGTCTTGCGCCTCTTGCAGTCTGCCGACTACGACGTGGCCAAAGCAGAGTGTGGCATCATATACGTCGACGAAATCGATAAGATCGGGCGTAAGACGGACAATGTTTCCATCACCCGAGACGTATCTGGCGAAGGGGTGCAGCAAGCACTTTTGAAGATTCTAGAAGGCACCGTTTGCAATGTCCCACCACAAGGGGGACGTAAGCATCCGAACCAAGAATACATCCAGCTCGATACGACGAATATTTTATTCATCTGCGGAGGTGCTTTTGTCGGGCTCGACAAAATCGTTCAGAGCCGTAGCGGCTCCAAGGCAATGGGCTTCGATACCACTCACAATGTGCACCAAGATGAAGTGCCATTGAGTCAGCTGCTTCGTGAAACACAACCAGAAGACCTCGTTCACTTTGGTATGATACCAGAGTTTATCGGTCGTTTACCGATGGTTGCTGTGCTTGATGAACTCAGCCGTTCCGACCTCGAGCATATCTTACAAAATACGAAGAACTCATTGCTGAAGCAGTATGGCAAACTGTTCTCAATGGAGGGTGTGAACCTACACTTTACCCGCGATGCTGTTGCGGCGATTGCCGATAAAGCAATCGAGCTTAAAACTGGTGCACGAGCGCTGCGTTCGATTATGGAGCGTATCATGCTCGATGTGATGTATGAACTCCCTCAAACTGAGAATGTCGCAGAGGTGGTGATCAATCGCGCGGTCGTCGAAGGCCGTGGTAAACCGAAAATGAAGCACGCGGATACAAAGCAGGCGAAAAAGTCTGCAAGCAAAACATCCGCCAAGGGCACTTCAGCTGACGCAGCCTAAAATCGTTTTCCGCGTTTTTCCCAAGGCTTGCGGTCATCGATCGGTGTGAGCTCTGTCGCGTGTATCCGAATGCCGGCTACAGAGGGGTGCTTGCGTAGCACCTTATAGTTTAATCCATTAATGGCAATTTTGAGTGCTTTTGAGGAGTTGGTTTCGACTATCTGATTGTCGACTAGAAAGCTGACGGCGACTTCAGAGGTGTGTTCGCTTTCGATCTTTCCTGTCTTTGTGGTGTTGTATTCATCGTCGATTGTCTTGCGTAGTAACTCGAGGAACTCTGGTGCGCCACTATTTGGATGGATAATGAAATTGATTCGCTCGACAATGCGAGGGATTGAAGTTTCGAGATCGAATACATCATGCGCCGCAAGGCTCATCTCTCCATTTCGGCGACCAATTAAGCCATGCACGAGTGTGAGTTTCCCGTCTACGAGTCGCTCCCCACATTTTGCATAGGGGTCGGGAAACATGATCATCTCGAAATTGTGTGAACGTGTCGCGAGGTTAAACACCGCCATTTGTTTGCTGTCCTTACGTGTATATTTGATTGCGAGATTACTCACAATGCCGCAAAGGCGGAAGGTCGTTCGGTCATCGAAATTAACGAGATCGTCTGGGTGACTAAAGGTGTCGATCGCGCTGTCCAGTCCGGCGTAAGCATCCATGGGATGCCCTGAGATATAGAAGCCGAGAAGCTCTTTTTCGTAGCCTAGTTTCTCTGCCATGGGCATCGCGGGCACGGTCTTACGGCTGCCCGACACTTTGTCCTCATCTGCTATTCCACTATCGTTGCCCATCATATCAAAGAGGGAGCTTTGCCCAGCTTCGCGGTCTTTACGCACGCTTTCTGCCTCAGCAAGCTCCGAGTCGAGGGCATCAAGCAAGCTTGCGCGATCTTCTCCAAGTGAATCGAAACCGCCTGTTTTTATGAGAGCTTCAATCACCCTTCGATTGACTGCTTTTTCAGATTGGCGAACGATGAAGTCTGTGAAGTCCTGGTAGAGGCCATTTTCTTCGCGTTCTTGAATGATGACTTGTGCGGCACCTTCACCAACACCTTTCATTGCTGCCATGCCGAAGCGAATGCTATTTTGACCGTCTTCGACGATGGGTGTGAAGTTTGCGCCCGACTCATTTACATCAGGGCTTAAAACAGGCACATTCATTGCGCTACATTCGGCAAGGAAGTGGGATAGCTTGTCAGAGTTGCCTTGCTCAGAAGTCAACACGGCTGCCATGAATTCGACAGGGTAGTTGGCTTTCAAATACGCGGTCCGATAGCTGAGCATCGCATACGCGGCAGAGTGCGATTTATTGAAGCCGTATTGTGCGAACTTTTCTAGGAGGGCGAAAATCGATTCTGCGGTTTTACGGTCGATGTTGTTGGTTGCCTTTGCGCCATCGATGAACACTTGCTTCTGTGCATCCATCACCGATTTGATCTTTTTACCCATCGCGCGGCGTAGGATATCGGCGCCACCGAGCGTGTAGCCTGCTATGATCTGCGCAGACTGCATGACCTGCTCTTGATAGACAAGGACACCGTAAGTTTCTTGCACCAGATCTTTTAACAATGGGTGGGGGATGACCACGGTTGACGGGTCTTTTTTGCCTTCAATGAATTGAGGTATGAATTGCATCGGGCCTGGCCGATAGAGTGCAATCAACGCGATGATTTCCTCGAAAGAACTTAATCCAATTTGGCGACAGAGTTGTTGCATGCCGCCAGATTCTAGCTGGAAGACTGCTGTCGTGCGACCTGAGTTGAGGAGATCAAATGTCTTGCTGTCGTTTAACGAGACTTTTTCGACATTGAAGTCGGGCTTATTGCGTGCTTTGCGAACGTTTGCTTCGGCATCTGAAATGACGGTTAATGTCTTCAGCCCAAGGAAGTCCATCTTTAGGAGCCCTAGGTCCTCGCTCGGACCTTTGGGGTATTGAGTGGTCAAGTCGCCTTCTTGTAAGGTGACAGGAATGAGGTTGGTGATATCTTGGTCGGCGATAATTACCCCACAAGCGTGTTTGCCTGTATTACGAATCATACCTTCGATGACACGTCCTTGATCGATGATACTTTTTGCTACCGGATTGCGATTTACTTCGCTTGCGAGTTCGGGAGATTTCTTGAGTGAATCGTCGAGTGAGATGTTCAGCTCGTCTGGTATCATTTTCGCCAGCTTATTCGACTCTGCGAAATCGAGGTCATTGACTCGGGCGAGGTCGCGGATCACCATTTTGGCACCGAAAGTGCCAAATGTGATGATATTGGCGACTCGATCTTTGCCGTATTTATCACGCACGTAGTTGACCACTTCGTCGCGGCGTCGCATGCAAAAATCGACGTCGAAATCAGGCGGTGAAACACGCTCTAGGTTGAGCATACGCTCAAACAGTAGGCCAAAGCTGAGTGGATCGATGTCCGTGATTTTGAGCACGTATGCGACGATGCAGCCTGCTCCAGATCCACGTCCAGGGCCTACGGGTATACCGCGCTCTCGTGCCCATGCGATGAAGTCCCAAACGATCAAAAAGTAGTCGACAAACCCAGTTCCAGTAATGATCGCGAGTTCGTATTCGAGTTGCTCGCAATAGCGCTTGTCTTCGTCACTTGCTTGGTCCCAGTTAGCACGACACGCGTCGTAGTTCGTGCCGTAGCGTTCTTGCAAGCCTTCTTTACACAGCTCGAATAGGTAAAGGCCGTTGCTCTTATGCTTTTGGCGGTCGGTCTCGCTCAGTTCAATCGGATCGTGTCCATCACGTGTGAGCACGGTGTTCTTGCTTTTGACGTAGATGTCGAGCACGCGGTCGAAATTGCTATGGTCGTTGCCCGATTCAACTTCTATTGGGCGCTCGTAGACAGGATAGTGGTCTTCGCCGAAGGGGAGCTTGACGTCGCACATCTCGGCGACGGCGGAAGTGTTGGTGACCGCTTCGGGCACTTCCTTGAAAGCGAGGTCCATTTCCGCGCGCGATTTTAGGTAAAACTGCTGTGCATCGTAGCGCATGCGTTTTTCGTCGCGAATTTTTGCGCCCGTCTGGATACAGAGTAAGGAATCATGCGGTTCCCAATCAGTGTCTTTTACATAGTGGACGTCGTTGGTGGCGACGACATTGAGTCCAAATTCGGTGGCGATTTTAAGCAGATCTGGAATGATGCGGCGCTGCTCCTCGATACCGTGATCCATGATCTCGATAAAGAAGTAATCTTTACCGAAAATATCGACAAACTTGGCCGCGGCGTCGCGAGCTTTGTCGAACTCTCCTTTGAGTAAATACTGGGGGATGACGGCCGCCAAGCAGCCCGAGAATCCAATCAATCCTTCGCTGTGTTCGACGAGGGTCTTTAGGTCGGTTCTAGGATTGCGATAAAAGCCTTGAGTGTGTGCTTTAGAGACCAGTTTGCAGAGATTTTGATAGCCCTTGAAGTTGCGAGCGAGGAGCCCCATGTGGCGCGATTTTTGTTTGGCGCGTTCGGAGTTTTCGGTAGCAAGTTCTTCTTCGTAAACTAAATAGATTTCGCAGCCTAGTAGGGGTTTGATACCGTGTTTTTCTGCTTGTTTGAAGAAGCTCGTTAGGCCGTAAAGCACGCCGTGGTCTGTAATGGAAAGCGCCTTCATCCCTAGTTCAGCTGCGCGAGCGCAAAGCCGGTCGGTTCGCGAGCACCCATCCAAAAGACTATGGTCAGTGTGGACGTGTAGGTGGACGAACTCAGTATCTTTCTCGGGCATGAGCGTTTAGATTGTTCTCTCGAAAAAGCAATGCAAGCAGAAGTGAAATATACGGAGAATTATCGTTTCTTTAACCATGTTTCGCTTTCGAAACGCTGGCGTTCTTCTTGGATGTGATCGCTGTTGAAGAGTGTTCTTAAATCTTCTATCGAGCCTACAGTAATGCCTAGGGAGGATGAAAGCTTTTCGATGAGTAGGGATTGGAAGCGCTCGTATTCGAAGTTATCAGGCAGGCTGTCTTTATCGATAGATCCTTGTATCAGGAGACCGTTCTTGGTCCGCTTCATCGCAGCGCCAGCAACTTTTTGACCTGTCGGTAAGAGCACGTCGCTGGCAGCTGGGGTGACAAAACATTGGCTGGCGGCTTCGCTGTGGCGTTTGGTTGGTTTGCCGCAAACATTGGGGCAAGGCGCTAGCTGTGTTTGAACGTTTTGCTTTGAGAGGGTTTCCTGTATCGCACGGTGGATTACCGTATAAAGTGCATTCGCTGGAGTGTGAGCGGCTTTTATCTCGCTTTGGAGAATCAGAGCGTAAGTCCAGTCATTGCGGTGGTCGACGATGCCTCCACCTGTGATTCGTCGACAGAGGTTGAGCGTGGCATTGTTGACTGTTTTGCAAACTTCGTTGTGCTTTTGGGTGTAACCGAAAGTGACTGCAGGCTCGATCCAGCCGTAGTGCCTAAATACTGAGATGCCTGCAGGTAGTGTCGCTAGAAGGGAGGCATCGATTGCCATATTGGTGGCGGCGTCACCAAAAGCATTAGGTAGGCTAATGAGCATCGATTCGGTTAGGCGTTGAGTGGGCGATTTTGAGTGAGTTCTTCGAGTTGCTCATCAAAGCTCGCTGGCTTGGTCTTTAGTTTGCTGACAATAGGGTGCAGGTTGAAGGTTAAGTTCGTGGGACGATTGGCGAATTCTGGACTGTCCTCTTTACATACGGACTTGATTGAGTCGACTGGTAGTCCGAAGTGTCGTAAAATACGTTGCCCCATGGCGAATCGGCTGAGTGCATCGCTACCTGCCCAATGGAAGATGCCGTGAAGATCGCGACGTTCGGTGAGCTCGAGCATTACCTCGGCAACATTTGACGCGGAGCATGGTTGACGGATTTCGTCGCAAAAAAGTTGAGGTGTCTCACCTGCGGTGATGGCCGCGAGGAGCTTTTCGTGCACGCTTCGTTGGCCGCTAGGGCTGTTGCCCATGAGAATCGGGATGCGAAGGACAACTGGATCTTCAGGGTTATGCTCTAATACTTCGCGCTCAGCCATGAGCTTGGTCTGCCCGTAGAGATTTGTTGGTGCGGGCATATCGGTGGATCGGTAGGACTCAGCGCTATGACCATCGAAGACCAGGTCCGTGGAGATGTGTATTAAGCGTGCGCCAATATGTGTGGATATTTGGGCAAGTAATCGAGGTAGTGCTACATTTACTTTCTCTGCTAATTGAGGATTCGCGTCGACCTCAGAGGGCGATGATATGGCCGCGCAGTTGATGATCGCATCGGGCCAGATGCTAAGGCAGGTGGTGGTGAGGCTTTCTGGTTTCTCCGCATGAAATTTGAGTGTTTGGTGCAGTCCGCTAACCGATGGCGCGTTCTTGTTGTAGAGAGCGATGACTGAGTGCCCGCGACGAGTTGCCGCTTCTGCGTATGCATTGCCAAGGAGTCCGCTAGAGCCAATAAGTAAAATCTTCATAGTTTGAGAGGTGGTTTTTGTTGCAATCGGGCTGTCTCGACGCAAGTTCAAACCCTATCAATCAATGAAATACGCTGAACTTGCGAACTCCGGTGTCCTAGAGCAACCGGTCTACGAACCAGGAAAACCAATCGAGTCTGTTGCACGAGAATATGGTTTAGATCCTTCAAAAATTGCGAAGCTCGCTTCCAATGAGAATCCTTTTGGAGCGTCACCGCTTGCAATAGCTGCTGCCGAAAGGGCGCTGAAGTCTGCGCACTTGTATCCTGATGGTAGCTGCTATCAATTGCGTGAGAAAATTGCGGAAGTTCGTGGTGTTCCCCTTGACGGTATAATTGTCGGGAATGGCTCGAATGAAATTATTGAACTGCTCGGCCACGCATTTCTTCGTCCAGGAGATGAGGTCGTGATGGGCGAACGGGCGTTTATCGTTTATAAACTGGTCTCGAGGTTATTTGGTGCGACGCCAGTTGAAGTGCCAATGCCTGGGTTCTGTCATGATGTGGATGCGATGTTGGCTGCGGTGACTGAGCGCACTCGCTTATTATTTGTCGCCAGTCCGAATAATCCGACTGGAATTGCGAATGCGCAGGCGGACCTAGTCCGTCTGGCGGAGAGCTTGCCGGAGCATGTTATTTTTTGCTTAGATGAAGCATATGCCGAGTATTTGGATAAGGCCCCAGATTTACGAGCTGCTATTTCGTCTGGCCGCAAGGTCATCTGCATGCGCACTTTCTCTAAGATTTATGGGCTAGGTGGCATGCGAGTTGGCTATGCTTATGGTGATCCAGAGCTGATCAGTTTATTACAGCGAGTGCGTCAGCCTTTCAATGTAAATTTGATTGCTCAAGCTGCGGCGACGGCTGCCCTAGGAGATGATTCGTTTTTAGAGATGTGTCGACGAGAGAACTCGAACGGGCGCAAATTGTTATGCAAGGGGCTTCAAGAGCTCGGTTTTGATACATATGGCGGCTCTGCAAATTTCGTATTATCGAATGTGGGCAATGGCGGATTGGTTTTTGAGCATCTCCAAAAACGAGGCATCATTGTGCGACCGCTCGTTCCTTATGGCATGTCTGAGTATGTGCGTATTACGATTGGAAGGCCCGAAGAAAATCAGCGTTTACTTGAAATATTTGCTAAGCTTGTTGAGGACGGCTTAGTCGTGATTGCTCGATGAGTGAAGAATGGTTTAGTTTTATCGTCTTTTTTGGTGTGGTTACGCTGATGCTGGTGCTGCACGCTTTTTTGGTTATGTGCGAAATCAGCCTGGTGAAATTTCGCTATGGTGACCTTGACGCAGAGGCGCTTGCCCAACTGAAATCTCGACGTGGTGTGGCGCGTTTNATTGATCAAGGAGATCAGACAGGGCGAGTGGTTCGCTTTAGTAAGACTTTATGCACGGTCGCTGTTGGCTTGTTGCTCATGCCTTTGGTGAGTGACTTTTTCAGTCTCTTTGATCTTGAGAATGCGCCAGATCGCTGGGTTGTTGTTATCGTCTCTTTCACCAGTGCTGTTTCAGCCCATTTCTTTTTTGCAGAAATTTTCCCTCGTGGTTTAGCGATGCGAGATCCGGTGAAAGCTATTTTGCTTTCTTACCGCGTGTTACTTATTTTTCAGCTAGCTACTCTGCCAGTTATGCTCATCTTTCGAGCGCTTAAAAAAATACTGTTCCGCCAACTAGGAGTTGCAGTTGAAGATGAGCTAAATCCCTTAGATGTCGATGTTCAGATACGCGCGATGGGGGAAGATAGCTCTCGTTTTTCGCCTGTTATTCGTCGGATCGTTACGCGAACGCTGCAAGTTCAAGAATTGGTTGTCCATGACGTCTTATTGCCGCGTAGTCAGGTCGTCGTATACGATTTGGAACAGGACCTAGGGGCGAATCTTGAAAATATGAAGGTGGCGGGGCATACGCGTTTCCCTTTGTGTCGTGGTGGTTTAGATGACTGCTTAGGGATCATCCATATCAAGGACATCTTTCGTTGTCGTGAGTCTGTGGATACACTGGATCCGATGAAGTTAAAGCGCAATGTCGCGGTATTCCCTTTGGAAACACCTCTCGAGGAAGCACTTGAGCGAATGCTGAGGGCAAAATTTCACATGGCTCTCGCCGTGGATGAGTTCGGTGGGATCGTTGGAGTTATTACCTTGGAGAGTATTCTTGAGGAGCTCGTCGGCGAAATCCAAGACGAGTTTGATAGCGAAGAGGACGATATCATCAAGCTGCATCATCCTAATCGATACCGCATCAAGGGCCTCGCCCCCATTCATGAAGTTGAAGAGCGGCTCGGCTTGGAGATCGATAATGACGAGGTGTCTACTTTTGGAGGTTTGATTACTGGCGAACTTGGACACATCCCCAAGCGGGGTGAGAAGCTCTCTGCTTATGGCCTCGACGTCATTATAGATGAAGTGGATGATCGCCGCGTTATATCAACAACGGTGATTAAGCAACTTTGAGACTAAGAGNTTGAGCCAGGTAAATTCTGTGCATTCTCACGAAGGATTGCACTAAGCTGTATGAGTAGGCTTTCTCTATCTGGAGTGAAGATAAACAGATCGCTGCCTAGTTTTCGGTAGGCTTCATGGAGTAATTCCATTTGCGGGCGACGCATTTGAAGTAGGCGAGTGAGCAGTCTGTTGAGGTCTTCTGTGTTGCCTAAAGTGAGTTCAACTCGAATTAATTCAGATAGAATCATTTGATTCGTGGATGCTCTTTGGTAGGCAGCGTTTAGCACCTTCCTAGCTTGCTGTGGCCGATCTATTCTAATTGAAGCGACGAGCCACTGCTAGATAGGTCTGTGGTGGGTTCCTCGCTTCGTCTAAAAAGTCCTGGAGGTAGATCTCTCCCAGGTCTGGGCGGTTTATGCCGTAAGATGCAACAGCTCGTAAGCTATTAAAAATCGCCCATCTGCGCGTCAACCATTCTGGTCGCTCCTTGAGAAGTTCTTCTGAGAATTCGAGTGCTCCGTTGTAGTCCTTGCTAACTAAATGAGCTTCGATGAGCAGTAGTGCAAAGGCTTCAATACTAAATTCATTCTCCAGTGCTTCCTCGTAGGTTCTCCGGGCCAGTTTAATATTGCCACTGTCGGCAGCAAAGTTTGCGAGTGCTTGTAACGCATCTAAGTCTTCATTAAATTGCTTAAGCATACGTTGGGTTTCGCGGAGTTCCCGTTCGGTTTCGCCTGATTTATTGTAAATGTAAAGGAGTTCTATTCGAGGTGCAGGCCTTAATGGATCTGCTACGTTTCTAAGAATCGCGTATCTGCGGGCTTCATCGGTCTCACCCAGTTCTCGGTGATATCGACTTAATAGCATCAAGAGTGATTCTGAGTTGGGGAATTTACTTATAGATTCACTTAGTTTGCTGATTGCGGAGCGTTGATTGCCTCGATCCCAGCTAATTTGAGCTGATAATAGTAGTCCTTCGATGTTTTCAATTAGATTAAAAGTAAGTAGATAATCGTCTGCGCGATCGTAATTGCCCCTCAAGTAGTTTGCATTTGCAGCTCCAAATGCGAGTGTTTTGTTGATATCAGTTTGTTCAGCGCCCTCAGGTAAAAATTTATCCGCAATGCCTTGAATGTCGGCATCCATTTGGTGTCGTAATAATACGCGCAAAGTGGCTCTTAGATAGTCTAAGTCTTCAATTCCACCTAAGTCTAAGCCTTGTTTTAGGAGGTCTGCGGCAATGTCAGTGCGTTTGAGTGCTAGTTCATAGAATTCGGCTAGGACTTTACGACCTTCAAGATTGCTGGGAGATCGAGTGACTCCGAGCCTTAAGAGGCGCAGCGCGTCGCGATAGTTCGCTTGCTCGAGTTCTTGGAGTCCTGTTTTGATATGAAAGTCCCCCATTTCTTTTCGATGTGCATCCATCCTGAATGGCAAGCCGATCATTCCAGTGAAGGTGACTTCATCAAAATCTTTCTTATATTTAAAAAAGAAGAACAATAATGCTGCAACCGCAAGCCAAGCACTGACGAAAAGCACTAAAAAACTGGTCATCACTCGGCCCCATTTGATTGAGATTTCAATCTTTCCATCTATGCCCTTTCGCTGCGTGGCGAAGCCTAGAAGTATAGTCTTTTCTCTAGTGATTGGGTTTCTTGTTCGATTCTCGTTTTTCATTGCCTGCGGTTTAGATAAAATAGTTGTTACTATAGTGCTGATGCATTGTGAGCGTTTCGCCAAGCTCAAATCAATGACTCTTTTTGATTGCAGTTTACGGAACACGCCCTAGCCTAAGTGAAAAATAATTGTTGAAATAATCTCAGTTATTCTTTTTATCATTACAACTTAAATACATTCTCTCCTGTTTTCTGCTATATGAATATCAAAAAAACTTCTCTACTTTCTCTCGGCAGCGCCCTTATTGGAGCTGCTATCTTTCCTAGCGCGACGCATGCAGCTCCATTGGTATCAGTTGGTGACAATGTTGACATCTTTTTCAACGGCTCCTCAAGTCTACGCTGGACCTCCAATGTCTTTCGGGATGAAGATAATGAGCAAGACGATCTCATTTGGAGTGTAACTCCAGGCTTCGATATTAATGTCGGGCGAGGCCTCTCGAATGCGGACCTTAGTATTATTACGCGCTATGATATTGTTCGCTACCAGGACTTGGATCAGCTCGATACGGAATTGTTTCATATCAAAGCAGTGGGCTCTTATCAGTCCAGCCGTTTGGATCTAAACGCTTCTATTGGTTTTGATGAAGTGAAAAGTTCGACTGGTGATGTTAACGTTCAAGACTTAATTGAGTGGAATGACTTCTCGGCAAGACTTGATGCTGAGTATAGCATATCTCCTAAGCTAAGTATTGGCTCTGGGGTAAACTATAGAGATCGCGAATATCAGACATACGAAGAGTATTTCGCGGATCGTGAAACGATTACGGTGCCACTGGATGTTTTCTATGAGTTAACTCCGAAGGTAGATCTGAGCTTAGGATATGCTTATACGAAAACTGAAGTCGGTGAGAGGAATTCACCTACCGGTTCTAGATATGTTAGTGACTACGAAACTGAGTCTAACTTCTTTAATGTTGGTGCTAGAGGTAACTTATTGCCGAAACTGTCAGGCTTTTTCAAGGTAGGCTATCGCGTCAGAGATGTAGACGACTCAATAAACAGAGACTCGACTGGAATGCTAGGATTAGACGCTAACTTCACTTGGACAGCGACGCCGAAAATTACAGCTAGGTTGGACTTGTCGCGTGATTTTGGAGTCGGAGGTGAGGGCACAACTACTGAAAATTCACGGATTGGAACATCTGTTAACTATTCAATCGACACCAATTGGTCTGCGACTGCGAATTTAGCTTATACCCTGCGTGAGTATGATGGTAATCGCGATGATCATCAATACAACTTAGGCGCTCGTCTTAGTTATGTTCCAAATCAGTATTGGCGCTTCAGTGGCGGTTATAATTATATTACAAATGACTCAAATGTGGATGATCGTAGCTATGAAAATCACATGTTAGATCTTTCTGTTAATCTCCGCTATTAATTTGAACTTTAATCCGTTCTTACGGTCGAAATGCCTCTTAACCGAGGCATTTTTTAATTTATGAAACAAATTGTTACTTTAATCATCGTTCACTTGCTTGGTGTCACTGGAGTCTATCTGAATGCTCAGGATAGCTCATCAACTTCGTTCGGTGGTGATTCTGGGGCAAGTTCTTCGAGGAGTGGGGCATCAAGTGCATCTGGTCAATCTGGTGTTGGTATGATTGTCGGTGAAAATTATATTTTGAAACCTTCCGATATTATCAGTGTTGAAGTATATCAAGAGGAAGATCTGAATAAGCAAGTTCGTGTCGAAGGGGATGGGTCTGTAGCTCTGTCATTAGTTGGTAAAGTTAAAGTAGCGGGTATGACTGTTGCAGAGGCTCAGTCGCTCATTACCGATTTGTATAATCGAGACTACCTAGTGGATCCGCAAATTTCACTTATCGTGACTTCATTTTCAGCCAAAGTGGTGCGGATCCTAGGCTCTGTGAATCGCGCTGGAGTTGTGCAAATTCCGCCTGATCGTGATTTAACCCTTACAGAGGCTATTGCTGGTGTGAATGGTGTGAGTCGTCTTGGAAACCCGAAATCGATTACAATTAAACGGGTAGATGGCAATGGACGAGCTCGTCAAATGGAGGTGAACTTCACTCGAATTCTTACCGATCCGAACGTGAAAGATATTATTTTGAAAGAGGGCGACACGATATGGGTGCCTGAGCGAGTCTTTTAATTTTTAATTCAAATTTCTTATGAAAAACGATTACGTAAGGGGTGCACCGGACCCTAATTCTGGAGGCTATGGCGGAGGTTATGGTTATGGTGGTGGTTATGGTTATGGCGGCGGTTATGGCTATGGTGCTGGCGGCTACGGTGGCGGCGGTTATGAAGGTGGAGGCGGTTCAGGAGCGCCGCAGAGATCTTTCATGGACTATTTCTTGATGTTTCGTGAACGCATTTGGTATCTGATTGTAGCGTTCTTCATAGTTTTTTCTGGTTCGATTCTATATACTTTCAATAAAACGAAGGTTTATACAGCAGTCGCCCAGGTGCAGTTACTTCGTGATGACCCTTCCGCTTTGGGAGCCGGTATCGAAATGGAGCCTAATCAAATACGCACCTCAGAGGATTTAAATACGCAGATTAGTGTGCTGGAAAGTGCATCTATCATTCAAGGCGTTGAGCAGCGTATTCAGGATGATGTTCGTGAGCGCTTTATGGCACCTTATGCTGACGCATTAAGTTTGTTTGGCCCACTTTCACCGGTTGAAGTATTGGCGCTTAATCGTAAAGTCATGCCACGTCGAATGAGCTTGATGATCAATATTGCTTATACGCATCCTGATCCAATCATCGCTGCTGATGTCGCTAATTTATTTGCTAAAGAATTTATCGATTACAACTTGAAGTTGAACATCGACGGTTCAATGAAGGCTGTTGAAGATCTTCGCATACGCGCGGATCAACAGAAAGAACGTGTTGAAGAATTGGACATGAAACTGGCGGATTATCGTGAGCAGAATGATGCCGTTTCGTTAGACAGCCAAGAGAACATCGCTCGTGAACAATTAGCGAGTTTGAATGAAATGAAATTGTCCGCTAAGAGTCTATATGATTCAGTTGAGACTAAATGGAACTTGGTTGAAACTTATAAGCGAGAAGGAAAAAAGTTGTGGGAGTTGTCATTTGTTGCAGAACAAACACGAGTGTCCGCACTTCTTGCCAGAATCAGTGAAACTAAAATAACAATTTCTTCCTTAAGTAAGCGATACCGTGAAAAGCATCCTGTTATGATTCAACTATTGCAGACTTTGCAAGAGTCTGAAGTTGAATTGGAGTCCGCAGTGCAGAACTCAGTCGATAAGTTGGCCGCGATTTTTGCTGAGTCCAATAGCAACTATGAGACGGCGAGTCAAAGGCTTGCTGAAAAAGAACAGGAGTTGATTGAACTGAGTAGGACACGTGTGGAATACAATTCACTGTTACGTGATTTAGAGGTTCAACAAAGCTTCTTTATGGCGCTGACCTCTCGCATGACTCAAGAGAAGGCGCAAGTGAATTTAAAAAATCCCAATGCACGTATTGTAGACGAAGCGTTTCCGCCTATTAAACATTCCTCTCCCAATGTGGTCATGAATTTGGCTGCTGGCTTATTTGGTGGTGTTGCAGTGGGTATGGGGCTGGTTTTCTTGGTTGCATTCTTGGATGATCGTGTGAAGAGCGCTTTCGATATTGAAGGCACGATTGGACTACCTATGCTAGGAATTGTCCCACGGATTAAGAAGCTCGATTCGAATTCAAAGGCGCAGGCAGTTGCATCGAATCTAGATCGACATGTGACTGAAACATTTCGTTCGATTCATTCTGCGTTAAAGCTCAATGATGAGAGTAAGAATGCGAAGGTAATTGTGACAACCAGTACCGTTCCTGGTGAGGGTAAATCGTTTGTGAGCTCTAATCTTGCGCTAACTTTTGCCAATCACGGTGACAAGACTTTATTGTTAGATGGTGACCTTCGTTTGCCTAATGTGGCCCGTTCGTTGCAACTCGAGAATGACTTTGGGTTGCTGGATCATATGGAAAAAGATGTGGCCGTAGACGAAGTCATTATTAAAGAGGTGTATCCGAATTTGGATGTGCTTCCTTCAGGCGGTACATCTAAAAACCCTACAGAGATTCTTAATAGCGCAAAGTTTGAAGCAATGTTTGCTGATCTTAGAGACCGTTACGATCGCATAGTAGTTGATTCACCGCCACTTGCAGCTGTGAGTGATGCTTTGAACCTATTGCCACTAGCTGACGGAGTGCTTTACGTGATTAAATTTAATACGGTTAAACGCAAAACTGCTGTTATGAATGTGCGCCGTCTTTGGGAGTCGAATACTCCTGTTTTTGGAGCCATCTTGAATAACATTACTAGCACATTGTCTAGTTACTACTATTCAAACTATTCAGATAAGACATACCAAGACTATTATATTCATAACGACGAGGAGTTTGAAGAAGAGTTGGCTGGCTCTGTTGAGCCAACACTGGAAACTAAGTCTTAGTCTTTTATTGTTTTTAAATAAAAGCCCGCAGTCGAGAGACTGCGGGCTTTTTTGTATTAAAGATATCTTTGTATGTCGGGGATTTTGTGGGCACGGTGCCCGTTCTCTAAGCGCTCAATATATTTGTCGGGCTTGGTGTCGTCGGGTTGCTCGCCCTCTTCCAGTCCGTCTTCTTCGATTGGAATTAATTCATCAAAGTATAGAGACAATCGTCGAGCTTCTGGGATTAAAACTTCCGCTGGGTTGGGAATGCGCCCCTTTTTGACTAAAATGAACCGTGCTGGTGTGCATTGCTTTTTGTAATGTAACTCAAAATCTTTTATCCACTTATTGTCGTTCTTCTCGCGGCGATTGAGTAGGATCACATCTGAAAAGTGAATGCAGGCATCATACCAACTAAGGGCGGCTGGTTTTTCCTGCAATAGGGCGCAATTGACGACAGTGAAAACCCTGCCAAGTTCACAATTGTTGTGGTCGATCCATGATTTTAGCGCTTCAGCTATGTCGGCTGGATCGGAAGTGCCAGATGCTAGGAAAATGATAACCTCAGGCGCCGCGGAAATGGTGCCATGTGCGACTTTAGCTTTGTCTAGCGTCCAATTTACTTTGGTCACTCTTTCGATGGCCGCGATTTTTTCATCCCAGGTAGAGGGTGTCTCGCCCTTTGGGTGAAAGAGTAGGACTTCTGTGCTCTTTTCAATACCACTATCTATTAAGTCGTAGAGGACTTCTCGACGCCCAGAATCGGGTGCTCCAAACACGATGTAAACTAGAGGTTTTTCTGGCATTGAATAAATCGAATGGCTCCGGTCATTCAGCTTCGAACGCAAAGCTGCTACATTGTGCTTCCTGGCGCATCCAATGGTCGATCAATACCAATGATGCCATAGATTCGACGATCGGAACCGCCCTCGGGACTACGCATGGGTCATGGCGTCCTCTGCCCATCAGTTTCGTTTCGTTGCCATCTTTGTCTACGGTATGTTGATTCTGGATAATTGTGGCCGTTGGCTTGAAAGCTACGCGAAACACCAGTTCTTCGCCGTTGCTGATGCCGCCTTGAACCCCACCTGAGCGGTTGCTGCTGGTGCCTATTTTACCATCTTTGTTGATAAATGTATCGTTGTGTTCAGACCCGCACATGGTTGAGCCCTTGAAACCACTGCCGATTTCAAACCCTTTGGTTGCCGGTATCGAGAGCATGGCCTTGGCAAGATCTGCTTCTAAGCGGTCGAACACTGGTGTGCCGAGTCCGACTGGTAGGTTTCGAATACGACATTCGATAATGCCGCCAACTGAATCACCTTCGCTGCGTATTGCGCGTATGCGCTCAACCATTTTTGTCGCAGTTTCTGGGTGAGGACAACGCACCGGGCTGGCTTCGATTTGTTCTAGTGTTGGAAAACGATCTAGCGGAGGCATTTCAATATCATGCACTTGGGTGATATATGCGCGCGTTTCGATCTCTGCTGCCAGTGAGAGTATTTTTTTTGCCACTGCTCCTGCAGCGACTCTGCCGATCGTTTCTCGGGCTGATGAGCGTCCGCCGCCTTCGTGGTTGCGTATGCCAAATTTTGTTTGATAGGTGAAGTCCGCATGAGAGGGGCGGAACTTATCTTTCATCTCAGAATAAGCCGACGGACGTTGATCTCCATTCGGGACGTAGATGGCGATTGGCGTGCCGAGTGTGAGGCCATCATAGACGCCAGATACGATCTTAGCGGTATCGCTTTCTTTGCGCGGAGTGGTGATATCACTTTGGCCCGGGCGGCGGCGATCGAGTTCGAATTGTATATCTTCTTCGCTGAGTGGTAAGCGTGGTGGACAGCCGTCGATGACGACGCCTATACCACCACCGTGACTCTCCCCCCAAGTGGAGATGCGAAATAATGTGCCAAAAGAGTTACCCATATACTTTGTATGCAATGGGTGCTTGCGACGAAGTCAATGCTGACGGATGCGAACTGAAACTTGTTATTGGAGAGAATCTACAGATATGTGATGCAATTATGCTCAGCTGAGTGATTCGTTGTCAGTGAGATGGACTAGTTTATTGGCAATAGCCCAGCGTGTAAGCGCAGCCACATCGTGTAGGTCCAATTTCTTCATGATATTTGTGCGATGCGTATCTGCAGTGCGCACGCTCATTCCTAGTTTGGCTACGATCTCTTTGTTACTGTAGCTTTCTGCGATTAATTGAGTAATTTCGCGTTCACGGGTGGTTAACGAGTCCAGGGAGTCATCTTTGCCTCCGGTAATCATCAGTTCTCTCATGATATCAATAATTCGGGGGCTGAAATAAGAGCTACCCTCAGAAACCAGAGAGATCGCTTTTTCAAGTTCATTGAGTCCAGCATTCTTCTCAATATACCCCGTGACGCCGGATTTGACGAGTCGATTGACTACGCCGTTACTCGCTGCTGCAGAGAAAATGAGTATGTTGATTTTAGGGTTCTTTGCTTTTAGGTGTCGCAAAACTTCGCTGCCATTTAGGTTTGGTAGCATGATGTCTAAGATGACTAGATCTGGTTCGTAGTCTAGGCACTGTTGGTAGCCCTCAGAACCATCGCCAGATTTAGCAATCACTCTCATATTGGCGTAGCTTTCAACGAGTTGGCAGATTAAATCGCGGAGGATCGTTTGGTCTTCAATGACGATTACATTTTTCATGTTAGTGTCTGCTGGGTTCGCTTGATTTTTGCGGTCTTGATCGGGAGGGGGTAGGGTGTTCATTAATTCTATTTTAGGTATGTATGCTGTCTATGTTAAAGGATTTGCGATCTTATCCGGAGTCTGTGCCAGCCGCTCATTACGTGATATGACTTATATGATTACCTGCAATGCGGCTCTTGCAGAGGTAGAATTTTCACACGTCCTTTACAGCTGGCTGGGGTCTTCCTTCTAGTTGTAGCTGAATATAAACCTAGCGTGAAATTTGAATAGTTGATGGGGGTGGGCAGTATTCNTGCTGTAAAGTTGTTTAGTTGCCATCAGTAGCCGCTTTGTTGAGATTGCACTGATGNTTGTGGGGAGTTTCTTTAAGGAGCCGATTAACGATTTCTGAATGAATTGGAAAACAGCATGCTAGAGTATCAAACAATTTATAATGCATACACCGCTTTGATTGCCGGTCTCGTTACGAGCGTTCATTGTGTAGCGATGTGTGGCCCGCTTTCTTGTGCGTTTACACCAACACAGAAAGATGATGCTAGTCAGCATTTGGTGCTGACTAGCTATCACATCGCTAAACTATTTTCCTATGCATTGGTTGGCACTTTAGCAGGTGCTTTTGGTTCGGTTGTTATTCGTTCGGTCGAGAGTTCTTGGTTGAATTTACTTCCATGGGTCTTGGTTGCTTTCTTTTTAGCTGTTGCTTTTCGATTGGATCGTTACATCCCGAAACCTAAGTGGTTAGGGGCGACGTATCGGAGAGTAACTGCACGATTTAACAAGCTGCAAAAACCAGTGGCCGCGGGGCTTATTGGTTTCGCGAGTCCACTTTTGCCCTGTGGCCCATTGTATATGATCTTTGGGCTAGCTTTGTTTTCAGGTTCGGCTGTGAAAGGAGCTGAGTTTGCCATTGGTTTTGGTTTGGGAACCATTCCTCTGCTATGGTTAGCGCAAAGTCAGTTCATGCGCTTGAGCGGGGGGATGAGCGGTGGTCGATTACTAAGTTTTCAACGTGTAATGGCTTTTGTTGCAGCACTTGTTGTTGCGTGGCGATTGCGCACGACCTTGGGGATCGAGGGAGCAGAAAATTGGGTCTGCCATCCATTTTAATTGCTTATGCCTGAGCAGCTAAAGAAACACGGCTTCACATTGTGTTTGCTTTTGGTGATTGGGTTCGCGGTGCTTTTTCCGCATCCCGCTGTTGTGGATGCGGAGTGGTTGACGACAATTGGAGTGGTTGTGATCTTTTTCCTCTTAGGTATTTCGATTGCTAGTCAGCAGTTGCGGAAGGGGTATCGACCGCTTCGCTTGCATGGCTTTGTGCTTTTCTGGAATTTTATGGGGTTTCCCTTGGTGACTGGAGGGTTGTTGATCCTGCTTGGTCGTTTTGTTGGGGATGATTTCCGACTGGGTTTTTGGCTATTGGCGATCATGCCAACGACAATTACATCTGCTGTGGCTTTTACAGACATGTCTGGTGGGCAAATTCCGAACGCAATTTTTTCGACCATATTGTCAAACGTGCTATCTGTCTTTGTGGTGCCAATGTGGGCGATGATGCTTATATCATCGCAAGTGGGCGTATCGATCGAGTTCGTGCCCTTGCTGCTCAAAATCTGTTTCCTAGTCGTATTGCCTTTGTTATGTGGGCAAGTCTTTCGCCAGCTTATGTTGAAGGTGGCGACCGCTATCGCACCAATTCGTCGGATGACCAGTAGTGGAATAATTTTATTTATCGTGTATGCGGCTTTTGCTCAGAGTGTTGAGTCGAATGTCATGGGCCAAGTAGTTTTGGGTGATTTCATTGGGATGTTCCTTTTTACACTCGTCTTATTACTGCTTGTGAGCTCATTCGTTTGGTGGACGTGTCGTCTTTCTAAATATAGTCGGGCGCAGACGATAGCAGCGTTTTATTGTGCGAGTCAGAAATCGTTGGCAACTGGCTTACCACTCGCTGTCATGATTATAGCTGCTGCGCCGGACCTAGGGAGGACGNCCTTACTGGTTATGCCAATGATTTTGTATCACCCGTTACAGCTCGCGCTTGCGGGTGTCTTAAGCAGTCGATTTGCGGAGAACGCTAAGGCTGCCTCGATGCAGTAGGTGACGGAAATTCCTGTTCGGTAATTTCCAGCAAGGTGGAGCCCCGGGTTCTGTTTTTCAAGAGCCTCCATTTTTTGCAGTAAGTTTCCGTATCCCATTTTATATTGAGGGATGGCTCGTTCCCAGTGCTTATGATGGCAGAATGTCTGCACGCCTTGTATGCCTAGGAGCTTTTCAAGGTCGGGGCAGACAATTGCTTTGAGCGCTTCGGTGTCTTCCGTGGCAAGTTCTGGTTGGCGTTCTCCGCCGACAAAGACGGTCAGCATCACTTCGTCCTTAGGGGTTCTTTGACTGAATAAGCTAGATGGAAAGAGGGCACCTAGAATTTTGTGTCCTTCACATTCGGGAACTAGGGCGCCGAAGCCGTCAAGTGGATGGCTAACATCCTTGCGCTTGTAGGCTAAAGAAAGCACTGAGACTGGGGGGTAGTGAATCGTCTCTAAAAAAGAGAGTTGCGAACAGATATCGGAATCAAAAGGGAGTGTGTGTAGTCGGTGTGATGGAATCGTTAAGATAATTTGGTCGAAGGTCTCGGCTGATCGGTTATTCCAGGAAACTTGCCATTTGTTTTCGACTTTGCGTATTGCTTGGATGGATACATCATTGTTGAGATTGTTGCCTAGGGCAGTTGCTAGCTTTTCAGGCAGTTCACCCATGCCGTTCTTAAATGATATAATCCGCTTTCGCACTTTCGGCGCATCTCCTTTTTTAGCTTCGCGCATTTTCCCAATGGCACCACGGATGAGTCCTCCGTAGGTTTGTTCGAGCTTATAAAGTTTAGGGAACCCATAGCGAAGCGAGAGCTTTTCGGGGTCACCCGAATAAATGCCACCGACAAGTGGGTTGATTGCATACTTATAAAGTTCATCGCCTAGGCGGCGGCGGACAAAATCGGCGACACTTTCTTCTATTTCAGGGGCAATGGCTTTGGTGAACGGTTCCTTGAGGACGCGGAGCTTGCCGCGTAAGGTCCAGAGTGGTGTGGTGATCGCTGAAATCGGACCCATGGGCACTGCATGTGGTTTGCCGTTGCGGACAATAAAGCGCTTGTTGGCTTCTGGAGCGGCTTCAACGATACGCTCCTTCAGACCAGGGATACTGTAGAGAAAATTTTCAATATTGGCGTCATTCAAAAGGATCGAATTCGGACCGTCTTCAGCTAGATAGTCTCCTTTACGAAAACTGTGCATGGCACCGCCACTTTGACTGGATGTTTCTAGTATCGTGCAATCGCCACCAGTGCGTTGCATCTGCCATGCGAGGGCTAGGCCACTGATGCCAGCGCCAATGATGCAGGTCTTAGGCATTTCTACGGCCAGTCACGACTTCCATTAATGCTTCGACGCACTCTATCTTCGCGCTTGGAACCATGCCGTGTCCTAGGTTGAAAATGAATCCAGGTTGCTTACCTGCGTCTTCAAGAACGCGTATGGCTTCTTTGCGAACGATCTCTGGGCTTGTGCTTAGGGTGATGGGGTCGAGGTTGCCTTGGACGGCAATGCCGTGACCTAGTTTCTGACGCATGCGGCGCATATTAATCGTCCAGTCGAGGCTTAAAATTGATGCGCCTGTATGAATCAAGTCAGCGGCTTTGTGCCCCATTCCTTTAGCGTATAGAATGACTGGCACACGAGCCTTCAGCTCATTGATGATATGGTGGATCCAGCGAAGCGACCATGCTTCATAATGCGTGGCTGGGCAGAGCGAACCCCACGAGTCAAAAATTTGAAGTGCGTCGGCACCTGCATCAATTTGCATGTGAAGATATTCGACGATGCCATCGGTTAATTTCTGCATGAGCATTTCGAATTGCTCGGGATGTTCCCATGCGAGTTGCTTGATCGACATGTAATCTTTGGATGAGCCACCTTCGACCATGTAGCAAGCAAGCGTCCATGGGGAGCCGCAAAAACCGAGCAGTGCGGTGTCATCGCCAAGTTTTGATCGTGTGGTGCTGAGGGCGTCGGCTACATAGGAAAGGCGCTCTGTGATCTTGCTGTTGTCGAGAGATTCAATCTTCTCTTTTGTATCGAGGAGGTAGTCCATACCAATGCCCCCTTGCTCTCGAAAGTGATAGCCCTGCCCGAGTGCTTCTGGTATGACCAGAATGTCGGAAAAGATAATCGCAGCATCTAGGGGAAAGCGCTTCAAGGGTTGCAAGGTCACTTCCGCAGCGAGTTCGGGAGTGCGCACCATTGTGACGAAATCGTGCTGCGTTTTAAGTTCGCGATACTCGGGTAGGTAGCGTCCAGCTTGGCGCATGAGCCAGATCGGTGGACGGTCAACAGGCTGAGAGTTAGCTGCGGCAAGAAATCGTTCGCGTGGTGTCATATTATTTAGAAACGCTGAAAAGCTGAAAGGTGAAAAGCTAAAACGCTGAAAAGCTGAAAGGTGAAAAGGTGTAGGGTCTGAAATCTGGAAATATTTTATTGGTTCCAGTTGATCCAGTCCTGAGGAGTTAAGAAAAGGGAATAGAGTTCGGCTTCTTTTGAGCCTGCTTTTGGTTGCCAATCATAGTCCCAACGGACGAGAGGTGGCAAGGACATCAAGATCGATTCTGTGCGTCCGTTGGATTGTAAGCCGAAAATCGTGCCGCGGTCATAGACGAGGTTGAATTCGACGTAGCGCCCTCGACGATAGAGTTGAAACTGGCGTTGCGCATCTGTGTAGCCGAGGTCTTTACGCTGGGCCACGATTGGTTGATAGGCAGGCACAAAGTGATTGCCGACAGATTGCATGAATGCAAAGGCATGTTCAAAGCCGCCTTCGTTGAAGTCGTCGAAAAAAATACCGCCGATGCCGCGCGGTTCATTACGATGCGGTAAATAGAAATACTCGTCACAGATGGCTTTGAACTTTGGATAAAGTTCGCTACCGAAAGGAGTGCATGCTTTCTCGGCAGTTTTATGCCAATGGATGGCATCTTCGACTTGGCCGTAGTAGGGTGTGAGGTCGAATCCCCCGCCAAACCACCAAATTGGCTCGCCGTCTTTAGGTTGAGCAAAAAAGAAGCGCACATTCATATGAGTGGTCGGCACGTTTGGGTTGCGTGGGTGCACGACCAGCGAGACTCCCATCGCGCGAAATGGCGTTCCAGTAAGCTGTGGGCGTGTGGCGGTTGCGGACGGGGGGAGCCCTTTGCCATGCACATCAGAAAAGTTGATGCCTGCTTTTTCAAAAACGACACCGCCCTCAAGGACGCGTGATCGACCACCACCGCCTTCCTCGCGTTCCCAGCAATCTTCTCGAAACGCTTGCGAGCCGTCTTCGGATGCGAGTGCGTTACAAATACGATCTTGTAGCTCGAGTAAGTAGGCGCGAACGGCTTCTGGTTGAGGAGTGGGCATAATTTGGAAATGTTGTGCTAGCTTCTCGCAAGGCTCAAGTCCTAGAATGCACGTTTTGCTGATTCTTTTTGTTAGAGGAGTTTGACCGTCTGCTGCCTTGTGCTCATAGCTAATTAGATTAATGGCTTCTTCGGATAGTTTACCTGAATCGATCATGATCTTTGGTTGTGGTTATGTTGGCACGGCACTGGCACAGCACTGTTTGGCTGCTGGCATGCGTGTCGGCGCACTGACGCGGAATGAGCAAAAGGCTCAGGTGCTTCGAGACTTGGGTGTGGCTGAGGTCGTCTTGGCTGATTTAGATGATCATGGCTGGCATGGGATCATTTCTGACTCTTACGAATCCGTGGTGAACTGTGTGAGCTCAGCTGGCGGCGGGATAGAGGGCTACCGAAAATCGTATGTAAACGGACAAGCATCCATCTTGAAGTGGTCGAGTGGGCAGCCGATCCGACGTTTTGTCTACACCAGTAGCACGTCAGTATATCCGCAGGATCGTGGGGTGGAAGTCGATGAAACTGCGGATACCTCAGCAGCGCCACCAACTGGGAAGGTCATAGTAGAATCAGAGCAATTGATCGCGGATGCCGAATCGTTTCTGCACAATTGGTATGTGCTTCGCTTAGCTGGGATTTATGGTCCAGGAAGGCATTATTTACTCGATCTATTGCGGGATGGTGTGGAGGTGATCCCCGGCAGCGGCGATTATACACTCAATGTGATTCACCTGCAGGATATCGTTTCGGCGATTTGTGCCGCGCTGTCAGTGTCCGCGCCCTCGGGGATCTATAACATTGCCGATGATCAACCCAGTTCGAAGACNGAAATGGTTCAATGGCTGGCACAGGCACTGGGTATCGACGCGCCTGGGTTTGATCCTACTAAGGTCTCGCCCCGCTTGGCGAGACGAGGCGGTCGTATGCCAGATCGGAAGATATTAAATGGGAAAGCCAAGCACTTGCTTCACTGGTCGCCGCAGTATGCGAGTTTTCGAGATGGGTATCGGGCATTGATTTAGGCACGAAAAAGCCGAAACCCGCAGCGCGGATTTCGGCTGAATTGAATTTGGGTATTTAGACTAGTGACCCGATTGAGCGATGTTTGCGCCCTTGGCTTGACCGATCGAGTCGAGTAGTTCTTCAAACCAAGGGGTATCGATATTGAACGGCTTGCCGCCTGCGATACGCGGAAATTCAATCGCACGCAGAATATTACGATCGTCCTCGTCGTGACCGATGACGCCACTTTCGCCGACAACGGCGCAGTCGACAGCTAGATCAGTGCAGCTTTTGATAAGTCGGAGGTCTTCAGGGTTAGCTGGTGCTGCGCGTGCAAAGTAGCCGCTCTTTTGCACGAGCACTTTTTCAGCATCGAGCATTTTGGCAAACTGCTCGCCGAACCACTTGCCAGGATTGACCGCGTCGAGTTTTACGTGTCCGAAGGCATCGCGCGGCACTTCTTCGCCAGCAGCTTCCATTTCCTTAATGATGGTTTCGACGCCGGCACCTTCGGAGATGAAGATGTTGACATTGTCGTGTTCATCCATGACCGCCTTAAGGCGCTTTGCTTCGGCCTGAAGATCGACATCCATTTCTGGAATGAAGATTGCATGCACATCTTTACGCATCGCGCTCAGCCCGATGGCGTCCGCCCATTCGAGGTTGTCGAGGCGTTTGTGGTAGGCGTCGGCGGTTGCTGCAGTGAGCCAGCCACAGTTGCGCCCCATGACTTCGTGGATGATGAGCATGCGCGGGTTGGCGTTGTGCTCGGCGACGACATTTTCAAAATACTTTGCACCTTCTTCTGCCGCGGTCCATGCACCGAGGCTTTGCGTAATTGGGAACACGTCGTTATCGATGGTCTTAGGCAAGCCAACTACGGTGAGTGCGTAATCGTTTTCGGCGAGATAGGCAGCTAGGTCCGCGGCGGTTGTATTCGTGTCGTCGCCACCGATGGTGTGGAGCACGTCGACATTGTCTTTGGTTAGTTGGTCCGCGGCGACTTTGAGCGGGTCTTCACCTGCTTTGACCAGGCCGCGCTTTATGCAGTCTTTGACATTGGTGAGCTTCACGCGGCTATTACCGATCGGGCTGCCTCCGTGGTTGTGGAGCGTGCCGGCGTTCGCGCGGATCTCTTCTGAGACTTGAATGCTGTCACCTTGTAACAGGCCTTTGTAGCCGCTGCGGTAGCAGATGATTTCGATGTCTGGATAGAGTTCGGTGTAGCGTTCGATCAATCCACCAATTGCTGAAGAAAGACAGGGTGCTAGACCCCCTGCGGTTAGAATAGCTACTTTTTGGACAGGTTTTTTTTCAGTCATGACGTTTAAGTTCCTTATGATGATTCAGTGCGTTGCGTTGTGCTGTTTTATTGGCTACTGGCAAACTAGAAAATACGTATTTACGGTGTGTTTGGCTCATATTTAGAGTGTTAATTTGCACTATTACATGTTGATGACATTTAAGATTGGTTGGCATTTTGAGTGTTGTTCCATCGAATGTCTGCAAATCAATTGATTTGGGGCGTAATATTCAATTGCCAGTTTGTGAGATTTGCAGATGGTAGCGTTTCTTGTATGAAGCCCTCGAACATACCATTATCTCTCTCCGTAGAGGCCGTGATCGCTGCATCGCCCGACGCAGTTGTGGTGCATGATCTCGAAAACGTCGTGTTACAGTGGAGTCCTGTTGCCGAGCGAATCTATGGTTGGTCGCAGGATGAAATAGTGGGGGAGCGAATCACTGAAGTTTTTTATATAGACAACCAGTCGCGTCTTTTAGCTATGAATCAATTGCTCGAAACCGGCTCATGGGAAGGTGAGCTTGAGCAGGTTGATGCCAGCGGTAAGGGACATCGTTTATTGATCCGCCAAACTCTCTTGTGTGATGATAAAGGGGAGCCTGCCGCGATAATTTCGTTTAATTCTGATAGCAGCCAGTCCCTTGAGCGTGAAGTAACTGCGGAGCAAGTTCAAGAGCCTAGCTCGAATGACATGCCTTTATCGCATCTAGCTCATGAGTTGAATAATGTGCTGGCTCCCATTATGCTCTCTTCCGCTATTTTGGAGCGAAGGCTAGATGATCAGAAATCGAAGAATATGGCGCGGATGATTGATGAGTGCGCACGTAAGGGCACTAAGATCGTTGCGCAAATGGCAACTCGTGAGGAGTTTCAGGGCGGAGTGTAATTATCGGAAAAACTCTCTTCACTACACACTGCTTTCTGCTCGACGGGTAGTTTGCCTACGCTATCACTGTTTGTATGTCAGCCAAGGTATTCACGATAGCCAATCAAAAGGGCGGTGTTGGAAAAACAACGACCGCAATCAATCTCAGTTATGCACTTGCCGAGAGTGGTGTGCGCACTGTCCTCGTCGATCTCGATCCGCAGGCAAATGCCACAAGTGGTCTGGGACTTGAAAAGCTTGAGGGGGGCAGCCTTTATGGCCCACTGTGCGGTGAAGGCACTGCGCTTGAAAAAGTGCAACCAGTCGGCGCCAGTGAGTGTCTTTTTATGATTCCCTCCGAAGTCGACATGGCGGCGATCGAGATCGAACTGTTTCAGCGTGAAGATTATCTCATTCAGCTCCGTGAATGTCTTGCGCCCTTGAGAGAGTCTGGTGATTACGATGCAATCATCCTCGATTGCCCTCCCGCATTAGGTATGCTCTCCATGAACAGCTTGGCCGCGGCGGATTACTTGCTGATTGCTTTACAGTGTGAGTATTTGGCGATGGAAGGTCTTGGACAGATTTTGAAGGTGGTTGAGAAACTCCGTGATGCTGGTGTCAACGATGGCCTAGAGCTTGGCGGTATTTTGATGACGATGTTTGATCAGCGCACAAATTTGGGACATCAAGTTGTAGGTGAAGTGCGTAATCACTTTGATGACCTGGTCTTTCGTAGCATGATTCCGCGCTCGATTCGCTTGAGTGAGTCACCTAGCTTTGGACAGTCTATTTTTGAGTATGAGCCGGCTAGTAATGGTGCGCATGCCTATCGCTATTTTGCCGATGAAGTGATCGAACGTTTCGACCTTGGCAAATAGTCCTCCCTTTGCGGCATAGGCCGCATTCCCAGTTTAATGTCATCGATTCCGCATTTGAATGAATTTTGCGATCACCTCGCTTTAGAGCGACGTGTCTCTGCATACACAGTGCGCAACTATCGGGCAGCGGTGGAGAATTTTGTTGATTGGATGCGTGCTGCTGGAAAATGGCAGAATGATTTTTCCGCAGTGAGTTCTGTGCACGTTCGTTCGTTTTTGATCGACCAGGGCCGCCGCAAGGCGCGCCGCACACTGCATAATCATGTCTCTGGGTTGAGGGCATTTTATCTGTATTTACGCAAGCACGGACAGGTGAAATCAAATCCATTTACCGGTGTAACTTTACCAAAGTTGGAGAAGCCATTGCCTAAGTTTCTTACTGAGAAACAGATGCGCTTACTGCTGAATACACCTGTCACCTTATGGAAGGATGGCAAATTAGGCGAGTTCGAGGCGTTCCGAGACAGCCTCATCCTAGAGCTACTTTACGGCGGAGGGCTGCGTGTGAGTGAACTCTGTAATCTTAATCACGGGCAATTGGACCTATCGCAAGGTATTGCGCGCGTTCTCGGCAAGGGCAATAAAGAGCGCCTGTGCCCACTTGGTCCCGTGGCGATTCGCTGTTGGCAAACTTTTGTTGAGCGCTTTGATTTAACTGCTGAATATGCAGCACCAGTGGTGACGCAGCGTAACGGTAAACGCATGGAGCCGCGGCAAATTCAGAAGCTACTCAAGACCCACCTAGCTGGCGCAGAATTGCCGCTGGATATGACGCCGCATAAGCTGCGCCACTCCTTTGCCACACACATGCTCGATCACGGTGCAGATCTACGCGCAGTCCAAGAGTTGTTGGGCCATGCCAATTTATCGACCACGCAAATCTATACACATGTCTCCATTGCACGCTTAAAGGAAGCGCACAAGCAGGCACACCCGAGGGCATAACGGAGATGGCACTCAAGTTTGATTTAGACGCGGTTCGCTTGGCGCAGGCGGCTCCCATCGGGCAGGGGCGAGTCAATTTTCTGGTTAATCGTCCCTCAGAGGGGGTGCACACTCCTGTCGAGGATCTTTATCTCGATGCCGAAACGGGTATCCTTGGAGATCGTTGGTCCCGAACTGCCTGGCTGAAATTGCCTGACGGGCGTCCCGATCCGCGGGTGCAGGTGAGCCTAACAAATACCGATGTCATGAGATGTTTCGCTGGCGTTAGCGGTGAAGGTGTCTTCCGCTGTGGAGATAACATATATACTGACCTGAATCTTACCCAAAAGGCGCTACCGACTGGCACACTGCTCGAAATTGGCGATGCGATTCTCGAGGTCAGCGATGTAGTAAACGATGCCTGTGGTAAATTCTCACAACGCTTTGGAGTCGAAGCGCTTAAATGTATTCGATCCGAATTAAATGCGCCCCTTCGTCTGCGTGGTATATTTGCTCGAATTATCCAGTCTGGGGTGGTGCAAATTGGAGATCGAGTGCTCTGCAAATGAAGCTTTTGATCGAGGTCTAGGCTTGTTGATAAAAATTTTACATTCCAGCTAAGTAAAACTTGCATTATAAATATAAGGGGCGGATTCAATTCTGAACTG
>JGI26084J50262_1000029_pt1 | contig 71426 bp, 77 predicted proteins | sample SaaInl6LU_22_DNA_FD_50262 | JGI IMG/M metagenome (IMG submission 50262) | reverse complement strand
TGACTCCTTCCAAAACTCGTTCTTTTCCAGTCTATTCAATGTCCGCTATTAAAACAGCCAGTGCTAACTCGTCGAAACGTAAGTTCCCTTTGGAGCATACGCGCAACATCGGCATAGCTGCACATATTGACGCGGGCAAAACGACTACGACTGAGCGCATTCTCTTCTACGCAGGTGTCGTCCACAAGATGGGCGAAGTGCACGAAGGAAGCGCAACAACAGACTGGATGGATCAAGAGCGCGAGCGCGGTATCACAATTACCTCCGCTGCGATCTCTTGCAATTGGACAAATCAGCACGGCCCCTACGCCGGGATTTGTAACCAAATAAACATTATCGACACCCCCGGGCACGTCGACTTTACCGCCGAAGTGGAGCGTTCGCTCCGAGTCCTTGATGGAGCTGTCGGCGTTTTTTGTGCCGTCGCGGGCGTGCAGCCACAATCGGAAACGGTGTGGCGCCAAATGACGAAGTATAACGTGCCGCGTATTGCTTTCGTGAATAAGATGGATCGAGTCGGTGCGGATTATTTCGCCGCGATTGAGTCCATGCGTGAGCGCCTCAAGGCAAACGCACATCCGATCTACATCCCAATCGGAGCCGAAGACGAGTTTCGTGGTGTGATCGACCTCGCATCTATGGATGCCTTGGTTTACGACCCTGCCGACGAGTCCGGCATGACTTTTGAAAAGACGGAGATCCCCGCGGATTACGTCGATTCCGCAAATGATTACCGCGAGCAGCTCATCGAAGCACTTGCTGACTTTGACGACGACCTCGCCAACAAGTATCTCGAAGGCGAAGCACTTTCCGCCGACGATATCCGCCAGGCGATTCGCACGGCAACGATCTCACTCGACTTCTGTGGTGTGATTCCTGGCAGTGCTTTCAAGAACAAGGGCGTCCAGTCCGTTCTTGAGTCCGTGGTCAACTATCTGCCATGCCCGCTCGACCTCCCTCCAATGAAGGGTGAAAACGAGAAGGGTGGCGAAGTTGAAGTGAAGCCAGACGATAACGCTAAGTTCGCAGGTCTCGCTTTTAAGCTGATGAACGACGGCTACGTCGGTAAACTGGTCTTTATGCGTGTTTACTCAGGCTCTCTGCAGAAAGGCACCGCGCTCTACAACCCGCGCACCGGTAAGACCGAACGCATTTCCCGCCTTCTGGTGATGAAGGCCAACTCACGCGAAGATATTGACGTTGCATATTCCGGCGATATCTGCGCCATCGTCGGTGGTCGTGACATCGTAACCGGTGATACGCTCTGCACCAAGGGCTACGACGTGCGCCTTGAGCCACCCACATTCCCTGAGCCGGTCATTTCCATGTCGATCGAGCCGAAGACTTCCGCCGACCAGGAGAAAATGGCAACCGGCCTCCAGCGCCTTTCCGAAGAGGATCCGACCTTTGTGGTCAGCTCCGATGAGGAAACCGGCCAGACTTTGATCTCCGGCATGGGCGAGCTGCACCTCGAAATCATTAAGGACCGTCTCTTCCGTGAATTTAAGGTCGGCGCCGAAGCTGGTCGTCCGCAGATCGCATACCGTGAAACCATCACTGCGAACGCTGAAGGGGAGGGCAAATTTGTCCGCCAAACCGGTGGTAGTGGTCAATACGGTCATGCTCGCATCAAAATCGAGCCGCTAGAACGTGGTGCTGGTATTGAAATCGTCGACAAGACGGTTGGCGGCGTGATTCCAAAAGAATTTATCAAGCCAACACTCGATGGTATCCGCGAAGCGGCCAATAATGGCACCGTCGCAGGCTTCCCAGTCGTTGATTTCAAGGTCGTGCTTTTCGATGGTTCCTTCCATGACGTCGATTCCAATGAAACCTCTTTCAAAATGGCTGGTATCTTTGCCTTCCGCGATGCGATGGCGAAAGCGTCTGCAATCCTTCTCGAGCCAGTTATGGATGTCGAAGTGGAGACACCTGAAGACTATCAAGGTGACATCATGGGCGATTTGAATCGCCGCCGTGGTCAGATTCAGAATGTTTCTGCAAAAACCGCTTTCGTTTCCGTCTGTGCTTCTGTGCCGCTCGTCGAAATGTTCGGCTACTCGACCATTGTTCGCTCTCTCAGTAAGGGCCGCGCCTCCTTCAGTATGGAGCCAGCCAGCTTCGAGGAAGTGCCACCCAATATCCTTAACACGATTTTAGAAACCTCCGGNCGTGTCCCGGTCCGGAATTAATCAGTCTTAATCCTAATCCTTTTCAGGTNACTTTGGCCTAACTTCTAACTCCTACATTCTAACTTCTTTTCACAACAACATCTCACACAAAACACATATATTATGAGTGCACCACGTATCCGTATCCGCCTAAAAGGCTTTGATTATCGCGTTATCGACCAGTCTGCTGCAGACATCGTCGAAACAGCTAAGCGCTCCGGCGCACGCGTATCTGGCCCAGTGCCACTTCCAACTAAGGTTGAGAAGCTGACAGTGAACCGTTCCGTTCACGTTAACAAAAAGTCCATGGACCAATTCGAAGTCCGCACGCACAAGCGTTTGATCGACATCGTCGAGCCAACTGCTGCGACTGTTGACGAGCTCAAGAAGCTCAATCTGCCAGCGGGTGTGGACATTTCCATCAACGTTTAAAAATAATTGTCATCTTTTGGTTGACGAGCGTCGGAAAAGCCTCTTTTTTCCGTCGCTCGCTTCCCAATTGAGGCGATAAATCACATTTTAATTAACTCTCTAACGCAGGTCTAGTAAACGGAGCACCCTGTTCCACCTGCCAATTAGTATTATGAACGTAGCCCTATTAGGTAAAAAGATAGGAATGACGCAGGTATTTGACGAAAACAATCGTCTGATCCCTGTCACAGTCATTGAAGCAGGACCTTGCCCTGTTACTCAGGTCAAGTCCGAGGAGACAGACGGTTACAACGCTGTCCAGATCGGATATCGTCCGCAAAAAGAGCATCGCCTTTCCAAGGCTGCACTCGGCCACTTCAAGAAGGCCGGTGTTGAGCCAATGTCTGAACTTCAAGAGTTCCGCACAAATGGTGATGCTGAATTGAGCGTTGGTGATGTGCTCACCGTGGAGCGTTTTGAGGCCGGTCAAAAAATTGATGTCATCGGCACCTCTAAGGGACGTGGTTTCCAAGGTGTCGTGAAGCGTTACGGTTTTGCAGGGGGGCCTGCATCTCACGGTTCGATGTTCCACCGCCGCGGTGGTTCGTATGGTATGTGCCAATGGCCAGGCCACGTGATCAAGGGCAAGAAAATGCCAGGTCACATGGGTGATGTGCAGCGCACCGTCCAGAACCTAGAAGTTGTTAAGGTTATCGCAGACAAGAATCTTATCCTTATTAAGGGTAGTATTCCTGGTTCTCGTGGTGGCTTCGTCACAGTCCGCACTGCGGTTAAAACCAAAAGATCACAGGCATAGCCTCTGATGACGAAAGGACATACCCACAATGAAACTTAAAGTATTTTCAACCGACGGAAGCTCCAGCAAAGAACAAGAATTTGCTCAGTTTCCGACATTCGAAGGTGATAAGGGCGTAGCCGCTCTTCGCCAAGTCGTTCTCGCTCACCAAGCGAATGCCCGCCAAGGTAATGCGTCTACTAAAACACGCGCTGAAGTTGCGGGTTCTGGTAAGAAGCTCTTCCGCCAAAAAGGTAGCGGCACAGCTCGTCAAGGTGACCGTCGCACACCGCACCAACGTCATGGTGGTGTGGCACACGGCCCGAAGCCACGCGACTTCTCACAAAAGATCAATCGCAAGATGAAGGCACTCGCTTTTCAGCGTGCACTTTTTGAGCGCGCTAATGAGGGCGGCATCTCTGTAATCGAAGCAGTCGAAGTGAAAGAGCCAAAGACTAAGCTCTTTAGCAATGTGCTAAACGGCGTGCTTCCAACTCGCGGCAAAGTCTTGATCGTCGATGACGCATTTGAAAACAACGCTGCACTCGCTGCTCGCAATATCGAGGGTGTTTCCCTCTCTGAAGCGGGCAACCTCAGCACACTCGACGTCGTCCGCTACCGCCACATCCTTGTGAGCGCGAAGGGCATCGAAACTCTTATCGCTCGTGCAAATGGAGGTGAAAAGTAATGATTATCGCCGATACAATTCTTAAAGAATATCGCGTCACTGAGAAGGCTGCTCTTCTCTCCGCGAATCACAACCAATATACCTTCGAAGTGGCACCGTCCGCAAATCGTATCGAAGTCGCTCGCGCTGTCGCGAAGGTCTTCAATGTAGAAGTCGTAAAGGTAAACATCCTTAACAAAAAGCCTAAGGTGAAGACCGATCGCTCTCGCAAGGGACGTCCCGGCACTAAAGGCGGCCACAAGAAGGCCATCGTTACTCTTAAAGAGGGCGACAAGATTGAACTCGTCTAAGACGCAGGAGAAATAACATCATGCCACTCGTAGATTCCAGACCTTTGACTCCCGGCCAACGTTTCCTCACACGAAACAAGCAGGACGTCTCCAAGAAGAAGCCAGAGCGCCGTCTTACCACTTACAAGCACAACAAGAAGGGCCGTAATTGCTACGGTCGTATCACTTCTCGTCGTCGTGGTGGTGGTCACAAACGCGCTTACCGCATTATCGATTTTCGTCGTGATAAGATCGACATCCCTGCAAACGTGCAGGCGATTGAATACGATCCAAATCGTTCCGCTAATCTCGCTCTCCTTGCGTATGCAGACGGCGAAAAACGCTACATTCTTGCACCTCGCGGTGTGACTGCAGGCGATACACTCGTCAGTACAAACACACGCGCTGAATTCAATGTCGGAGACAGCCTTCCTTTGGCAATCATCCCGCCAGCTACTAAGATTCATGCAATTGAGCTTCACCCAGGTCGCGGTGCGCAAATCGCACGTTCTGCAGGTCAGTCGGCTCAACTTGTTTCAGTTGATGGTGAACGTGCCACTGTGAAGTTGCCTTCTGGTGAAATCCGCTTCCTTAACTCTCGTTGCCGCGCAACGATTGGAGAAGTTGGCAATCACGAGCATCAAAACCAAAGCCTTGGTAAAGCGGGTCGTAACCGCTGGCTTGGTCGTCGCCCACGTGTTCGTGGTGTTGCGATGAACCCTGTCGATCACCCTATGGGTGGTGGTGAAGGCCGCACTTCTGGTGGTGGTCACCCACAATCTCCTTGGGGTCAACTCTCGAAGGGCTTCCCGACTCGCAAGAAGTCTAATCCAACCAATTCGCAAATCGTTGTTCGTCGCAACGGTCGTCAATTGAAGAAAAAATAAATCAATTCTTTAAGCTATGTCCCGTTCCGTAAAAAAAGGTTTCTTTGTCGATCCACATCTCTCCAAAAAGGTAGTGGTCGCTCAAGCCAACAACGACCGCAAGCCGATCCAAACATGGTCGCGCCGTTCGACAATTACTCCCGACTTCGTCGGCCTCAACTTCAACGTCCATAACGGCCGCAGCTTTTTGCCCGTTTATGTGACTGAGAACATGGTTGGCCACAAGCTTGGAGAGTTCGCTCCAACACGCACCTTCAAGGGTCACCCTGCAGGTAAGGCTAAATAATCCGCTCAACCGCGATTAACTATTATGCAACATTCGTCCATATCACGTTTTACTAAGCTAGCTAGCTTACTCCTTTGCGGAGTGCTGGTTGCCGGTAGCGTTGTGTGCGCGAGTGTTCCAGCATTTGTCAAAGAGTCACTCTACACACCATATGAGGCGAAAGTCGCATCCGTGGAATCGTCTCTCTCAGCCGACGTCGTTCTTATCGACGGCGGCTTAGAGCAGGGGATACGCCTCGGAATGGTTTGCACTGTGAGTCGTGGATTTAAATCCGTTGGCGAATTGATCATCATCGAATCTCGAAGCGACCGCGCAGCAGGACTTATCCTCGAGTTGGTCGACGACTCTATCATTCAAGCGGGAGATACTGCCCGCGTAAAAACAATTCAAAACAGCTGAATCTCATGCAGGTCCAAGCCTATACAAAATACGCCCGTATGTCGCCCCGCAAGGTGCGTGATATCACCCGTGCCATCCAAGGTCAAAATGCCGCTGAGGCAGTCGAAATCTTGCGCTTTATTCCGCGCAAGTCGGCACGTCTCGTAAGCAAGACCCTCCAGTCGGCCATTGCGAATGCGGAAAACAATAACAACTTATCTTCGGATGCGCTCAAGATCGAGTCCGCTACTGTTGAGCAAGGTCCAGCGTTTAAGCGCTTTCGTCCTGCGGCTCGTGGTTCGGCTCACCCTTACAAGAAGCAGACTAGCCACATCCGTATCATCCTCACTGACGAGGCTTAAGATCTAACCGACATTCTTTTATTATGGGACAGAAAGTTCATCCAATCGGCTTCCGCCTTGCAGTAACTCGTGACTGGGATTCACGCTGGTATGCTAACAAAAAGCAATACCCTGAATACATTAAGGAGGACCACACCATCCGCACCTTTCTCACAGAAAAGCTTCGCTATGCATCCGTGCCTCGTATCTTCATCGAGCGTGCCTCTGGTCGTATCCGTGTTAAGATCTTTACTGCACGTCCAGGTGTTGTCATCGGTCGTAAAGGTGCTGAGCTCGATAAGCTCAAGGAGACACTGAACAAGAAGGTTGGCAAAGAGATCATGCTCGACATCCAGGAAGTGAAACGCCCGGACCTGTCTGCACAGTTGGTCGCAGAGAATGTTGCGCTTCAACTTGAGCGTCGTATTGCATTTCGTCGCGCCATGAAGCGTGCGGTTCAAACAACTATGGCTATGGGTGCTGACGGTATTCGTATTCAATGTGGTGGTCGCCTCGGTGGTGCTGATATCGCTCGCACAGAGCAGCAGCGTCAAGGACGTGTGCCTTTACAAACACTTCGCGCAAACATCAACTACGGGTTCAGTGAAGCATCCACAGTTTACGGCATCATCGGTGTCAAATGCTGGATCTGCCTTCCTGACGAAGAGTCTGCATAAGCGTATTCACGTAACTTAATTTTTAACTCTTAAACTGAGCGAACAATGGCATTACTCCCATCACGCACTAAATACCGCAAGGTTCACACCGGTCGCATTTACGGCACCGCACAAACTTGTAACGCACTCGCTTTCGGCGAATTCGGTATCCAATCCCTCACACGTGGTCGCATGACTTCTCAACAGATCGAAGCTGCTCGTGTGGCGATGACTCGTAGCCTGAAACGTAAAGGTAAAGTCTGGATCCGTGTTTTCCCTCACAAGCCTGTGACCAAGAAGCCAGCTGAAACTCGTATGGGTAAAGGTAAGGGTTCTGTTGAAAAATGGGTCGCTGTGATTCGCCCAGGCACAATGCTTTTCGAAATTGCTGGTTGCTCTGCAACAGCTGCCCGTGAAGCACTTCGCCTCGCTGACACTAAGTTGCCGTTTCACTGCCGCTTCGTGACTCGCGAAGACTAAACCACTATTTTAAAGGAATTTACTATGAGCACAAAAGATATCCGCGAAATGTCCGAAGTTGAAATCGAAAAGAAACTGCGCGACACCCGTGACGCTCACGTCAATCTTCGTATGCGCAAGCAGACTGGTCAGGTCGAAAAGCCACACGAATTCACTAACTTGCGTCGCGAAATCGCACGCCTTGAAACAATTCTCAAAGAAAAGAAGCTGGCTTCGGCCAATGCTTAAACGTTTAAGCCGCTACGAATATGGAAGCTACTCGCAACTCTCGCAAGTCACTCACAGGAACGGTAACAAGCCGCTCCGGAGATAAGACAATCAAAGTCACTTACTCTTACAAAGTCCCGCACCCTCTCTATAAGAAGGAAATTAAGCGTAAGACTGTTGTGCACGCACACGACGAAGCCAACGAGTGTGGTCTCGGCGACAAAGTCGAGATTATGGAAACTCGCCCGCTTAGTAAACTAAAGCGCTGGCGTGTGACACGTCTACTCGAAGTTGCTCCTAAGATTGGCGACGAAGCGTAGTTATACGGCAGCAGCCTATTATTATTTTAACCGATTAACGGAGATTTAGCTATGATACAGATGAACAGCCGCGTATTTGTCGCGGATAACACAGGAGCCAAGGAAGCGGAGATGATCCGTCGTATTGGACAAAACAAGCGCACAGCAGCGGTCGGTGATGTTGTGATCTGCAACGTCAAAGTTGCTTCAACAGACGCGTCTGTCAAAAAGGGTGAAGTGGTTCGTGGTGTGGTTGTTCGCACTAAAGCACCAGTTCGTCGTGGAGATGGTAGCTATGTCCGCTTCGATAACAACGCTATCGTTATNATCAACACCGATGGTAATCCTAAAGGCACTCGTATCTTTGGCCCCGTAGCTCGTGAGCTGCGTGCTAAATTTATGAAGATNATTTCACTTGCACCGGAGGTTCTCTAATCATGTCCAAAGCAATTAAACGCGAAGAAGAAGTTGTCGTCATCTCAGGTGCACACAAAGGCAAGCGTGGCAAAGTATTGTCCGTTCAAGCTGGTGAGCGCGTCCTCGTTGAAGGCGTCAACCTAATCACTAAATATGAGCGTAAGACTCAAGAGAACCCAGAGGGTGGTTCCGTTGAGCGCGAAGCGCCCATTCATTATTCCAACGTCATGTTGGCTGCTAAATACGACGCCAAGCAAAAATAAACGAGCTTGCCTGTCGGTCTAAAAGCCACATTTTCACGCACTTTTTCTAAAATCACATCAAAATGTGCCGGGTCAGAAATCCGGCCGATACAAACGATGGCTACATTACTACAAAAACACTACGCTGATACAGTTGTTCCCGCACTTAAAGAAAAGTTCGGTTACACAAATGCACACTGTATTCCAGCGATCAAAAAGATCGTAATCAATTCCGGCTTCAATGCGACTGCGGATAAGAACCACATTGCATACGTGCATGAGGAAATTGGTAAGATCTCTGGTCAACGCCCTGTCACCACAAAGGCAAAGCTCAGCATCTCGAACTTTAAGTTGCGTGAAGAACAACCAATTGGTTGCAAGGTAACGCTTCGTGGAGAGGCGATGTATGACTTCCTCGTGCGTCTTATCAGCATCGCGCTTCCTGCGATTCGTGACTTCCGTGGCGTGCCAACACGCTTTGATGGTAAAGGTAATTACACATTAGGTGTGAGTGATCACACGATCTTTCCTGAAATCAGTGCAGAAGGCACCAACGCCCAAATGGGTATGGATATCTGCATCAACACCAGTGCGAAAACAGATGAAGAAGGCCGCGAATTACTCGCTCTCTTCGGTGTTCCTTTCCGTAAAACAAGTGCCGAAGTCGAAGCAGCTGAAGCTGCTGCCGCTACTGCATAAGCTTTCAACTAGACTTTCTTATGGCTAAAAAATCCGCTATCCAACGCAACCTAAAGCGCGTTCGTCTCATTGAGAAATACGCAGCAAAGCGCGCAGAACTTAAAGCAATCCTCGCTAACCCAGAAACTTCAGACGAAGATTTCTACAAGGCACAAGCTAAGCTCTGCAAACTTCCTAAGAACAGCTCGCCGATTCGCGCACGTAACCGTTGCTCCGTCACCGGTCGTCCTCGCGCTTTCATCCGCAAGTTCGGTCTCTCTCGTATCACATTCCGCGAACTTGCCACTCAAGGTAAGATTCCAGGTGTGACAAAATCCTCTTGGTAAGCACTTCTGCTTCACCAAACCCACTGAAAACCCACTAGTAAAATACTATGGCAGTTCACGACACAATCGGTGATTTCCTCACCATCATTCGCAATGCGAGTGCTGCACGTAAAGACGTGTGCACAGCGCCATTTTCAAAAATGCGCCTCGCGATCGCTTCCATCCTCAAGTCTGAAGGTTACATTAGTGACTACAGTGAAGAGCAAAACGAAAAGGGCTTTAAAGTCATTTCGATTAAGATGAAGTATGTTGGCGGTAAGCCAGCGATCACAGGTATTCAGCGTCACAGCACGCCTGGTTGCCGTCTTTACTACGGTTGCAAAGAAATCCCACGCGTGCTTAACGGCTTGGGTGTTGCAATCCTCACTACTTCCAAGGGCGTTATCCGTGCCCGCGACGCTCGTGAAAAGGGTGTTGGCGGCGAACTCGTCTGCAAGGTCTGGTAATTCAATAGGACATATACTATGAGCAGAATTGGTAAACTTCCCATTCCCGTCCTTGATAAGGCAAATGTATCGATTAACGGTCAGACCGTTTCCGTCGATGGCCCCAAGGGTAAACTAGAAAAGACTTTCGACAACTCGACTAAGATCGAATTGACCGACGGAGAGATTCGCGTGTCTCCAGCTGATAGCAGCCGTCACGCCCGTGCAATGTATGGCACTGTCCGCTCCATAATCAATAACATGGTTACTGGTGTTGTTGAAGGTTTCTCTAAGAAACTTGAGATCAAGGGTGTTGGTTTTCGTGCCTCACTACAGGGCAACCTACTTGATCTTTCTCTCGGTTACTCACACCCAGTTGTGCTGACTGTTCCAGAAGGCATCACTGTGACTGTCACTGAGAATACAAAAATCACTGTTGAAGGTGCCGACAAGCAGGTTGTGGGCGAACTCGCCGCAACTATTTATTCTTACTTCCCAGCTGAGCCCTACAAGGGCAAGGGTGTTCACATCGTCGGCCAATACGTCCGCCGTAAGGAGGGCAAGAAGTCCGCTTAATTTTCAAGCAGAGGTTATAACATATGAAACTCGCAAAGAAAAACATACTTTTACAGAAGCGTCGCTGGCGTATCCGCAAAAAAGTCAAGGGCACTGCAGAGCGTCCTCGTCTTACAGTTCACTTCTCCAACAAAAATATCTACGCACAATGCATCGACGATATCAAAGGTCATACTATGGTCTACGTATCTTCGCTTGGTGGCGACGATAAGGCAAACAACGACGGTGCAGTTGCACTCGGTAAAGCAATTTCCGAGAAAGCTAAGGCAGCTGGTGTTGAGAGCGTGGTCTTCGACCGTGCCGGCCGTCGTTACCACGGTTGCGTGAAATCATTCGCTGAAGCAGCTCGCGAGGGCGGACTCAAGTTCTAAGGAATACCCATATGAGCAGACAAAAAAGATCATTCTCTCAAAAAGACGAGCCAGAAGAGGCACCAGAATTCTCCGAAAAGGTAGTTCACATCAACCGTTGTGCTAAAGTTGTAAAAGGCGGTCGCCGTTTCAGCTTCGCTGCACTCGTTGTCGTCGGTAATCAAAAAGGTCAAGTCGGTGTTGGCTACGGTAAAGCAAAGGAAGTTCCTGAGTGTATTCGTAAAGGCACTGAGCAAGCTAAGAAGAACCTCGTTACGATCAATCTTCGTGGCGATACAATCCCTCACCATGTTCTCGGCGAAGCCGATGGTGGTAAGGTGCTTCTCCGCCCAGCTTCAGACGGAACAGGTGTCATCGCCGGTGGTGGTGTCCGTGCTGTTCTTGAATCAGTCGGGGTGAAAAACATTCTCTCCAAGTCACTCGGTTCGAATAATCACCTCGCTATGGTGAATGCGACAATGGCTGCGCTTCAGCAGCTTCGCTCGAACGAAGAAATCAAGAGCCTCCGCTTCAGCGAAGCAGGCGCGTAAGGAGTCCATACAATGAATCTCGATAATATTCCAACAATTAAAGGTGCAACACACCCAACCAAACGTCTAGGACGTGGTGAAGGTAGTGGACACGGTAAGACCTCCGGTAAGGGACATAAGGGCCAGAAAGCTCGTTCTGGTGGTGGTATCCGTATTGGTTTCGAAGGTGGTCAAATGCCACTTTATCGTAAGCTTCCACGCCGTGGTTTCAATAACTTCAACTTCAAGGTGTCTTACCAATTGGTAAACGTCGGTCAGCTCGAAAAGCTGGAAGGCGATACAGTTGACCGTGAGTCGCTAGTGAAGGCTGGTCTCATCCGTGACAACAAGCAGGGCGTAAAGCTTCTTGGTGACGGTGAACTGACCAAAGCATTCACAGTAAACGTCTGCAAAGTTTCCGCATCTGCTAAAAGCAAGATCGAAGCTGCAGGTGGCAAGATCGTTGAAGCTGCAGCGCCTGCTGCAGACGAGAAGGAAGACGCTTAATTTCGGTTCGTATCAACGAACTGAATTGCACAGATACCTAAACGTATATGCTATCCGCTTTTACCAACTCTCTGAAGATTCCTGAGCTTCGTCAGAAGATTTTCTTCACACTGGCGCTGTTGTTCATCGCTCGTGTCGGTGCGAACATTCCTTTACCTGGAATGAACACTGCCCCGATCCAGGATTTCATGGCAGATCAAGCTGGTGCAGGTGGTGGTCTGGTTGGCATGTTTAACATGTTTACTGGTGGTGCGCTTCTAAATGGTGCCGTATTTGCATTGGGTATCATGCCGTATATTAGCGCATCGATTATTATGCAACTGGTTGGTGCTGTGTTTCCAGCGATTGCACGTTTACAGCAAGAGGGTGACGTCGGTCGTCAAAAGATTAGCCAATACACCCGTTATCTCACGCTCGGTATTTGCTTAGTTCAGGGTATGCTGTTGCTCACTGCTTTGGCGAAAAACCCAGGTAGTTTGATCGGACAGGGCTTCAGTGTCGCAGATTATGGTCCAGTGGTGATTATGCCGCAAATGGCCTTCTTGATTACTGGCACCTTGTTCCTGACTGCTGGCACCATGATCATGGTTTGGCTCGGTGAGCAAATCACAGAGAAGGGCATCGGCAACGGTATCTCACTGTTGATTACAGTCAGTATTATTTCTGGACTTCCCGGTGCAGTCGCTTCTGCCTACCAAATGTTTGTCGCTCCTGTTGGATCAGAGGGTGCTTCACTCGGCGCGCCAGAAGGTGTATTGATGCTGGCATTGTTGTTTGCAGTGACTGCTGGTCTGGTTGCCATCACGCAAGCGCAACGCAAGATACCCGTTCAGTATGCTAAGCGTGTTGTCGGACGTAAGGTATATGGCGGTCAGAGCTCATTCCTTCCGCTCAAGGTAAACTATGCTGGTGTGATGCCGGTTATCTTTGGTAGCGCGATCCTGATGTTCCCCGCGCAGATTCTGAGCTGGTTGGGGAGTGCGACTGGTATGCGTTTCTTCTCTGACTTTGCTGACACCATTGCGCAGGGGCAACTCGCCTACTACTTGATCTTTGGGTTACTCATCCTGGTCTTCAGTTACTTCTGGGTCTCCATGATGTTCAAGCCCATCCAAATAGCGGATGACCTGAAGAAGAACGGTGGATACATTCCTGGTGTTCGCCCTGGTGAGCCCACTGCGAAGTTCCTCGATCACATCATGACCCGCCTGACACTGTTTGGCGCGATCTCATTGACTGTGATTGCAATTTTCCCTGACTTCTTGCTGTTTACTTACAACGTTCCATTCAATGTCGCTATCTTCTTTGGTGGCACGGGTATGTTGATTACTGTTGGTGTGCTACTTGACACCATGCGCCAAATCGAAACCTATCTTCTTCAGCGTCACTACGATGGCTTCCTGAAGAAAGGTAAGATTCGTGGCCGTTCCGCCGCTCGTAATAAGCAGCTTGTCGATTCCGCTGGTTTGCAAGACTTCTGGACCGCTTGGCGTCCGCTCTTGTTCATCGCGATCGCTCTATTCTTTCTGGGTATTATTTCTTGGTTCTTGAACCTCGCATAATTCGTAGACGCTCATTTTTCCGAAGGTGTTTTTCTCACAAGGCTTCTTCGTTCCTAATTGTTCTTTGATCTTTCTCCTCTAGTAGACCGATGAAATCCATTCGCACAGCCGAAGAAATTCAATCGATCCGCGAAGCCTGCCAAATTGCAGCCAACGTATTACAGCGCTTGGTTGATGCGGTAGAAGAGGGGATGACTACCTACGATCTCGACCAGCTTGGTCGTAAATACATCGAAGAGTATGGCGCGGAGAGCGCTTGCTATAACTACCGTTCTGGCAACAACATCTTTCCTGCGCATACTTGCCTTTCTGTGAACGAAGAAATCGTGCACGGTATTGGCGTCATGCGTCGCACGATTCAAGCCGGCGATGTGGTTTCGATTGATGTCGTCGTTCGCTATCGCGGATTTATTGGTGACAATGCTAAAACAGTTCTCATCGCGCCTATCGCCGAAGAAAACCAAAAGCTCATTGATGCCACCCGCGAATCGCTCAACTACGCGATCACCTTTGCCCGAGCCGGAAACCGTGTTGGAGATATCTCCAATGCTGTTGAGCGCTACATCAAGCGTCACAACTTTGGGATCGTTCGCGAATTCGTTGGTCACGGTGTGGGTGCAACTATGCACGAAGCACCGCAAATTCCAAACTTTGGTCGTCGTGGAGCGGGTGCCTTACTCAAGCCGGGTATGTGTCTCGCCATAGAACCGATGATCAACCTAGGAACTGGCAAATTATCCATATTGGATGATGGCTGGACCGCTGTAACACGCGATGGGAAGACCTCTGCGCACTTTGAACACACTGTTCTGGTGACAGGCGGCGACCCAGAAATCTTAACAATTCCGAATCTTTAACCTTTTCAAACACACTTAAATCATTATTTTCCACCGTTTTTCCGCAATCCAGCGGGGGACAAACCTTTTTTTATCATGCCACGTATCCTTGGAGTCGATATCCCTGCAAACAAGAAGCTAGAATTCTCGCTTCGTTATATCTATGGTATTGGACCAACACGCGCGAAGCAAATCGTTGAAGTGTCTGGTTTTGATCCTGATCGCCGTGCTGGCGACCTTTCTGAAGAGGAAGTCAATCAGCTCGCATCTATTGTTGCAGACAAGCAATACATCGTTGAAGGTGACCTCCGTCGCGAGCGCACAGCCAATTTGAAGCGTCTCTCTGCGATTCGTAGCATTCGTGGTATCCGCCACATGCGCGGCCTACCAGTTCGTGGTCAACGCACTAAAACAAATGCTCGCACACGTAAAGGTGCAGTAAAACCGGTTCGCAAGTAACCTAACAGGACTTTCCTATGAGCGAAGAAGAAAACAATTCCGTTGAAGAAGAAGTAAACGTTGCTGCGGCAACAGATGAAGCAGAAGCCCCTGTAAAGAAGGCCGAAACTGCTGAAGATCTTCTTAAAAGTGATCTTGATGGTGTCAAAATCCGTCGTGCGAAAGGCAGCAAGAACATTACCTCTGGTATTGTGAACGTGCTCGCTACTTTCAATAACACTAAAGTAACTTTCTGCGACCCTCGCGGTAACGTCATTTCCTGGTCCAGTGCTGGTAAGTGCAACTTCCGTGGTTCTCGTAAATCCACTGCATACGCTGCACAGGTTGTCACGCAAGATGCGGGCCGTGTTGCTATGTCACACGGAATGAAGGAAGTCGTTGTCAAGTTGAGCGGTCCTGGTATGGGACGCGATTCAGCTGTCCGCGCACTCCAATCTTTGGGCATGATCGTAACTGAAATTATTGATGTGACTCCGGTCCCTCATAACGGTTGCCGTGCTCCGAAACGTCGTCGTGTCTAATTGTGATTCTGCCACATAGATACATACAACCATAGTTAGCAGATAACCAAATATACATCATGGCCCGTTACACAGGACCCACTACTCGTATCAATCGTCGTTTTGGTCAGGCAATCTTTGCTCCAACCAAGGCATTTGAACGCAAGCCACACCCTCCAGGCCAACACGGCCCTCGTCTCCGCCGCAAGTTAAGCGACTATGCGATCGGTTTGAACGAAAAGCAGAAGCTCCGTTTCATGTATGGCATGACGGAAAAGCAATTCCGCCTCACTTTCGAAAAGGCTAAAGCGACACGTGGTGTCACTGGTGAAATTTTCCTTAAGATGCTCGAGTGCCGCCTCGACAGCGTTATCTATCGTTTAGGTTTCGCAAAGTCTCGCGCTGCAGCACGTCAGTTTGTCAGCCACGGTCACATCGTTGTGAACGGTAAAAAGACAGACATCGCTTCATTTATGGTCCGTGAAGGTTATGAAATCGAAGTTCGTGAGCGCACATCTTCTCGCCAACTAGCTACACGTAGTATGGAAGAAAGCCAAGCACGCACCACACCTGAGTGGCTCACGCTTAACGCCGATGCACTTAAAGCTACCGTAAACCGCCTGCCTTCCGCGGAAGAAACCGAAGCCGGTATTAATGTTCAACTTATTGTTGAATTCTATAACCGTTAATCCGTTATCAAAGGCCACACTGGTCAGAAGATTACAATTTAAACAGTTAAACAAAAGCTAACATTATGCCAAAGCGCTTAGGAAAATTTGAACTTCCAAACCGACTTGTAAAAGTCGAAGAATCCGCCACTGATACGTTTGCTATCTTTCAAGCCGAGCCGTTTGAAAGCGGTTACGGTCACACGATTGGTAACTCGCTTCGTCGCGTATTACTGAGCTCTATTGAAGGTGCATCGATCTCATCGATTAAGATCGAAGGCGTTCAACACGAGTTCCAAAGTATTGATGGTATCGTCGAAGACGTTACTGATATCGTGCTGAATTTGAAAAAGGTTCTCCTTGTTTCGGAGTCTCGCGAGCCCGTCACTTTGCTCATCGATGTGAACAAAGAAGGCGCTGTGACAGCAGCGGACATCCAAGAAGATGCCAACTTCAAGGTCATTAACCCAGATCAAGTCATTTGCACTCTCGATAAGCCTATGCGTTTCCTCGCAGAGCTCGAAGTGAAAGTCGGTCGTGGTTACTGCTCTGGAGAAGATAACAAAAAGGCGGATCAGCCAATCGGTGTCATCGCTATTGATTCTCTCTTCAGCCCTGTTCGTCTCGTGAAATACTCTGTTGAGAATACACGTGTCGGTCAGGACTTGAACTATGACAAGCTCATCCTTGAGATCACTACTGACGGACGTATCACTCCTGACGATGCACTCAAGCAGTGTGCTGCTATCCTCAAGCACCACCTCGACGTATTCGACGAAGTATCTCAAGAAGAGATTGAGTTCGAAAGCGAAAGCAAGGAAATTAGCGAAGAGCAAAATCGCCTTCGTAAGCTCCTTAACATGAGCGTGAACGAAATCGAACTTTCCGTTCGTGCAGCGAATTGCCTCAATAACGCAAACATCACTACTGTGGGCGAATTGGCAATGAAGTCTGAACAGGAAATGCTCAAGTATCGTAACTTTGGTAAAAAGTCGCTTAATGAAATCAAGGACAAGCTCGAGCAACTCGGCCTTTCACTTGGTATGAAAATCGACGAACGCCTCCTTGAAAAGGGGAGCGAACTATAATCCCCGCCTTTACAGGCAAACGAATTTAAGAAAATGCGTCACAGCAAAAGAAGACATAAACTAGGGGTCTCAGGGCCACACCGTTCCGCCATGATGGGCAACCTTGCAGTTGCGATCATCACACACGGTCGTATCGAAACAACACTCGCTAAAGCAAAAGCACTTCGTCCTTTCATCGAGAAGGTGATCACGCTCGCGAAGAAAGCAGAAAAAGCAAATGATGCGGCTCGCAAGCTACACTATCGCCGACTTGCGATTGCTCGCGTCCGCGACAAGCAAGCGGTTGCTAAGCTCTTTGATGAGCGTGCGACAGAGTTTGTGAATCGTGAAGGTGGTTACACACGTATCTACAAAATCGGTCAACGTATTGGCGATGCTGCTGAAATGGCACTTATTGAACTGATCGACGGGAACGACGAAGGTTACAGCAAGCCAAAGAAGAAGGCGGCTAAGAAAGCCGCTAAAAAGGCTGCCAAGAAAGAAGAAGCACCTGTTGAAAAGGCAGACGCTCCTGCTGCTGAAGAAAAAGCTGAAGAAGCACCCGCTGAAGAAGCTAAAGCAGATGAAAAGGCACCAGCTAAAAAAGCTGCCAAGAAAGCTGCCAAGAAAGCTGCTAAAAAGGCTGCCAAGAAAACTGCTAAGAAAGAAGACGCCGAGTAATCGAAGTCATCGTTTCAAAATTTTCAAAAAGCCCTTCCAGCAATGGACGGGCTTTTTTTGTGTTCATCCAATGGGCAGCGGTGCGGGTTTCACTGCGCCTTGACAGCGTGGGTCACAACGAGCGTATAGCCTCATGTAGTGCTTGAATTTCGACTGTTCTCAAAACAATCTCATTTGATCATCTACCAAGGGCGAAGTGGCATCGATCAACCGACTGTCACGATTTTGGGCGCTGTTGACCCTGCGCGAGACGGTATGCTTCTGTAGGTCGACCGCTGCGGAGAGTTCGAGGGTGATTTGCTTGGAGAGTGTGCCGCTTAGCCATTCTTCATGTGCTGCTTGTGGCAGCATAACTGGCATTCGCTCGTGGATGTCTCTTATGCTGTCGTGGGCGGCTGTCGTGAGCACAACGCAAGTTGCTGGTTCGCCATGTCCGCTTGAGGGCACCCACAGTCCGGCAAAATAAGTCAGTTCGCCATTGCTTGGATAGATGTAGTAGGGCACTTTGCTGATACCGTCCTGATACCATTCGTAGAAACCATTGGCAGGTAGCAGGCAGCGTGTTAATTCCCAGCTATCACGAAAGCGTGGTGTGGTATCGGCGCTTTCTAGGCGGGCATTGATGTGGAAATTCTGCGGTGTTTTGAGTCCCCAGTGCATCATTGTCGCGACCGTCGTGTCTGGGGCGCGGTTTGCGAGCGCCAACACTTCGCGCCCCGGCCCAATATTGTAGTCCGGCTCGTAAGTCAACGGGATCTCTTGAGCAATGGCTTTCGCCAGAGCTCGTTTATTTGAGTGAAGGGTATATCGACCGCACATGAAAATTAATGGCTAATTGCGAATGCTTAATAGTGAAGTGCTTAAGTATCTTAATCGTAATCATACTCTTAATCCTGATCTTTGTATGAGTGGCGAGGTTTAAGATTACGAGTCAGATTAAGAGTCGGGCATCGCTCTAACGCGTGGTCCAGATACGTAGGGACTGGAGAAAAAAGAGCTCGAGTGCTGCTGCTTGATTGAAATTTAATTCGAGAAGCCCAGCGCTCTTTTCAAGGACTTCAACCGCTCGATTTAGGGCGATGCTTGGGAGCTCACCGGGGTTGGCGGCCTCGATGTCACGAGCGTAGGCGACGGTTTCTTTTTCGATTTCACCGAAGAGTTGTTTGCGGAAACCTTTACTCATCCCGGCTTCCATAGCTTTCATTTCGTCTTCGTTGATATGCTCGGGCAAGCTGCCTTTGTGTGCTTTCCATGACTCAGTGGTCATGTTATTCAGAATACTTTGAAAGCGTGCATTGAGCCCGTAGGCACCGAGCATAATGTGGGGTATATTTTGCCGAGTTGGCCCATTGAGCAACATGCCGAGCCATTCACGATAGCCTCGAACCCAATTGGGCCAGTCTTCATGGGCGATGGTTTCAATGCCTGCAGGTATTCGAAAATTGAGGCAGCGACTGCGAATGGTGTCGAGTAAATCGTAGGGGCGACTGGTCAGTAAAAAAAGTGTGGTGCCTTCAGGGGGTTCCTCGAGGGTTTTTAAGAAGGCGTTGGCGGATTGGGTGTTCATTCGATCCGCATCAAAGACGATCCCAACTTTGCGCCCTCCTTGATTGGACGACTTCTGCACGTCGATAACGAGACGTCGCATACTATTTTTCGGCCATTCACCACCGATGCGATCTGCTTCTGAACCAATCTTAATGATTCGGGCCTTGCCTGCAGGGCGTAGGACAAAGCAGTCAGGGTGCTCATATGGGTCGCGTGTCGTTTGCAATAGAACACTCGCGATGGCTCGGACGATTTCCTCTAAAAAGGCAGGGCTTTCACCGTGGAGTAGAATGCCATGGCCGAGCCGGTTTTGTGCCAAGGAGCGCTCTAGGACTTCGACCGCACGGCAGTCGCGAAGCGTTTCGGGGAGTGCCTGACGGAGCGTGAATGTGCTGTCTGGTGAGCTTTGCATGGATGATGAGTTAAGATTCAAAACTTTATGGCTTTGGGGCAAGTAGCAAGTCGCCTTCAGGTGAATTCATTACTTCATTGAGCAATAGGTCGGGGTTTCTGTAGGTGCCTTCACTTCATCACCTATGGCTGACAGCGACGTGGCTTTAGAATCGCCCTTGTCTATTGTCGGTTTCTCTGGTTACTTCTGCGTCGTGAGTGCCGATTTGCCAGAGCCGCCCTCAAAAGCGAATTTACCCTTATGGGGCATCGTTTGTTTGTGTTTAATGAGTGCTGCTGGCTTTTATATTTATAAAATTCGCGAGGTCGCGACAGCTGAAGGTGCGATGCGTATATTGGTTGTCGATGTCGACGTGGAAGATGTGCCGGCTGACGTCTTGCCTCATGCTGTTGATCACGCGACCGAGTTTAAGGATTCCTTGAAGCATTTGAAGGATGAAGCTGTTGCACCTGACTACCGTGAGACACCTGCTTCGCTAAAAGTGGTGGATGCCAAAGTGGCACCCGCTCAGAGGGAAACAATTAAAGTAGATGGTATTTTGGTTACCTCGAAAAAGCCGCCTGAGCCTGTGGGCGTTGTTGGAGATACGAATGTTGTGGAGCTATCAGAAGGCGCTTCAGTAGGTATGCGTGTGGATCGAGACTGGGAAGGTGTCGTGCTGGTTCCAGATTCGGTCAAAATGGCGCGAGCTTATTCGACTTCGGTTCGAATGGGACGCATTGAGGCGCACCCGATTGAAGGGGGACGCATTCGTGTATGGTCTCGAATAGAAAATCTCACCGCCCAGCCTATGCAAATCGAGACTGCATGTGAGTTCCGTTTCCTGCATCAACGAGCTACTTTGACCCCCTTCCGTTCACTGTGGATTCCCGCAGGCGGCGCCATCGATGTTGATTATATCTCTCCAACGAATCGTGTGAATGCTTACACGCTAATGGTTAAATAGATTACGCTTAATAAAATAGTTTTGACATGTATCTTAATGTCGTAACTATAGTTTCTAAATGCTCTTATTTATTGGTTTTATCATCATTGTCGGTGTGATTGCTTACATCGGTCACCTGCAAGCAAAGAAGCGCCGTGAGGCATTCGAACGCTTGGCAATGGAGTTGGGCTTTCGGTTTTATCCTCAGAAAGATTACAGCTTCGCGAAGCGCTACGGTTTTCTCGATCACATGGATGATGGGCATAAGCGCTATGCATTTAATCGGCTATCCGGCGAGACTGATGGCCAGCAGGCACATATTTTTGATTACCATTACGAAACCTATTCTCGTGATAGCAAAGGTAACCGCCGAACGCATCATCATTACTTTTCGATTTTCACGCTGAGTTTGCCTGCGGCTTTTGCAGAACTGAATATCGAGCGCGAAGGCTTTTTCTCCAAAATCGGCCAAGCTTTGGGTTTTGATGATATTGATTTTGAGTCACTGGAATTCTCGAAACGCTACAAAGTAAAATCTCGTGATAAGAAATTTGCCTACGATTTTTGTAATGCGCAGATGATCGATTATCTGCTTCAGCAACGAGATTTGATCATCGAAGTGGACGGTAATACACTTGCGCTGACATTTAAAGGAAAGCTATCGATCGAGGCGATTCGCCCGAACTTTGAACGCCTAAAGAAGATTCGATCGCTGATGCCGAATTACCTATTTAATAACTAAGCGTTTCTAATTAACGTCTATTCACGTTCATCCACGGTTCAATAAATCACCTGTAACTCCATAAATATTATGATCCCTACTATTATCGTTCTTGTTGTTCTCCTTGGCTTTCCGCTGATGTATTTGATCATGACTTACAATGGTTTGGTTGCGATTCGGAATCATATCCGGGATGCATGGGCCAATATTGATACGGAACTGAAGCGTCGTTATGACTTAATTCCAAATCTCGTCGAGACCGCGAAAGGTTACGCGAAGCATGAAAGCGAGACTTTGGAAAAAGTGATCGCACTTCGAAACCAATGTAAGGCGAATACTGGCTCACCTGCTGCACAAGCGACTACTGAGAAACTCTTAGTATCGAGCTTGAATGGTCTCTTTGCTTTGGCTGAAAACTATCCCGACCTTAAAGCCAATACGAACTTTCAGCAATTGCAGGAGGAGCTGGTCAATACCGAAGATCGAATCCAGTCCGCGCGACGCTTCTATAACGGTAATGTGCGTGATTATCGGAATAAGACTCAGAGTTTCCCGAGTAATATCGTGGCTGGTATGTTTGGCTTTCCGCCGGAAGCGGAAGAGTTCTTTGAAGTGGATCCAGTCGAACGGGAAGCGGTGCAGGTGAAGTTTTAGGAAACGCTGAAATACTGAAACGCTGAAATACTTAAAATTACGCACGTCGCCTAGGGGACGGATACTTTTAGCTTTTCAGTGTTTCAGTATTTCAGCATTTGTTTAGGCGATGGCAAAATTTACTGTAGGACAACGCTGGATTAGTGAAACCGAGCCGGAGCTTGGGCTCGGTATATTGGAAGAGGTTTCGCGGCATCAAATGCGGCTGGTTTTTCCTGCGTCTAGCGAGGCACGCTTGTATGCGCCTGCGAGTGCGCCTGTGAAGCGTGTCGAGTTTCATGTTGGCGACACCATTCACTCTCAGAAAGGGGAGATGCTCACTGTTGAGGAAATCCGTGAAGACGGAGGTATTATTACTTACATTGGTAATGGTATTGAGGTTGTCGAGATGGACCTGGCCGATACGATCAGTTTCAGTAAGCCAGAGGACCGCCTGATTGGTGGGCAGATCGATCAATCGCATGCGTTTGCTCTACGCTATGAAACGATAGAGCGTCAAAGCCGTGCGCGGAAGTCGGCAGTGGCTGGTTTTGCTGGTGGGCGTATCGATTTGATTCCGCACCAACTCTACATCGCGGCGGAAGTGGCGAACCGCTATATGCCACGTGTGTTACTGGCGGATGAGGTCGGGCTCGGGAAGACAATTGAGGCGTGTTTAATCTTACACCGCTTGCATCTCACTGGGCGGGCTGAACGTATCTTGATCGTGTTGCCTGAGTCGCTGGTGCATCAGTGGTTCATAGAAATGCTGCGGCGTTTTAATCTGTGGTTTACCTTGCTCGATCATGAGCGTTGCGAGTCGATGACACTTGTGGAGCCTGATACCAACCCTTTCATGGAAGAGCAGTTGGTGATCTGTAGTATAAAGACTCTGCTGGAAAGTGAACGTTGGGCGCAGGCGGCGATCGATGCGAAGTGGGATATGTTGGTGGTCGATGAGGCGCACCACTTGGAATGGTCACCTGAGGTGGTGAGTCCCGAGTATCAGCTCGTTGAGTCATTGACGAAGAAAAGTCACGGTTTGCTCTTGCTGACTGCCACCCCAGAGCAGCTTGGAGCCGAAGGTCACTTTGCGCGCTTGCGACTGCTAGATCCAGAGCGTTATCCAGATCTTGAGACATTCAAGGAGGAGCAGAGTGAGTATTCGGAGGTGGCCGCGGTTGCTGATAAGCTGGTGAGTGGCAAGCAGCTCACTGCGGCAGACACGGCTTATTTGCGCGATGTTTTTGAAGAGTTCACCGATGCGGAATTTTCTGAGCATTTAAAGAACAAGCAGTCACTCTTGAACGATTTAGTGGATCGCCATGGCACAGGCCGTGTGATTTTTAGAAATACTCGCGATGCATTGAAGGGTTTTCCTGAGCGTAAGGGCTTGCCGACTCAGCTAATGGCACGTGCTAAGCTCTCAAAAGAGGAGCTCGATGCACGCTTGCTTAAAGAGTTTGATCTAGAGGCGACGACTGAAGGCGAGGGCGAGACTTTTGATTTTCGTAATGGCCCACGAATTAAATGGCTTGCAGAGCTGTTGCAGGAACTCGGTGAGCAGGAGAAAGTGCTCTTGATCTGTCGCACGCGCGATAAGGTGCAGGCGATCTACGATGCTTTACAGGAAGAGTTGAATGTCTCGGCTGCGCTTTTTCACGAGGATTTGACCTTGATGCAGCGTGACCGCAATGCGGCTTGGTTTGCTGAAGCGGATGGTGCGCGTATTTTGCTTTGTTCGGAGATTGGCAGTGAGGGACGTAATTTTCAGTTTGCGCACCATTTAGTTTTGTTTGATTTGCCGCTGAACCCGGAGCTATTGGAGCAGCGCGTCGGGCGCTTAGATCGTATCGGTCAGACGGAAACGATTAAGATTCATCTGCCGTATTTAGAGCATACGTGGACTGAGCTGCTTATGCGCTGGCACCATGAAGGTCTTGATGGAGTGGAGCATTCTTTGAAGGGTGGCTATGCCTATATGGCAGAGTTTGGGGATGCGGTGAAAAAGCTCGGCCCCGTGTATCATGGGGNCGATCCGAAGGTTTTAAAGCAGGCGGAGGTGTTGATTAAGGAAAGCCGTGCCTTTAGAGACAATTTAGAATCTAAACTCGGTCAAGGGCAGGACCGCTTGATCGCGCTTAATTCGTTTCGAGAGGAAGATTCTCGGGAGCTGGTGGAGCAAATCACCCAGCAAGATGCAGATCGCACTTTGGATGCGTTTATGAACCGAATCTTTGATCACTTTGGGGTGACGGTAGAAGATATTGATCAGCGCACGTTCCATCTGTCGCCAGGGCAGTTGTTTACCGATTCATTTCCGGGCCTCCCCGATGAGGGCACGGTCGTGACTTGTGATCGGGCTAGGGCGCTAGGGCGTGAAGATATTGGCTTTTTAACTTGGGATCACCCGATGGTGCGTGGTTCGATTGACCTGATGTTAAGCTCAGAGAAGGGCAACAGTTCAATCGTGGTTTGGAAGAATGCATCGATTGATTCTCCGCCTATATTGATCGAAGCCATTTACGTCTTAGAGAGTGTGGCGCCGTCGCGGTTGCATGTGGATCGCTTCCTTCCGCCGACTCCAGTTCGTGTAGTAGTGGATATGCAAGGGGAAGATAGCTCCGAAGAATTTTCGCATGCCTTGATCAATCAACACTGCGGCGACGAGGAGGCCTTTCGCTTGAAGCAAAACCCAGAACTTTTGAAGGCACTTGTGCCCGAAATGTTGAAGTCCGCTAAGGGTATCGCTCGCGAACAAAAATCAGTCTTATTGCAAAACGCGATGACTGAGGCGCATACGCATCTTGATGGCGAAGCCGAGCGCTTGAGAGAGTTGCGGAAGGTGAACCCGAATGTGCGTGAAGAGGAAATTAAAATCGCTGAAAACGTAATTGCTGATGTCACTCGTCACATCGCGAAGGCGCATCTGCGCTTAGATGCAGTGCGCTTGATTTTACGGGGTCCTGGCGGTTAATTAACCGTCTACCTTACCTTCGGATACCTTATAACTAGACTTAAATTTCAGCGTGCGTGAGTCGGTAGTGATCGCGAGTAGGATGGTCTTATTTTTCAGCGGGAGGACTTCGCAACGAATTGCGTTTGGTGTGGTGCCTTCTTTGTAGCTGATAGCTTTGCCGTGAAGCACACCGCCATTGGCTCCGAGTTCACCGACACTGTTGTCATTGAGTGGGAGCACGATACGACCTTTGTCGTTGCTGGACTTTTTCAATGGCACGACAATCGTGTATTCGCCGACAAGCTTGCCATTTTCTGGCTTTAAGCGAGTGACGAAAAGTTTTACCGATGCGATACCCACGCGGCACTTGGTATCTTCGATATCGAAAACGAGATCGTTCCATTCCACGAGATCCTGGACGTGGTCGATTTCGGTTGCTCGAGCGGCGGGGGTGAAGAGCCCGAGGCAAATCGCTAGCAGTGGGCAAAGCAAAAGTAGAGTGCGCATATGGTGTGACTTGTTTACGCAAAACACCAAATTGTCAAATCTCTTGGAGAAGGGCGTCTGCCGCTAATCGACCAGCAAGGCACTTTTGCATGACTGGTCGTAGCAAATTGTATCAGCCTCTCTGTATCTAATTCTCCGTGCTACGGTCCCGTATCAATGAGATTTCTTTCGGCGATGCTTTATTATTTGAGNCACAGCTTTGCGACGCTAGGATCCTCAGAAATCCANAGGGAAAAGTGGTTTCGCGCTTGAAACCTATCAATCTTGTTATTCCGTCACNGCAGATATAACGTTTATCAAATAACTCAACCTTTCCCCATGTGTTTACTTAAAAGAAGTCCAATAAAACCATTCCTTATCACTCTGCTGCTAAGTGGCCTCGCGGGACTTTCCCACGGTCAGAGCCTGCCATCCGCACCGGGAAAGAGTGTTGATTTCCTCCGTGATCCCGCTTGGGCGGTGGTCACAAATGCGACTCCCGAGTTCGGCTGGTTCTACCCGCAATCGGGAGGAATCCAGCAAGCCTATCAAATACGCGTCGCCTCGCAACTCAATCTCCTTAAAGACGGAGCGGCGGATCAGTGGGATAGTGGGAAGGTTGAGTCGTCCAGTTCGATCAATGTCCCTTACGGTGGTAAGCCCTTGGCCATCAACCAGACATACTTTTGGCAGGTCAGAACATGGTCATCCGATGGTCTTGTTAGCTCGTTCAGTGAACCGCAGCAGTTCAACACAGGGGACTTCGACCGCTCGAAGCTCGAGTATCCTGGCCAGAGCCGGTGGATCGAACTGTCCGAAGATATCTGGGTTGCTGAGGATAAGCAAACCGCTGCCTTCACCTATATGGAGCCAGTCCGCTTCGTCGAGCCAAAGGCGGGCAGCTACTTTGTCGAATATGAGAAGTCCGTGATCGGGATTTTCGAATTCACCGCAACGGCTACGGAGGACGGCACGCAGATAACGCTCTTCCTTGGCGAGCGCAAAGAGGGCGATAACCTCGTAAACAAGAACCCAGGCAGATCAAACATCGGCTTCGAAAAGGTCGAGATGGCTCTAAAGAAAGGCACTCATCACTACATCGTGAAGCTGGGTGAGCGCAAACCCTCACACTATCTGCACAGCCAGGAACTCGCGCCGCACCTTCCTGAAGTGTTGCCGTTCCGTTTTGTCGAAATCAATGGGGAGGCTGGCAGCTACCATATTGCCAACCCTAAACAGGCCGGACTCTTCTACTATTTTGAGGACGAGTCGTCGTCCTTCGAAACCTCGAATGAAACGCTCAAAAAGGTATGGGATCTGTGCAAATACACTCTGAAGGCGACTCCTTTCCTCGGCGTGTATGCGGATGGCAACCGTGAGCGTATGCCATACGAGGCGGATGCCTACATCCAGCAGATGGGGCACTACTCGGTCGATCGTGAGTATGCTATTGGGAAATACACCATCAATTTCCTTCTCAATCACGCATCCTGGCCGACCGAGTGGCAGATGCACACCGTCATGATGGCGTGGCAGGATTATCTCTACACCGGTGATGCCGGCCTGTTGGAGGCGCGCTACGAGGACCTTCGCCGGAAGACCCTGATTGACTTGACCGAGACGAACCATCTCATCAGCACTCGCACGGGACTATTCACTCAGGAGCTTGCGGACAAGCTTTACTATCCAGGGCAGCTTGAGAAGTTCCGCGACATCGTCGACTGGCCGCAGGGCAAGCACTCCGAAGGCGCAGGCAAGTATGCGTTTAACATGGGCGTCCTGCCGACCGGAGAGACCGACGGCTATGTGTTCACGACTTACAATACAGTGGTCAACGCTTTCCACTATCACTCGTTGGAGCTGATGGAGAAGATCGCTGGAGTCCTCGGCAAATCTGATGAAGAGACCTTCTTCAAGAAACGCGCCGCCACACACCTGAAGGCATTCAAAGAAACCTTCTATGTTCCTGAGACCGGACTGTTCCGCGATGGTGACGCCACCGACCACGTCAGCTTACACGCCAACATGTTCCCTCTGGCCTTCGGTATGGTGGAGTCAAAAGACGTTGAAAAAGTTGCTGAATTTATCAAGAGCCGTGGCATGCGCTGCAGTGTCTATGGCGCCCACTACTTACTCGATGCACTCTTCATCGCCGGTGAATCCGACTACGCGCTAGAGCTAATGACCGCCGAAACCAAGCGTAGCTGGATGAACATGCTGAAGGTGGGCTCGACGATGACCACCGAGGCTTGGGACGAGGACTATAAATACAACCTTACCTGGAACCATGCTTGGGGCTCCGCGCCCGCAAACAGTATTGCTCGCCGACTGGTTGGGATCACCCCCATCGAACCTGGGTTCGGGAAATTCCGGATCGCACCTCAGCCCGGATCACTCAAGCATTTCAGTTTAAAGCAGGAATGCATTCGCGGACCGATCGAAGTAGACCTGAAGAATGAGTCTGGGCAGTGGGATCTTAAGGTCGAGATCCCGGGCAATACTATCTCGGAACTCTGGATTCCCAAAGCCAAGGAAGCCGTCTCCGTCAATGGTTCCCCTGCAAAGATTGTGCGAACCGACCGCTTTGCCCAGCAAGATTGGAATGTCATCCTGCTGGAACCCGGCAGCTATTCCGTGCTAGCCAAGTAGATCTGCCACCTCCTGGAGCGTGCCTGGGTTGAACGACCTCGGTGCGTTTCAGAAGGGCCCTGCCTGCCTTTAGTTATGAAGAAATAAAACAGTGAACCGACGTAAATTTATTTTTACAGCGGAAAGGCCAGGAAGCAAAAAAGTTGATGATTGCCGAGAGGACATCAGAGACTCCTGAAACTTACACCTTTAAGATCACTATTCAGAAAGCATAACCATGGTCTCATCTCAGAGCCTACACGCTGTGCGCAGCGGCCAGTATTGGACAAATAAAAAGGACCGTGAAACGGCCCTTTGTTAAATGGATCAAATCCTGGCTTTTAGTCGATTTGATTGAGTAGTTTCAAAATGTTGAGCGAGTGATCGCCGATGCTCTCGATATTGTTGAGGATATCGATGTAGAGCATTTCTGATTTGATGTTGCTAGGATCGCTCATACGGCGAACAGCTTCGCGACGCAACTTCTTGCGTGAGGCATCAATGGTATCCTCAAGCTGCATCGCTACTTCGATGTCAGCATGTGTCACTTTCTTGCCGAGGCATTGGATGTAAAAGCCCATAAACTGATCAACGGGGCCGCTGAAGTTGCGGATCGCTTCTTGTGTTTCGGCGGGGAGCACGCGCTGTTTGCGGTATTTGCGTTCAGCGAGTTTGACGAGGTCGAAGGTGTTGTCACAGATTTCTTCCAACTCGGAAATCACGCGCAACATGACAGTCACTTCGTTTAGGCGCTCGCGGCTGAGCTCTGAAGAGGTGCAGTAAATAAGGTATTGTGTGATGTCGAAAGCGAGCCGGTCACTGCGCTCCTCCATTGCTTTGAGTTCGACGATTCGGGCACCCATGTCCTCATCTGGACGCTCATAGACTTCATTGAAGCCTTTGAACATTTCACGGGTGAGTTCCGCCATGCTACGAATTTCACGCTCCGCTTCGGCGAGATTGATTTCGCCCGTTTGTGGGAGGTTGGGCGCTTGGTATTGGATATGTTCCTGTTCCTTTTCTGTGCTTATTTTTTCACCAACCATCTTGGTAGCAAGATAGGCGAGCTGATTGACGAATGGCACTTGTAGGCAGATGTTTGTCAGATTGAACATCGAGTGGAATAGCGCGAGGTGGTAGAGCGTGTGTGAAGGGTCATTGGCATCGCCTGGTGTGATCCAGTCGATGAGCGCTGCAAATGGGTAGAATAGGAAGATCATCCAGCAAACCCCGACCATATTAAACAGGAAGTGCGCGCGCGCCGCACGCTTGGCTTCGACACCAGCTGTCATTGCGGCAAGGTTTGCGGTAATCGTAGTGCCGACATTTTCGCCTATGACGATGGCGGCGGCGTCTTCGTAGCCAATCCAGCCCTTGGCGGCAAGTGTCAGAGTGATTGCGCCAGCGACTGAGGAGGATTGGACGAGGACGGTTAGCAGAACGCCGAATACAAAGAAAATCGCGACAGAGCCCATTCCGTGGCCTGTCCAATCGGCGAGGAAGGCGAACATATCTGGGTTCGATTTGACGTCGGGCACCGAGCCCTTGAGGAAACTAAGCCCTAAGAATAAGATGCCGAAGCCGATTAGGGCTTGTCCAGTATCACGCACTTTTGGAGTGCGAAAGAAAATCATCGCGACACCGATGCCGACGCACGGTAAGGCGATCGAGGTGAGGCTGAACTTGAAGCCTAGGAAGGCGACGATCCAGAAAGTCGTTGTGGTGCCGAGGTTGGCACCCATGATCATACCGATGGACTCACGTAAGGTGAGTAGCTTTGCATTTACAAAGCTCACGATCATGACCGTCGTGGCGCTTGAAGATTGGACCAGCGTGGTCATCAATGTGCCACTAACAATGCCAGACAGTCGATTACGTGTCATATTACTGACAAGTGCGCGGAGGCCTTCGCCTGATACTTTTTGAAGGCCTTCACTCATGATCTTCATTCCGTATAGGAATAGACCAAGGCTGCCAAAGATAGCGAAAAGTGTAGAAATCATAAGTGGGATCTAAGAGTTAGCTAGATCTCACAGCAAATGNTACATGAGTGTGACGGCAATGATAAAAAGTGCCTAAGCGAGTGGCATATGCCGATAATTAGTGGAGCGAATTCAAGTTAAAATATGCTCTAGTTCTGGTGCTTTAGAATCGAGGACTTTATCGGNGGCTCCGACTAGGGGATAACGATATTCCTCTCCTTGGAAGTTGCGCATCACAATCGCTTCTTTGGTCACTTCTTTGACGTATTCTGGGTTGATCGGTATCTTACCCCCGCCCCCTGGGGCATCGATGACGAACTGTGGGATCGCATAGCCTGTCGTGTGGCCACGCAGCGCTTGCATAATTTCGATGCCTTTGCGGGGATCTGCGCGAAGGTGCGCACTGCCTGTAATGAGGTCGCACTGATACAGGTAGTAGGGGCGCACACGCATCATTAAGAGCCTGTGAATCAGCGACTTCATGACTTCAGCGTCGTCGTTGACGTCTTTCAGTAGCACGGACTGGTTGCCAATCGGGACACCAGCGAAAGACAGGCGCTCGCAAGCCTCGCGGAGTTCGATAGAACACTCGTTCGGGGTGTTTACATGGATGCTAAGCCAGATCGGGCCGTGTTTTTTGAAGATTTCGCACAGTTCAGGTGTGATGCGCTGCGGTAGGAAGACGGGAATGCGCGAGCCAATGCGAATGAATTCGATGTGTGGGATTTTGCGCAGTTCGCCCAGTAAATAGTCTAGTTTTTTATCGGAGAGTAGCAGCGGATCGCCACCACTGAGGAGCACATCACGTATCTCTGGGTGATTACGGATATACTCGAGCCCGCTTTCAAATTCGGGATGAAAATTGTAGTCTTGAGCGTTGGAAACCAAGCGACTGCGTGTGCAGTAGCGGCAATAGGCGGCACAGCGGTCCGTGACGAGAAATAGCACGCGGTCGGGGTAGCGGTGCACGATGCCGTCCACTGGTTTGGTGTTTTCTTCACCTACCGGATCGAGCATCTCCTCGAGGGCAACTGTCATTTCCCCTGCACGCGGCACGACTTGTCTGCGGATTGGGTCGTTGGGGTCGTTTGGATCGATCAGATTGAAAAAGTAGGGTGTGATCGCAAGAGCCAGTTTGTCTTTTGCGAATAGGCAGCCAGCGCGTTCATCGGCGCTGAGCTTTAGATGTTCTTCTAGCTGCTCAAGCTTGGTGATGCGATTTTTGAGCTGCCACTTCCAGTTATTCCAATCTGCTGCGGGCACGTCGGCCCAAAGGCCTTGGCCGCGCTGCCAGTTGTCGAGTGAGTCGTTTGGATACATTTTGAGAGGCCTTGAAAAGCGTATAGTCGATGAAAAGAGAAGTGATCAGCATTCGGTGCTTGAATCAAATGTGTATACACGTATTTATATACTTAAATATGTCAATGCAACAAGAGGCAATCGATTTAGACAGTCTGGCTAAACAGCTATGGGCGATCGGCGATCCCGTGCGCTTGCAAATTTTGCGAATGTTGCCTACAGAGCCAAGTTGTGAGAATGCCTGTAATGTCTCGACGATTGCGGAGCGAATCGGGCTCTCACAGCCAGCGGCTTCGCATCATTTACGGATTCTTCGACAAGCGGGCGTCATCACGAATGAGAAGAAATGTCGTGATATGATTTATTGGGTGCAAGTCGATGAAGCGAGTGCTGTGACTGAGGCGCTCAAGGCGCTTTTGCACGGTTCTGAGTGAGTCAGTCAATCGGTCGATTTGTGCGGATCAGGGAGTGTGAAATAATCTGAAAGCACTCCGATGTTGATCGCACCCGATTCAATCGTAGTTGTTAGATCATAAACCCCATCTATGTAGCGCTCGATACGGAAAGGGATCGGCATTCCATCGATGGATTGAAAGTCGCTAAATAAGACCCTCTCGGTCTGGTCTTCGGTTCGGTGTATTTCTGCAAAAGGATGCATTGTCGAGGGGTCGACTAGGATTTCGATTTCTTTTTTTTCGGCGTTTAGCATGAAGACTTGGAGATAGGTCTTGGAGTCATACTCGGTGGTTTCGATTGAATCGATATGACCATAACCTTGATGCGCGCTGATGATGGAGTCATAGAAGCGGCTTTGTTGTAACCATGGTTTAGCCTCTTTGCCTGTGAGAATCGTGATTTGATCCTCTTGGTTTACCGATCGAATGCGTTGCCAAACCTGCTCGCCGTTGACGCTGGTTGTGATCTCGATCGGGCCCTGATCCATTTTTAGACGCATGAGGTTTGGTCGCTTTTTTGTTAAAGTGAAATTGCGCGTATGTTCACCATCGGTTATTATGCCAGAAAGCCGAATCGATTGCGTGTGGTTAAAGATCGTTTCGTTGCAATTGACATGCAGGTATTGCTTCATGAAGTGAGCTGGGTCGCGCAATTCATTAATGGCTACATAAGGCGCTAATGTGCTGCCTACGGAGTGTTTCGATTCGGTAAAATAGAAAAATGTTGCACGCGTGGCTGATACCAGAATACCAACTGCCAAGATGCCCAAAATAACCAAGATGACTTTTTGCCCTTTCGTGGNGCCAAAAGGCGTCGATTTGTATTTTTTGGTCTTTGTATAGCGTNTTGCCATGAGAGCGGTAATGATTGTGTAAATGCATCGCTGTGGGCAATCGTAATTTTTGTATAAAAGAGAGTGATTCATCTACATCCTAGTAAATGTCCCATGCTTTTGATTTGCATGGCGCGTGGTTCTTGCTTTGCTCCTCGGCTAACATGGCTAAAACGACTCGAACTGGACTTATTGCATTTGAAGACGGAACTGTTTTCCGTGGCCGCGCTTTTGGCGCTGTAGCGACTAATGTGGGAGAAGCATGCTTCAATACCAGCATGACTGGATATCAGGAGATTCTGACGGATCCCTCCTATTTTTCGCAGATTGTTACCATGACTGCGGTGCAGATCGGTAACTATGGTATTTGCCCAGAAGACGTCGAATCTGATGGTCCAAAGGTAAAAGGCTTTATTGTCCGTGAAATGAGTCCAGTAGCTAGCAACTGGCGCAGTAATAAATCGATTCAAGACTATCTAGCAGAGGCTGGGATTCCTGGAATTGATGGTGTTGATACGCGAGCAATCACCAAGAAGTTACGAGTTTCAGGCGCGTTGAAAGCCTGCATCAGCACCGAGGACATTACTGAGGAAGAAGCAGTGAAACGTGCTCAAGAGTTTGGTGGCTTGGTTGGTGTTGATTTTGTGAAGGAAGTCACAGCTAAGGAAGCCTATCAGTGGGATCCTGAAATGAAGGAGTCGACNCCGTTTACTGTTGTCGGAACTGATTTAAATATCAATGCAAGCAAAGACCAGAAGCCTCGGTTTAAAGTCGCTGCGATGGATTTTGGCGGCAAATTCTCTATATATCGCAAGCTGCAGCACCATGGCTTTGACGTGCATGTGTTTCCAGCAACAGCGAGTGTCGATGATATCAAGGCAAGCAATCCGGACGCGGTTTTCCTCTCCAATGGGCCAGGCGATCCAGGTGCGGTCGATTATGCGCACAAGACCGTGAAATCGCTCATCGAAGATTATCCAACTTTTGGTATTTGTCTAGGTCATCAGATTATCACACATGCTTTAGGGGCAAAAACGTTCAAACTAAAGTTCGGCCACCGAGGTGGCAATCAGCCAGTTAAGAACTTAGAAACAGGCAAGGTCTCGATCACTGCGCAGAACCATGGTTTCGCTTCCACTCGTGAAGAGCTGGAAAAAGCGGGCGCGGTTGTGACTGAGGTCAATTTGAATGACGACACGGTTGAAGGGCTTCGCTTGAAGGACAAGCCTGTCTTCTCCGTGCAATACCACCCAGAGGCAGCTCCGGGTCCGAATGATGCCGATGCCCTGTTTGTGGATTTCTACAACATGGTCGCAGAGCACGCGGGCAAGTAAGTAAATTTGCTGATGGTCGATTTCTCCCAGCTGTTACTAGACAGTCTGAGGGGTGCGTCATTGTTGGTCGGTGAAATTGCAGGGGCGAATGCGTTCGATCGTCAGCTGTTGGCTGATATCAATCCCGAGGCGTTGCTCAACTTTGATCAGAAGCTGGGCCACTTATATGAGGATGCCTTGACGGTCTTGCTTGATGCGTCTGAGTTGGTTGAATTATTGGCAAGCAACTTGCAGATCATAAACGGGCAGAAGCAAACTCTTGGCGAATTGGACTATGTGTTGGTCGACAAGCGCTCTGGGCAATCGATACATCTCGAACTCGCGGTTAAGTTCTATTTGGCAGTTGAAGTGGAAGGGAAGTGGCAATTCCCGGGGCCGGACCCTCGGGATAACTGGCAGCGAAAGTTGGATCGTATGTGCTCGCATCAATTGCGGTTGAGTCAAACTCCTGAGGCGCGTGCAGTGCTGAAGGAGCGCTTTGGTATCGATTCGATTGAGGTGAGGCAATTAGTGTATGGCTGTTTGTTTTATCCTATGTCAGCTGAGGAGTGTCCGCAACCTGCGGGAGTTGCAGTGGATTGCAGTAAGGGTCGTTGGCTCTATGTGAGTGAATGGGATAGGGCTTTTCCGGAAGTCGAAACGGTGCAGTTCATTTCCAAGCCGCTTTGGTCCGTCGAGATTATTGATGAGGTTCGGAAGGGGTTGGAGACGGTAGCAGTTGGCGAGTTGATGCAGTCCGCTCAAATACGATGTGTGATGTTTGTATTCGAGGATAGTGATATGCGCTGGTTCTTGGTTCCCGATGGTTGGCGCCCTGGTGCTTCCTAATCTAAGAATGAGGCGAAACGCATCTGGTTTGCCGACCTGGATTCGAGTATGAAAATATGGATTCTTCGCGACAAATATGCACGATCTGACCTATTTTAACGCGCCGTGAAGGATTTCGACAGGGTGTTTCGCTTCTTTGAGCGTGCCGTCTTTGATTTGGTGTCTGCAACTGGTTCCCGTTGCTGCAATCAATGTATCCGTTTTTTCACTACGTATTGTTGGAAAGAGGACCAGCTCGCCAATTTGCATGGAGATATCGTAATGCTCTTTTTCGTAGCCAAAGGATCCCGCCATGCCGCAGCAGCCGCTGGGGATTTCTTGAACGGTATAGTGCTTGGGCAGGCTGAGGGCAAGTCGGCTGCCGGTCGAGCCGCAAAGTGCTTTTTGGAAACAGTGTGCGTGTAGGCGAATGTGCTTTGCCTCCTCGGTGAAGGAACGTTCGTTGATGCGTCCGGCTTTGGCTTCGTTGGCAATGAAGTCGTCAATTAGGTAGCTGTTGGATGCGAGGGCATGAGCTTCTTCTTTAAGCTCCGTTTGGGCAAGATCGATGGCTTCATCTTTAAAGGTCAAGATGCCGGCGGGTTCGATGCCGATCAGTGGCGTTTGGTGGGAGACGATGTCTTTCAGGCTTTGGATGTTTTGGTTGATGCGTTGCTTGGCGTCCCTAATCAGCCCTTTGGATAGCTGTGAGCGGCCACTGTCGACATGCTTTGGAATGCGGACTCCGTAGCCAAGTTGTTCCAGTAGTTCGACGGCTTTTATCCCAAGGTGGGCATCGTTGTAATTGGTATACTCATCATTGAAGAGCCAAACGGAGCCGACTGTGCCGGCGTTCGTATGTGGTGTATGCGCTTGGAACCATTGAGCAAATGTTTGCCTAGAGAGCAGAGGAATGCTGCGATCCGGGTGAAAGCCGACACTACGATTCAGTATCTTTCGCATCGGCTTGGTTTTGAATGCGTAGTTCCACAACCATGGTGCATAGGATGCGATCTTCTGGCTGTAGACAAAGTTGGCGATAAGTTTGGTGCGTAGTGGTATGCCATTGCCATCAAAGTAATGCTGAGTGAACTCCGCTTTCAGCTTCGCCATGTCGACAGTGGAGGGGCACTCCTTTTTACAGCCCTTGCATGAGAGGCAAAGGTCCAAGACCTCTTTGACATCCGGGTTGTTGAACAACTCGACGGCGTTTTTAGGGCCGGAGCTAAAGGCTTGGCGAAGCATGTTGGCCCGTGCGCGCGTGGTGTCCTTCTCATTGCGAGTCGCCATGTAGCTCGGGCACATCGTGCCACCGCTCAATTGGGTTTTGCGACAGTCCCCGGAACCGTTGCACATTTCGGCGGCACCGAGCATTCCGTTGGTTGAGGACCAGTCGAACACGGTCTCAAATTGGGGGGTGGTCGTCTTTGGATTAAAACGCAGCGACGTATTCATCGGCGGGGTGTCGACGATCTTGTTTGGATTAAAGATGTTGGCAGGGTCCCAAGTTTGTTTGACGCGTTCGATGAGTGCGTAGTTGTTCGCGCCGATCATTTGCTTGAGGAATTCGCCGCGCAATCGACCGTCACCATGTTCGCCCGACAAGGAGCCCCGATATTGCTTCACTAATTCGGCAATGCATTGTGCGACTTCCCTAAACAGTTGGTGGCCTTCGGTTGTTTTTAAATTGATGATCGGACGCAGGTGAATCTCTCCCGATCCGGCATGTGCGTAGTGCACACAATCGAGGTTGAAGCGCTCGTTGAGTTGGCGGTTGAACTCGGCGATGTATTCTGGGAGGTCGTCGATCCGCACCGCCGTGTCCTCAACCACCGGCACCGGTTTGGCATCGTCGGGCATGTTGGAAAGTAAGCCGAGGCCGGCTTTGCGCAGATCCCAGATTTTATTGGAGTCGTCACCAAAGAGCACGGGATAGGCGTAGCCGAGCTTTGCGGCCTCCATCTCTGCCTGCATGCGATTCGTCATTTGAGTCACTGCAGCTTCGGACTCGCCGCGAATTTCGGTGACCAGCACAGCGCCGGGGGAGCCTTCGATAAAGAAACGGTTTGCGCGGTGCTCTATACTACGCTCGGTGCATGCGAGTAGGTAGTGGTCGATGAGCTCTGACGCAAAACAGTCGTGGCGAACGGCAATCTGTGCGGCTCGTAGGGCTTCATCGATAGTATGGAAGTGGGCACACTGAACGCCGCTGACAGGTGGTGGCGGAGGCTCGCAGTGTAGCTTTATTTCAGTGACGAAGCAGAGGGTGCCCTCGCTGCCGGCGATCAGTTTCCCGAAGTTGAAACATTTGTCAGAGTCGGGGTCGATCGCTTCAGCATCCATCAGCAGGTCGAGCGCGTAGCCCGTATTGCGACGCGGGATGTCAGGATGAGGAAACTCTGCTCGGATTTCGTCACGGGTCTCGGGGTCCTTCAGCATGTCGCGGATGTCGCGATAGAGTTGTGTCTCCAAGGAATCAGGGCCTTTACATTTAGCATCGAACTCAGCCTTGCTCAACGAACCGAAGACAACGGTCGAGCCGTCGGAGAGAAGTGCCGTCACTTCGAGGACGTGGTCGCGAGTGCTGCCATATTTAATCGAATTCGAACCGCAGGAATTGTTGCCGAGCATACCGCCCATCATGGCACGGTTTTGGGTCGAGGTTTCGGGGCCAAAGAACAGTCCACGTGGGGTAAGTGCCATGTTGAGTTCGTTGCGTATGACGCCCGGTTCTACGCGCACCCAATGTTCATCGGTATTGATTTCTAGGATACGTGTGAACGTTCTTGAAACATCGACCACGATGCCAGAGCCCACGACTTGCCCTGCAAGCGAGGTGCCCGCGGTGCGAGGGATGAGCCCGATCTTATGCTCGCGGGCAAATGAAATGAGTGTGCGGAGATCGTCGACGTCTTTTGGAAATGCGACAGCGAGGGGCATTTCCTGGTATGCCGAGGCGTCGGTGGCGTATATGCGACGCATCGCATCGCTATCATGTAGCTCGCCATGGAGTGATACTTTTAATTTATATAGATGGGTGCTGGTCACTTGGCGTAGTTTAAAGTCTTAGATTGCTACGCTATACTTTTAGTAGTATTGTGGTGAAGCAAATGTAATGAGAAAGTGGTGGAAATTTTTTGGAGTATTGGGACTGCTAGTCGTCTTATTTTTTCTCCTAACCCCTAAAGTCGGAAGGCTTGGGCATTCTGACCGTATAGCCACTACACAGTCGAATATTAGGTTTGCGGCGATATCTATTCTTAATTGGACGACTAGTGGTGGCCGAATTAAGCACCTTGAAGATCTGTCTTACTTGCCTGAAGGATGGATGCCGTATATGCATTGTCGTTATTTTGACTCAGAGTCTAATCGTGGTTATGACTGGTTATATTTCGGAGGGTCGATGACTGGTGAGTATCCGTCGAATAAGTATATTCTATTGGCTGCTCCCGTTACTTTTGAATCTCAGACCTACAAAGAATATTTTGGCTCTGAGACCTGTCGCGTGGTTGCATATGCTGACGGGTCAGCAGGTATGATGAGCGAAGAAGAGTTTTGGAAACGAGTTCGTCTCCAAGAGCGGGGGATTTTCGAGGAGGTGATTGATGAAAAGTAAATTTATATGGTTGGGGCTATTTTTTCTGACCGTTGGGGTTATATTCGTTATGGTTTTCCTTCCTTCATTACTGGTCGATCGTTCTGTGGCTTACAAAGCTGGTGCCTCTACCCAAGCTAGACAAGTTGTGTTAGCATTGATGACTTACTCAATTTCTGGCGAAGTGCGTCCCTTTCCTGATTTTCTTTATGAGTTGGAAATGTCAGGGTTTGATAATGATTACCTTGGTTATAAAGATCCAGAATCCGGAAATAGCTACGATTGGTTATATTATGGACGTGGGGTTACTCCCGACCAGGAGACTCTCGATTCTGAGTTTATTCTGATTGCAGCTCCGACTTTATTTAACAATAAAGGGCAGTATCCTAAAGGACCGGAGACGAGGGCTAGAGTGGTTGCTTATGTTGGCGGTAATACCGCTGTTATTTCCGAGAATGACTTTATCACTCAAATTAAGAAACAGCGTAAATAACACTGTAAATNGTCGGGCTGCTTAAGTTTTTTTGATCACGTTTCCGTTTTTGTATTCATGTTACTCTCAACCCATTCCATGAAGATCTTCGACGAAGCATCTGCCGAACGAATGGGGTATCCTCCCGCAGCTTCGACTCGCTCTGCTTCTTCTGGTTCGAATGTTCGAACTAGGATTTTTGGTTTTTCGTCTCGTAAGTATCTCAGAGCGATTTGAGCGTCTCGAGTGCGTCGCATTGAGCAAATAATGATGCGTGCCTGCTTCGCATGTGTGGCTTCGAGTGTCTGTTCGTCAGAGCCGTCGGCTTGGATACAGGGGATCTCTTGCTTGATCAATTGCCGAATGATTGCTGCGTCGTCGTCGACAACCACTATCGGGATGTTGTGTTCTTGTAAGGTTTTAATGGTGCGTGCGCCTGCTCGTCCGTAACCCAATAGCACCGCGTGATCTGACATTTCTTCGCAGCCAGATTCGCCACGGCGATAGCGAGGGTGGAGCTTCATTAAAGACCATGAGACTTTGTCTCGAGAAATGAATGGCGTGAGTGTCATCGTGCTCACTGTGATGATTGCTATCAGTGAAAAGAGCTCCTCGGAGATTTGCCCCGATGCGACGCCGGTCAATGCTAGCATGAGTGAGAATTCACTCGTCTGCGATAGCATTACACCCGTTTCAATCGACGCTCTCGTCGAATAGCCGACGGCCTCTACAATGATAGAGACCAAGGTCACCGTGACAGCGATGAGCACGATAATGAATATCAGGCTGTGCCACAACATTTCAGTTGGTGGCATTGTGAGCACAGATCCTATGCTTATGAAAAAGAGGGCGAGGAAAAAGCCCGAGAGCGATCCGAGCATACCACGGACTAAGCCATTCATCGGGAACGCGGACAATGAGAATCCAGCGAGGAAGGCACCCACAAGGAAGGGGAGCTGTAAGAGATACGCCATGCCTGAAAATGCAAAGAGCATGCCGAGTGCACCCAGCATGAGTTCTTCGTCATCTAGCTTTAGGCGCTTTGTTACCCACGGAATGAGCCATTTGTGGGCGGCGATGGCGAGAAAANCCAGTGCGATTGCATTGGCGACTCCATGGATACTTGCGAGCAAGCCGTCGGGGGATTTGAGCAGTGCGACCATCAGCAAAATGATAAATACATCTTGCATCAACAGCACGCCCAGCACGAGCCGCCCGAAGGGTTCAAACATTTGCCTGCGGCGTTGTAGGTGGCGCACCACGACGAGTGTTGAGCTTGCGGAGAGTGAGCATCCTAGATAGAGAGCAGTCGTCCAGTCGTAGTCGAGGAAGCGTGCAGTGAATACGCCTGCTGCTCCGAGTGTGATGAATTGCGTGATCGCAACGATTAAGATTGGTTTTGTGCGGCCGAGCATACGACGCGGACTGAGGTCGACGCCTGCAGTGAAAACCAAGACCGCGAGTCCGANCTCAATCATTTCNCNCACTAGATCATCGTTAGCCTCGATGCCCAAGTGGTTTCCAATCGCGCGTAGGCAGACTCCTGAAAGCATTAACAATGGAATCGGCGGCAGGTGAAAAAGCTTAGCTGCACCAAACGCAATCGCTGCGGCGATCAAAAGAACGGCGAACCCGGTCATGACGAGATCACCCCTTTCTCGCTTAGTAATTGGCGTTGTTCGACGATGCCATCCACCGCTGGCATGATTAAGTAGCTCGTGTCTAGGTCGAGTAGATCATTCACTACGGAGATATCAAAGGCATGAATGGCGCAGCGCACGCCTGCAGATCGGCAACGGTAAGCGAGCAAATGGTTCGTATCTTCGATTTGTAGCGCGGAAATGACTAACTTGGCATCACGTAAGCCAATTTCTTCAACGACGGATTGGTATTCCACATTGCCGATTAATTTTTCTGCAGGATCGAGACCTTCGAGTTTATTGGGGTCGGTATCGATCGCTAGGACATGTTCGCCGCGTGCAGTCATCGCATTGACGATGTTGCGCCCTAGTGCATTCATGCCAACCACGATGATGTGGTTTCTTAAAATCTTGGATACTTCTTGGTCGGGCTGTTGTTTGGCTTTTACAATTTTTAGTAGTCCCCAGCTTTTCATTTTTTTATGTAGGCCTTCGCTATAAATGATCAGATATGAGGACAGTGCGATCGTGAGAATGCCGACAAGGCCACCGAGTGCTACAATAGTGCTGTTGATCAGTCCGGTCGCTGCGCCCAGTGCCAGTAGAATGAAGGCAAACTCGCTGACTTGACCGGTCGCTACTGACGATTGGAACGCGGTGTATTCGCTGAACTTCATACGGGCTAGGATCGTGTAGACGATCAAAGGCTTTGCCAGTAGCACAAAGAGGCTAAGTCCGACCGCCGCTGGCCAGATTGTCGCCATTTCACCGAATTCCATTTTAATGCCGAGTGTGACGAGGAAGATTGCGATGAAGAAAGTCATGAGCGGATGCAGGCGCCGATGGAGGTCTTCATGTATCGGAAGTTGGGCAATGGCGATCCCCGCAAGGAAGGCGCCGATCTCGACCGACAGATGGAATTGATGTGCGAGGAGCACGACTAAGAAGCACCAGCAAAGTGCCCAGATGAAGACCGTGTCTGGCGAACGCGATGCCCATGCGAAGGGCTTCGGTAGCACGTATCTTGAGGCCGCGAGGGAAACGATCAGTAAGACTGCCATGCCACCAAACGCGAAGGCTAGGTTTTTAGCGAGCTGCACTAGTTCAATTGATTCACCGTCCCCGAGGCCGCTCAAGATCGTTAGACAGACGATGACGACAATGTCTTGCGCCAAAAAGAGCGAGATCGCAATTCGCCCATAGAGTCGATTCGTGGCACCTTTTTGATCCAAAAGCTTGATGACCACAACCGTGCTGCTGAAGGTGACGGTAGCTCCCAAGAAAACGGATTCGATGACTCCGAAGCCCATCAGCTTTGCTACGGCAAAGCCGCCGACCGCAGTTAATAGCACCTGCAAGCCTCCTAAAATTAGCGCTACCTTGCCGAGATCTTTGATTTTTTGTAGGCTTAATTCGATGCCGACTAGAAAGAGAAGTAGAGCGATTCCGAGCTCAGAGATGACTTCCAGAGAATGGTCTAGTTCGACCAGTCCGACTCCAGGTCCTAGCACCATGCCGGCTAGAATGTAGCTCACAATTGACGGCATCTTGACTAGCTTTCCAAGGAAAGCGAAGCCTGCCGCCGTAATGACGATGAATCCAAGGTTGAGAAGTAGGTGTAGGTCGGGTGTCGGCATTGCTCTCTGCTAGGGCGTGTCGATGATTAATTCAGTAGGTATCGCGCCGCGCGTAAACGGAAATGATTAAAGTCTTGTGAACTTTTGAGATCCGTGGGGGCTTCATTTATGAAGGCCACCGAGGAAGAGTCTTGCACGCTGCGGCCTTCATAAATGAAGCCCCTACGCTCAATAGCTTTCACGAACCAGCCCCATCAGAAACTCGCGGTTGCCGTCGGTGCCTTTGATCGGGGAATCCATGGTGCCGATCAACTGTGCGCCCGGCAGTTCTTTGAGTGCGAAGGCCTGAATGCTTTTAAGCACTCGCTCGTGGATTGCGTTATCGCGGATGATTCCACGACCGGCGTCCACTTCGTGCTTTTGTGCCTCAAATTGCGGCTTAACAAGTGCTACGAGGCGCCCGCCTGGAGCCATGAACTGCCACATGGCGGGCAGGACCTTCGTGAGTGAGATAAAGGAAACGTCGGTAACGATAATCGGGTAGTCCTCGCGTGGGAGATCGCCTGGCTTTAAATGGCGAGCGTTGGTTTTTTCGATGTTGGTAACGCGCTCGTCTTGGATGAGTTTATTGTGCATTTGCGCACGACCGACATCCACACAAGTGGCGCTGATGGCTCCGCGTTGTAAGCAGCAGTCGGTAAAGCCGCCAGTGGAGGCGCCGATGTCGAGTATTGGCAAACCTTCAACTGAAATGTCGAATCGATCTAAAAAGCCCTCGAGCTTTTCGCCACCGCGACTCACGAATCTGGGGGGCGATTCTACATCGACAGCGCTATCGATCGGGAGACTGCGTCCGGGTTTGTCGAGCCGCTCGGTGCCGAGCTTTACTTTACCAGCAAGGATGAGCGCCTTAGCCCGTGAACGTGTGTCAGCGAGGCCGTTGGCAACCAGTAATTCATCTAGGCGGATTTTCTTAACGGAAGCCATCTATGAGAGTTCTGNATCAGGATTAGTGCGTTGAACGACATCGATGTCACTAGAGCGGATATGTAGGTCGCGCTGAGGGAAGGGTATTTCGATATTATGTTCCTTAAATAGATCCCAAACTTTTAAAAGCACTTCGCTGCGCACGCTGCCGACACCATTTGACGGGTCCGCGATCCACATGCGTAGCTCCAAATCCACTGAGCTATCTCCAAAACCAAGTAGTTGGCAGGCGGGAGGTGGGCTATTTAGCACTCGACTAGTGCCTTGGGCGGCGTCGAGGACGAGTTGAATGCATTGATGCGGATCTGCGTTGTAAGAGACGCCGATAGGCACGCGCACACGCACTAGATTATCCGTGAAGGACCAATTGATCACTCGTTGAGTGATTAAATCTTCATTTGGGATCAAGTGCTCAGTGCCATCGCGAGTGATAACTGAGGCGTAGCGTGCGCGTAAATTATTAATCCATCCATAGGTGCCATCAATTTCGATTACATCGCCTGGTTTGATCGAATTATCCATGAGCAGAATGATTCCGCTGACGAAATTCGACACCACTTTTTGCAGGCCGAAACCCAGACCGATGCCGATCGCACCACCGAGAAAGGCAAACGCTGAAAGGTCGATGCCGATCGATCCGATCGCAGTGACAACGGCAACCGTTATCAGTATAATGCGGACGATCTTCGAAATCAGCACTTTTAGGGATCCACTCAATCGAGGGATCCGTTGTATTTGCGTTTCAGCGATTCGAGCAACCGCTAGACCAACCCACAAGGTCAATGCGAATGCGATAATGCCAGCGAGAATTTTCCATGCCGAGATGGTCAGATCGCCCATCGNGAAGTGCATTTCATCCAGCAAGGTGATNCTGTCTTTGACTAGATCGAGACCGAAGAGACCTGTGAGCAGGTATGCAATCGCCGCGACCGATTGTGCCCAAAAGCGCTCTCGAAGGAGGCTTGTCAGTAGGCCAATGGCAATCCAGGTGGCACCCAGGTAGGTGAAAAATCGCAGGATTGGGGTGTCTATGCCGATAATGAGCGAGAGTAACAAATAGACGGGCAATAGGGTGAGCCACTGTGCGACAAAAGCGGAGTTCGTTTGCAGCCAAAGCTTTGGCGTGAAATTGTCCCGTTCTTCAGGCCTATTTTTCTTGCCGAAAAGACGTCGATAAAGACTAAGCAAAAGCAACACGATGAGGACTTGCCACAAGTCACCGATCTTAAAGCCACCTTCAGGAGCCAGTAGATCGCCCCAATTTTCCATAAATTCCATGGTGCTTAGTAAGTCGCGATAATTCGATGTCGCAATCTTTTTGCATATTTACAAATAGTCCTCATATTGACGCGAATGCGCCATATCATTCTACCTATTGTTATTATTGCCTGTGTCTCTAGTCACACATCTGCTCAAAACCGGATCGGGACTGGAGAGGTCGATAAGCTATATAAGTCGACCTGTGCTAGTTGTCATGGTGAGGACCTTAAAGGTGGATTGGGCGGTTCATTACTGACGATCGATACATGGAAGCAGGTCGGTAAGACCACGAGTTTTTTGGACTATGTTAAAGAGGGTAACCTAGAGATGGGTATGCCAGCATTTGGAGGCGCTTTGTCCGACCCGCAAATTCGGTCGCTCGAAATCTACATTGATGAAATGCGCCAAAGCGCCGCCCGTGATGGTGCCACTTTGGTTGAGGCGCACGATGGAGTGTATTCGGCAGGTGGATACCAGTTTACGGTAGAGACGATTGTTGCTGAAACAAACAAGCCATGGTCGATTGCGTTTTTGCTCGATGGTAACGCGCTCGTTGCCGATCGTGATGGGGACTTACAGGTTTTGAAGGATGGCCAGTTGTCAAAACCAATAGCAAATACACCAGAGGTCTGGGCGAGAGGGCAGGGTGGCTTGCTCGAAGTCGCGCTGCATCCAGAGTATGCGAAGAATGGTTGGGTCTATCTATCCTTTTCCGAAAGTGGCGGTAAAGTGGCTGGAAAAGTCGCGGGTATGACAAAGGTCGTTCGCGGACGTATCGTCAATCATGAATGGACTGATCAAGAAGTGTTGTTTGAAACGCCACTTAAGTTCCATCGCTCCTCTGGGGCGCATTTTGGTTCACGTTTTGTCTTCAAAGATGGCTATCTCTTTTTTGGTATTGGCGACCGTGGTGCCCAAGATATGGCGCAAGATCTCAACGCTCCGAATGGCAAGATTCATCGTATTCACGACGATGGGCGAGTGCCGAAGGATAACCCGTTTGTAGATGTCCCAAATGCCTATCCGACAATTTGGACCTACGGAAATCGCAATCCGCAAGGCTTAGACCTGCATCCTGCCACTGGTGAACTTTGGGAGTCCGAGCACGGTCCCCGCGGTGGTGATGAGATCAATGTCATCGAGCGTGAGAACAATTACGGTTGGCCGGTCATCACCTACGGTATGAACTATAATGGCAAGCCGATCACGGCGATTACTGAGAAGGAGGGTATGGAGCAACCGAAGCATTATTGGACGCCTTCGATCGCTGTTTGTGGCATCGACTTTTACGAGGGTGACGTTTTCTCAGACTGGCAAAATGACTTACTCGTAGCTGGGTTGGCTTCTCAGGAGTTACACCGTTTGGAGGTAGAAGATGGCAAGGTCTTAAGCGATCAGATCATTCTGCATGGTATCGGTCGTATACGTGACGTGGCAAGTGGACCTGATGGGTTCATCTATCTCTTGCTTGATCGCCCTGGGAAAATAGTGCGCTTAGTCCCAGTTCAATAGATCGATTGTTATTAATATGCATTTGCGAGCGACGGTTGCGTTCGATGCGGAGTCACTGTTGCGGGCGCAAGCCTTGGCGGATCGTTTTGATGTGCCCTGCTTAGATGCGCGGCATTTAGATACCTTGAAGCCACGTGCGATCCATCGATTGGTTGCCGATAATGTTGATGAATTAGAGCAAGATGGCGTCTTCGTGTGCGCTCAAGATGGTGTGCGACTATTGTCCGGTGGCGATCAGGTCGGACTGATGATTCAAGCGGATTTCGTAGGTGCCACGGTATCGTATCGACGCGAAAAAGGAGGTGGGCGTCGCCAAATGATCGCCAAAGCGATGGGACTGAAGTCTGGAGTTTTTCCGCATGTTTTGGACGCCACTGCAGGCCTGGGAGGCGATGCATTTGTTCTCGCGAGCCTTGGATGTCGACTTACTTTGCTGGAACGTTCACCAATTGTCCGTGCACTTTTGGCAGAGGGCTTAAGCCATGGCTTAAGGGTCGCAGAAGAGACGGACCCTGAGCTTTCGAAGATTCTTAGCGCGATGTCGTTACACGAAGCCGATGCGTCGACACATCTTGACCAACTTGAAGGAGCCGCCTGCCCTGATGTCGTATATCTCGATCCCATGTTTCCAGAACGCTCTAAAAGCGCACTCGTGAAAAAGGAGATGCGGGTATTCCACCGTCTCGTTGGCGAAGATGCCGACGCCGGTGCCTTATTGCCCTTGGCATTGAGTAAAGCTCGCTATCGTGTGGTAGTGAAACGGCCTCGATTGGCGCCCTTTTTAAACGAAACGAAGCCCAGCCATAGTTTAACGGGTAAGCGTAATCGTTTTGATGTCTACGTTCTGAAGGGCATGCCTGACAGGCTCGGCTAAGTCGACTTTATCATGTGCGTCATTCGTGACTGTGGCGTCTACACTTGAACATTGCTTAACAATAAATTTTTCCAGATTTTGGAGGGACGTCCATTCCGTCACTTTTTTCGGCGCTGCTGTTGACCTTCTCACGTTTTTGCTTGGGATGCTGCATATGGAAGCAAATTTTACAAAACTAGCTGGTGTGTTGACCGCGTTCTCTACCAATTTGCAAAAAGGTGAGCGGGTGCTGATTGATGCCTTCGATATCCCAGAAGCGATGGTTGTGGCACTTGTGCGTGCGGCTCGCGACCGGGGCGCAATTCCATTTGTGAATATTCAGCGTGCTCGTGTGAGCCGTGAGCTAGTCAACGATATAGATGCTGATCAGTTTGAGACGCAGGCCACTTGGGAGCTCGCGCGTATGCAGAAGATGGATGCCTATATCGCGGTACGCGGTTCAGATAATATTTTTGAGATGTCCGACGTTGACCCTGTTAAAGTGAGCCGTGTGATGCGGGCGATGAAGGAAGTGCTCGATTACCGTGTAAACAAAACCAAGTGGGTGATCTTACGTTGGCCGACGCCTGCGATGGCACAGCAAGCAATGATGAGCACCGAAAGCTTTGAAGACTTTTTCTTTCGAGTATGCACGCAGGACTACGCTCGTATGACTGAAGGTATGCAAGCTCTTGAAGACTTGATGTCGCAGACAGATCGAGTAGAACTCAAGGGGCCGAAGACCGATCTGCGTTTTTCGATCAAGGGCATCGGAGCGGTTGCCTGCGGTGGTAAGCATAACATCCCCGACGGTGAGGTGTTTTCTTGCCCAGTTCGTGACTCTGTCGAAGGTGAGATCACCTACAACGCACCGACGATCTACCAAGGCGTTTCTTTCGATAATATCCATCTCAAGTTTGAGAAAGGGAAGATTGTTCACGCCGAGAGTTCCAACACAAAACGTTTGAACGAGATCCTTAATTCCGACGAGGGGGCACGCTTTATCGGTGAGTTTGCAATTGGCTTTAACCCACATGTGCTCGAGCCGATGCGCGATATACTATTCGACGAGAAAATCGCGGGTTCTTTCCACTTCACACCCGGGCAAGCTTATGAGGAAGCCGACAATGGTAACCGTTCTCAAGTCCATTGGGACATGGTGCAGATCCAGCGCCCTGAATATGGCGGCGGTGAAGTCTGGTTTGATGGTGAGTTGATCCGCAAGGATGGCCTCTTCGTAAAGGAATCACTTAAGAAATTGAATCCTGACTACTTGCTCGGTGGTGAGTAAGCCTCAGAGTCTAACGAATCACCCAAAACTGGGCGTGTATGTTCACGTTCCCTTCTGTGCATCGACTTGTGATTTCTGTGCCTTTTATCAAGAAAAACCACGACGTGGCGACCTTGACCGTTACCTCATGGGCATGGATGCCGAGTTTGCGCTATTACCGCAGGACCGGCGAGTGGACACTGTTTTCTGGGGTGGTGGCACGCCAGGTTTACTCGCTGCGAAAGACTTGGAGCGACTGGGTCAATCCATGCTCGAGCATTTAGTCGAGCCGCCAAAAGAGTGGACGATAGAGATGGCTCCCTCCACTGTGAAGGAGGACAAGCTCGAAGTTCTCAAGGAGCTCGGTGTGACACGTGTTTCGATGGGTGTGCAAAGTTTTGATGCAGACTTATTGGAGTCCCTAGGGCGCTTGCACCGGCCGAATCAAATCTACACAGCATGGGAGCGCTTGAAGGCCGCAGACTTTCCGCAGACCAATCTCGACCTTATGTTCGCGATTCCTAATCAATCATTGGAGCAGTGGGAAGCCGCTATTTATGAAGCCGCCCGTTTAGGCCCCACGCATTTGTCGACTTACTGCCTCACCTTCGAAGAAGATACCGCTCTCTATGTAAAACTCTCCGAGGGTAAAGTCTCGATCGATGAAGAGCGCGAGCGACGCTTTTATGAACGCGGTTGGGAGTTATTAGCCGAGCTCGGCTACGCACAATATGAAGTCTCCAATTTTTCAAAGCCTGGAGCTGAGTGTGTCCATAATGTGAATACATGGCGTATGCAGGAGTGGATCGGTTGCGGTCCTTCGGCTGCCAGCCAATATCAAGGTGAGCGCTATCAACGGCCAGCCAATCTTGATGAATGGGGAGCCTCTATGGAGTCGGGCCAACCTGCTAAGACCGAACGAGTCGAGCTGGATGCGTCGATTCTCTTTGCCGATGCACTCGTATTTGGGCTGCGAATGAATACTGGCTGCAATTTAGATATGATTCGCGATCAGTTCCACGCCCCTGAAGTCTTGCAGTCAATAGAGACCTTATTGAAGCGCCTTGAAGTAGAAGGTCTACTCCTGCGAAAGGGTGCCAACATACTGCTCACGCATAAAGGTCGCCTCGTCTGCGACGCCATAGGCAGCTCTATCTTGGAAGCCGTTGATGAAGCTTGAGTAGACTTGACCTCACATTGGCGACATGACTCAGAGCGAATCGATGGAGCTGTCGGCTGAGCTTTGTGCGATCGGTTTTGCGCAGACAATGCGCCAGTCGCCGTTTTCAGTCTGCCCAATTGTGAATAGGCTGGTTAAGTCGTCTTCGACGTTATAGGAGACACGCATTCTGTAGCCAGGTTCTAGGCTTGGACCGTATTGGACACCATTGTGTGTGTAGTCTATAGATTCCTCTGGCGCGTTTGTCAGGGGTTCGAAACTGATCGCTTTGATTGGTAAACCGAGCTCGTTGTTGAGCGCACTCTTTAGGAGTGTCAGTGTCGCAGCGTCACAGCCTTCAGTATGGTAGAGTGAAAGTAGGGGTTGGATGGTCGCTGCGTTATTAGCAGCTTTGAATTCGTCGCGGAGAGTTTCGAGTGCTTCGCTATAGTCAGCTTTGGGTGCGCACGCACTGACGAGGGCAATTGTTAAGATGATGCCTATTTTATGAGCGATATGGCGCATTCGATTTATAAAAATCCCTGCTATGACCCGCCTGCTATGGGGTTTACGCACTGCGGTCGTCACGAGTGGCGGCCCTAGGATTTGGCTACTTCGTGTGGTCGTCGGTTTCGATCATTTCGTCGCCTGCGTCAATCGGGTCGTCGTAGGCATCTAGTGTTGGGTCTTCAAGTTGTTTCACTGTGTTGGATTGATCGATCCGTCCACTTTTGAAACCAGTGGCTGTGATGTTGATATAGCCCAGGTTTTCGATGCCTAAATTCTCACTGAGCGCATGGCGCAGGTGCGATTGCAGAGTGTCTTCGATCTCACGGAGGCGGCCTCCAGCGAGTAGCTTTATGCTGACGTCGAGATTGGTGACCTTACGTTTGCTGACTAGCTTAACTCGCGGTTTGGAGACATTGTTAAGTTGTTCGCAGGAGGTTTGAACGAGTTCGACAATGGCTGAACGGCTGACCATGACGTGCCCGTTCTCAGTGGCATATGCGAGCACTTTGTTGGGCTGACGACGTAGCCGTAAGACAAGCAGGAATCCTAGCAGGAGGACCAAAATGACAACGCACCCGATGGCCATGGGTGGGGCATCTGTCAGTTTCTGTATGAACTCTGATAAGGTTGAGGAAGTCGTGCTTGAAGAATTCATGGAAGCTTAGGAGGGGGCCGATTTAGTCTGTATGTGGCTGGTGGTCCCAGTCGTCTTTCGCTTCCTCTTCGTTTGTGCGGACGCCGTCGATGACTACGTTCACGCAGGCGACGTTTTTGCTAGTCATTTTCTCAACTTGTTCGGCGACGCGTTCTTGGATTTGAGTCGCAACAGTGGCGAGCTCGACGCCGAAGCGAAGGATGACGCGAATTTCGATTTGGTAGTCGCCCACTTCGTCTTGGTCGACGCGGGCACCACGTTCATCACCTTTCTTGGCTTTGAAGATGTCGGCAATGCCGTCGACAAAGCCGCCGCCAACTGCGGAAACACCGGAAACTTCAAGTGCGGCGAGGCGCACGATGCTGGCAACCACGCTGTGGTTGATGCGAATTTCTCCAAGGGTATTGGAGTCCTCAGACATTGTTGGGATTGTTGATTCGTCGTTTTCAGATGAATGGCTCATAATCTTAGTGTGCTTATGGGATCGGTTTAGGTGTAAAGGTCTTTAGGGACGCGTTCGATGAATTCTTCGATATACTTCGTTGTGGCTTTACCCTCGCGGAAGATGGGGTCGCGAATGATTGCGCGCGAGAAAGGAATATTGGTTTTGATGCCTCGGATGATGTATTCGCCGAGTGCGCGATCCATGCGGTCCATTGCGAGTTCACGGGTCTTGCCGAAGGTCATGACTTTGGCGATCATACTGTCATAGTATGGTGGGATGGTATAGCCGCCATAACAGTGAGAGTCGATACGCACGCCGTGGCCACCAGGAGCATAGTAGAGTGAGATTTCTCCGGGGCAGGGGGCAAAGTTGCGGCCTGGGTCTTCAGCGCAAACACGGCATTCGATGCAGTGCTTGGTGATTTTAATGTCTTTTTGCTGGTAGCTAAGCTTTTGACCGCTGGCTACAAGTAGTTGCTCTTTAACGAGGTCGACACCGGTAACTTCTTCGGTGACGCCGTGCTCGACTTGAATACGGGTATTCATCTCGATGAAAAAGTAATCGCCATTGCCGTCGACGAGGAACTCTACGGTGCCAGCGCCTTCGTAATTGACTGATTTTGCGAGTTTGACCGCATCTTCACCCATTTTTTTACGAATCTTATCGGAAATGAACGGTGAGGGCGCTTCTTCGATCACTTTTTGGTGACGGCGCTGGATCGAGCAGTCTCGTTCACCAAGGTGAATCACGTTGCCGTGTTGATCGCCCATGAGCTGGATTTCGATGTGGCGTGGTGCCTCAAGGAAGCGCTCCAGGTAAACCGCGCCGTTGCCAAATGCTTTTTCGGCTTCGTTACGGGCATTGTTATATTCTTTGACGAATGCGACAGCGTTGTTTGCGGTGCGCATACCTTTGCCACCGCCGCCAGCGACTGCTTTAATGATTACCGGAAAACCGATTTTCTTAGCGGTTTCAATAGCGTCTGTTTCGTTATCAACGGTGCCATCACTTCCAGGAATGACGGGAACGTTTGCCTTAACCGCCATGTCACGAGCCTTTGCTTTGTCGCCAAAATTGATGATGGCTTCAGGGCCGGGGCCGATAAACTTGATATTGCACTTAGCGCATTGTTCAGCGAAATCAGCATTTTCTGCAAGAAAGCCGTAGCCAGGGTGGATGGCATCGACATCCGCGATTTCGGCGGCTGCAATAATACGATCAGCTTTCAGGTAACTAAGGTTGCCGGCTGGTGGGCCGATGCAAATCGCTTCGTCCGCGAGTTGCACGTGGAGTGATTGCTCGTCGGCCTCGGAGTAAACGGCGAGCGTTTTGATTCCAAGTTCGTTACAAGCACGGACGATGCGGAGCGCAATTTCGCCCCGATTTGCGATAAGAACTTTTTTAATCATTCAGAAAACTTAGGCCGTTTTAACTTTGAAGAGTGGTTGGCCGTATTCGACAGCTTCACCATTTTCGATGAGCACTTCTGTGACGGTGCCACCGATTTCAGCTTGGATCTCATTCATCACCTTCATGGCTTCGATGATGCATACGATGGAGTCTGCAGTGACTTTATCGCCAACCTTTACGAAGGCAGGGCTTTCTGGCGAACTCGCGCTGTAGAAAGTGCCAACCATGGGTGATTTTACGATTTCGACGCCTTTTTCCTCTACAGGTGCAGCAGCGGCTGCGGGAGCCGCAGTAGGCGCAGCGGTTGCGGGCGCGGCAACAGGTGCGGGAGCTGCTGCTTGGATGATTTGAGGTGCCACGTCGCCGTTCTTGCGAGTGAGGCGGAGCTTGAAGCCTTCCTCCTCTAGTTCAAATTCGGAGAGCTCCGAACGTTTCATCAAGTCGACTACTTGCTTTATTGCTTTTAGGTCCAAGGTGTTTCCTTTGTTAGGCGTTAATAAGTGAAGTGAGATCTTGTATTTCCGATCCAGAGGATCTGTATGCGAAAATAGTTATAGAGGTATCTAAGTGTAGCTTTTCAGAAGGTGCAATGCCTTTGTTGCCTATTTGGTTTCGCTTTGAACGCGCATTTTTGGTGTTCTCGTCGCGGAACTCGATTTTCTGCCAGTTTTTCTTTCTTGCTCGATTTAGTGATGCGTTACTCAATTAGTCCAACGGTCGCTCTACTGGAAACTGTCTTTCATCTACAAGCTGTCTTCATTCTATGCCGAAGGCCGAAATGCTCATTATGCCTACCTCTGAAGAAGTTGAAACTCTCGTGATCGAATCAGTGCGCTTATTAGCCGAAGATTTTGATCTAGCCGCCTTGCAGCAGCCAAACTCGGCATCTGCTCTGTATGGAAATGAAGGAGTGCTCGATAGTATGGCACTGGTTAATTTGATCGCGGACATTGAGGATGCAGTTTCTGAGAAGTTCGGCGCTTCAATTACACTCGCCGATGAGAAAGCTATGAGCGCGCGCCAGTCTCCGTTCTTAAATGTAAAAACCCTTAGTCAAGCGGTTTTAGAGAGAATCGGCTCATGAAACAGATTGTTATCACAGGCACGCGTAAGGGGATCGGTCGATCTTTAGCGGAACATTATTTAGCTTTGGGCTGGGGCGTGATTGGTTGCAGTCGTGGCGAGCCCTCAATTGAGCATGCTCAGTATCGCCACTATTCAGTGGACGTGAGCGATGAGGTGGCGGTCATTGAAATGGCGCGTGATGTTAAGCGACAATTCGGTGAGGTGGATGTTTTGTTAAACAATGCGGGCATCGCTTCGATGAACCACTGTTTGCTAACTCCTGGTTCGACAGTAAATAGTATATTGCAGACGAACGTTGTCGGCACATTTTTATTTTGCCGCGAGTTTGCAAAGCTCATGCGCAAGGCCGAGCAACCGCGAATCGTGAACTTTACAACCGTGGCACACCCGTTGAATTTGGAAGGTGAGGCGATTTACGCGGCTAGTAAGGCAGCAGTAGAGAGCTTGACTCGAATTATGGCGCGTGAATTGGCAGAGCTGGGCATTACCGTAAATGCGGTCGGACCCACCCCTGTGTTGACAGATCTGATTAAGGGCGTCTCCTCCGAAAAAATGGATGCCTTGCTAGCGCGGCAAGCGATTCCACGTTATGGAAAGCCAGAAGATGTGATCAATGCTGTCGATTTCTTCATCCGTCCAGAAAGTGATTTTATTACGGGGCAAGTGCTTTATTTAGGTGGAGTGACGTAAGTTGTGAGCTGGATTGATCGCCAGTTTGCTGAGTTTGAGGATCGGGTAGCGTGCCATGAGGCCGGACGCCTGTGGACATATTCTGACTTTCTTGCTGAGGTCGATCGCTTTACCGAATTATTGGCTCCAGCAGTAGGCTCAAAGCCAGTCGTGATTGCAATTCATATGCAGGGCACGCTATTAGCGCTCGCAGCGATGCTTGCCGTGGCACGTCTAAAACAAGTTGCCCTGCCGCTTTCACCTCAGGCGACTTTAGCTGAACGGCTTGAGCAGCAGGGCATTGCTGGTGCATGCTTTGTGTTGACTGAGCAGGGGCTGGATTCGACGCAACTCAGTAGGGCGTCATCAAAATGGTTTGGCGAGCTGGCGAAACGTGAGCATGCAGGCCTCGTCTTGTTTAGTAGCGGCACCAGCGGTGAGCCGAAGGGGATGCTGCATGATTTAGATGCTTTGCTAGACCGCTATCGCACGGTGCGCCCCCGCGGAGACCGGACTGTGCAGTTGCTATTGGCCGATCATATCGGTGGGCTTGATTCGGCGTTTCGCACTTTATTTGCGGGTTCGACCTTGGTTGTGCCAGAAGCCCGCACTGCAGTCGCAGTGGGTGAAGCGATTCAGCAGCATCGAGTGAATATACTGCCTGCATCGCCGACGTTTTTAAATCTCATGTTGCTCGCGCATGTGCCAGAGAAATTTGATTGTTCGAGCCTCGAGGTCGTTGCATACGGTGCGGAGCCGATGCCGGAAGGACTGCTCGCTCGATTGATCGAGGCATTTCCCAAGGTTTCACTTCAGCAGAAGTTTGGCACGAGTGAGACGGGTGCCATTCGTATCAAGAGCCAGTGCACCGGTAGTTTGTTTTTCAAAATCGAGGATTCTGGTGTGGAGTGGCGTATCGAGAATGAGGAGTTGTGGCTGAAGACCAGTTCACGGATATTGGGCTACTTAAATGCGGACGAGTCATCCTTGGAGGCCGATGGTTGGTATCGAACTGGCGACCTGGTTGAGGTGGCGGATGGTGGTTACATACGAATCATTGGGCGCCGTAGTGAACTCATTAATATCGGTGGTCAAAAAGTGCATCCCGCTGAGATTGAGCAGGTGGTCGCCGAGATTGATGGCGTTGATGCGTGCGCTGTCTTTGGTCAGCCCGCTCCCGTAACGGGGAGTATGGTGGCATGTGTGATTGTGACGACTGTCGATCGAGACCTGCGCTCATGGAAGCGCATGGTGCGGAACCATTGTCGGGGCAAATTAGCTGATTGGAAAATCCCTGTATCCATTGAATTGCGCGATGAGTTGTCGCTGACTGATCGTTTGAAGCGCGCATAGCATTCATCTCCCTAAAATGGGCTTTCACTTTTGCGTGATCCTATGCATCGTCACTCTTATGGCAAAATCCAGTTTTAACCATGTTCAAATCGGCGGGGTCGTTACCTGTGTGCCGCCGCTTGAAAAATGTATCGATGATGAATTGGAGTTGTTCGGTGGGAATGCGAAGCAAATCGCCCGTTTAAAGAAAACGATAGGCTTGGATCGCCGNCGCGTCGTGGAGTCCGGGACGACGGCTGCGGATCTCTCTGAAACCGCTGCAAAGCGCTTGCTNGAGCAGGCTGGGCTCACGCCCGATGCAGTGGATGCGCTCATTTTTGTGACGCAGACACCCGATTACGCCCAGCCATGTAATGCTGCAGTTCTACATGGGCGTTTAGATTTACCTAAAAGCTGCGCGGCTTTAGACGTCAACTTAGGCTGTTCTGGTTATGTGTATGGGCTTTGGTTGGCGCACATGATGGTCAGCTCAGGTGGTTGTGAACGTGTCTTGTTGCTTGCGGGCGATACGATCAGTCGAATCGTGAATCCCAAAGATCGCGCTGTGGCACCTTTGTTTGGCGATGGCGGTAGTGCGACTTTAGTTCAGCGCAGTGAGTGCGCGAGTGCTGCGTGGTTCAGCCTCGAAACAGATGGTAAAGGTTTTGATAAGTTGATCGTTCCTGCTGGTGGTCAGCGCGCGCCAAGTTCTACGGAGACTCAAGTTGAAGTCACCGATGAGGCGGGTAATATTCGGTGCCAGGAAAACCTCTTTATGGATGGTGCGGAGATCTTTAACTTCTCTATCGTCGAGGAACCGAAAGCGGTGCGCGAATTAGTCGAGTATGCGGGTCTTGATATGGACGCGGTGGATTATTTTGTCTTTCACCAAGCGAATCGCTATATATTGACCAATATCGCGAAGCGCCTAAAAATCGATTTAGCAAAAGTTCCGATGCAAACTGTCGAACGCTATGGGAATCAGAGTTCAGCGTCGATCCCATCGGCGATGTGCGGTGAGTTGCATGATGCTTTACGTAGTGCTGATTCAACGCGAGTTTTATTGTCAGGATTTGGCGTTGGGCTCTCTTGGGCGAGCGTTATTTTGGATATTGCCGAACTGCCCGTTTGTGAAATCATTGAATATTCTAGCTGTAATTAGAACCTTGTTAGGCGCGCCGTGAGCAGGTATTAGTCTTTTAAATACACCCCATGAGTTTAGAAAAATTTGTAGAAGATTTCGAAGAGGCCGTCGAAGATGTCGAGCCTGGGTCATTAACCGCTCTCACAAAGTATCGAGAACTTGAAGCCTGGGATTCGCTAGCAGTTTTGACTGTCATCGCAATGGTCGATGCAGAATACGATGTGCGCCTTAAAGCAGAAATGCTGAAAGCTAACAACACCTTAGAAGCGCTGTATGCACAAGTGTGTGGATAAATTTAAATGATGACGACTGCAGCCAAATTCGAGAATCAACAGATACTAGTTGTTGGTGCGACTGGTGGGCTCGGGGCATCGATTGCGCGTCAACTGCAAGAGGAGGGTGCGCGTTTAATTCTAGCTGGCCGTGATACGGAAAAGTTGTCGGCATTGGTCAAGGATTTGGAGTGCGACTCAGTTGCCGTGGACTTGGCAAATGCCGAAGGCCGCGTTCAGTTGGTAGATGCAGTCGATGCGCTAGATGGCTTCGTCTATGCCGCCGGCGTGGCACCTATAGCGCCCGTGCGCTATCTCAAAGATGCAGATGTAGACAGTTGCTTGAACCTAAATGCTGCCGCGCCCTGGTTACTTGTTCGCGATTTACTGAAAAAGAAAAAGTTAAATTCAGGCGCGTCGATTGTGTGCTTATCGTCAGTTGCTGCGGGCCGAGGCACTGCTGGGTATTCGGCATATTCCGCTAGCAAAGCTGCACTGGAGGCATTTGTGCGCTGCCTAGCGCTTGAGATCGCACCGAAAGGAATGCGAGCAAATTGCATCGCACCAGGTATGATTGAGACCGACATGACCGAAGCAGCTGCGGAGCGAATTTCCGATGAAGCGCTCGCCGAACATTTAAAAGCTTATCCACTTGGAGTTGGAAAGCCTTCTGATGTGGCTGAGGCGACTTCATTTTTACTATCAGAAGCGTCCCGTTGGGTGACGGGGATTACCCTGTCAGTAGATGGTGGCTATTCGATCCACTAGTTGTCTTTAAGTTCTGATCCATTATGAAAAAACTGATTATTGTAGGCGCAGGAGGATTCGGTCGCGAAGTGTATGCGTGGGCAAAGCAGCATCCAGATTGTGGCCAGGTTTGGGAGCTCGCTGGTTTTCTTGACGATGATTTATCGGTTCTCGATGGCTATGATTATTCGGTCAATGTGCTTGGGCCTATTGAAGGGTATATGCCCGCGGAAGATGAAGTCTTTGTTTGTGCGATCGGTGCTCCTGAAATCAAAAAAAAGGTTTGTGAGTCTCTGCTAGCGAATGCGGCGACTTTTATCAATTTGGTCCATCCATCGGTTATCCTTGGTGAGAATATACGCTTGGGCGTCGGTGTTGTGCTTTGCCCGCGAGTGACGTTAACTGCGGATATTTCGATCGGCGACTTCGTGGCGATAAATTGTCACAGCAGTGCGGGGCACGATGTCACGATCGGTGCTTGGGCGACGATTAGCGGGCACTGTGATTTGACTGGGAATACCAGCTATGGCACGGGCGCGTTTCTAGCGACAGGTGTGCGGATTGCGCCGAGTAAATCTGTCGGCAAGCTCGCTTATGTGGGTGCTGGTTCTGTCGTGATCCGCTCAGTCAAGGATGGTCAAAAAGTCTTTGGTAACCCCGCTCGCGTGATCGCTTAGAGCGCGCTGCTTTGCTCGCTCTCAGAAAGACCGAGCTCAGATAGGCTTGCGAGGATCTCTTCAAAACCTGCGGTTTTTTTGAGTTGTTCGAGGCTCCGATTGCTTGATAGGCGAATGAAAAATTGCTCTTGGCGCAAGTCGAGTCCGTGCTCCTTGATATCGATGAGTGCACCGAAAATATTGTGACCGCCTTGCTGCTTGTAGCCAAAGGCGGTGCCACCTACTAAGTGCCAAAAGTAGACATTTTGTGCAGTGCCGTTCTTTTCATACACGCCAAATTCTGCGGGTTGGAATTCGGTATCTCCATTTTGAAAGGGCACGCTATATTCGCGGTCGGTGCAGGTCCATCCGTTTTGCACCCAGCAAGTGTCGGGGGTGTGTGCGCCTGCCCAGCGATAGGATGCTTTGCCTGGGCTCCAGTAGGCGATGTATAGACCAACGAAAGCATCGCCTTTTTCGAAGACGCGAAAGAGCGCATCGTCAAAATTCAGGAACTCGCTGATACGGGCGCTGGATTCTGGCGACTCCGCCATATCTAGGTCATTAATTTTCCATCCACTGAGTTCACTTGGGACGATCTCGGCAATTTGTTGGTGCAAGGTCGCTTCTGGGGGAGGCACAATGGTGAAGTAGCCACGCAGGCCGATGGCGGAAGCGAGCGTGATGAAGCCAACGATAAATAGGATCTTTTTCATAGCAAAGTGGAGAAGCAATATGCCTTGTTTGATGCGGTTCTCAAGTAAACAAGGCAGTATTTAAGTGAGTAGTTGGGGAAAATACGTATTATTCTATTCATGGTAGTGAGATCAACCCGCAATAGTCCTTGCGGCGCGTATTCTAAAAAAGCTATCCTGTAGGACTTTCTATGTCTCATCGTTTATCCAGTCGTGTCTATAATCCTGCCGCTTTAGAGGTGTGGTTTAGCAATGTCGGGCTGGATTGGGAGCAGGCGTTTTCAAGGGAAGTCATACGTCGTGGACGCGAAATCTACCTAAAAGGACAGATCTCAGGAATCGAACTGGCGAAAGAGGATGCGATTGTGCACTGCAAGTTTGCCCGCAAAGATACCTGCTACGCAGTGATTGATTGGACCTCTGATGGGCCAGAAGTGCGTTTTTCGGGAGAAGATCGTGACTTGGGGAAAGCCGTGGCTGTCGGCGGGCTTTATGAGATTGAGGAGCTGATTGCCGACGAGATCACGCCAATTGCATATGAGCCAAGTGGCTCAGCAGAAGCGCTTCCCGATGCACCTCAGGATAGTGAAGCCGAGGTCGAAGTCGTTGAAGAGCGGCCCGAGCGTAAACTGACACCACGACTGGAGGGATCCCAATCAGGGCTGCGTTTGACTGCCTATTGGACCAACGCTGATTTTTCAAAGGAAGCTGCATTTCGCAGCGATGAGCAACCGCTGATGAGTCTTGAGCGTGAGGCATTGGTGCGCTTGGCAGGGCGCGCGAAAGAAGCCGGTTTCCAATTCAGACGCGATTCGAACGATTATATACTGAGGGACTTTGAACGTATCGCGCCATTTTTTTCACATACACGGAAGCGCTGGGAAAGTATATTTGAATTTCTTGACCTTGATTATGAGGCGCAAGTCATGGCTGAAGGCGTGCGCCAAGTCAAAATTGTTGGACGAGTTGAGGCGGCTGAAGCGGAGACGATGCGAGTGGATTGGCGCTTCAAGTTGGGTAAGCGCTGGCTGGATCCAGAAGACGCTGAACGTATTGCAAAAGCAGGCCGCGGCACGCACATGGTGCCTGGTTTGGGGCTCGTGCGTATCCGTGACGACCAATCGGCGGCTTTGGCAGAGTGGCGGGTGGCCGCGGCCAATCATTCCGAGACGGCGCAAATCTGGCCACGTTATATGGTATTTTCACTTTTTGCGGAAAGGGGTGCGGAGCTAGATCTCGAAGAGGCATTGAAAGCATGGCGTGCGGCGACTGTTGAGCTCGTTGGCAAGCAAGCAGTCTTGCCCGACTTCTTGCGCCCTTACCAGGCTCAGGGCGTGCATTGGATGGCGAATTTGCGCAAGCAGGGCTGCCATGGTTTACTGGCGGATGAAATGGGTTTGGGTAAAACCTTGCAGGTGTTGACGCTTCTCGACGAGCACCCTTATGCAGATAAGAATAGTTTAATCGTCTGTCCGGCAAGTGTTGTTCCAGTCTGGGAGAGTGAAGCGAAAAAATGGTATCCAAAATTGAATACGCAGATACTTGGAAGTGTTGTGAATTTTGAGAATAATGAAGTGTCGATGCCGACGCTGTGGATTGCTAGCTACACACAGTTACGCCGACATAAGCATCAACTTGAGCAAGTCGGCTTTGGCTATGCAGTTCTCGATGAAGCGCAACAGATCAAAAATCCCGACGCAAAAGTCACGCAAGCTTGTTGCGCGATTAAGGCTGAGTGTCGTCTAGCACTGACTGGAACGCCGATCGAGAATCGCTTGTTGGACTTGTGGACACTCTTTCGTTTTCTGATGCCTGGTTTGTTGGGCACACGTCGTCGCTTTGAGCATGCCATCGAGGCGGAGAATGCTGAGCTGCGAGCGAGCTTTGAGGACCGACTGCGTCAGCAGGTTGCTCCGTTTATCCTGCGCCGGCAGAAAGATAAAGTCGGTAAAGATTTACCACCCAAGGTAGAGATGGACTTGATTTGTCCGATTACTGAGGTGCAAAAGCAGGTGTATGAACAACTGTTATCTCGTGGCAAAGAAACGCTGGGCGACGACTTACAATCAGCGATGCAGACGCAGTCGATGAACTTCTTTACCTTGCTTACGCGATTGCGCCAAGCCTGCTGTGATCCTGGATTGATACCAGACGTTGACGCAGACCTGAGTCAAAGCGGGAAAGTGCAGATGCTACTGACCCGCTTAGACGAAGGGCTTCAGGGGGATGGCGCGCGAAAGGTCGTTATATTTAGTCAGTTTTTACAATTGTTGAAGCGTTTGAAACCACTCATTCAAAAGGAGTTTCCGGAGGTCGCCTTGTTGGAGTTGAGCGGTGAGACTCGCAATCGAGCAAAGCCAGTAGAGACTTTCCAGAACACAAAGGGCCCTGCGGTGATTTTAGTCAGTTTACGCGCAGGCGGCACAGGCATTACACTGCACGCCGCGGATTATGTCTTTTTGCTCGACCCTTGGTGGAATCCCGCAGTGGAGAATCAGGCCGTCGATAGAGTGCACCGCATCGGTCAAGATCGCCGCGTTTTTGTCTATCGTATGATCACTCAAGGCACAATTGAAGAACGGATTCAGCATTTGAAAAAAGAGAAGCGTGAGCTCTTTGAAAATACACTTGGGCATTTAGGTAGTGCCAAAGATCTCGCAGAGCATTTTGGTGATCTCGAAGAATTGGCTAAGTTATTGCCACCAAAATAGGGAGGCTCCCTCCGTCTATTGGGGCGACCGCGCATCAAGCCTCCACGATTCGTTCTATTCGTGTAGACTTCTCATGCGCAGGCCCGAGTAAACTCGGACGCCACGTATACCATCTTGCATTCAACCACTAGCTGTTTGTCTTTACTTCAGATTTCGTAGCACTGATTTCTGTCAGTATTTTCGCCTTCTCATCTGTGGATCGCCACGGCACACTGCACCGCATGAAACAGACGACTTCACTTGAACTAAAGGACTTGGCATTTTTTGCGCGACACGGTGCGTTAGCAGAAGAGGCCAAGCTGGGCCAGCGTTTCAAGTTGGATGTGCGCTTAAAGTTAGTAGATGATCTCAGCTACGAGGATGATCGAATCGAGGATGCCGTTAATTACGCAGACGTCTATGAAGTGGTGAAGGACGTGTTTACTGGGTTTCGTTTTAATCTGCTCGAACGTGCGGCGGAAGTCATTGCCACAGAGATTCTCGAACGCTTCGAAAAAGTCGTTGAAGTCTCGGTTAACGTGAAAAAGCCATCCGTGCCAGTGGATTGTATTTGTGAGTATTTCGCGGCGGAGGTCACACGATGCCGATAGCTTACTTAGCGCTTGGTAGTAATCTTGGAGATCGTTTTGCGCAGATGCGTGCGGCGCTGGTTGCACTGGAAAGGCAGTATTCGTTACGCGTCCTTGCCAGTAGTTCGGTGTATGAAAACCGAGCAGTCGGTATGAATGATGCCGATGATTTCTTAAATGCGGTCGTCTCGGTGGAGACCGAGCTTGAGCCGGAGGCTTTGCTGGATGCCTGTCTGTCAGTGGAGAATCAATTGGGACGTGTGCGCACTGGAGTGTGGGCACCGCGCACGATCGATCTCGATGTCTTGGCGTATGCGAATCGATCGATTCAAACTGAGCGTTTACAGATTCCGCATCCACGAATTACCGAGCGTGATTTTGTGGCTCAGCCGCTCAGTGAGGTGGCGCCTGGTCTCGTGGTTTTCGGCAAACGGATCGAGGCGATTGTCGCCGCATTACCGTCGGTCGATTTGAAGCGAATGTCTGAATCACTTAGGAATGCATGATTCGGGATACCGCACAATCTGAAGGGCACATACTAAGTGACCTCATTTGGAGGGCGTTGCTTTGTCAACGCAACGGAAGCGCCTAAATCGATCGTAGCATCGGCGGTTGCGACGGAGCGCAACCCACCAGGATCTCACTGCATTTCTTCTTTAGGTAGTGCTATTCGAGAAGCAGTGGCGCTAGCAAAATCATACATTTTGAAAAAGTATATTTTTAGGCGAAGGTCGAAGCGCTCGGACTACTTATTCAAATTTTCGGCGGTTTCTTGTTCCAGGCGCTTGATGTATTCCGAGACGTTGCAGGTGAGCATACGTGTGCTGCCAGGGGAGACTTCGAGAACCTTGGTGACGACTCCATCGAGGAAGGCGCGGTCGTGACTGACTAGAATGACAGTGCCTTCGTAAAGATTGATGGCTTCCTGCAGCACTTCCTTAGACTTGATGTCCAAGTGATTGGTTGGTTCGTCAAGAATCATACAATTACAAGGGTGCATGAGCATCTTAGCGAGAGCGACGCGATTCTTTTCACCTCCAGAGAGAACGGAGGTTTTCTTTAGGGCTTCGTCGCCAGAGAATAGAAGTGCGCCTAGAGCACCACGAGGGTTGGCGTCGTCGTTGCCGATGGCGGCTTTTTCGACCTCTTCGAGCACTGTGTTTTCGGGGTCGAGCTCTTCGGCTTGCGACTGTGCAAAGTAACCCAGCACGGTGTTGAGGCCTTTTTCGACTGTGCCGCTTTGGTAGGGTTCGGTGCCAGCCATGATGCGGGCGAGGGTAGACTTACCCGCGCCGTTGACACCGACCACCGCGATGCGGTCGCCTTTGTCGATGCGAAGGTTGAGTCCGTTAAAAATTACATTGTCGTCGTAAGCTTTGTGAAGATCGGTGATGGTGATCACCTTGGCGCTGGCTGGAGGAGACTTTGGAAAACGAAAGAACATCTTCTTCTCATCGCGTGGGATGGTGATAAGCTCCATTTTTTCCAAGGCCTTAATGCGACTCTGCACCATGCTGGCCTTCTTGACGTTAGAGCGGAAACGATTGATCCAGTCTTTGACCTCTTTAATCTCTTTTTGTTGGTTGGCGTATGCTTTGCGCAGCGTTTCTAGGCGCTTGTCACTTTCTTTGACGTAGTAACTGTAGTTGCCCTTAAAGCTGTTGAGGTTGCCGAGTTTGAGTTCAATCGTGCGATTGGTCACTTCGTCGAGGAAGGCTCGGTCGTGAGAAATGACGATGAGAGCCCCTTGGTAGTGCTTTAGGTATTGCTCCACCCAGTTTTGCGAAACGATGTCCAAGTGGTTAGTCGGTTCGTCGAGGATGATTAGGCTCGGGTTTTGTAGAAGCAACTTAGCAAGTGCGATACGCATCTGCCAGCCGCCTGAGAACTCGCCAGTATCACGCTCGAAGTCTGTTTGCTTGAAGCCCATGCCGAGCAAAATACGCTCGATTCGGGATTTCATTTTACCTGGTTCATGGTCTTCAAGTTGTTGCTCCCATTCACCGATAGTGTCGATCAGTTCGTAGTATTCTTCGGCCTCGGTATCCATGTTGAGCAGTTGTTCGTCGGCCTGTTCGATCTTTTTCTGCAGACTGAGGACATCGCCAAAGGCACTTTCGGCTTCGGCGAAGAGGGTCTTGCCTGATACCGAGATCCCGTCTTGCGGGAGGTAGCCGACACTTGCGTAATCTGGCTTATCTATAGAGCCACCGTCGGGTTCAATTTCTCCCATAAGCATGCGCAGAAGCGTCGTTTTACCCGAGCCGTTAGAGCCAACGAGAGCGATGCGGTCATGCGCATTGATGACACAGTTGATGCCGTTAAAGAGAACCTTCTTGCCGAAGTTGTGAGTGACTTGATTGATTGTGATCATTTGAGAAAGGAAGTGGGAAGTCGGAATGCAGGAGTCAGAGCACTCTAGAATCGGACTTTTGAAAGAGACTCGAAGTAGTCGAATGTTGTAAAGCGCGGGAAATAAACAAGCTCTAGCTTCAGATGCAAAGGAAAAGGAGACCCTAGGCATATGAACGCAAAAAAAGCCCGGGCATTGCTGCGCCGGGCTTTTGATAAAATACAGGCTAGGAATTAGATCTCGCGAGAGTCGTCATCTTTTTTCGGGCCTTTTTTGTCGCCCTTTTTACCTTTGCGTTTTTCTGCCGCTGCTTTGAGTTCCTCCTTGGTGATTTCGCCGTCGCCGTTGCTATCGATTTCGTCGAAACGCTCTAGTAAGCGCTCTCCGGCTTCATCTTTTGAGAGAGAACCGTTACCATCGGTATCCATTTCATCGAATCGTTCACCCTTATCGCCACCTTTGCGGCGCTCGCGCATCTTCTTTTCAGCTTTTGCGAATTCCTTTTTAGTGATTTCACCGTCGCCGTCTGCATCGATCTTATCGAAGAGCTTTTTGAGTGGGCCTTTGGCTTCTTCTTTGGAAACGCCGCCGCTGTTATCAGTATCGAGGCGTTGAATGAGTTGCCCTGGGTTCGGGCGTTCGCCTCCTCTGCCTTCCCGTTCGCCGTCGCCGCTAGGCTTAGCTTGAGAGATTGCAGGGATGATTGCAGTGGCGATGAGTGCAAGTAGGATATTTTTTGTTTTCATTATTTGTATTGGATTTGAATTTTTCATTACGCGGCGTCGTTGCCTGCTTGATTTTCTAATCGCGGCTGATTGGGGAAAGTTTCAGCAGGGCAATATAATGTAGATGTTTCATTTGAACATGCCGAGGTTGCGCTCCCGTGGCTTGTCATCTAGGGAGCTACGCAAGCACAAGTAGATAGCCGCCCACAATCAGGCAAATGATGATAGTGAGTCCGAGAGCAACCCAGAGGGCGCTACGCACGCCATGGCGTTCATCGAAATTACAATGAGCAGCAATGGGCAGCGTGGCACGTGTGGTGAGCACACGACCTAAGCGTGCGGAGATCAGCGTGCGCCCATTGACTGCCCAGCCTGACGCATCCAATAGTGGAGCGAGTGTGCGTTTACGTAGTTTAAGCCAAGCAATGACCATTGATGGGAACGAAATCATGAGCACTACACCAATGATGACGAGTGGGAGTTCCCACCAGGTAAGTGCCTTCATCGTGTTAAAGAGTGAGGCGAGTCCTGCGCCAACGGCACCGAGTGCGATGCCTCCTGCAGCGAGCATTCCAGCCACGCCACCCATGGACGTATTGTTTGAATCGGACTTTTTGGAACTGCTGTCGCTTGCGACTCCTTCAATGCCCGTTTCCATTTGCTTCTGCATCGCTTTGTCGCGGCTGACTGCCCATTTTTCGAGCTTGTCGCCGATAAAACGTCCGACACGCATATAGGGCATTAGGAATGCCTCACGAATGCTGATCGGGTTTTCGATCAGGCGCACGATGGTGGTGTCCCATAGTAAGCCTTTTCGGTCGCGAAAGATCCCATTTCGGCCGACGATTAAGTTTGCGGAATCACCCGCAGAGAAGACGGCCGCGATGTGGAATTTTTTCGGGGAATCTTTGCGACGGCATTCGCAATAAGCGACAAATGCGCGTGAAAGGGTTGCCAGCACGGTGTGCTTTGCGGGGTCGGCAACGCGTAAGCAGAGGCTGCATTCGCGCCCATCTAGATAGAGTTCACCGGCTTGAAAGATCGCGTGCTTAGACTCGTCGTAAAACTCACTGAAGTTGACAAAATTGTTGAGCACTTGAATCAGGTCACGATGGAAACGGGCGAGTTTTTCGACACCATCCACTGCTTTCATTTGTGGAGCCAAGGCTTCATCTTCTGCCAGTAGTGCGCCGACTTGCTCGTGCAGATCGGACGCTAGTATTTCACGAACTCGCAGGATCTTCAGTTTTTCGACACCAGTCTCTGGCTTCGCTTGGCGCCATATTCGATAGGCGGCAAAGCGAGCTTTCACTTGCTGCCACTCTTCGATTTCGAGGCTGTCGCCGGGACCGATGCCAAGCGGGCGAATCACTTTCTCGCATAGAGCTTGCATGCGAACTTTCCACTCTGGATTGATGCCAGATATGACTGACATGCTTGAGCCGGGGCTAACTTTAGCGAGTGGGAGTTGCTCAATGTCATCGCGTTTCTTCGAGAAATCCTCTGCCGCGATTTGTTTATACAGCGCGACGTCTCGATTCAGTGGGTCTTGTGCGCGGATATCAAATTCCGCGAGTTGGCAACGTGCGAAGAAGTCGTCGACCTTTCTTTCGACTGCGATGAAATGAGTGAACGCATCAGGAGTGGCATCTCCTAGAGGAAAGACATCGTCACCTTTGCTGGAATCGATTTCTCCTTGAGTCCACCATGCTTCGTAGGTGCTGAGTTCGCTAAAAAAGGCGTCGAGCTTTGTCCGCGTGATGCCTGGCTCGCCACTGCGATCGATTTCTGCGCCGAGGCACTCGATGATTTCTCCGATCAGTTGTTGAACGGTGACATCGTCGGTCGCGTCTTTGGCGATGACGCCATCACCATTGAGGCGTGATTGGCCGTAAATTTTATCTGTATTTGCCGCTTGTTCGACCGAGATGTGTGTGGCATCCGCAGCACCCATATTGGCGAGGATTTGCTTCGCCGAAGCGAGTAATTTTTCGCCTTCTGGATCGCTGTGATTGATTGCTGCCAGAGGGAGGTCGCCCCCTTTAAAGAGCGATTCTGGTTGCGCGAGGCGAGTCATTGTCCAGTTCACTGCGGTGAGCATTTCTTCGATACGCACACGTTCATCGGCATCGAAGTCGATGAGTGAGAGCGTGCGGCGGTCGATTTCAAGATCGTTTACTGGGCAACTCAAGGCGACCCAAAGCTTGGGGTCTAAGGTGTTGAGCTGCTTGAGGTCTTCAACGGTGTTGAGCTCTGCTTGGAAGATGCCACCCATTCGTTTAAAGTTCCAAGGGTGTGATCCGCTGAAGATGGGTTTGATATTCATTGGTTCCAATTGATAGACGGCGCAGGGAACAATTCAAACTTTATACGTTTGTGAGGGCATGTTAACTTGAATAGTTTAGATGACAAAACTTATGAAACCTTCTGTTGAAATTGAATATTGCCCAGGTTGTCGTTGGCTTTTGCGAGCGAGTTGGACAGCGCAGGAATTGTTGACGACTTTTGAGGCCGAGCTGGGCGCTGTGACCTTACGCCCATCTGAGATCGGTGGCACCTTTCGCGTTACCGTCGATGGTGTGCAGGTCTGGGATCGTAAGACCGCTGGTCGTTTTCCTGAGATGAAAGAGCTGAAGCAAGCAGTGCGCGATCAGATTGCTCCCGAGCGGAATCTCGGGCATAGCGATACCGAGGAACGGCAAGGGGAGGCGTAATTTATGTCTAATACCATTTCTAATACTGTTCTTGAAGCAGCCAAAACTCTATCCGATGCGGTGGATGCTTTAGATTTTGCACCTCCCACAACGCACATTTATAATCCTTTGACCTACGCTTGGGCGGGGCACCGTAGCTACATTGAGCAGCATGCTAATTCGCACAAGAAGGTTATCTTCATGGGGATGAATCCCGGGCCATTTGGCATGGCTCAATGTGGCGTGCCTTTTGGAGAGATCGATCTCGTGCGCGATTGGGTCGGTGTGTATGAGTTGATCGGTAAACCAGATCATGAACACCCGAAACGGTTGATCGAAGGCTTTGCGTGTTCGCGTAGCGAAGTGAGTGGCCGGCGTTTATGGGGCACTTTTAGAGAGCGCTACCCAAGCGCGGAGGATTTTTTTGCAGATCATTTCGTGGCGAATTACTGCCCACTGGTTTTTATGGAAGAAAGTGGTCGTAACCGCACGCCTGATAAATTGCCAGCGGCTGAAGTCGAAGCGCTCTATGCTGTGTGTGACGCGCATTTACGTAGTTTGGTCACGAGTTTAAAACCAGACTGGGTGATTGGTGTCGGTGCGTTTGCTGAAGGGCGGGCGAAGATTGCCTTGAAAGGAAGCAGTGTGAAGATCGGTCGAATCTTGCACCCCAGCCCGGCAAGTCCGGCAGCAAATCGCGGTTGGGGAGAGCAGGCGACAAAGCAACTGGAGGCGCTAGGCATTTGGTAGGCGCAGTCTGACAGACTTGTGAACGTTCAACGTCGAACGTCGAATGCGCTTAGGTGTAGGGGATTCACTGGTGAAGACCGCGGTGGAAGGGGGCAGAGCACTGGGGGCGTCACAAGGAAACTACCTCAAGAATGTCCGAAAGCGTAAGCTTTTGGTTTGTAGTCTTCCCCTATTTTTGTAGCCGAAAGCGTAAGCTTTTGGTTTGTCGCAGACTCATTCATCATTGGACGTTCGATGTTGGAGGTTCAACGTTCACCAGTTCACACGTTCCAAGAACAGCTTTCACGACTTCGCCCATTTTTTCGTAGTCAAGGCGGTCCCAAGTGTCGCCAGCTTTGTGNTATTCTTTGTTTCGATAGAAGGCCGTNTCGGAGACCATTGCGGCGTCGTAGCCGAACTCCCAATAATTGCGATGGTCGGAGAAGTCGATGCCTGGGATATTGGTTGGTGCTGCGATGGAATAGACATCGATTTCACCCGCACCTTTCATTTTAGATTTTACGGTTTTGATGTAGTCGCGTTGCTCGAGTTTGCCAATGACTGCGATGAAGTCGCCGGTGTTTGGGTATAGAACATTAAAGAGGGGGGATGGATACTGTTGAGAACCAAGTGTGTCGTCGTAATAACCGATCATTTCGAGCACGATCACACCGAGGATCTCGGTGCCTTCTTCTGCAGTGGCTTTTGCATGGTAATAACTACCCATACGCTTGGTCGCAAAGAATGGCGGCTCTTCGAGTGTATAGGCGACGAGTTCGACCGTGTGGCTTGGTGGGTGTTGACCGTATACGTAAGCGAGCTCAATGAGGCCTGCGACACCACTGGCATTGTCATCGGCTCCGGGAGTATCGCCGTGTGAATCGTAGTGTGCCCCGATGATTTGTCGCGGTCCAGTCTCCGGACCATAGAAGCAGCGAATGTTGTAGTAAGTGGATCCACTGATCGTGAATGATTGCCGCAGAACACGTCCGCCAGCTTTAGTGAAGTGATCTTCGATGTAGGCCGCCGACTTGTTTAGGTTCTCCGTGTGACGGAAACTTCGTGGATGGAAGTCGATAGAGAGGGTTTTGACCACCGTTTGCATGCGGTCGGTGTCGACTTTGATTGTGACCGCGTCATTGGCGCTTACAGTTGGTTGGGCCAAGTAGAGCCAGATCGGGAAAAGCACGACGGCTACACCGATGGATACGTTGCGGATAAATTTGAGGAATTTTTTGAGCATGGTTGTGGGCTATCTGATTTGTAGCTTGGCAAATAGTGGCAAGTGGTCGGAGCCGACTGTAGGTCCGGTGTTTCTATTTACTGTAGAGATGCGTCGGGATCGTGGCGATGGGATAAGCAGACAGGAGTGTCTGTTTCACGTTTTGCTAAATGCGTGGTTTGAGAATAAGCACGCCATCGTGGGCCTCGGCGATTTCGCGCATGATATTGGCGAAGCGGGTGTTGCCTTGTGGGGCGCCGAGTTGGAAGGGACTGATGAGTGTCGGGAAGCCGACGGCGCTGATTGAAACGGACCGCTTGCCTGTGTTTGGGTTGCGCGGGTTGAGGCGGTCGAGCTTGATGAGGAAGCTTTGAGTCGAGCCTTGGAAGTCGTCGCCAATTACGTAGAGGCTCATCTTGTCGTTGGCTTGGAGTCTTGGTTTTAAATCACGAATCGCATTGCGAACTCCAGGTTCGGGGTCACTGACGCTTAGCATCGGGTAACGTAATATATTTTGCAGTGCTTGCTGGCGCAGGCCAGGCNTGTCGGGTAGCCAGATGCCACGGCGATTGCCGATCATGTAGTTCCCGCTTGTATCTAGAAATTGAATACTGCGCACTTCGGGTAAGCTGTCGAGTAACTCGCGGATCTGTTCGATCACCCCGTAGTGAAGTTGCTTTGTGAGTTGGTTGCGCATGCTGCCAGAGGTATCGATAACGAANGCGACATGCGTGGCATCTGCAGGAAGTCCGATGGGGGGGAGGTTTTCGTGCTCGAAGCTTTGCAGGAGTCGGTTGGCCTNAGCGGCCGCTTGCTCGGCGGTGCTTAAGTTCGCTTTGCGGCTGTCGAACTCCTGCTGGAGATCTGCGAGTTGCGACTCCATTTCTTGGATGAGTGACAGAATACGTTGACGCTCTTGACTGGTGACTTCGCTGTTGAGTGCTGCTTCGAGGATGGATGCTTTGNTGGCAATGTCAGCTTCGAGCATAGCGAGTTGCTCGCGCATGGCTTCGAGAGTCGGCACATCGANTTCGCTTTCTACTCCCGCCTTNCCTGAACCAATGGAGAGGATGAATAACAATAGAATCGCCCCAAACCCACAGCATAGGCAGTCGAGAAAGGAGAGGCTGAATACCTCGATAGGGCGACGTTTGATCATTTCAAAATGTTAGCTTTCAGTATTTCAGCTTTCAGTATTTCAGCTTTTTCTAAAGCGCTGGCCAGTCGTTGTCGGGGATGAGTGTGATGCCATTGGTGCGACCACTGAGTTTCCAGAATAGACCGGCGGCGGAGGGGTCGCCTTCGAAGGGGAAGAGGATGGCGTTGAAAGGGAAATTTGGGCGCGTATTCATCGCGCTGTTGAAGAGTTGCACTCGGTTGGCTTCGGAGAGTAGGTGTCCGCTTGGTGCGGGTGCTGTGGGTAAGCCATCGCCGATAAGTAGTAGGCTGCTGGCACGTTCTTTGAGCTGTTTTACTTGTTGGAGTGCATTCGCTAGGTCGGCACCGCCTTTAGCTTCGAGTGAGTCGAGGCGATCTAAAAAGGTGAGCAGTGCATTATTGTCGTAGGGGTCGATGTAGGGGTTCGACTGACTGCCGGTGAGTGGAGTGCTGCGTTCGTTCATCTGAAATACGGCAACTAGAGTGCCCTTTGGGATGGCAGCCAGCACGGCCCGAGTTGCGGCCTTTGCTCGGAGCCACTTTTCGGAGGTGGCACCTTGCCCATTTTGGATCAATGCAATGGC
>JGI26084J50262_1000027_pt1 | contig 71888 bp, 61 predicted proteins | sample SaaInl6LU_22_DNA_FD_50262 | JGI IMG/M metagenome (IMG submission 50262) | reverse complement strand
TGAGATTTCGTGTAAGGCACTCGAGGCATGTCGCCATAAACACCAGCCGCCTTGTTAATCTCAGATACCTCGGCGTCGTCTAATACCCGATTAACCTTCAGGTCGCCGCTGATCAGCCACTCGCCCGTCATGTTAGGGTTGGTCTTGTAACGGTAGAAACCCCCAAACGGTATCTGGTCTGTGATATGTGCCGTCTTAGCTTCTGGCTTGCCGTTGTTCATCACACGGGCGTTGGAGTCCGCAACCGACTGCCAATCAGTGTCCGCTGGCATCTCTACTTCCGCCCAGACGGTGTCTTCGGCTCGTAGGCGCTCAAAGTATTCTACTTCGCCCGTCTTACTGTTCTTCTTACTAAATACGTTGTTAGCGCCTTGGGCTTCTAAGTCTGCCGCTTGCTGCGCTGTGATCTTGTGTGTAGGTCCGATATGAGTTGCTAGAGGCAGATCTCCTGCATGCCATCCCGGACGATAGGCTAGGTTACCAATAGATGACTTAACCTTACCGGTCTTAGGATCAATCTCGCCAGAGACAGCTTCAGTCCATTCGTTAGGCTTGATACCGGTCTTGGCGTCCACATAGAGAGGAAAAAGTTCACCGGGGCGGTTAGGGTCTACACGGAATAGCTTGTACGCCGTCACCGTATTATTGAAGCTCTGATTAGAGGGCTTAGGTGCTGTGTACACTTCTTCAGCTAGTGTCTCTACGGAATCTGGCGTAGCCTGCTCTGTCTCTAGCTTTTTGGTGGAGAAGACGTTTCCGCCGAGCGAACCTACTGTGTTAGGGTCCATATTCTCGGCGATGTCTGCAAGGTTAGTGAGACCCTTCTTAGCACCTTTGGCTAGTCCTTTGGTGAGGGGGAAGGCTTCGACGACTGAGAGACCACCTTCGACCGCCGAAAGTCCCATTCCGAGTGTGTCGCCTGTGTTTTTCGCTCTTTGGAAGCCATCTATTGCGTTATCAATACCAAAAGCAATGCCAGCGGGAGTAAAATCAGCAAGGCCAATGCCATAACTTCCATCCGTAGCATTAGGGTTCCCCGTAAACTTTTCCGATAAGTCGTTGGCCTCGTAGTTACCCATACCAAACGTATCTTGTAGGAAGCCTGATATTGCGTACTTGGCTCTCTCTTGGAGAGTAGGCTCGTAGGCAGATAAAATAGAGCCATCTCCTTGAGGAGGTTCGATATCTTGGTCGCCTTTCACAGGCATACCGCCCTCGGCGAGGCCTAACGCTTCACGGACAGCCGATAAGATACCCGTGTCTACTCGGCCTTTTTGCTCGTTATAGTTGTCTACTGTACCCGGGGCGGAAACTCTGAACGCAGAGCTAGTCTGTTGGTCCAAGCTAGAGTTACCACGATTAGTAAAATCAGAACCGTCAGGACCAACAGCGGAGGTAGCGGGACCGGAGTTTGAAGTGGTGGGTGTGTAGCTAGAAACTGGACTGGGACCAGAGGACATGGCTATCTCATCGTCCGCTGGAAGGGGGGTAGTAGTCTCTGTCTCTTCTGTTTCTAGTGCCGGAGCAGCTAGTCCAGAGGCCATATCCTCGACCGTACCCGGACGACTATCCACAATCGTAATGTTGTGAGACGTAGAAGGCACCTCAACAGGAGCTTGCCCGGGGTAGCTGTCATAGAATGTGTGATTGCCAATCGTAAGGGCTTTGCCGCCGGTAAAGTCAGTACCACGCTTTTGGGCGATTGCTTTGTTCAGAAAGAATGTACGGCCACCAGAGGCATCAATACCCGTATTCAGGTATTCATTCATCTCGTATTTTTGGTTCGCCAGCGTTTCATCTGGTACTGGGATAGCGCCAACACTACCGTACTTACCAATAGGCTCAAATTGATTCCGCTGGTTAATTACCTCTTCAACCGTGTCAGGGAAACGGTCAGAAGCCAGACGGTTAAAGATCACGCCACGGACAGCGTTACGTCCTTCTTCGCCTTCGGTACCAGCCTCGGCCCACACCAGACGCTCGATCATATCCACTTCATCTTCACGAAGCTCTACAACCGTATCATCCTCATACTCAGGGACCGCATCAGGATTAACGTCCGCCATCAGGCCTTGCTCGTCTGGGTTCTCACTCATCTATTCTGCGCCCTTAATGACTTCGTCTCGGAGGGTTTTAAATCGCTTCAATTCAGAGATGGCCCCCTGCATCTCTAGGATGCGGTGGTGGTCCTTCTCCGTGTCCATGAACTGACGGATCTGATTGATACGAGCATCAACGTAAGTCAGTAGACGTTGATACTGCTCTTCATTGTTCACCAGCATAAGTAGATGGCGGTAGTCTTGCTTATCCATTAGCTACGGGGCCGCCTTGTTGGGGAGGCGGGTTACCGCCATTATCTCCGCCGCCACCGCCGGTGAAGCCCGGGCCACCCGGTTCAGGTGCTGCGCCCGGGGCGGGAGGGCCGCCTTCTGGTGTGGGAGGACCACCCTGAGGCTGTTGAGCCTGTGGAGGTGGTGGTGGCATCATAGCCTGTAACTCAGCCATCAGCTTGGCCTGTAGTGCCGCCTCACGAGGATCGTTTAGGATCTTAGCTTCGTCGAGGTCCATAGACGCTGCAATCTCACGCAGGATGTAGTCGTACTTAACAAACGGCATCATCGCAGGGTTGGCTGTCATGTTCATGAACTGCATCAGACGCTGGCTACGGATCTCGTTCCGCATCAGGCTTTCTGTGCCTCGAGCCACAACTTCCAGATCACCGACTAACTCTTTTTCGAAGTTAAACTGCATATTGAAGGCAAACAGAGAACGACCCAGAGGGTTGAGAAGATAGTCGTCGATGTTGCGTACCACAGCCTTGATCGACTGTGCGGCAGCACCCATCAGCATAGACATACCAGAAGCGGTACGGCCTACACCGGTAACGCCGGTAGATCCGTGTGCGAAGGAAGGCATACCAGTGCTTTCATCCGCCAACTGACGTGCCTTGTCGAACATCATAATGAGTTCGCTGGATACGTTAGGGAATTTAGTACCAAAGATGGCCTGACCCGGCGCACCCGCCTGACGGCGGAAGATCTTGCCCGGGAACACTTTCATGTCTTGGCCCGGCACAAGGTTGGTTTCGTCCACCTCGATAAGAAGGTTACCAGACAGTGCAGCGTTATCTACCGCCATTCGCATGAAGCCGTTCATCAGCAACTGCGTGTCTTCCATGTTTTCTGCTACACCAATACCGAAGAAGCTGTACGGGTTCAGTTCGTAAGGAACTGCGGAGTAAGGAATACGGGTAGGTGTGAATGGGTTCATCACCAGACGAAGGATCTGACCATTACATACCCATGCGTTGATCTGGATTTCGTCACGGTCTTTGAAGTCGTCGGGGATCTCGATGTCAGCCATCAGAGCAGTCTCGGTATCCATGATACCCCAGTACTCTAGTACCTCGTAACGCTCGATATCAGAGTCAACATTGTTGTCCTCGAGGATATCTTCCCAGTAGTGCTGGATGTAGTTCGTACCAAACTCTAGGGCAAACTCGATGCTCTCTTCACGGAAGAACGGACGGTTCTTTAACGCACGTAGTTGCGTACGGTTCATCCGATGACGCTCAACGGTGAACTCTGCATCTGCCATAGAACGGGCGTCTGGATCAGGGTAGAAATCCCAGATGCTTACTGCTTCCACTTTAGGGATAGTCTGCATCAGTGGGTCGTACTCACCGTCTTCATTCCAGCGAGGGTATTCTTTGTCGAATGCGAAGGGGCCTTTAAGGACGCCGGTACCAAACAAAGCACACTCAAACGCAACAGAGCGGAGGTGCTTATCGGCATTAGTTTCGTCTAGCTGGTCATGGATCTTTGTCTCCATGCCTTGGGCTGCCTTCTTAGCTGGCTCCCAAGTAACCGAAGTAGGAGTGGCACCGGGGCCAGTCTCTAGATCACCTTCTACGTCTTTAAGGCGGTCAGCATACAGGCCTGCGTCTTTCTCAAGATCTGGGCGAGTAATGTTATTCTTAGAGCCTACCTGCTTACCTAGCTTCTCCTCAATCTTCTCAGGAGTAATCTTCTTAGGGTCGTAGGATAGGGCAGCCGCCACGTTGTTAGGGAACTTGCGAGGTTCGATACCAATAGGGAACTTAGACCCGGCAAACAGTACGTCCACGATCTGTGCGTAGCTGGCTAGGACTTTAGTCTTTGTGATCTTAATGAACGCTTGTGACTTTTCGGTATCAGTGAACTGAACCTCTGGGCCGTAGAGGCCTCGGTAGTTACGATACGACTGAAGCCACCGCTCCTCGTCCATCTCACGACGGGTCTTAGAACGCTGGTACTGTGAATTGATATAGGCAACTAGACCAGAGAACTCGATGTTCTCCTGCTGTACATCGCCGTCCTCTTCTAGTGCAACGACGTTAGTATCGTCCGCCTTTGCGTCGGTAGAGAGATCTTCGGGTCGGTCCATTAAAGCCATGTTTTAGTATCCAAATACTGAGTCAGAAGGTTGCCACGAGGTGATAGGCTTGCCGCCCATTTCAAAGGGAGAGTTTGCCCGGGGCCTAGACATGACGGCGTATCTAACGGAGTCATATGCGTGGTCGCTTTTGTATCGAGGATCGATGTCGTCTGTACCCTTAGGGTCGGACGGTATTACCGGTAGATCCGCAATGATCTGGCGGCAGTTATTGAAGAACACAATTCCGGGTAGCTCTGTCTCTTCATCAATCTTCAGGAGTTCATGTAGACGGTTCTTACCCGCTACTCGGGCACCAGCGGTACGGTCAGAAGGTCTCCACCTACATCCGGCAGAAATCATCTCTTCAGCAATGCTAGGACCAATCTGTCCTCGGTTGTGCCAGCACGAACTGTCGAGGATGCCATACTGTATGTTTTCGCCGACTTCCTGCTCCATGACCGCTTTAGCTAAGTCTCGACCAGTGTGTTTACTAACGTACAGTTCTCTGTAACAGTAAAGTGTTTCGTAAGACGGGTCAATAGCAAACCAATGCACCGCACTAAATGAACTGTAACCGTAGTCACATGACCGGAACCGACGCCAGTCATTTGGTATCTCAAATGGTTCTGTGACATGGGTAGATTGGCGGAACTCAGAGAAGGCAGCGCCTTCGGCTATAGTCCAGTCGCCTTCTAGAAGCTGCCTACGCTGCATCTCAGGTAGGGAGAGCAGGTTGGTTTCGTAGGTGCCTTCGTCAAAAAGGTAGGGATTATCTCGTAGTGTAGCTGGGATGAACCGGCGATAGAAGAGAGGTTCTCCTGCCTTCTCGTGGTTCTCCGGATACAGTAATGGTTCGCCGCTCTCTAGGTCTGTTGCCACAAATGGGCGACCTTCTGGAGCAGGATCAATGAATGTAGCTTTAACCCAAGCATGGCCGGGGCCGCCGGGGTTGGTTGTAGCCCTCATGAACACCGGTAGGTCTGGGTTAGTAGTACGCAGACGTGACCTCATATAGGTCCATGCAAACGGTGTGGGGTGTTGTGTTAACTCATCAAAGGCAATGTAAGAGAAGGCCTGACCCTGATAGCGGAGAACGTCTTCGTCCCGCTCGAGGTATGTCATCCAGAGCCGTGCGCCTGAAGGGAAGACCCACTGGCTCTTCTTCTCCTGCCATTTCGCTCCCGGGTACGCTTTCGGATACAGTTCCTGACTTTTCCATACAAGCTCTCGAAGCTCGTCGTTTGTACGTCGAAGGATGAGTCCGTTGAACTCAGGTACAGCAAAATACCGGAGGGGATCTGCGAGTAGTCCGAATGACTTCCCTCCACCGGCTGCGCCTCCGTAGAGGACTTCTCTTTCCGGGGCTGCCAAGAACTCAGTCTGTGGCCCCGGGTTAGGTTTGAAGATGACTTCCCGTTCTTCGGGTACGGCCTCAAAGTCTAACTCCTCGCTTATTCCCGCTTTAGGCATACCTAGGCGCTCAGGCTCAGGTTCAGCGGTTTTGTTCAGCTTCTTCTCCGTCATCGTCATGACACGCTTGGCGTCAGAGATCTTACGTTTGAGACGGGCTTCGTGCTTCTCTTTAGCGGTCTTAGGCTTGCGCTTCTTGTGGTCTTTATCGAGAGCCTTGCGTCGGTCGCCGTTGCGGTGACGCCGCCAGATGTTGTTCAGGCCTTGGTGCGAAATAGACACACCGGACTTCTCTGACAGCCAACGTGCCGCTTCACGGAAGGAGTGGCCCTTGTCTAAGTAGTCCATCGCCTCTTCTACAAGAGGGACCATCTCAGGATCTGGGATTAGCTTTAGGGGATCTTCTTCGTCTGCCTTATAAGCATACGGTATCTTCTGGGCAGCGTTACTTCGTGTCTTGTTATCCCAAGCCATCTTCTTCAGTCTTTTTCGGCGGAAGGATGAACACGCCACCTTCAACCCCTTTGACCTCTACCAGTTCTTTCTTTACCAAGCCTGAGCGATCAAGAACTTCACGGGCAGCAGCCACAGCATTCCGTGCGCCCATAGCACTCGGATCATCCAATACGCCGATAATGCCTAGTGCGGCCTTAGGTGCGTTGGATGCCAGCAACATACCGGCACGCTCTACGATCTCTTCTTTGATCGGTGCGATAGCCTCGTTGATGCGAGTTGAATCAGAATAGCCAGCAATACGCATAGCTTCTCGGGTATTGCCTTTGGCTTCACCCAGTAGAGCCTCTAGGAAGGCTTCCTGACGTTCTGTTAACTTCTTATCGGTCATTTGCTCATTAGCCTTTGTTCGAGATGCTGGATGGTAGCCTCTGCCCGAGCCAAGGATGCCTTGAGTTCTGAGACCTCACGCAGGAGTTGCTCTTTGTCCTCAAGTACCTTGTCCAGCTTCTCAGACAGACGATCTACTTGGTCTTTCAGGGTTTCCTGAAACTCTGCTCGAGAGTTGTTATCGTTCTTCATTGCCTCATAGGACCACTGCGCCCGTTTGCTCAGATACGTCCACAGTCCCCCTGCTGAGACCACGGCTACGATCACTGGGATGTATTGTTCAATGTTCATCTATAAACCGTCTGTGTTCTAGGATCTGTCGGTGGACTAGGTTAGCTAAGTACAGTGACCAGCCTGCAAGCCATATCAGTGCGGCAGCATGTGCCATCTGATCAATCATGGTCATTCCGTCATTGCCACGGGTATAGCCATTCATGGTGCCGTCAGACCTCATCACATGATAGACTTGGGCCTTAGGGCTATGGTCATGAGCCATCATGTATTGGAACAACACGATCATGCTCAGGAAGAAATCTGCAAGCAGAGTGTACTTCAGTAGGATACGAGGTAACCAAACCGTGGCTACTAGGACTAAGACACTCATACCGGCCCATGCTGTAACCAAGTAGGCATCTACATGCTTAACGAACATTCCGGCCATGATGGCTCCGCAGATAGCACAGGCAATGTGTTGGGCAGGCCCATTTGCACTACGGACCTTTTCAAGTGTCCCACGGAGGCCGTAGGCCTTCACTTCTTCTTCGCCTTGTTCTTCTTGGAGTTAGGCCAACCCTTCTGCATATCCTTGTAAGCCTTGTCGCTGACAGTGCTTTTCTTCTTGGACTTAGCAGTGCCCTTCTTCTGGGCATTTCGGATGTTTTTGACTAGGGACATTGAATTACCACTTTTTGCATGACCAGTATCGTGCGGTCATTTTGTCATTGGCCGTGTCGCACTTATGACGGGCACGGAAAGACTTACGTCGCTCGGGGTTGGACTTCTTGATCTTCATGTTGGGATCACCGAAGCGGACGATCTTTTCCTTGCCGTCCTTACAAGCCTTAACCACGAACTTCTTCGAGCCGTCGGGGGTACGACGAGGCTTGTTACACTTCATCTTGGATTTATCGATTGCCAAACGCTGCGTCCCAAATCTCGCCACGGGTTACGCCGATGTCCCGTAGTTCTTTGTCTGTAAGGTTGTTCAACTGCCAGTACGCTGCTCGGCGTTCTTGTGTGCGGACGATGGCTTTGTAGATTGCTTTTAACCAGATCATAATTATCTCCTCTTGATTGGTTCAGAGATAATTATACCGCACCCTGTTAGGTGCGTAGTAGTGCCTCTTAGTGAATACCCGCTATGCAGGAACTCCAAGTTCTACAGGATGGCAGTAAGGGATGGCTGTGAAGCCTTGTTCGTTGTAAAACTGAGAGACTATGGTTGTTTCAGACCAACAAGCCTGCTCGTCGTATAACACGTTGGGCGAACCTATAAGAGTACAGCCTGTAGCCGCTGGGGCACAGAGGTACACCAATGCCACCCAAGCAGTCATTTCTTTTTCTTCTTCTTAGCCATGCCGCCGTAGCTGGCCTCAACTACTTCACCCTTCTTGTAGGTGCCTGCCTTCTTGGCTTTGTCCGCAGTCTTCTTCTGGGCCATACCACCAGAACTATACTTATCGACTTCCATGTAGCCGCCCATAGCAGCTTTTACGGATGCGCCGCAGTTTGCTTTTTCTACCTTCATCGTGAGTTCTCCAGATTACGAACCTCACGGTTGAGGTCGTCTTTGATATCTTGTGGATCTTCCTTCACTAGGGTCGATGGATAGTCCTCATTGTAGAAGTCACCATAACCACGGAAGATCTCGGCTTGGGTATCCGCTTGATGCTGGGTGATCAGGCCTTCTTCAACGAGAAGTTCCCGGGTTCTCTCGAGAGACAACCGCACTCCAGTATTGGCCTCGATGGCCGCTCGGATGTAGTGTAAATTTATGGACAAGGGAGTCACTCACTGAGTGGAGTATCCGCCACCTAATAATTATACCCCATATGGTACACTTAGGTCAACGGTGTGCGGGATAAGTATTTTACGGATTGCCAAAGTGCTAAATCCGTGCTACAATCCTAATTGTGGTTAGGCGGGGGTCTAATAGTCCCCCCTAGCCTGTTCTTAATCAAGGTAGGTGATCAAGATCTGTTAAGGCTCGGGCTTAGGCTCGGGCCTTTTCTGTTGTCTGGGCCTGTACCCAAGCGGCTACGAGCAATAGTTCAGATAAGTCACTATCGTTCTTAATTCGGTTGGCTCTTTGGGAGATAACCGAGACATTACCCGGCACATAACCTACGTCAGGCTCTAGGCGGTCTATAGACGGGCTTTCGTCGGCTCCACCACGACCATCCTTGTACCAATCCAGCTTAATACCTAGCACAGGGCACGTTAGAGGCACTGGCATCAGGTCTTCGACGGTAACCTCGAAGGGTATGCCATTATCTCGGCACTTATTAGCGGCTACATACAGATTACTGGATAGTTTCTTCCGTACATGGGCCTCAAGCATCTCTGCCTTAGAGAAGTCAGCTAGTTCTTCCTCACTCCACATCATCGAGGTCTCCTACTTCAAAGAGATCCCCGACATTAGACAGTGAATCTTCCATTCGGGCGGCTACGTCCCGCATACGGGCGGCATGACGCTCAAATTCATGTGCAATGCCATACAACTGCTTATACCCATCGCTGAAATCACGGGCGATATCGACCACCGTCTCCACAATAGGCTGGAACTCTATCCTTACCTCTGTCGAGTCGTCGTTATCCGAAAGATAAAGGAAGGAATTAAGGTACAAGGTGCCGTCATCGTCCACCTCAAGGTCATGTTCGAGGTAAACTGGCACCTCGAGTTCTAAGCTAACGCCGAAATCCGACATAAGACGCCCCTTATACTGGCGCATACCCGGATACTGGCCCCGGATCTCGTTAAACTAGCCAGATATAGGGCCTAGGTCAACTGCTAAGTGCGTATTTAGCCACCTAACAAGCCGGGTTTACAGTTATACCACACCAAACCCCGGAAATAAGCCTTTGGGTTTTGACATTACGCAGTTCTGGGTCCGCACCGGGGCTGTTTACGGTACCGAAATCCCTAGATTTGGTCAGAGTGGTATACGCTAACGGGTACCCCCGGGGGTGGCGCTCGGTGGGGGGCCTCGCTCGGCCTCGGTCTGGCCTCGATACGGCCTCGAAACCCCTTGTTTTGCTGGGGTTTTAGCCCCTAGGTTAAAGCTCAGGCGCTCGAGCGTGTTACCTCTTAGGTATCGGCCCCGATATCGGGAGACCCTACCCCCTATAGGGCTGCGGCCAGATGGTGGGCTGGGCGTGGTTTCGGTCTCGGGCCACGAAAAACTCTCAGCCGTTGCCAAACGCATAACGCCAGAGGGCGGGGGCCTCGGGTGCATGATACAGCCCGACATCCGCCAGCCCCTCGCCTCGATCACCGGCCAGACATCCGCACCGGCAGCCACCCGATCACATCACCTCGGCCACCACCTCAGACGGCCCACACTCTCAGACGCCCTGCAAGGCCCCTCTCGTGCCCATCTCTGCACTGTCGGTAGGCTTCCCCTGCTCGATCAATCAGCCTGCGCCCCTGTGCCCCCTCTCAGACGCTCTGAGGGCATAAAAAAACCCCCACCGAATGGCAGGGGTTCTTGGTCTCTGTTGTGGGCTGCGGCCTAATCGTCGGCCAGTTCCTCATCCATGCTCTCGGTGATGATGTAGCCCTTTGCCTCGGCCCACGCCTCGAGTGCAGGGACGCACAGCATATAGACGGCCTCACTTTCAAAGGTGGCTATTGGCTCGGCCCATGCCTGCGGCTTTTCCATATATACTGTCAGGCTCATGTGATCGGTTCCTCTAGTGTGCCCATGATCTTGGCCATCTGCCACGCTTCTCGGGCATCCCAAATGCTGCACCCCTTTGCCTCTTTATAGCGCTCGATCCAGTCCATGCGGTCCCACCTTGGCTTGGCGGCTCGGGTTGCTGCTCTGATCCATCTTATCTCTGCGTCATAGTTCATGCTGCGCCCTCCCCAGATAACAGCCTCTCGATTGCGTCGAAGTAAGCGGTCATCTCATCATCACTTTCGAAATAGGGTGTGCCGCAGCTCAGATCGTTGAGCGTTTCACGGCCACAGTGCAGCCCGTTATAACGCAGGTCTGCCCAATAGTTGGTCAGTGCTTCCTTGATGGTGATCATGCTGCGTCCTCCTCAAGGTGAAACGAAAGCAGGCTGGCGTCGTTATCATATAAGAACACCGTCAGCCCCAGATCCTTGATCGTATAGCCTGTGCATGGGCCGTGGTCACAATCTTCGTCTCGGTCCACTGTTACCGTGTGATATCCCTCGACCTCAGTTATAGCTTTATCCCAGACCTTCATGCTGCGCCCTCCTTCTCGATCTCGGCCAGCGCCTCGAGCGGTTCAACGCTTATGTCAGCATCATAGTCGCCGTCGTAGGTTTTCACATGGCCTTCGCCTTCCTTGGCCTTGCGGATGGCCTCGGCCTCGCTCTCGGCCTCGACGTGGTAGACATCCACCGACATATAGCTGCGCAATACCTCAAACCTCATGCCGCCACCTCATCTTTCAGCGTCTCCAAGATGGCCTCGAGCCTGTGGCCCATCATGGCGGCGGTGTGATCGACAGCCAGCCAGACAAGATCACCCAGCGACAAGATGCGGGGCGCTTGGTCATAATCGGTGATCTCGGCCAGCACGTCATCGATGGCGTCCTGCCAATGATCATCGGCCAGTTTGGCCAGCACGTCTCGGGTGTAGATCAGCCCATTCCAAGAGCCATTCACGCACTGAGCCTGCAACAGTTTCTGCACGATCAGGTCAGGGCTGGCCCATGCGTCCCCATCGTTCAGTTCGTCCCACAAGTAAACCTCGATGGCCCCTGTCGGATCCAAGCGGCGCTCGAGTTCTTTCATTTGTTCGTTGGTCATGGTCATTTCTCCAAGTTAGATTTCGGTGGTGATCAGGTGGCGATCCAATACAGGACCGCCCCCCAGAATGTTACAAAGCCGATCAGGCAATACAGGCCAGACATCAGCGGCCCCAGATACGCTGCCAGATGTTGCGGCTGGTCAGGCTGCGTATCTCGGCTCGAGCCTCGACAAGGCGGCTGCGCATATCGTTTAGCTGGCCCTCGAGCGCCTCATAATCTTTGCGCTGATGTAGACATTCAGCCTCCCAGCGTTTGGCCCATGTGTCGCCATCGTTGAGCCGTGCGAGGGCTGCGGCCTCGTTAAGTTGGGCACACATCAGCTTGCCTTGCAGTTCGGTCACCTCGGCTGTGGCTCGATGCCAGCCCCGCTCGAAGCCTGCGCCAGTTTCTCGGACGCTCTCGAGCGTTTGCTCGGCGCTCTCGGCTCGATGCGTCAGGCTGCGGATCGTCGCCTGATCTGCGTTGTGGTCTGCATCCCGTGCCTCGATGCGGCGTTGCAGCCGATCGATACGGCGCTGCGCTTTCTCTGGGATGTCGGCATCGCCGAAGCCCTCGAGTTTTATTGGCGCTTGCAGTGCGGTGATGATTGTCTGTTCGTTCATGGTCATTTCTCCAAGTTAAATGGTGGGGGACACTCGGCCCCCCGTTAGTGATTAGGCGGCCATCCCGACACGCTGCATTGCAGGGTGGGCGATCAGTTGCCCAACCTCACGCTCTCGGCGATCCAGAACCTCGGCCACGTTGTCGATGTTGGAACTGTTGCGGACGCCAAAGCGTTCGCTGTTGTGGCTCGAGCGGTAAGTCAGCGCCGAATAGAGCGCCCACGTTGTGGCCCCCCGTTCCTGCGCCTCGATGTCGAATTGCTCCATGATGCCTTTGACCGTGCGGCCAGCCATCCCCGCCTCTTCAAGGGCCAGTTCGGCCTCGGCTGGGTTGATCTCGTTAAGCGCCCAACGCTGCCAGATGCTCACCCGCTCTTTGAACCGCTCGGCCTCGAGCGTAACAAAGGTCTTCACCTTGTTGGGGTTAAAGCCTGAGGTGTGGCGGAACACAGATGTTTCGAATTCGCCAAAGGTCATGCCGTTGGTGCAATACCAGTCAATGGCCCCAGCCGTCGCACGAATACTTGTGCCTGAGAAGCCATTAACCACCGCTACCCGAAATTTCAGTTGGGTGCTGCGGCCTGTTAGCTGGCGGATGTCTGCACCCAGCTCAGGAAAAGAATATTCAAAGCGGCTAAACCGACCGTTGCGGCTGGTATGCTCCCGCAGTTCGATCCCCTGCAAAGCACGGGTAGGCAGTGCAGCCTCGCAGCCCTCGGCCAGTTTGTCGGCAAGGTCTTGGTTCTGTGCGATGGCGTAGCGTTCACCCACTACACCCAGCGGCTGGTTCGTATCGGTGCGGCGGATCAACCGCCCGACATTGTGCGGCACCTCACCCATCGATGCTGTGCCGTTGTCGTTCTGGTCATAGCAATGGAACAGATCGACGGCCTCGGCCTCGAAGCCTGTTTTGTCCAAAGCAGGAAACAGGCGGCGCATCTCTTGGCTCGGCTGCTCGGCCTGCTGGCGGCGGTGCAGTTCCTGAGCCAAGTTGATGATCTCGGGGGACAGGTGCGAAAGGTTTGCAAAAGTGTTCATGGTCATTTTCTCCAAGTTAGTGCGGGGCGGAAGTGCCCCTACCCAAACACCAGTAAATCCATTTCATGACCTTAGCAAGCACTTTGTTAAATCATGAAGCTGCACCTTGCTGCGCCGTTTTCCTTTTTTCTTATATATGAACCTGCGTATGCCTGCACCTAAGTAGGTGCAAGAGTGTGTATAAGGATGAGTATTGCTGTGGATAAGTATTGGTGGATGCTTGAGTTGCAGTTAATGCTTGACGTGCCAGTAGTTTTCAAAAATAAAGGTGACCTATGGTAATCTTATACGAACGGAAGGTGAACGATGATACTAACAAAAGCTGACGCATACGAACTAGGAAATGCACTGATCGATGCCTCCGATTCTGATAAAGACCGTGTTGTGATCAAAGTAGGTGAAGGCGCTATAGTGGCGGTAATGCCCTTAGATGATGGGCATGATGAAGGATACACTACCATTGCTAGGATAGTATCCGACTAGCAGTAATGCTTTGACGTGCAAGTAAATCAGGCTCCTTCGGGGGCCTTTTTTAATGAAAAAACCCCTCGATCCGGAGACCAAGGGGCTGAGTTAGAGCATGAGGCTCACAGGGAGGATGCGGAGCAGGTAGTCCGCATGACCAGACTAACAAAACACCACACCATGTCAATTAAATCTTTTCTATTGACGTTAACTAAGTGCTTATAGTAGCGATTAGTGGCGATATAACTGATGGAGTTATCAGAATGACAGAGAAGATTAAATACCTCGAGCGTAGAGACAGGGCCAGCGGTCCTATCTGGGTCTGCAATCCTTCAGACTATGCTAAAGAGCATGTGGAAGCATCCTACGAGCAGTTTAAGAGCCGTGAAGAGGCTGTAGAACACTGCAAGATGATCTCCCGTGCCCTTGAGGAGTTCGAGCGCACCCGAGAGAAGCGGTCTAAGCTGGATAGAGAGACCGTGGATGCCTTGTTTCACTTCTACACACAGCACAAAGCCTTCAAACTGAAGTCAGCCAACACCCAGCGGACGTACAGGTTCTTGTACAAGACAGTCTCCCACCTTCGCATTGGCCAGTCTAACACCCCCTTCGGCCAGTTGCTGGCTCGAGGTGTCGATGCCGAGATGGCAGACAAGGTCTACGACACTGTGCGAGAGACCTACAGCATCCACCGAGCCAATGGCGTGTGCAAGATCCTACGCCGCATATGGTTCACTGGACGACGAGGCTTCATTTCGCCTAACAGCACCAACCCATTCGCTATGATGGGCCTGACCGAGACACCACCTCGTGTAGTGCTATGGGAGCCGGAGCAAGTAGCCAATTTCATCGACAAAGCAGACAGCCTAGGCCTACCCAGCGTCGGCACACTGGCTCTGATGTGCTACGACCTGTGCCAGCGCCCGGGTGATATGCGTAAGATGCTCTGGAAGCACTACAACGACGGTGTCTTCACCTTTGTCCAAGAGAAGACAAAAGCCGAAGTGTATGTCGAAGCCTCCCCCCGACTAGCAGAGCGCCTAGAGACGGTTGTGAGAGGCTCTGACGACGATCCTATTGTCCTGTGTGAGACTACAGGCAGACCTTACGACAATCGACTGTACAGCAAGTACGCCGCCAAGATCAGAGAGGCGGCAGGACTGCCTACGACACTCCAACTACGAGACCTACGACGTACCGGAGCCACTGAATTAGCAGAGGCTGGCTGTACCGAGGACGAACTACGATCAGTCACCGGTCACATGAGCCGTAACGTGCTGAACGTCTATGTGAGGCCAACTAAGAAGCTGGCTTCGAAAGCAATGAGCAAGAGGTTTGGATGACAGACGACATAAACGAGGCCCGAAAGGCATTTGAGCAAGAACTAGAGCGGTTGGTAGGCAAGCCAACACAACAAACCACAGAGAGACTGATCGACCTGATCGTAGCAGTCCGAGACCAGCTAAGGAAACGAGATGGAAGATAACATCCCCGCCTACATCCTCAAAGAGATGGAACAGATGGGAATACTACCCCGCCATCCTCTTGAGGAAACACAGAACGAACCCGTGGTCCCACGGACCTTTGAATATAATATGCCAGAATTGGATGAGAACGGAGAACCCCCCTTCTAATGATTAGAGCAACATACATCGACCACATGGGCAGTGACCTGTCCGTAGTAAACGCAGCACGGGTATCGTTTGGTAAGAAGAGTGCGTGGAACTGGTCTAAAGAGCTAGAGAGTGGAACAGGTAATGGCAATACACTGAAGGCAGGAGACACCAAGCTAATAGACTACCTAGCCAAGCATAAGCATCTGTCACCCTTCGGTCATGCCTTCGCATCCTTCCACGTCAAGGCTCCGATCTTTGTAGCACGTCAGTTGGTCAAACATTCCTATCTCCGGTGGAATGAAATATCCCGTCGGTACGTCGATGATGAGCCTGAGTTCTATCAGCCTGAGGTATGGCGTGGGCGTAGTGAAGACAAGAAGCAAGGTTCAAGCGATGAAGTGATTGAGGTTCTACACTGGATGGAACAAGATTATGAACTTTCAATAGATGGCCATCCTTTTTACGACAACGTAGAGCGAGAACCCAATCAATGGACTTCTTACGTACACGAGGAAGCCCTCAGTTTGTACCATGGCATGTTAAACAGCGATGTCGCCCCTGAGATGGCACGTATGGTCTTACCACAGTCCACCATGACTGAGTGGTACTGGTCTGGTAGCTTAGATGCCTTTGCTAATATGTGCCGCCTACGGTGTGCCTCTGACACGCAGTACGAGAGCCGTGTAGTAGCTGATCAGATCAGTGAGACGATGCAGGAGTTGTTCCCTGTAAGCTGGGATGCCCTTATTACCGTAAAAGATAAAAACCTGTGATACTGCGAGTAGTAGCCCCGTATTTATCGCAAACAGTAAGAAGACAAGTTATGGAGTCTGCCAATGCACTATAAAAAGATAAACATAGGATTTGACGCCCAAGAGGTGTCAGCCGGTCCCATTGACGTGATTAAGTATGGCATAGAGAAGGATGGTGAGTTCGAGGGCATTGCCTACAAGAACTGCATCATCAGCCATAAGCTGACAGCCCAGCTACTCAACCATATGCCTGCGCCATTAAGGCATAAGTTCGTGCCTCTACATATGCACATCAACCGAGACATCATTCCACACATCGACAGCGGCGTGTGTACGGTTGTTAACCTGTACCTAAAGGCTGGCGGATACACTACGGACTTCAATAAGCTCAAGGAGGGTGCCAAGCCGTTCAAGCTGCCTAATCAGACTACAGGCTGCTCCTACCAGTTCGAGGATGTAGACACTATTGCATCCTTTGTGGCAGAAGATGGAGACGCATACATCCTAGATGTAACGAAGATACACAGTGTTCACTCTGGGTCTGATAAAGATCGAATCGCTTTGGCTCTGTCTACTAAACTGGACTTCGATACCGTCTGTAAGATCTTCGACACTGAAAAAACTTCAGACGGAGGCCACTAAAGCCCACTCCACCCCACTAGGGGTAAGTTTATTTAATGATATCAGTACTTTGGTTGCGGGAGTAGGATTTGAACCTACGACCTTCAGGGTATACGACCTAGTAGGTATATCAGTGAGTTGCAGCTAGTGGTAGTGGCTGGCCTGTTAACTAAGTGCGCATTTTAGCACTAGACAAACGAAAAGTTAGGTGTAAAAGGGAGGGGCCGCTAGGCCCCGACCGTCCCCTTAGTGGAGGCTAAGATGCAGTACTCATACCGAGACCAAGTAGAGATACTATCGTCTATCAAATTAGCAGATGGGGAGAAGAAATCCTTAGACTGCCCATTCTGCGGAGGCCGTAAGAAGTTTGGTATACTCAAGCAGGATGGAAGACTTCTTTGGAATTGCTTCAGGTCATCTTGTGGGATCAAAGGATCTCATCAAGTTGGTAGAGGCTTAGACGGAATTAAGAATCATATCCAGAAGAAGACGGCTAAGGCGGTCTACTATAACTCTCTGCCTAAAATAGTTAGTTCACCCAAGAATCACCCAGAGGCCATAGAATACCTACACTCAGTAAATAGCTGGGAGGCTTACTCTTGTGGTGATATCAGGGTTCAATATGCTCCTAGAGACAATAGAGTTCTATTCTATACCTCAGACGGTAAAGGTGCGGTAGGCCGAGCTTTAGACGGTAGGACACCCAAGTGGTATACTTACGGCGATACAAGTAAGGGAATACAAGTAGGTAGTGGTATCCCAGTATTAGTCGAGGATACACCTTCAGCCTGTTCTGTCTCTAGAATAGATGGCTACAGCGGCTACGCACTCTTAGGCACAAAGATTACTCCAACTATTAGATCTGAACTACGCCACTTAGCTAAGGTAATAATTATTCTTGACAAGGATGCTAGTAGTAAGGCAGTGTCCATAGCCAGCAGTATTGGTGGTTTAGTAGAGGTGAGCGTTAGATTCACAAATACGGACTTGAAACATTTGACCGTAAGTGAGATGCGGACGCAGCTAATGCTGTAGGGAGAGCAAAAGACATGAAAGCCAGAGGTATATTAGTCGTAGACTATGAGTTTGAAGGGTATAGCGAAGCAGCCGAAGAAGAGGCCAGACTAGCTGAAGCCCTAAAGTCATTGATCACGGGAAACCGACGTGTGGTCCATCACCAGATGGATCTTAAAGAACGTAGAGGCGATGCGCCTTTGGACATAAAGCGGATGAAGTTCCGCAACAACTAGACCTGCCCCATACTAGTAGGATTTAGAGGCCTCGCTTTTAGCGGGGCTTTTTTTATGTCTGATGTTGACACCTAAGTGCGTGTCGTGCCACTTATCTAAGCACACTAACTTGAGCAGGAGAGTGCGACTTGGACCACGCAATTTTGAGGAACTTACTATCGAGTGAATTTTATGCAGATAACAAAGGCCGTCTAAAGCCTGATCTGTTTGGAGATGAAGGGCAGGAGATCTACAAGATCCTATCCAGCGCCCACGATAAGTATGATCACGACATAACCGCCAGAGAGTTGTTGGCTCTCTATGACGTACACAACCCAGTAGCTACGGAATCAGATCGATCCCTAGTTAAGGACATGATCCAGACCATCGCTACTACAGAGCCAATGTCACAAGACATCGCTTCAGATGTTATTGCTGATATGTGGAAAAGATCTGAGGGTCTGGAGATAGCCAACCTCGGTGTGATGATTAACGAAGGCAACTTCGATCTTTACGACCGCCTACGCCAGAAGCTGGAGAAGATAGAGAATGGTTTCTTGCCGGACGACTTTGGAACTCCGACTACAAAAGACATCTTTGAACTTATGGCTACGGCCACCGACGAGGCACGTTACGCCTTTAACATCGAATCCCTCAAGGAGGTCTGCTACGGCATTGGGCCGGGGGAGTTCGGCATTGTCTTCGCCACGCCTAACACTGGTAAGACGGCATTCATCGTAAGCATGTGTTGTGCGCCCGGAGGTTTCTGTTCCCAAGGTGCCAAGGTTCTGATCCTTGGTAACGAAGAGGTTACTAAGCGTACTATGTATCGTGCGCTGCAAGCCTACACCGGTAAGGACAAGTATCAGATAGCAGAAGATCCCGTAGCAGCCAGACGCAAGTTTGCTGAGATCGAAGACAACATCGAAATGTTTGATGCCCAAGACTGGAGCATCGATCAGATTGAGGCCAAAGCTAAGGCTCTCAATGCTGACATCCTAATCATCGACCAAGCAGACAAAGTGCAGATTGAAGGCAGCTACAACGCAGGCCACGAGCGTCTGCGTGAGTTGTATCGTCGGCTGCGGGAAGTAGCCAAGCGGTGTGACTGTGCCGTCTTCGGCGTGTCCCAAGCCTCGGTAGAAGCTGAGAAGAAGAGCCGTCTGTCTTACACCATGATGGAAGGATCTAAGATTGGTAAGGCCGCCGAGAGTGACCTGATCATTGGTCTAGGCCGACACAACGCAGAGATGGAGACTAACGAGCCAGACCATACTCGGTTTCTGACTATCTCAAAGAACAAGCTGTCGGGTTGGCACGGCACTATCGTCTGCAACATTCAGCCGGAGATATCTCGCTATGTTGAATGAGACTGACCTGCACGAGTTCTACGAAATGATGGAGAAGAAAGAGGCGGAGCAGAAGCGTAAGCCTAACCATCTACTCTCAAAGCAACTCCAGATCCTTGAGGAGTTTCTCAAGCTGGAGAATAACCTGCGGGAGATCATGAAGCGATGAACGTCCTATTTCTTGATCTAGAGACCACCGTTAAGAAGATAAACGATAAGACGGACAACTCTCCAAAGAACCCAGATAACAAATGCGTGGCGGCCTATTGGGCTAAGGCGGATATCTTTGGGCCAACTGTAGAGCGGTCTGTCTACCACCACAACGAGCAGGACATTCCTGACAGCCGAGATGCTTTGCAAGAGGCATTAGACTGGGCGGATCTAATGGTGTGCCACAACACTAAGTTCGACGCCTTCTGGCTGATCGAGATGGGGTTTCGTATACCAGATCGTATATACTGCACGATGGTGGCGGAGTATGTTCTGGCCCGTGGCCAGCGCACAGAGTTGTCTCTTAAAGCTACAGCCGAGCGGCGCAATGTTACTCGCAAGAAGTCTGACTTGGTGGACGAGTTGTTTAGGTCTGGCACAGGCTTCGAAGCCATGCCTCTGGCTACGGTCCACGAGTATGCTGATGCAGATGTCATTGCCTGTTCAGAGATATACTACCAGCAACAAGACGAGCTACAGACGGAGTACGGCCAGCCTCTTAACAAGGTGCTGGACCTTATGTTTGATATGATGGGCTTCCTTCTCGAAATTGAAGGCAACGGCATTCGTATTGATCTGGATGTCCTTGAAGAGGTGGGTCGAGGTTATCAGGCTGAGAAGGATCAGCTAGAGAAGCGTCTGGTAGAGATCGTCGAAGAGGTTATGGGCGATACCCCTATCAACTTAAACTCTGGCGGCGACATGTCTAAGGTAGTCTACAGCCGTCAGGTCATAGACCGTGATGAACACCGTAAGCGTTGGAACATTGGAGTGGATGCCAGAGGTCGACCCCTCTATCCACCCCGCCAAAACCAGAGCCAGTTTGCTCGGTGTGTTCGTGAGACCACCCAGAAGGTCTACCGGACAGTGGCACACCACTGCATCGAGTGTGATGGTAAGGGTAAGATCCAGAAGATACGCAAGGACGGCCAGCCGTATAAGCAGCTTACCAAGTGCCCTGTCTGTAAGGGTGAAGGTGCTTTGTATGTGCCTACAGGTCGTGTAGCCGGATTAAAGCTGACACCTACGTCGGCTGCGGATGCGTCCATCAACGGGTTCAAGACCGACAAGACTACGGTCAAGCGCCTCATCCAACAGGCTAAGTTCAAGGACAACTTAATTGCGGTAGAGTTCTTGGAGAAGACTAGCCGGTTGAATGCGATCAGTACCTACCTCGATAGTTTCATCAAAGGCATCAATGCTTGGACACGTCCCAGTGGACTACTACACAGCAGCTTTAACCAGACTGTTACTGCTACTGGACGACTGTCTTCGACAAACCCTAACTTCCAGAACTTACCTAAGGGGAATAAGTTCGAGGTACGAAAGGCTATCATTAGCCGATTCGAAAATGGGTTAATTGGAGAGGCCGACTTCTCTGGCCTAGAGTTCCGTGTGGCGGGGGAACTATCACAAGACCCTCAGATCATATCGGACATTAAGAACGGCAAAGACGTTCACAGCCAGACCGCTGGTATTATCCACCAGATCGAGGCCAGTGAGGTCACAAAGGATCAAAGGTCTGCGGCAAAGGCGGTGACGTTCGCTCCCCTTTATGGGGGCATGGGAGCAGGTCTGCCGAGCCATGTTCAGGTCTACTTCCAAGAATACTTCAACGTCTACAAAGGCCTAAAGAAGTGGCATTCAGAATTGGCTGACGATGTTCTGAAGAAGGGCTACATCCAGACACCTTCTGGACGACAGTTCGCCTTCCCCGGAGCCAAACGTATGCGGTCAGGTAGGGTCACTAACCACACCCAAGTGGTAAACTTTCCGGTGCAGAGTTTTGCTACAGCAGACCAAGTCCCCTTAGCCTGTATCCGAGCGCAGAAGTATTTCCGTGAGCATAAGTTACAGTCCAAGTTGATACTGACTGTGCATGACAGCATTGTCGTAGACATCCACCCAGATGAAATTGATCAGGTAAAACAAGGACTCAAGTGGGCCATGACTGGTGTGCCTGATGAGATGCTCGAGCGGTTCAATTACAAGGCTACCTTGCCTCTGGATATTGAGTTCTCTTGTGGTCCTAATTGGATGATACAGGAAGAACTAAGTGTTGACTGACGCACTTAGCTAAACTACAAAGAAAGCCTAAACAGAAGGAGATCACGATGAGTGATTTAGCAGTAATCGATCGTTCAAAAATGGCAGAACTCAATGCCATCCTCGGCCTCAATGATGGCCCTACTACAGGTGGTGGTCAGGCAACTAACCGCTTACCAGAACTGAAGTTCAACTATCAGCGCAAAGACAAAGAAGGTCGCTCGATCAAGGACAAGATTGGCCACCTCTACGTTAAAGGTGCTGGCCAAGAAGTGTATGCGGAGAGCGTTAAGATCCGTGTACTGTCTCAGGTATATCAGTGGATCGACTTCGACGAAGAAGAGATGCGCCCTCGTAACAAGACCATCATGGTCCCTCGCTTCTCTATGGAGCCTATCGACGAGAAAGGTACTATCCGCTGTGGTAAGCCTACATCACGTCAGATGGCTGACTGGTCAAAAGAAGAGAAGGCTAAGTTCAAGAGCATCGATCTGTTCCGCCAGCTTCGTGGCTTGGTGTCCTACACCGGGGTCACTGCTGATGGTGACGAGGTCACTGTAGAGAACCAGCCGATGATCCTGATGAACAAGCGAGGCAACTACATGGCCTTTGAAGATCAGGTCATCAAGAAGATCAACGGTCGTGACTTCAAAGATTACTGGATTGACCTCAAAGGCATTGAGAATGAGATGGGATCTGTGGTATACTATACGTTCGACTATAGCCCAGACCTACTAAATCCTGTGGGCCTAGACGAAGACACCTACCAGACCATGTTGCACTTCGCTGAAATGATTTCGTCTGAGAATGACAAGATCAAGCAGAAGTACAATGCTTCTCTGGGCGGTATGGATGCTATTGATGTAGCTGCTATGTCGGCTCTGGACGAAGATCTCGCTGACGACTTCGTGTAATGGAGCATCCGCACGAGGTACGCCTTCATAGGCTCCTTGAGCGTCTTTCTAACAATGAAAATGGTGACCTGCTTGAAGACAAAAAGCGGGTCTACCAGATCATTGATGACGCTGGGGAGATGTGGAAGGAGACGATGGCAAAGCAGCTTTTGCGTGAGCCAGAGTCCGAGTTTCGTATCCGAGGTTCCAACACCGGTCGCCCTCTCTGCCAGCTACAGATGGAGAAGATGGGCAAGCCTAAGTCTCGGATGCCCTACAATCATATCATCCGTATGATGCACGGTGATGCTATTGAATGTATCATCGAGATCTTACTTCGGGTTGCAGACTTTAACATCACCGGCGGCAAGGACAAGGTCACGCTAGAGGTAGAAGGCACCACCATTAAAGGTGAGTCTGATATCGATATTGATGACAAGGTCTGGGACACGAAGTCTGCCAGCCCGTGGGCGTTCTCCAACAAGTGGAGCAACGGCTTCGAGGGATTGGATAAGAGCGATGACTTTGGTTACGTCAATCAACTCTACGTCTACTCTATGGCGCAGAAGAAAGACCCCGGCGGCTGGATCGTCGTGGACAAGTCTTCTGGCCATGTGAAGTTTGTCGAGTGCCCTGATCAGCCTAAGCGCAAAGAACAGGTGCTGGCTTCTATTAAGGACAAGATAGACAACATCGACGGCGAGTTTAAGCGTTGCTTTGAACCAGAGGATGAGACCTTCCGTAGAAAGCCTACCGGCTCTAAGCGGCTGCCGTCTCAGTGTAGCTTCTGTAACTATCTAGGTTCGTGCTGGCCTAAGGCCCAGTTCCTTCCTCAGACAGGTTCAGAGGCCAAATCGCCACGACATTACTGGTACACAGAGTACAAAGGCGAAGTGCTTGATGGCGATCAAACCTAGTTCCGCTAAGGCCAAAGGCCGCCGACATCAGCAGTGGGTGAGGGATCAGATCTTAGAACTATTCCCTAAGCTGGAGCCGGACGATGTCCGTAGCACCAGTATGGGGGCCGGTGGAGAGGATGTTCAACTCTCGCCTGCCGCTAGGAAACTCTTTCCCTACTCGGTTGAGTGCAAGGCCCTAAAGCAGATCGGCGTCTACAAGTTCATAGAACAAGCAGAGTCCAACTGTCCGGCCAATGCAGAGCCACTAGCCATCATCAAAGCAGACCGCCGCAAGCCTCTGGCGGTCTTAGATGCAGAACACTTTTTCAAACTGATTGGAAAAAAGAAATGAATGACTTTCCCGACATGCCTGAGGACACCCTACACCTTCGACTTAAAGTCTTAGGCGACGGTGACTTGGAGGTCTTCTGTGGCCACAACCTGAGCGAAGACATGCCAGAGGCCGAGGCCCTCTACTACATGGATCTACTCAGCGGTCTGCATATGACCCTAAGCAGTGCAGTAGACCACCTAATTATGCAGGGGCAGATGCTTCGGACGATNCAAGAGCAGGAAGAAGAAGACGAGTTGGTCTTCGAGCCTGATGAAGAACTGCTCAAGTCTATCGCCGACAAGAAGATAATCCCCTTTGATAAGAAGAAGTTAAACTGATGACGGACACAATAGACCTATCCGACGTAACCCTGTCTCTCGAAGAGGACATGGTAAACCACCCGCCTCACTACAATCAGTCCGGCATTGAGTGCATCGAGGCCATCTACCACGCCTTGGGCGAGGACGGCTACATGTCCTACTGCCAAGGTAACGCCATGAAATATCTGTGGCGTTATCAGTACAAAGGCGCACCGGTCGAGGATCTCAAGAAGGCCCGTTGGTACATCCGCCAAATCCTAGAAGTACTGGAATAATGAACTGCTGGTACTGCCGGACAGGCGAAATGATTTGGGGTGGCGACCACGACATTGAGGACGACAGCCCCTTCAGCTTCGAGACCAGTTTTACTTGTAACAACGAAGAGTGCCGAGCCGAGGCCACCTTCTATAGCAGGAAAGAAGAAGATGAATTTTGAGGACTACCAAACACAGGCATCTAAGACAGCCATCTACCCTGATGCAGATGTAATCATCTACCCAGCCTTAGGCCTACTCAGCGAGAGTGGCGAAGTGGCCGGTAAGATCAAGAAGGTACTGCGGGATAAGAACGGCTATTTCAGCCCGGATGACCGAGTAGAAATAGCCAAGGAGGTCGGCGACACTCTTTGGTACATTGCATCCCTTTGCACCGACTTAGGTATCGGGATGGAAACAGTCGCCCAACAAAACCTAGACAAGTTGAACAGTCGAATGGCTCGGGGCGTTCTCGGCGGCTCCGGCGACAATCGATAGCAGGAGAGCAGAATGAATAACTATCTACCAACTGACTACCAAGCATTTATCCACACCAGCCGCTACGCACGTTGGCTTGAAGATGAGGGACGCCGTGAAACATGGGGCGAGACCGTAGGCCGCTATGTGGACAATATCGTTGCTACGGTAGTTCCTGATGAAAAGGTACAGAGCGAGATTGCAGAGGCCATCACAGGACTAGAAGTAATGCCATCGATGCGTTCTATGATGACCGCAGGCACCGCAGCCAACCGTGACAACACTTGTATGTACAACTGTTCGTACTTGGCCATCGACGATCCCAAGGCCTTTGATGAAGCAATGTTCATCCTGCTATGTGGTACGGGTGTCGGGTTCTCCTGTGAGCGGCAGTACATCAAGAACCTACCAGAAGTCCCCGAGACGCTATTCGATAGCGATACTACCATTGTGGTCAAGGACAGCAAAGAGGGTTGGGCTAAAGCCTACCGTCTGTTGATCAGTATGCTCTACGCAGGTGAAGTACCTAAGTGGGATGTGAGCAAGGTACGTCCTGCCGGTGCCCGTCTTAAAACATTTGGTGGTCGTGCATCCGGCCCAGCGCCTCTAGTAGAACTATTTACCTTCACCATAGACACATTCAAGAAGAACGCAGGTAAGAGACTATCCAGCTACGACTGCCACAGCCTGATGTGCAAAATCGGTGAAATAGTTGTGGTGGGCGGGGTACGTCGCTCTGCAATGATCAGCCTATCCAACCTGTCAGATGATCGTATGCGTCATGCGAAGTCGGGTGAATGGTTCACGAATACCCCTCACATGGGGCTGGCTAATAACTCTGTGGCATACACTGAAAAGCCCGACAGCGTTTCATTCTTGCGTGAGTGGACAGCGTTGGTAGAATCCAAGTCAGGAGAGCGGGGCATCTTTAACCGTGAGGCCGCAGTTAAGCAGGCGGCAAAGAATGGTCGTCGTGACCCTAACTTCCAGTGGGGAACTAACCCTTGCAGCGAGATCATTTTGCGTGGCCCAAAGAGCGATAAGAATGGCAATCCTATTGCAGGAACTGGCGGCCAATTCTGTAACCTTTCGGAGGTCGTTGTTCGTGCTACTGACACTGTGGCATCTCTTAAACGAAAGGTCCGTCTGGCAACCATTTTGGGGACAATCCAGTCAACCTACACGAAGTTCCCCTACCTGCGCAAAGTGTGGGAGCGCAACACAGCCGAAGAGCGGCTGCTCGGAGTGTCTCTGACCGGAATCATGGACAGCACCCTCACCAACGGCAAAGAAGGTGACCTATCTGTTCTGCTAGAAGACTTGAAGCAGGTTGCTGTGGATACCAACAAAGAGTGGGCGGACAGACTCGGCATTGAAGTGTCGGCTGCTATCACTTGCGTTAAGCCATCAGGCACAGTCTCACAGCTTACAGACAGCGCCAGCGGGATTCATGCACGTCACAGCCCCTACTACATCCGCACAGTTCGTGGTGACAATAAAGACCCTCTGACCCAGTTCATGAAGGACCAAGGCGTCCCTAATGAGCCAGAGGCCTTTAAGCCTGATCAGACCACCGTGTTCAGCTTCCCTATGAAGGCACCAGAAGGCGCAGTAGTAACTGCCGATATGTCAGCTATCGATCAGTTGAACATGTGGCTGATGTACCAGCGCCACTGGTGTGAGCATAAGCCGTCTGTAACGGTTAATGTGAAGGCAGAGGAGTGGTTCCAAGTAGGAGCATTCGTGTACGAGCATTTCGACGAAATGTCGGGTGTATCGTTCCTGCCATTCAGCGACCACAGATACCCCCAAGCGCCTTATCAGGACTGTGGTAAGTCAGACTACGAACAGATTCTGTCTATCATGCCTACAGCCATCGATTGGACTAAGCTGGCGGATTACGAGGCAGAGGATAACACTGCGGGTAGCCAAACGCTGGCATGCTCAGGCGATAGCTGTGAAATTGTGGACCTGACAGCGTAATGTACGTCGTCATCTCTAGAGATCAGTGTAACTTCTGTGACAGCGCCAAGGCCCTCTTGAAGGGCTGCGGCATCTCTTATTCAGAATACAACGTGCAGTCATCCAGCAGTCGCTGGGTGGCCAACCTAATGGTCAAAGCTGACCTAAAGACTGTCCCCCAGATCTTCGACGACGCAGGTAAGCATATCGGGGGATATACTGAACTCAAGGAACTACTTGAGCCAAAGAGTTAGACAGAGGGAACAGGGGCTTTCAACCAAAAGAGGTAGGTTATGAGCAACCAAACACTTGAACGTGCTTTTCGCAAAGGGGTCGAAGCATTCCAGCGAGGAGTATTTAACTCTCCGTTTTCCAGCGGATCACTCAACCACAAAGAATGGCAGCGAGGTTTCGACTTTGCCTATCTTTCCAACTTAGACGGAGGCCCATCAGATGTACAAAGAGTTCGAGCCGCATGAGTTCAACCTGTACGACAAGCCTGCCCGGGAAAGGGCTAAACAGTTCTGGGGACACGCAGGATATTCCTGCTACGACCACGAGGACGAATACGGCGTAGATCTTGTGGTCCGGGGGAAGGGTAAAACCTTCTTCTGCGAGTGTGAGGTTAAGAAAAGCTGGCATGGTGTCCAGTTTACCTATGACACGCTGCACATCCCTGTCCGCAAGGCCAAGTTTCTGTCTAAGCCAACACAATTCCTTGTTTTCAACGCCGGGCTGCATGCAGTGGCCCGGGTCAGCCGCAAAGTAGTCTCATCAGCGCCTTGCGTCGAAGTTCCCAACTATAAATCGCCCTTTGGTGAGCGGTTTTACAACATTCCAGCCGAGCAGGTCACATTCTACACCCTCGGCAGCAACCTGTAGGAGATATCATGGAAGAAGTAGAAAAAACGCTCAAAGAGGCAAAAGAACAGGGCCTACAGTCGGCTCTAGTCTGTGGATTTACCGAGAATGGCCAGATTTACATCAACAGTTCTGTAAATAGCCTGCCTTACATGCACTGGCTGATTAACCGGTCACTTTTCGAGGTCTCTCTGTTCGAGAAAAACGCACCAAAAGACGACAATGAGGCACAAAAAAACCCCGAGGCCGATTGACCCCGAGGCTTTTAATTGATACATTGTCTTTGAAGAGTTTGGTCGCTCTTCAAGTTAGTTAAACCCCTCATGGCTCACGCTTTGGGGGGTTTTTCTATTCCTGAGGGAGGGCTTCCCGTGTCTGTTCATCCACGGCTGTGCCGTATACACCACGACCAAGGAACTTAGTCAGCGCATCAACCGCACCCGGCTCATTGTCTTTAGCCAGAGCCTGCATGATCTCATCAAACTTTGCAGGGTTGGCGATCATCAATTCCATCGTCTCCTGCGCTGCTCTCTGTAGTTCCTCACGGTATCCTTTGGTAAAGGCCTCACCCAAGTTACGAGCCACTGTAGCTGTAGGGTTAAGGACACCCACACTCAAGGTAACCACCCGGTCCATTAGCTTCTTCACGTCTTTGTCGTAGGACGTGGTAGAACCGAAGGTATCCCCTCGCAGCGCACGACCATTAACAATCAGATCCTGAATTTCCATCAGGCGTACTACTTCAGCCGCCCGTTGTGGGTTATCCTTAAATACGATTGTCAGAGACTTTAGGATTGGGTTAGCCGGATCTCTAAGCACACTATTTAGCTGTGCAGGACTGTATCCTAATACCGCAGCCTGTGCGCCGTCTGTCATTCCAGTACGACGGTTCGTATTCAGCTTCTGGCTTAACCATGTGAGATACTGTGATTGGACGCCCTCAAGTATAAGCGGGTTGTTGGAGTTACCAGCTTCTTGCATCAGGCGGTTTAGAATGTCAGGTGCGTCGTTAGAAGAGAAGATCTCATTAAACACCGCCGGTGCGTTTGTTTTTACCTCAGGGTTGTTTGTGAGATTACCAATAAACCGGCTTGCCTCACTTTCCTTGGCTGTCTTGATCATAGCAGCATAGGTTTCGTCTGCTTGTGCAGCGACCTCGGTTGCAGACATAAGACCGGCTTCAGCCATCTTCAGATCTTCTACCACCATTCGGAACCGAGCAACCTGATCCGGTGCCACTCGCTCCAGTACAGGTAGGTATTGCTGAATACCGGAGATAATCTCAGAAGACCCGGGCGTTTGACCTGCGGCTAAACCCCTGCCGATGTCGTTGATGGCTTCAGCAATGTAGGCCGAAGCCAAGTCTGGAGATACGTTATCTGGTGTTTTAGCCAGAGCATCTGCAAACTGCTTTTGGTATGGTAGGAACCCGCTCTCTAAGGCTTCGGCTCGGGCGTTAGCACCGGCTCTCTGCATGTCTGGCGCACCCTTAGGTACACCGGACGCCCCGGTAAGGTTAGGGTTAACATTTTTAGCAGCGGTCTCGAACTGGCGCAGAGGCTCAGAGTTAAGCCAAGTATCGGCGTGTTGTGCATACATATCCTTAGCTTGGATAAATGCCGGGTCGCCTATACCTTCGGCCATCGTATCGATACCACGCTTCAAGCCAATTAGCTGTTGCGCTTGTTGCGTTAGACCCCGTGCTTGAAGGGCCTTAATGCGGTCCTCAATCTGTGGGCGAAGCTGAGTGAATACATCCTTGAAGGACGGGCTTCGTGCCGACAGACGCTCTACCATCTCTTCATATGTTTCAGTAACTACGTCCCCTGAAGGCGATACAGAAGACTTAGGAGTAACTAGGCTCAGGAGTTTAGGGAAAGGATCAGACACCGTATCTGTGATAGTTACAGACTCGATGATATCTGGCCACTTCTTGGGGTCAGGGTACGTCTCTTCGATCAGACGTACAAAGTCGTCTACTGGCAGAGGCAAGTCAGGTAGGTTCCTAAAGGCCTCATTATAGCCGCCGAACGACGCACTCCAGTTTGCATACAACTGGTCCCCCGTCAGCCGGTCCAAGGTATCACGAGCTGATACATTAGACCCTAGAGGATTATTGCGTAGGCTGTCTTTGAGAAGATCAGTGACGTAGTTCTTAGTCTGCGTACTTTGCAGGCCAGCTTCAGCCATCTGGCGTGTCTCGGCGGCATTTCTGGCTACTGTAGAGGCAGAGACAAGGTCTCCTACCAATGGCGTAGCTATCTCAGCGGCAGCGCCCTCTGTCGCACCTACACCGCCGATTTTAGTGGCAGTGTCAGTTAGGGCGGCCTGCATAGAGGCGTCCATATTGCCTTGAGCGCCTTGAACTGCTTCAGAGGTTTCTTTGGCACGGCGAATAGACGCCATACGACCTGCCATAACATTGGCACTATCGTCTACGAACTTAGTAAATTCGTCCGCACTCATGAAGCTGCGCTGCCAGCCATAGGCCCGTTCAAAGTATTCCTTTGCACCCATGAAGAGAGCAGTAGTGGTGTCGGTCGTGATCTCTCCATTCTCGAGCAACGACGACTTAAACGAACTGTTCTTATTTAATACCTCTCCCAGTATTCTCGCCCGTTCTGCGAACACACTAGCCGGTACTGCTTCCTCGAGGTTAGGGTCCAGCATCTTGAACAGAATAGCACCTTGGTCGATGTCACGGTTCTTTTTGCGGGTCATTCGGGTAGGAAGAGCCTTACCCGCTAATGATTTTAATCCTCGATAAGCTATACCAAGACCCACTAGGCCGGTAGAGAAGGCTACGTTGTCTGCAAAGTTTGTGAGGTTACGATTGTCCTCTGGGTCAATCCCCAAGAACTCCACTACCTCATCCCCAAACAGAGGATCAGACTGCTGTGGGGTAGTAGCTGTAGCGCCAATGTTAGCGCCGGTGCCTGCAATAAATGCGCTGGCAAAGGCTTGTGCCGCTGCTTGCAGATCTTCTGGCTTCTTGTCTTTGATCTTACCCCACTGCTTTGCGGCAGCCTGAGCAGCCTTAGAGGAGAGGCCATAGGCTTTCTCTAGTTTAGTAGCCAGCCCAGCGCCGCTTGTGGCACCTACTAGGATAGATACTACTTCAGTGGCTGCGCCCTCTATGGCGTTCTCTGGGGGGATTGTGGGGAAGTTCTCTTTAACAAAATCTGTCTCTGGATCGGTACCCACACGAATACCTGTACCTTCTATGGCGTCGTTAAGACCTATAGCATCTGCACCAGCACCAATGGCGTCGGTAATACCTTCCCCTAGACGGGCGATTGACTTACCTGTCTCAAATCCTACGCCTCCTAGGGTACGCCGAAAAGATGAATCAGAAGCGGTTTCAGCCGGAGGTACTAGGTAGGTTACAGGTTCCCCATCTTCATCTGTGTTGCGTTGCACACGAAGCCCGAGGCTGTTCTCTTCTCCCGTATCATTAAAGATGGCACGGTTAGCCTCTAGGGTAGCATTATCGAACAGGTTACGCTTCTGCCGAAGAGACATATCATCCCAGCCGGGGGCCTCCGACTCTAACTGCAAGTAAATGGGGCTAAGTTTGTCTCTTTCTGAGAATTCGCCTATTCCAAATACAGCGTTGGCCCCTGCCCCGACTATGGCAGGAAAGAATTGACCCACTGTGTTTCGGCCTACTCCATACACATCCCGTCCACCTTGGTAGTAATCGGCTGAAGTGAACGGGGCGTTGGCTTCTGGAACAGGATCGGCAGAGGTGTCGTCCGTAGCTGTGCTAGGATAGAACTGCTCCTGAATTGCTTGCAACTCTTCGGCAGTAGGTTCAGTACCGGCGATAGCAACTTGCTTAGTAGATCCATCCGGCAGTTCGATTGTTATGACTTTTTCTTCCATTAGTCGTCATCTCCTGCGGGGGCTAGGCGATAGATCCCGTCTTCGCCCTCCACTAATCTGCCAGTCTTAGGGGTGTCTTGGGAAGTACTCCCTCCGCCAACACGGGGAACATCAATAGGTGCCCCTTTATAGGCCCAAGCCATGTAATCTACGGCATCTGGTACGCCTTCTCCCAACATTGTGAAGTATTGGTCCGCAGTAAATATTTCGTTACCAATAGTACCACCGTAGTCCTGTGCCTGACGAACTCCAGTACGACCAGCTAGTTGTCTAGCAGTCCTCGTGGCATCCGTAAGTCTCTCACGAGCAAAGGTACGCATGTTTCCACCAAAGCTCTTCAGGTTATTGCTGTTGAGTAGGGCGGACCTGATATTGTTATAGTCTTGGTTAGAGAAGCCATTACCTTCTTGGCCGAGAGCCTTACCCGCTGCAAAGATGTAACGAGTAGACGCAGCCATGAATTCTTTAACCGTTGCGGCTTCTTCTTCGCTCAGTGCGCTGTTGGATAGATGCTCATTAACTTTCTGTAGGATAGTTTCTTGGTTTAGATCTTGATTATCGCTGGCTTCACCAATGATACTCAAAGCAGCCCCTATCTCAGTCCTTACGCTTGATAGGAAGGCCTGTGCCCCACCTGCTCGGGTTAGAACAGCCTCATACTTGGTAGCCATCTTCTCGAGTTCATATCCAAGGGTAGCGACGTTAACTGCCGCAGCCATCTTAGCGGCTTGTTCGTCTAGAGGACCACTAATGGCCGTCACAGCGGCCCTAGTGTTATCAGACATTTTCTCTGTAGTAATATAGTCGATGTCTGTTACGGCGTTCCCTTGAAGATCAGTATACCCATTATTTCCGTCTGACATTACCGCAACACGTCTGCCATCTGTTAAGACGGCGACAGTGTCTCTATTAGGCGTTTTCCCAATAGAGCTTACGTCCGCTAGTGCTTGTCTCTGAGTTGGGTAGACTGCCTCAATATATAGCTGTGCATCCGCCACGACTTTAGGGTCAGATGAAGTAAGGTTAAGTCGGGCCTGCGCCAGATTTTGTGCCAATTGGCCTGAGGTTAAGGTGTCCTTTTTACTACCGGAAAGCTGTGCCTTCAGGTCTGCAATCATCGTCTCACGGGTTGGATTATCAGCATTTTTCCAAGCATCGCTGGCCATCAGGTTAGTTACACCCAGTTCATCGATGCTATTTATTTCCCGAGGCTTCTCTGGCTTGTCACCAAAGCGGAGAAGTTGCTGTAGTTGCTTACCTTCGTTGTCCATCCACTGTTGCATGGCTGCAATCTTTTGACCTGCATTCAGGTCAGGGTTGGACTGAATTTCTTCGTATTTAAGCAGGGCCAATTTCTCGACGTAGGCTTCATTGAAGGTGATGCCGGCAATACGCTCTGCTTCTGCTTTAGCCTCGAGAGCAGAGACCCGGCCAGCCAACTGGTTGGTATACTCTTGCGAGATATCAAACGAGTAGCGTCCTGAAGCAATGTCTGCCTGAACACCTTGTAGCTTCGTCAGATCTGTTTCTGTCAGTGATGGTAGTTCGTTCTTATTTAAGTCTTCTAGATACCCCTCCGCCCGGGAGATGGTGCCAGACAGGACTTGTGAATCTATGTTAGCGTACTGGGGGTCTGTCTCTGCACTAGCGATGAACTCTTGTAGTTGCTGGGAGTTCATGTCGCCTAGCTTAGGCATCTTGGTAAACTGGTCCAATAGGAAGTTTACTTGGGCCTTCTTTTCTTCCTGCCCATCTACGCCGGTTAGGGCCACCTGTGCAGCTAATGCTTTGTCGTAGTCATCAACCTTAGATACGTCTAACTCTTCTGCTGTGGCTGCCTTAGCCGCCGGGCGTAGGCGAAGTGCGCCCGTAGTGGCCGCAAGACGATCTGAAGGAGTGCCTTCACCACCTTTTAATACGATTTGAGATGTAGGCTCGTCGCCCCCACCCAAACCGGCGGGGTTAGTAACGTCCGTCTGAGTGTCTAGAGAGGCTACAAGAGTTCCAGCATTATCCGCATTCCTCTTCTGTGTACGCTCACGGAAACGATCCTCCCAGTCGTTACCGAGAGAGGCCTCTTGATAGCTGCCGTCGTCGGCTTCGGCATCTACGCTAGATAGAAGCGGCTGAAGGGCGCTTTCCGGTTCTTCTGAGGTTGTGTCAGAGGAGGTCTGTTCTCCTAGAGCCTCGTTCATCTGGCGATCCAGCGGTGTCGTTGGGCCTGTATCCACAGGAGCAGGCGCAGCTTCGGGTGTAGCCGAAGGGGTAGTGTCTGGTGTGCCGCCGCCTTCATATTCAAAAAGGCCACCTGATACGCCATCTCTCAGATCTTTAGCCACGGAAGTTGGTGTCCTGCCTGCATCAAGCTGGCCAGCGGTCCATATAATCAGGTCTGCTTCGGAAATCCCTTCAGGTATCGCCACACCATTCACCAGAGCCTGCGCACTTTCCCTGTTTTCTTTGTACTTTTTATTTGCGGTTATCTTGGCGTTTGCAGCGTCGTTTTCAGCCTGCCTGTCTAATTTGGCCAGAGCCAGATCTTTATCTCTCGCCGCCTTATTTGCTGCCATATATGTGGGGACAAAGCCTTTAGCGAAACCTTCTGCAAAGCCGACAAGTCCGTCGCTTGGTCCACCTACGTTATAATGCTTTGCAAAGTCTCCGAATTTATATTCACCATAACTCATACTACTTCTGGCTCCTCTTCTTCGGAGTATCCAAGCATCTCGTCTTGGGTATCTTTGTCGGCCACATCGCCTTCTACACCGGACATCGCAGACATGATGCCTCCGCCCGTGTCGTCTCCGGGCAGATCATCCATATTAGGTTGCCCTTCGGGCATTGCACCCTCATTGGGTTGCTCTTCGCCCTCTTCCGTGTCTTCGCCTACAAGTTCAACAAAGTCAGCGACCATCTCTTTGGTAGGTACGGTAATGGCTTCCTCGAAGCCCATCTCATAGTCATAGCCTGCCTGTACGGCGATCAGTTCAATGGTCTTGGCTACTGGGCCAGCAATAACGAGAGCAAAGTCGATGCCCCACTTACCTAGCCCAATGTTTCGGGTCAGGAAGAAGTCAGTCACTGTGGTAACGGTCACGCCGTTGGCCAGCATAGTCTCAAGGCCAATCATAGCGTTAGGCTTCTTAAACTCCTTGGCCGCAAACTCCAGAGCCTCGTCGTAGTCTGTAATCTCAGGGGGCCGATGCCAAGGATAGTTCTTAGTATTGGAAGTGAAATTCTCGCCGGGAATAGGGCCGTCGAACTCAGGTTCAGTCCTCATCTTCTACGGTCTCCTCTTCGTCATCCAGACGCTTACCCGCCTCGTCTCCAGTATCTCCCAGAAGCTCTTCCTCGAACTCTGCAAAATACTGTGGGGTGTATTTCATGTCAGGAAACTGCTTGAAGGTCTCTTCAGCAATCTCTCCGCTGTAGTAGGCCCGAATGGACCGCATTACGGCTTCTTCAAATCTCATTGGAGCCTCTCATACTTAACTGTAAGGTATCCGTGTATTGGGTGGCGTGACACGGCGTGTGGATGCGTCTTCATAGCTTCTTGAGCCAGAACGCCTACGTTATGGAACTTCTCAGCACCGATAGATTTAGCAGTATCGGACCAATCCCACTTATAGAGAGGGAGGCCAGACTTGTGTGTTCCGATGCGGGTGATGTTCTCTTTGAGGTGTTCGTCGGATAGAAAGGGAAGGAAACTTAATATAGACTTACCTGCGGTTGCCAAGGCACCCCAACCAGCCCCGCCCGATGCCATAACACCACCGGCCCCAAACATATTGCCTGCGACCGAACCCATTACAGATCCAATAGCACCAAATAGACCCTTCTTTTTATCCGCCTTAGCCTTCATAGCAGCCATCTGCATTTCCATCTTCATCTGGAACACCTTCAGATCTCGGTCTGCTTGGTTCTCAGAAGACTTCCACGTCCAGTCTAGCTGTGCGTCTGAACGATCCCACATCTGGTTAAGCTGCTCAGAGGTAAGCCCTACCATGTTCTTCACATCAGTAGCCGCTGCATCGAACACATTCTGGTTATTTTGTAGAGTTACAGACTGACGCCATTTAGCGTTGGACATGTCGATGTTGTACTGCATGTTCTGGTAGAACTGTTCACGGGCGTTCTCGAGCGAGGAGTTAAACTCAGATCGGTCATTCACCTCTCCGGTATTAAACTTCTTCATCCCGTTTAGTTGCTCGGCATTAAAAATGCTGATGTTCGTATCAAGCTGATCGTAGAACTTATTCATGTCGTTGGTCTGTTCCGCTGAGAACATACGAGCGGCGTTAGTCATCTTAGCGTCTTCTAATAGAGACTGTACCCGGGACTGACTGTTGATTATTCGAGCTTGCTGGATGTTGGACATATTAGCCAGATCCATCTGCATGAAGTTCTTAGAGTTGTTCAGAGCCGCATTCATACGGGCATCTAGGTTGGCTAACTCTAGCTTGGATAGGATCATCGCCTTATTGATTGTGGCTTGCTGCTTGTTGTCCAAGTTCTTCATAGCAATGCTGCTAAAGATCTGAGCGTCCTGTTGAGCAATAGGGAGCGTGGCCTCGATCATAGCTTGGGCTATGGCGGCCTGTCCGGCTGAACCGGCGTTGGTGAAAGCAAAGGTACGATTGACGTTCCGAGCAATACCCGCAGCCCATGTAGGGATTTTAGGCTGCCCGTCTGGGCCGGTGAACTGCTCAGTCAGGATTTTAAGCTGGCCTTGGACTGTCTGCTTTGCGTCGGTGTAGTTACCTTCGCCTAGTGTCTGAGCAAGGATCTTACCGGACACAGTAGACGTATCAATTACGTTTGAAATATTCTGTGAGGCAAATTTGTTAAGGGATGTACCTAGCTGGTTTGTTGTTCCGTCTTCATTTACGCCAGTACCCGCACCCGTCATATCGACGGTCATGCTTTCGGCATCGATGATAGCCTCGTCTCGTACCTCTCCCGTGACAGCGTCTACGTCGTTCTCTTCTCGGGTAACCCGGTCGAACGTAGTCTCAGCCTCAAAGGTCTCTGCACCCTTCTTCACCTGATTGATAGCAGTAGACGTGTTGCCTACAGTATCAGCATCCTTAGACAGTGCGTTAGTGTCCACAGAAAAACGGGGATCGGTAGCGTCTACATTCGTACCTTTAGTGTCTGCATCTAACATAGGAACCTTATCAGACAAGGTCATGTCGTTGCGATCTAGGTATGCGCCCGGGTCTCCAATAATGTCCTCGGACACGTTAGTAACGTCTGTGTTACCAACTCTATTAACGCTACTGGGCAGGGCGCTAGGGTCGCCGATTAGACCCTGTGTTGAAAGTACATCAGCCATATTTTTTCTTTTCCTCTTCACAGGATTTCACACGATCCCGTAGCTTGACGTAACCAAACATCGCCTCTGGGATTGCCCAATTATCTTCGGGCAGCCGCTCTAATTCGTCGGCTAGTTGTTGGTTGAACTGATCGGAGTAGGTGTTAAGCGACGGGCAGTAGATCTCTAGCTGAGTTCTAAAGACCGGTCTTGCGCACCCGCTCAACGAGATCCCCAATACTACGAGGAGCATTGTCTTGGATAGTTTGCTCATGCTCACGCATTGCCCCATTAAAAGCAGACCGGTTTTTAGCGGCCTTTAGTTCATCACGGAGGACGGCTTCTTTTACTCTCCGACCCCCACCGAGATGTCCTAGGAGGTAGACCACAGGCATAGCCAAGGAGGCGGCCACAATGACTGCTGTCTTGATTTTGCCTGTGATAAATCCAAACACTACCGGACACCTTCTTTGCTGTCTTTCCAGCGAGAGTATGCGACTAGGGCGATACCGCCGATGGCGCACAGCAAGAAGAGAGTTTTCATGCTTTCGCTGTAAGGTACTAGAGCCTCAATCTGTGGGGTGATCTCACTCAAGGCAGTGGCCGCACCAGCTACACCAGCACCAGCCATTGTCTTAGACTTGCGCAGCGCCTTAGGCTTAGACTCCTCGATCTTCTGAGGCATCTTATCTCCGCCATCGTCCGCCAGCTTTGCGTCCATAGAGAACAGAGCGGCTTCGGCAGAGCGGCGTCGTGTGAGGCCACGAAGAGGCGTTAGATTACCTTCTACACGAGCCTTGTTCCATCGCATAAGCTGCTCTGGTACTTCGTGGTAGAGGCCTCGGTTTAGCTTCTTGAGAAGCGTACTAGACTTGAAGTTAGCACCGCCCACATTGAACACGAAAGATACCAAGGCATCGAACTGGTTCTGGCTGAGAGGGACTTCTACATACCGGTGGATAGGACCGGCGTGTTCGTTCATGTCATCCAGTAGGCGCTGCTCGGCTTCTTCAGTAGTAATACGCATTCCGCTGCGAACCCCCCGGGTGGCACCGTATCCAATGGTCCACTTACCGGCGGGGCAACGGTAGCTATGTACTAGGCCGTCATTGCCTACTTTGTGTAGGCCTTCAAATTTCTTTACGAGGCGAATACCCGCCTCGCTGACTGTATCGGGGATCATATCTTATCCTGAGGTAGAAGCATACGGCGATCGAGTGGCCGGTGACATCATGCCAGTACGAGTGATCGTGCTGTCCTTGATGCTATCCAGAGCGTTAAACATCTGGTCAATGTCATAGCCGAACTGGCTGATACGGTTACCTTGCTGGTCAAATTGAGAGACCATCAGGTTGCCGTTACTGTCAATAGCCCGTTTTGTTTGTTGTCCCTGTGCATCCACGCTGTTAGCGATCAGGCGACCTTGCGTATCGAAGGCATCCGCTAGGGCTGTATAGTTGTCTTTTACTTCGCCCTCTAGCTGGTCACCCTGCGCCGTAACAAGATTACGCACATCAGACAGCTTTGCCAAATACTCAGACTGCTGGCGTCGGCTTTCGTCTGTTGTCGCCTCTACACCCATCGTAAGTGAACGTGCTACTTCAGCGAAGTTTGTTTCTGCACTTCGGGCGGCGTCCTCGATCTCACGCCGGTTCTCATTAACTTGAGTTGCAGTAGCGGCGGTGCTGTCTGCGATAGAAGAGTTAATACCGGATACCGCATTCTCTAGGCCACTCTGAATGTCATTACGGGCACGGTTTGCCAAAGTGGTGTTTGTGTCGTACTGCTGCGTAAAGTCTCCGAAGTCTGAGTTGAGGCCATCTAGTGTGCCGCTGATATTAGACTGACCCTCAGACAAGTCGCCGTAGTAGGTGTCGAGGTTTCCGCTCATGCCGTCTACAGCCGACTGGATGCCTGACTGGCCTGCCGTCATGTCACGGGTAAGATCACCGAACCCTGAGGTCTGGTTGCTCTGGAGGTTGTCCAGCATAGTGTCTACGCTGTCGAAGCGACCACCAGTCATGTCAGAGATGCTGCCGAAGCGATCAGACAAGAAGCCTTCAAGATCAGACTTGTTCAGGCCTAGTTGGTCAAGGATGTCTTGACGAGATCCTGCGATGTCTTCTTGTGTATCCTCAAAGCCTTCCGTCATGTCCTCGGCGTTTTGGTCAAACTGACCGCCGATGTAATCTTTCTGGTCGCCAAACTCGCCTTTGATAAAGTCCTGTTGGTCATCCATGCCATCATCAAAGTAGTCTTGCTGGTCCCGGAAACCGGAAGTAACGCTGGATTTAATGGCGTCCTGACCATCTTCCAGATCACCAAAGGAACTTTCGGCATCGCTAAACCCGGAGGTCATGCCGGAATATACGTCGTCGATAGCGTTATCGAGTCCGGTGATGCCTTTGTCCATATCGTAGTTCAGATCAGTAATGTCACCGCTGATGTCGTCTTGGTTATTGAACACATCTTTGAACTCAGGGTCGGCATACTCTTTGACTGCTGCCTTAATTTCAGCCAAAGACGGGCCGCTATCGCCGCCGCCGAATACTATCATCCCAGAGGCACGAGGGTTAAGATACCGCCCGGGGCCGAACATTGTAAGGAAGGAATTTCCCATTTTAGATCTCCATATTGTAGACGTGGTAGAGAAGCTGGTAGGGCTTACCTTTGTTGCTCTCTAGATGACGAAGTCTGCGTTCCCAGCCTCGACGACCCCACACTTGCATTGATTGACACCCGTTCTTCTTTGCGAATTTTTCGAGTGTTTTGTGATGAGCGGTCCAAGTGTCCCAGTCAGGGACTTTACCAGCGCAGGTCATAATAAGCAGAGACTTGCTGTTTGCGCTGGAGGTGAACCTAGTGACTATTACGGTTATCACTTGACCGTCTTCGTCTCTGGTGAGCCAGATGTGCGCCTGTTCAGACAGGGCCATGAGGCATACTGAGAAAGGGTCGTACTCGCCTATAGACAGGCGCATGGCAGCTTCAACTTTAGGCTCAATAATAGGCCACAGTTTTAGTACCTGCTTCGGTGTTAGAAGATTTGAGTGCAATGTTGAGCCTGAGGTTGGCGCATCAACTCAACCGGTCTATCCCGGGAGTTATCTAACACTTTAGCACCTAGTTAGGGTAGTAGGCAAGTAGTTTATGCAGCCTCTTCAGGTGCGTCTTCAAGGCTTTTGTGTTTATCCTTCTAGGGCTGTGATGCTAGGTGTGCAGCATAAGCCGCCTTAACCTCGTCTGTGTGAACTGCGGCAGCAATCGCTTGAACCTCTGCACTCTCGCCTGTGATGTCGGCATCTGGTGCAACGACATGGCGGCTGAAGGATCGGCTGATCTCTACACCGTCACGTTCAATCACGGTTGCTGTGCGTACTTGGATAAATTTATGAGCCGAAACGATCTCAATCTTATCCTGTTCTGTGCGTTCTGTTAGTGCCATCGTTTATCTCCTGTGATGGTTGGACTGACTACCCTGTGATCCAACAGGGGTGGTTATGCGGTTATATAAGTCATTGAAAGTCTCAATGCCGAAGCTCCCGTTGGCATAATAGAGGTTGGTTCCCACCCCCATCCAGAACCGGGGTTGCTCGTTAAAAAGCCCATGTAAGACTGGGTAATAGAGTGGCAGCCAATACTAATATTATTTCCTCGTTGTGGGGTCCAAGCTGACGTATTTGAAACGCCCTCGGCTTCTACACCGGGACTTATAGCAAACGGCAGAGGCCCAACCATTATCAAATCGGAGCTTAGATTGGATGCCGACTGAATATCAATCATTATACTAACGTGTACTAGGTCACCCACTTTGGTATAATTACCTTGTTGTCTAAAGTAACTAATGACTGGATTATTTCCATAGTATGCAATAATTGAAGGCGAAAACGTGCCAGTCTCCACGTCATCCAGCTTATTAGCCGACCCAGTCCCGCCAAGGTATACACCGTTAGATGGGTAAAGACTGCCAGAGAGATACAAATCCTTAAAGCGTACCGTTGATCCCCCAAGAGACACCTGTGCATCTGCGTTTGTGCCGCTTCCATTGGTGGGGAGAATTGCTTGGCCATCATCATATAACTTAAACCCCATAACGCCCGAATTGACGTTAAGCCGATCACCATCACTAACAGACAGGCTCCCCACAGTGGAGCCGTTTTTGCTAAACCTCGCAATCTCCCCATCCGTTGTACGCCTATCAAAAAACGCAGCAGGGTTGCTCCCCCGAGAAATACGAAGACTGTCTGGCCTAATTTCCACACCCGCTGAAGTTGGATGGTCTGCACTCGTCTTACCCACGAGCAGGTTACCGCTGCTGTCGATGCGCATACGTTCTGTGGGGCGGACATCAGAGTTTCCCCTAGTTGAAAACGTAAGAGCCTGTCGGTAGCCAGACGTCGCCTCTTGATCCCAGCCAATCTCTGCCCCGTGAAAGTTCCAACCTTCACCAATGCCAAAACCGATATAGCCTTTACCTTGAACAGACCCAGACCCACCCGCTGCGTTGTAAAATAGTGCGGATGCGGTGTCGTTTGTATTCTCAGAAACCATCAACTTTGCATCAGGCAAACTCGTACCGATACCCACCTTATTATTCGCTGCATCAACGTGAAGCGTGTTTGTGTCCACAGTCAGCCCATCGCTGGTGATAGTCCCAGTGACGTCTACACCTGTGCTGGTGGTGGCGAGTTTGGCGGAGCCGTTGTGGTAAACCTCAACAGAACCATCCGCTGTATTCTTTAAGTAGTATTCATCAGCGGTGCTTTTCAGGTACATATGCGTACCCTGTAATACCAAGGCACCTTGCCCTGCTTCCTTGATATAACTATTAGACCCATCGTGGTAAATCTGTAGGTCAGACCCAGCGCCAAAGATGGCTTTGTCGTTGTCACCTAGAGATACATTACCAGTAAACGTAGGGTTAGCGGTAGGTGCAGCACCGACCACTTCAGCAACACTGATTTGACCGTCTGCTAGTTCAGCATTATCTGAGATCAGATTAGCTAGTGTCCGTGCCTTACTCATCGTAAATATCCTCTATCCTTCAAAACATAGGCAAATGCCCACTAGAGGGCTGCTGCTCTTACGTTAGCCGCCGTATCAACTACACCTAAGTCATAGGCTTGTGTGATTTGAACAGCTTCACCAACCGCAAGCGCAACAGAGTTGGCGTTACAGTGTTCGACCAACTTGCTAATGATTTCAGACTTTGCTTTATTTGACCGAACTGCGATAAAATTATCCGCCCATTCTTGAACAGAAACGGCGATCGACTCCATTGCCTTATAATCATGATCTTCGATTGTGAGTGTGATTGTGTGTGACATTTTCTATGCCTCCTTTTAGATTAGATGTCCCATGAAGTGTGATGGGTCTTTCAGAGCGCAAGGTCTAGTCGATGAAACCCCGCTAAGGGCCACCGTCACATAGTCCCCAGCCGATAGGCTCACAACACATGAAAATGAGTTTGATGATTCTATTCCCGTCCCAGAATGAACATTTGGATCATTTAGGAAACTTGCATAGCCTGCCCCGTTGACCTTAAATACCATAGCCATCGAATCATCGACATTATCACCATCGACGAAAGTTAAGACCGCAGTGAAAGTGTAAAGTCCATCAACCGGTGCGGTGAAGCGACCGTTTGACGTGGTATAATCCCCATTGTTATCCAACAATTCAACGCCAAAAGTTATGTCGCCATTGACCATTGGGCTTTCGGTGATTGAGGTCTCAGCATGAAACGCCGGTTGTTTCGGTCTTGAAACCTCTCCATCGTGATGAATCCGCATCGCCAACGCTGATTCGCCGTCTTGGTAGTCATTGCTGTAAAAGCTCAAAGCGTTAGTTGATACTGTGCTACCAGAGTCGAACATAATGGCCGCCGATTGCGAGTCGGGGGTTCCTGCGTTGCCATCTCGGAAAAGGATGCCACCCTCAGTTTCGGTGGCGTTGTCGATGGTTAGGATTGGGCTGTTGCCGTAGAGGTGAAGCAAGCTGTTGGGGATGGTTCCAGTAGTTGACCAACGGCTTAAGTCTGACATTCCCCAATATCCATCATGCGAAAGCATAGTAGAAGCATATGAACCATCATCTTTTTCAATACCGATAGTTAAATTGGTCGGTGCTGTTGAACTTGTCCATGTCCCAGCCGCTTCAGCAAACATGAAAGCACCGTTGGCCATCTTTGTCCCATCCGAGCCATTCCACAACATACGGCCCAAATTGTTCCCCTCAACCAATGCCGTTGAGTTGTCGCCAATGACTCCGCTCGTCGAGTGACCAAGAACAAGTTGCGTTTCAACATTTCCACCAGTTCCCCACGTAAACAGCCCCATTGTTCCGTTGTTTTTTGTCCCTGCGGCTGTCGAGTTGAGTGCAATTTGGGGGAAAATTTGAGTTGCATTCCCCGCATCGTAATATGGAGCGGACGTGCCGCCACCACCTTCTCCGAAATAAGTGTTTCCATCCTGTCGGAATGCCACATGGGTTTTTCCGTCAACGTCGATCCGACCTTCTTCAATTTGGCAATTATATGCCATTGTCATGTTTTGATTTGGATCGGCGCTGTCTACGAGGATCAAAGAGGCGTCTGTTTCAGCGGTATTGCTTATTTTAAGGGTGGTATTAGCACCTGTTATGTCTACACCTCCCGAGTCTAGACGAAAAGCCTCTGTACCATTAATAGAAGCTGTCAGAGCATTGAATACGTTTAGGTTTGCTCCGCCATCATTACTTCCACTACTGCTAAACGTCGATATTTTTAACCCTCTTGAAAGCTGCGCACCTGTAAAGATAGCCACATCAGTGTTGTTAGATCCCGCAAAAACATGAAGCGGTGTGCTAGGAGTTATAGTCCCCAGACCCAACCGTTCTGTGGAAGCTGACCAGTAAAACTTTGGCGTGGTGCCTGTGTCCTCGAAGAAGTTGATATCGCCGTTGGAGGAGAGTCTCATACGTTCTGTAAATGTCGTAGATGCCTTGTCCCAATGCCCAAACTGCATAGCTTCGCCAGTGACGGTAACGATGTCACCCTCTGTAGAACTCGCACCTTCGATCAGCAGGGATGGCTGGGCAGATGCACCTTTAAGGTTAAGCAGTGCGTGGTCATCTCCGTCATCAACGTAATCCCAAATACCATTACCAATGGTGACGTGAGTTTTATCTTCTCGACCTGCTGCAATGATACGGGCATCGCCGTTGTCGTCTGGACCTGTTAGGACCGCAAAGTTTCCATCGTGTTCACTATCGGAGTTTCCATATAGATGGATGCCAGCCCCTCTCGACCCAGTTGAATAGGCATCGCCACCTGCATAAATCTGCAACTCATCACGGCCCGTACTTGCGTTCTTTTGGATAAGAGCATTTGAACCCGTAGCACCTTCAAGCTCAATTTCGTTTGTAATCGTGACGATGGGTACAGTCAGATCACCAGTCATAGTGTCGCCAGCTACTTCAACGTAACGAGCATCTGACTGTGTCTTCGTGTAGTTATCTGCTAGGGTAAACGTACCGTAAGCTACAATGTCTACTACATCGTTAAGTGTAGCACCTGAAGCAAGAGCAATGCTTGTACCATTCGTAGCAGTAAAGTCTGTACCAGCTAACAGCTTCACACCGTTAAGGTACACATCTACGTAGCCTGTATCGTAGGTAGCAGCAAAGACTGTCTGACCAGCCGAAGCAGTATAAGTAACACGATCAGATGTACCATTCACAGATGAGCCAGCAGGAACCCAACCACCAGAGCCATAAACGTACATGATGTCGCTGGCTGTGTTGAAGTACAAAGCACCAACTATAAGTGCATCACCATCGTTATCCAGTGCAGGCGCTACTGCCTTTGGTCCAAGGTAGCGGTCATCAAAGTCATCATAAGATGCAGCCGCATTAGCTTCACTGGTAGCAGCAGCACTAGCTGAGTTACTTGCGTTAGTTTCACTTGTTGCCGCATTAGCTTCAGATGTAGCAGCGTTTGCAGCACTTGTAGCCGCAGCAGTAGCTGAACCAAGAATGCCATCTACGTATGTCTTGTTAGTTGCATCACCACCTGAAGTAGGGGCAGCCAAGCCAGTTACTTTGTTGGAACCCATTGCAAGGTTACCAGACATAGTATCGCCAGACTTAGTAACCTGTAGGCCATCCTGTTGATCTACATAAGCCTTAGTAGCAGCATCCTGTGCGGCAGTAGGATCAGTAACACCTGTTACCTTATTCCCGCCCATAGCAATAGCGCCACTCATTGCACCACCAGCTAGAGGCAGCTTAGTAGCAATGCTATTAGTTACAGTGGTAGAGAAGTTAGCGTCATCTCCCAGCGCAGCAGCTAGTTCGTTCAGCGTATCAAGTGTGCCCGGGGCGGAATCAATTACATCAGCAATCTCAGCATCTACATACGCTTTAGTAGCAGCATCTTGAGGATTAGTAGGATCAGTAAGGTTAGTGATGGTAGCAGTTGTACCAGCGTTCATGTTCAACGTACCGTCTATAGTCACGTTGTTGAAGCTAGAAGAACCTGTAGAAGTAATGTTACCTGTCACATTGCCAGTGACATCACCCGTTACATTACCCGTGATATTCCCTGTTACGTTACCTGTTACATCGCCTGTAAGGTCACCCGCAACACCACCAGAGGCAGACACTGTAGTAAACGCACCGCTGCTAGGTGTAGTTGTACCAATGGTTGTACCGTCGATTGCACCGCCGTTAATGTCAGCAGAAGCTAGGGTAGCTTGGCCCGTTGATTGTACCGTAGTGAACTTACCTGTGGTGTGGCTAGTTGCACCGATTACAGTACCATCAATGCTACCACCGTTAATATCCGCAGATGCAAGTGTAGCCTGACCTGTTGTAGATACTGTTGTGAAATCACCTGTAGAAGGTGTAGAAGCACCAATAGTAGCGCCATCGATAGTGCCGCCGTTAATGTCGGCTGTGGCCGCTGTAAGGCTTGTATTGGCGTTCAGTGTGGTAAACGTACCTGCGGCTGGGGTTGTATTACCAATAACCGTATTATCGACAGCACCGGAGTTAACATCCACCGAGGTAAGCGTAGAGGTGCCTGTAGCAGATAGGTTAACCAACGTAGTATCGCCAGTTACGCCCAGCGTTGAACTAAGGGCTGTAGCCCCTGTTATGTTCAGTGTGCCGGTTAGGGCCGTGTTGCCTGCCACATCTACATCCCCAGAGAGATACAGATCCTTGAAGCGAATTAGGTTGGAACCAAGGTCAACTGTGTTGGTGATATGCGGCTCTAATACAGATCCGGTCTCTACCGTCAGCAGTTCCCGCCAGACAGCCGAGCCTACGGCGTTGTTATAACAAATGTACCAACGGTCGTCATAATAATTATACCAGAAAGAACCACGAGCATATCCGTCATTGGCATCATCCCCATTAGTTGGGTTAGATGTTGCCGACGGGTTGTTCTTACCTCCAGTACCGCCGTGGACTGCCGGCAGATATCCATCAACTGAGGTACTTAACTCAATCTTAGGGGCATTACCTGTAGACCCGTCGTGGGAATGTCCGCCCGGCCCAAAAGCAGTTACAAGCTGGTTAAATTCAGCATTCAGAGGAGGAGCCGTGATGTTGGCCCCGTTAATGATCTGTGAGGTTGATTGCCGGGTATAGCCTGTCATTATCGTCTTCCTGAGATAGTGAACTCGAACACTAGGCCCTGAATTGAGTAGGGGGCGAAGTCTCCGGTAGTTACATATGTGATTTGAACGGCGTTGCCGCTGCCTTCTATGGGCGTGTGAAGGATGGGCTTTTCAGACCCGCCGTAGGTCACAAGAGAGGCCCCGTAGTCAATGTTCTGGCCTCGATACTGAACCGGCTGACCTTTACTCGTCTCTAAGTAAGAAGAAGGGTTAGATACGTCGGGGGAGAAGTAATCGTAGACAACAGCGAGGTTCATTTCTAAGGGGCCTTCAGCCCGGATGAAGGTGTTAACCTTCCGCATGATTTTACGGATCTCTGTGTCGCCGAAGTCGTAGAAAGGAGTAGAATACACCGCTACAATGTTTTCATCAGCAAAGGTGTTGCCCTGTTCCTGCCGATAGACCTTGCCGTCAAAGTCTCCGTGGAAGACAAACTCCGTACCACCAATATAACCGGAGGTCGTACAAGAGGCCCGTATCCCTAGCAGTTCTCCAAACTCCCACCCCAGCCTTTGGTCAGATGTACGAAGACCGCCGATGATACCAAAGGCATCAGACAGGTTGGTGTCCTCATTAGAGACGAAGTACCGTAGCTGCGACTTATTTCGGATAACACAACCACATAGATCATTCAGGTCGTACAACTCAGGTAGCTGAGAGATCGTTGGCTGTATTCGTTTAGAGATGGTCTCTAATTCAACGTCCCCAATTCGAGACGTACCCGCCACAGGACGTAGGCCGTCTGGTGCGAGGAATACTAAGTCACCACCAAGTTCTAGTACACTGTCTCGTGCAACGCAGCCTACGTTGGCTGTAACCTGCTCTAGAATAAAAGGAGTGTTTACGTCGGAACTGGAGATAACCTTCTTGATTGAGTTCCCGCCGAACACAAACAGAGTGTCACGGAAGGGCTTTAATTGTACTAGGTCAAAGCCAATAGGTAGCTGTCCGGCACCGCCTGCGGCTGTCCAATCGTTTTCATTACGAGGGGACGAATAAGCAATGTTGGAGGCGTCCGATAGATCCCCACCAAACCAGAGGTGGTTCTCATATACCTCTACAATCTCCGGGGCCTCGAAACACATCACACCGCCCGGGTCTGCGTCAGTACCTGCCCCAGTAGGATTTAGGTACTTCCAGTTAACTCCGTCGAATACAAGTGCGTTGTTAACCCCGTCCACGAAGCAGATCTTATTGCCGTCACCGAAGTTGAACTGGGCAGATCTGATACGGAATACTTCGTCCTTAAAGGTACCTGTTCTGGTAGGATGCGTCAGTCCGGTGGAGTGTGCCGACCAGCCTACTAAAGGCACAAAGCGGAAGAACGAATACTCGTGGTTATCGATGACTACTACGTCACCGGGGTCAGCCGCCGTATCTAGAGTAATCGCATTGTTCGCTATATCAATGGTGTACTCTGAGCGAAGAAGTTCGCTACCGTTTAGGTACACACCGAGGGACGTAGAGTTTGTGACGGACAGAGGTCGGCTATTATCATCACTGCCGTTAAAGACAGAGCGAGTAGTTACGACTGTATAGCTGAAGGAACGATCCTTACGGGCAGCCAACAGATCTTCTCGAAACAAGCTATCGTCATAGTAAATAGATAGATTGTATACCTTACCTTCGGACTCGTCTCCGCCTACCGTAGCGATGCTGTCGCCGCCGTAAGGGACAAAGCCGTTGATGCGGCGATACCCACCAAACAGAGACACCTCATAGTTCACCAAGCGGATGGCTACACCGGGGGCCTCCTCAGATAGCAAAAGGTGGTTCTGACTTGCGTCGAGACCGCCCGAAGATACCACCTTATATGACTGGATGTTATCCGGCATTAGAAGCTGATCCTAGTGTCTTCAATAGAGATGTACTTGTTAAGGAGGAGCGTCTGCATCTCTTTGATACCAGACATAAACTCTTGCTGTGCAATACCCGCCATCTCCGAGTTATCTCGGAATAGGTACATATGATACATGGCACCGGCGATGATCACATGATCAAACGTAGTAGGTACCCGGGTCTGGTCATTATAGTTGATCAGGTTTGCGTTGTTTAAGAAGTAACGGAAACGAATTACATACGGCTTGTTAGGTGTAGGTGTTACCCCGTAGCCATTTCCGTGTAGCGGAAATACTGATGCAGGGATGTCTAGGCCAGTGGCACCAGCGTCTAGGTCAGCATTGCGCAAGCGGTCGTAGTAATAGTCACGAGATATAAAATTTAAGGATGTTGTTGTGGTGGCTTGTGTGCCATCGTTAACAATATAGAAGCTGCCCCATTCAACGGACTTGAAGAAGTTAGGCCAGCTATAGTCTTCTTGACCTACTGTCAGTATCTGGGAATGTTCTGCGGAGTTAAACGGCCACTCAAATTCAGCGGCGTTAATTTTAGCGATAGACGCCTTAATTGCATCTTTAGACAGAGCCTGCACACCTCGTGTGCTTAGAAAGTCTGCCTGCTGAATTTCCACTTCATTCAAACGACGAAGCAACTCATTGGTCAGTGTCATAAATGTTGTGGGCATATCAGGCTCTCAATAAGGGATGAGGAGGCCCGAAGGCCTCCCCTGTAGTCTTAGGCTGCGTTGTAGTTTGCAGTGAACAGAGCCTCGGGGCGGAGTACCTTCCGACCGTAAAGCTGCATACCACGCACGATGTCAGAGAATGTCTCTGGTGAGCGGAAGCTCTCTGTTTTTGCAAGCTGCTGTGCAGATGCGATTGCAGAGTCATGGCCTGCAACGACGACACCGAAGTTTGTCTCGGAGCCTGCCGATGCGTTGGTGTCTGGACCTGTACCGACATATGGCAGGTTGTTTGATTTGTAGACACGGAGTCCACGAACCAAGTTACCGCCCATACGACCGTTACGGATCTCATCACCGCCACCGAAATCTGCGTTAACGAACTTAGAGTCTTCGTCCATCAGCAACTCGATCATCACCGGATCAAGAACAACCCAACGACCGTCTTGGTCTACGTTGGCTTGGTCCATCTTACGAGCGATGCGGTTAAGCAAAGCCAAAGGTGATGTAATGCCACCAGCGCCGCCACCGGCTGCGACTGGGATAGATGTGACCTCTCCGTCAGCGCCCAAGTCAGCACCACCGAAGTCAGTGATGTCCAGCTTGTTTGCTGCCAAGAGTTCGTCTACGCCAGCGTTTGTGTCGGCTTTTGTGCCGTTTGTCGCTGTACGACGTGCCCACGAGCCAGCACCACCAGTCCAACCGGACAAGTAACCCAGAACTTCTGAGTCAAATGTATCAGCCAAACGGTACGCTGCACGGTCTGTCGCCAGATCCATGAAGTTAACGTGTGAGTGTGCTGCTTCGATGTCGTCGATTGCGAACTGGAAGTAGTTCGCTTGGTCTACGACCATTGTGAAGTCAGCGTCGGCGATGTCTTGTGTCGCCAGAGTTGTACCACGAGCGTAGTTAGACACTGTGATTTCAGGCTCTTTGATGATGCGAACGCTATCACCGTACTGGCTGATCTCACCTGTGTAGTCTGTGTTCGTAATGTCTTCTACGACAGAAGTTTTACGAAATTCCTTCTGGACCTTCTGGCTGTAAATTACTGGCGAGAAGTTACCATTGGGCAGGTTGGTGTAACCTGATGCTTTTGCGAATGCCATTGTTTGTTCTCCTTCTAATGGCGATAACAAAAGTCACTAAGAGTGACTTGCTAAGGTCAGATAGAAGAACGAAGTAAGGGCAGAACTTGCTCTAGGGTGCGTTTCAGGCGCTAACCGTCCACGGGCCTACAGGCTCTGGTAGTCTTCGAGGTTCTTGCTTCTGTAATGGGATAGGGTGTGGCAGAGGTAGGCTAGTTAGCGGCTCTGCATTGCCTATGAACCGTATTAGCTACAGTTCTTAAAGCCCCTTTATTATACCACCTTTATAGGCAGCTAATCAAGGGTACTTATCGAGCAGCGCCCGATAGGTCGTATTGGAAGGAACCCTTTTTAATTGACTCAAGGATTGCTTCTTCGTTCTTCTCATACTCAGCCGAGGTCATCTTACTAACCTGACTCTCAGAGAAACGGGGGCGTCCACCGGCAGCGGGTGCTGTACTACCTGACCGACCAACAGATTGGGCGGCGTCGTTGCCTGTGGCTCGTATTCGTTTAATGCCTTTGTCTGCTTTATACAGGTCGATTGCTCGAGCGGCTGACAGCGGGTCATTAGCATTCTTATATAGAGCATCCTGTATCCAGTTAGGCTGCTTCTTAGCCCATTCATGGAAGCCCGGGTCTTGTCGGATACGATCAAAGTCCGGATGGATCTTTTTCAGGGCCATCTCCGCTTTCTCACGGGTGATGCTGCTCTCTAGCTTTCGCAAGCCTTCCATCTTCTTCTCACCCATAGCCAGTGCTTCCAATGAGCGTTTCTGTGCAATGGTATCGATAATGGAGGCTACATCTGGATACTTCTTCATCCAGTCTGCAACTTCTTGCTCAGACTTAGGGAAGCGGATCTGCTTTTTAGTTGCAGCTTCCAACTGAGACTTCATCTCCTGAAGTTCCCGGTCTTTGCTAGACATCTGATTTTGCATGTGACGACGCAGGTCGCCGTATCGTTTTTTAAACGATGCTTCATCATTGTCTGTGTTTGAGGTTGATTGCGTCTCTTGTGCCAACTCTTCCGAGTAGGGCTTCTCTTCAGTATCGACAGAGTCTCGATACTCACCACGGTACTTAGCCATGATTTCTCCTTAGGGGGCCGAAAAGTAGCCGGATTTTCCTTATTTATCCGGGGTTTTGCGGGTAGCCCGTCCCACGCAAATTAACGGATGAATGCAACTTTCGGTGTGCTGTTCATCGCATAGCTGAGAGTTTCGACGGTCTCTTCTTCTTCCTCGTCGTCCTCTGCGTATTCTTCTTCGGTGATAACCTCGGCCACATCTACTTCGTTGCCTTCGGGGGTCTCGTAGGACGCCTCACCTTCTTCGTGGTATCCTAGGCCGTCGCAGTGGTCGCAGCCTTCGCCATCGCACTGTGGGCATACCATCATGTCGTCTTCGTATTCTGTTTCCTCGTCATAGAAGACTTCTTCTACTTCGTGGATCTGACCCATAGCTTGTAGTGACATCAGGCCAGCCTTAGCTTCCATCATCATTCCTGAGATGTGCTTTAGGCCGTGCCACTTAACAACGTCCGCTGGGAGAACGTACTCGCCCTCAGAGAGCATTGCAGGGATATCATCCCGTACATTCTCTGCTTCTGATCCGAGGGGGATCTCGTTACCGGATACAGGGTCGATACCCACAGTCATTCCCGGCATAGAGCCTTCCATACACGATCCGTCACAGTCGCCTCCGCAACCGCAAGGCATTCCGCCATGTGCAGCTTTCATAATTCCGTCCTCTTCATGTAATGCTTTTTGTACGGCCTCACCCCGAGCCTTCTCGTACTCAGAGAGTTTACCGTCGTCGTTTATGTCCGCCTTACTAAAGTCTAATTTGAAGGCATTATCCGACATCTCCTTACCTTCTAGTGTACGGATTCCTTTTTCGGATTCTCCTTGCGTAAGGCCGCCTTTGGAGAATTCTTCAGGTGCCTCTTCGGCTGTAGCTAAACCTGCGGTACCAATAAGACCCGCTGCCGGTGCGGCTATATCTCGAACTGCACCTGCGTAAGTCTTCCATGATGGGGCACCGCCAGCGCCTAACTTCTCGGCCTCTGCAATAATCATATTACGAGCGCCATCAGCGGTGAGTTGGCCTTCGTCGGCCATGCGCCAAATTGCTTCAGTGCTTTGGACAAAGCCTTTGTTGTTCTTTAGAGATACAGGGAAGAGTGTGCGTAGCTGTTCCCAAGAGACAGACTGCATCTCACGAGGCAAGACACCCCGCAGCTTGGCTGCGTCAGCGGTAGCATCGAAGTACAACCCGTAGCTTCCCGCCATCCCAGAGTCAGCTTTACCATCGTTGGACCATCTGGCAGGGTTGCCCTTGATATTGGAACCATTGAGGCCGTGAGTAACTTCTACTGAACTTGAACCAAGGGGCCGTAGAAGACCCGCAGCAATCTGATGAGTATCGACGGTTACGTCTACAGGGCTGTCTGGGTTGTATATGTTATTGTAGAAGTTTCGGACTTTGTGGTTGCCGCCCAACTCAGGCGAGATAGACTTAACTGATCCGTCCCCCTCTAGGATACGGACGGCCTTTGCAATATCCCCAAAACCTTGATGCACCAGACCCGCCGGTTCGCCCGACTTTTTAACAGCATAACCTAAGATATCGCCTTCAGGGCTTACCTCACGGTAGTTCTTACCGAAGTGAGCCTCGTCGTAAGCACGGAGCCACATAGCCTTCTGTTCTGGGGTTTCTAACTCGCCCCAAGTCTTACCCTTGATCTGCTCTAACACCTTGCCATTTTTACCGTCTTGGAAGGCCGTTGTACCTTTAGCCTTACGGGAGGCCGGGACAGTTGTGGTAATGTCGTCCATTGCCTGTGTCCAAGGCGCATTTGGACCTAACTCGGTGTGGTGTTTAATCAGACGTTCAGCCAAGGCCACATTCTGATACCAGTCCTTTTGCGGGGACATCACCGCCAGAACACCTGACGTTTGTTCTGAATTAAGGTCAAACCTGTCGGCTAGGCCGTTAGCAATTCTATTCGCACCACGGTACCACTGGGCGCTCTCTTCAGCGATACCCAGCTTGTCAGACATATCGTAGAGGCTTACGATGTTATCGGTCATCTGACCTTTAACATTAGCCGCCGTTTCTGCAACGTCCTCAGACCATAGGTTCTTTAACCCCGGGTAATTCTCTGCCATCATGGCAAAGTTTTCGCTCATTTTATTATTGCTGCCTAAAAGGGCCGAGGCATCGCTAACCATTTCACCCGTCTGTAGGGCATCTTCCCGTACAGATTGGGCAGGAAGTCGGGTGTCTACACGCTTATTAGGACCGCCCTGTAGGCTAAACGCTTCTTCTGTCTGGGTTGCGACTTGGGCAGGTACAGTGTTTGGTTGAGATTTCGTGTAAGGCACTCGAGGCATGTCGCCATAAACACCAGCCGCCTTGTTAATCTCAGATACCTCGGCGTCGTCTAATACCCGATTAACCTTCAGGTCGCCGCTGATCAGCCACTCGCCCGTCATGTTAGGGTTGGTCTTGTAACGGTAGAAACCCCCAAACGGTATCTGGTCTGTGATATGTGCCGTCTTAGCTTCTGGCTTGCCGTTGTTCATCACACGGGCGTTGGAGTCCGCAACCGACTGCCAATCAGTGTCCGCTGGCATCTCTACTTCCGCCCAGACGGTGTCTTCGGCTCGTAGGCGCTCAAAGTATTCTACTTCGCCCGTCTTACTGTTCTTCTTACTAAATACGTTGTTAGCGCCTTGGGCTTCTAAGTCTGCCGCTTGCTGCGCTGTGATCTTGTGTGTAGGTCCGATATGAGTTGCTAGAGGCAGATCTCCTGCATGCCATCCCGGACGATAGGCTAGGTTACCAATAGATGACTTAACCTTACCGGTCTTAGGATCAATCTCGCCAGAGACAGCTTCAGTCCATTCGTTAGGCTTGATACCGGTCTTGGCGTCCACATAGAGAGGAAAAAGTTCACCGGGGCGGTTAGGGTCTACACGGAATAGCTTGTACGCCGTCACCGTATTATTGAAGCTCTGATTAGAGGGCTTAGGTGCTGTGTACACTTCTTCAGCTAGTGTCTCTACGGAATCTGGCGTAGCCTGCTCTGTCTCTAGCTTTTTGGTGGAGAAGACGTTTCCGCCGAGCGAACCTACTGTGTTAGGGTCCATATTCTCGGCGATGTCTGCAAGGTTAGTGAGACCCTTCTTAGCACCTTTGGCTAGTCCTTTGGTGAGGGGGAAGGCTTCGACGACTGAGAGACCACCTTCGACCGCCGAAAGTCCCATTCCGAGTGTGTCGCCTGTGTTTTTCGCTCTTTGGAAGCCATCTATTGCGTTATCAATACCAAAAGCAATGCCAGCGGGAGTAAAATCAGCAAGGCCAATGCCATAACTTCCATCCGTAGCATTAGGGTTCCCCGTAAACTTTTCCGATAAGTCGTTGGCCTCGTAGTTACCCATACCAAACGTATCTTGTAGGAAGCCTGATATTGCGTACTTGGCTCTCTCTTGGAGAGTAGGCTCGTAGGCAGATAAAATAGAGCCATCTCCTTGAGGAGGTTCGATATCTTGGTCGCCTTTCACAGGCATACCGCCCTCGGCGAGGCCTAACGCTTCACGGACAGCCGATAAGATACCCGTGTCTACTCGGCCTTTTTGCTCGTTATAGTTGTCTACTGTACCCGGGGCGGAAACTCTGAACGCAGAGCTAGTCTGTTGGTCCAAGCTAGAGTTACCACGATTAGTAAAATCAGAACCGTCAGGACCAACAGCGGAGGTAGCGGGACCGGAGTTTGAAGTGGTGGGTGTGTAGCTAGAAACTGGACTGGGACCAGAGGACATGGCTATCTCATCGTCCGCTGGAAGGGGGGTAGTAGTCTCTGTCTCTTCTGTTTCTAGTGCCGGAGCAGCTAGTCCAGAGGCCATATCCTCGACCGTACCCGGACGACTATCCACAATCGTAATGTTGTGAGACGTAGAAGGCACCTCAACAGGAGCTTGCCCGGGGTAGCTGTCATAGAATGTGTGATTGCCAATCGTAAGGGCTTTGCCGCCGGTAAAGTCAGTACCACGCTTTTGGGCGATTGCTTTGTTCAGAAAGAATGTACGGCCACCAGAGGCATCAATACCCGTATTCAGGTATTCATTCATCTCGTATTTTTGGTTCGCCAGCGTTTCATCTGGTACTGGGATAGCGCCAACACTACCGTACTTACCAATAGGCTCAAATTGATTCCGCTGGTTAATTACCTCTTCAACCGTGTCAGGGAAACGGTCAGAAGCCAGACGGTTAAAGATCACGCCACGGACAGCGTTACGTCCTTCTTCGCCTTCGGTACCAGCCTCGGCCCACACCAGACGCTCGATCATATCCACTTCATCTTCACGAAGCTCTACAACCGTATCATCCTCATACTCAGGGACCGCATCAGGATTAACGTCCGCCATCAGGCCTTGCTCGTCTGGGTTCTCACTCATCTATTCTGCGCCCTTAATGACTTCGTCTCGGAGGGTTTTAAATCGCTTCAATTCAGAGATGGCCCCCTGCATCTCTAGGATGCGGTGGTGGTCCTTCTCCGTGTCCATGAACTGACGGATCTGATTGATACGAGCATCAACGTAAGTCAGTAGACGTTGATACTGCTCTTCATTGTTCACCAGCATAAGTAGATGGCGGTAGTCTTGCTTATCCATTAGCTACGGGGCCGCCTTGTTGGGGAGGCGGGTTACCGCCATTATCTCCGCCGCCACCGCCGGTGAAGCCCGGGCCACCCGGTTCAGGTGCTGCGCCCGGGGCGGGAGGGCCGCCTTCTGGTGTGGGAGGACCACCCTGAGGCTGTTGAGCCTGTGGAGGTGGTGGTGGCATCATAGCCTGTAACTCAGCCATCAGCTTGGCCTGTAGTGCCGCCTCACGAGGATCGTTTAGGATCTTAGCTTCGTCGAGGTCCATAGACGCTGCAATCTCACGCAGGATGTAGTCGTACTTAACAAACGGCATCATCGCAGGGTTGGCTGTCATGTTCATGAACTGCATCAGACGCTGGCTACGGATCTCGTTCCGCATCAGGCTTTCTGTGCCTCGAGCCACAACTTCCAGATCACCGACTAACTCTTTTTCGAAGTTAAACTGCATATTGAAGGCAAACAGAGAACGACCCAGAGGGTTGAGAAGATAGTCGTCGATGTTGCGTACCACAGCCTTGATCGACTGTGCGGCAGCACCCATCAGCATAGACATACCAGAAGCGGTACGGCCTACACCGGTAACGCCGGTAGATCCGTGTGCGAAGGAAGGCATACCAGTGCTTTCATCCGCCAACTGACGTGCCTTGTCGAACATCATAATGAGTTCGCTGGATACGTTAGGGAATTTAGTACCAAAGATGGCCTGACCCGGCGCACCCGCCTGACGGCGGAAGATCTTGCCCGGGAACACTTTCATGTCTTGGCCCGGCACAAGGTTGGTTTCGTCCACCTCGATAAGAAGGTTACCAGACAGTGCAGCGTTATCTACCGCCATTCGCATGAAGCCGTTCATCAGCAACTGCGTGTCTTCCATGTTTTCTGCTACACCAATACCGAAGAAGCTGTACGGGTTCAGTTCGTAAGGAACTGCGGAGTAAGGAATACGGGTAGGTGTGAATGGGTTCATCACCAGACGAAGGATCTGACCATTACATACCCATGCGTTGATCTGGATTTCGTCACGGTCTTTGAAGTCGTCGGGGATCTCGATGTCAGCCATCAGAGCAGTCTCGGTATCCATGATACCCCAGTACTCTAGTACCTCGTAACGCTCGATATCAGAGTCAACATTGTTGTCCTCGAGGATATCTTCCCAGTAGTGCTGGATGTAGTTCGTACCAAACTCTAGGGCAAACTCGATGCTCTCTTCACGGAAGAACGGACGGTTCTTTAACGCACGTAGTTGCGTACGGTTCATCCGATGACGCTCAACGGTGAACTCTGCATCTGCCATAGAACGGGCGTCTGGATCAGGGTAGAAATCCCAGATGCTTACTGCTTCCACTTTAGGGATAGTCTGCATCAGTGGGTCGTACTCACCGTCTTCATTCCAGCGAGGGTATTCTTTGTCGAATGCGAAGGGGCCTTTAAGGACGCCGGTACCAAACAAAGCACACTCAAACGCAACAGAGCGGAGGTGCTTATCGGCATTAGTTTCGTCTAGCTGGTCATGGATCTTTGTCTCCATGCCTTGGGCTGCCTTCTTAGCTGGCTCCCAAGTAACCGAAGTAGGAGTGGCACCGGGGCCAGTCTCTAGATCACCTTCTACGTCTTTAAGGCGGTCAGCATACAGGCCTGCGTCTTTCTCAAGATCTGGGCGAGTAATGTTATTCTTAGAGCCTACCTGCTTACCTAGCTTCTCCTCAATCTTCTCAGGAGTAATCTTCTTAGGGTCGTAGGATAGGGCAGCCGCCACGTTGTTAGGGAACTTGCGAGGTTCGATACCAATAGGGAACTTAGACCCGGCAAACAGTACGTCCACGATCTGTGCGTAGCTGGCTAGGACTTTAGTCTTTGTGATCTTAATGAACGCTTGTGACTTTTCGGTATCAGTGAACTGAACCTCTGGGCCGTAGAGGCCTCGGTAGTTACGATACGACTGAAGCCACCGCTCCTCGTCCATCTCACGACGGGTCTTAGAACGCTGGTACTGTGAATTGATATAGGCAACTAGACCAGAGAACTCGATGTTCTCCTGCTGTACATCGCCGTCCTCTTCTAGTGCAACGACGTTAGTATCGTCCGCCTTTGCGTCGGTAGAGAGATCTTCGGGTCGGTCCATTAAAGCCATGTTTTAGTATCCAAATACTGAGTCAGAAGGTTGCCACGAGGTGATAGGCTTGCCGCCCATTTCAAAGGGAGAGTTTGCCCGGGGCCTAGACATGACGGCGTATCTAACGGAGTCATATGCGTGGTCGCTTTTGTATCGAGGATCGATGTCGTCTGTACCCTTAGGGTCGGACGGTATTACCGGTAGATCCGCAATGATCTGGCGGCAGTTATTGAAGAACACAATTCCGGGTAGCTCTGTCTCTTCATCAATCTTCAGGAGTTCATGTAGACGGTTCTTACCCGCTACTCGGGCACCAGCGGTACGGTCAGAAGGTCTCCACCTACATCCGGCAGAAATCATCTCTTCAGCAATGCTAGGACCAATCTGTCCTCGGTTGTGCCAGCACGAACTGTCGAGGATGCCATACTGTATGTTTTCGCCGACTTCCTGCTCCATGACCGCTTTAGCTAAGTCTCGACCAGTGTGTTTACTAACGTACAGTTCTCTGTAACAGTAAAGTGTTTCGTAAGACGGGTCAATAGCAAACCAATGCACCGCACTAAATGAACTGTAACCGTAGTCACATGACCGGAACCGACGCCAGTCATTTGGTATCTCAAATGGTTCTGTGACATGGGTAGATTGGCGGAACTCAGAGAAGGCAGCGCCTTCGGCTATAGTCCAGTCGCCTTCTAGAAGCTGCCTACGCTGCATCTCAGGTAGGGAGAGCAGGTTGGTTTCGTAGGTGCCTTCGTCAAAAAGGTAGGGATTATCTCGTAGTGTAGCTGGGATGAACCGGCGATAGAAGAGAGGTTCTCCTGCCTTCTCGTGGTTCTCCGGATACAGTAATGGTTCGCCGCTCTCTAGGTCTGTTGCCACAAATGGGCGACCTTCTGGAGCAGGATCAATGAATGTAGCTTTAACCCAAGCATGGCCGGGGCCGCCGGGGTTGGTTGTAGCCCTCATGAACACCGGTAGGTCTGGGTTAGTAGTACGCAGACGTGACCTCATATAGGTCCATGCAAACGGTGTGGGGTGTTGTGTTAACTCATCAAAGGCAATGTAAGAGAAGGCCTGACCCTGATAGCGGAGAACGTCTTCGTCCCGCTCGAGGTATGTCATCCAGAGCCGTGCGCCTGAAGGGAAGACCCACTGGCTCTTCTTCTCCTGCCATTTCGCTCCCGGGTACGCTTTCGGATACAGTTCCTGACTTTTCCATACAAGCTCTCGAAGCTCGTCGTTTGTACGTCGAAGGATGAGTCCGTTGAACTCAGGTACAGCAAAATACCGGAGGGGATCTGCGAGTAGTCCGAATGACTTCCCTCCACCGGCTGCGCCTCCGTAGAGGACTTCTCTTTCCGGGGCTGCCAAGAACTCAGTCTGTGGCCCCGGGTTAGGTTTGAAGATGACTTCCCGTTCTTCGGGTACGGCCTCAAAGTCTAACTCCTCGCTTATTCCCGCTTTAGGCATACCTAGGCGCTCAGGCTCAGGTTCAGCGGTTTTGTTCAGCTTCTTCTCCGTCATCGTCATGACACGCTTGGCGTCAGAGATCTTACGTTTGAGACGGGCTTCGTGCTTCTCTTTAGCGGTCTTAGGCTTGCGCTTCTTGTGGTCTTTATCGAGAGCCTTGCGTCGGTCGCCGTTGCGGTGACGCCGCCAGATGTTGTTCAGGCCTTGGTGCGAAATAGACACACCGGACTTCTCTGACAGCCAACGTGCCGCTTCACGGAAGGAGTGGCCCTTGTCTAAGTAGTCCATCGCCTCTTCTACAAGAGGGACCATCTCAGGATCTGGGATTAGCTTTAGGGGATCTTCTTCGTCTGCCTTATAAGCATACGGTATCTTCTGGGCAGCGTTACTTCGTGTCTTGTTATCCCAAGCCATCTTCTTCAGTCTTTTTCGGCGGAAGGATGAACACGCCACCTTCAACCCCTTTGACCTCTACCAGTTCTTTCTTTACCAAGCCTGAGCGATCAAGAACTTCACGGGCAGCAGCCACAGCATTCCGTGCGCCCATAGCACTCGGATCATCCAATACGCCGATAATGCCTAGTGCGGCCTTAGGTGCGTTGGATGCCAGCAACATACCGGCACGCTCTACGATCTCTTCTTTGATCGGTGCGATAGCCTCGTTGATGCGAGTTGAATCAGAATAGCCAGCAATACGCATAGCTTCTCGGGTATTGCCTTTGGCTTCACCCAGTAGAGCCTCTAGGAAGGCTTCCTGACGTTCTGTTAACTTCTTATCGGTCATTTGCTCATTAGCCTTTGTTCGAGATGCTGGATGGTAGCCTCTGCCCGAGCCAAGGATGCCTTGAGTTCTGAGACCTCACGCAGGAGTTGCTCTTTGTCCTCAAGTACCTTGTCCAGCTTCTCAGACAGACGATCTACTTGGTCTTTCAGGGTTTCCTGAAACTCTGCTCGAGAGTTGTTATCGTTCTTCATTGCCTCATAGGACCACTGCGCCCGTTTGCTCAGATACGTCCACAGTCCCCCTGCTGAGACCACGGCTACGATCACTGGGATGTATTGTTCAATGTTCATCTATAAACCGTCTGTGTTCTAGGATCTGTCGGTGGACTAGGTTAGCTAAGTACAGTGACCAGCCTGCAAGCCATATCAGTGCGGCAGCATGTGCCATCTGATCAATCATGGTCATTCCGTCATTGCCACGGGTATAGCCATTCATGGTGCCGTCAGACCTCATCACATGATAGACTTGGGCCTTAGGGCTATGGTCATGAGCCATCATGTATTGGAACAACACGATCATGCTCAGGAAGAAATCTGCAAGCAGAGTGTACTTCAGTAGGATACGAGGTAACCAAACCGTGGCTACTAGGACTAAGACACTCATACCGGCCCATGCTGTAACCAAGTAGGCATCTACATGCTTAACGAACATTCCGGCCATGATGGCTCCGCAGATAGCACAGGCAATGTGTTGGGCAGGCCCATTTGCACTACGGACCTTTTCAAGTGTCCCACGGAGGCCGTAGGCCTTCACTTCTTCTTCGCCTTGTTCTTCTTGGAGTTAGGCCAACCCTTCTGCATATCCTTGTAAGCCTTGTCGCTGACAGTGCTTTTCTTCTTGGACTTAGCAGTGCCCTTCTTCTGGGCATTTCGGATGTTTTTGACTAGGGACATTGAATTACCACTTTTTGCATGACCAGTATCGTGCGGTCATTTTGTCATTGGCCGTGTCGCACTTATGACGGGCACGGAAAGACTTACGTCGCTCGGGGTTGGACTTCTTGATCTTCATGTTGGGATCACCGAAGCGGACGATCTTTTCCTTGCCGTCCTTACAAGCCTTAACCACGAACTTCTTCGAGCCGTCGGGGGTACGACGAGGCTTGTTACACTTCATCTTGGATTTATCGATTGCCAAACGCTGCGTCCCAAATCTCGCCACGGGTTACGCCGATGTCCCGTAGTTCTTTGTCTGTAAGGTTGTTCAACTGCCAGTACGCTGCTCGGCGTTCTTGTGTGCGGACGATGGCTTTGTAGATTGCTTTTAACCAGATCATAATTATCTCCTCTTGATTGGTTCAGAGATAATTATACCGCACCCTGTTAGGTGCGTAGTAGTGCCTCTTAGTGAATACCCGCTATGCAGGAACTCCAAGTTCTACAGGATGGCAGTAAGGGATGGCTGTGAAGCCTTGTTCGTTGTAAAACTGAGAGACTATGGTTGTTTCAGACCAACAAGCCTGCTCGTCGTATAACACGTTGGGCGAACCTATAAGAGTACAGCCTGTAGCCGCTGGGGCACAGAGGTACACCAATGCCACCCAAGCAGTCATTTCTTTTTCTTCTTCTTAGCCATGCCGCCGTAGCTGGCCTCAACTACTTCACCCTTCTTGTAGGTGCCTGCCTTCTTGGCTTTGTCCGCAGTCTTCTTCTGGGCCATACCACCAGAACTATACTTATCGACTTCCATGTAGCCGCCCATAGCAGCTTTTACGGATGCGCCGCAGTTTGCTTTTTCTACCTTCATCGTGAGTTCTCCAGATTACGAACCTCACGGTTGAGGTCGTCTTTGATATCTTGTGGATCTTCCTTCACTAGGGTCGATGGATAGTCCTCATTGTAGAAGTCACCATAACCACGGAAGATCTCGGCTTGGGTATCCGCTTGATGCTGGGTGATCAGGCCTTCTTCAACGAGAAGTTCCCGGGTTCTCTCGAGAGACAACCGCACTCCAGTATTGGCCTCGATGGCCGCTCGGATGTAGTGTAAATTTATGGACAAGGGAGTCACTCACTGAGTGGAGTATCCGCCACCTAATAATTATACCCCATATGGTACACTTAGGTCAACGGTGTGCGGGATAAGTATTTTACGGATTGCCAAAGTGCTAAATCCGTGCTACAATCCTAATTGTGGTTAGGCGGGGGTCTAATAGTCCCCCCTAGCCTGTTCTTAATCAAGGTAGGTGATCAAGATCTGTTAAGGCTCGGGCTTAGGCTCGGGCCTTTTCTGTTGTCTGGGCCTGTACCCAAGCGGCTACGAGCAATAGTTCAGATAAGTCACTATCGTTCTTAATTCGGTTGGCTCTTTGGGAGATAACCGAGACATTACCCGGCACATAACCTACGTCAGGCTCTAGGCGGTCTATAGACGGGCTTTCGTCGGCTCCACCACGACCATCCTTGTACCAATCCAGCTTAATACCTAGCACAGGGCACGTTAGAGGCACTGGCATCAGGTCTTCGACGGTAACCTCGAAGGGTATGCCATTATCTCGGCACTTATTAGCGGCTACATACAGATTACTGGATAGTTTCTTCCGTACATGGGCCTCAAGCATCTCTGCCTTAGAGAAGTCAGCTAGTTCTTCCTCACTCCACATCATCGAGGTCTCCTACTTCAAAGAGATCCCCGACATTAGACAGTGAATCTTCCATTCGGGCGGCTACGTCCCGCATACGGGCGGCATGACGCTCAAATTCATGTGCAATGCCATACAACTGCTTATACCCATCGCTGAAATCACGGGCGATATCGACCACCGTCTCCACAATAGGCTGGAACTCTATCCTTACCTCTGTCGAGTCGTCGTTATCCGAAAGATAAAGGAAGGAATTAAGGTACAAGGTGCCGTCATCGTCCACCTCAAGGTCATGTTCGAGGTAAACTGGCACCTCGAGTTCTAAGCTAACGCCGAAATCCGACATAAGACGCCCCTTATACTGGCGCATACCCGGATACTGGCCCCGGATCTCGTTAAACTAGCCAGATATAGGGCCTAGGTCAACTGCTAAGTGCGTATTTAGCCACCTAACAAGCCGGGTTTACAGTTATACCACACCAAACCCCGGAAATAAGCCTTTGGGTTTTGACATTACGCAGTTCTGGGTCCGCACCGGGGCTGTTTACGGTACCGAAATCCCTAGATTTGGTCAGAGTGGTATACGCTAACGGGTACCCCCGGGGGTGGCGCTCGGTGGGGGGCCTCGCTCGGCCTCGGTCTGGCCTCGATACGGCCTCGAAACCCCTTGTTTTGCTGGGGTTTTAGCCCCTAGGTTAAAGCTCAGGCGCTCGAGCGTGTTACCTCTTAGGTATCGGCCCCGATATCGGGAGACCCTACCCCCTATAGGGCTGCGGCCAGATGGTGGGCTGGGCGTGGTTTCGGTCTCGGGCCACGAAAAACTCTCAGCCGTTGCCAAACGCATAACGCCAGAGGGCGGGGGCCTCGGGTGCATGATACAGCCCGACATCCGCCAGCCCCTCGCCTCGATCACCGGCCAGACATCCGCACCGGCAGCCACCCGATCACATCACCTCGGCCACCACCTCAGACGGCCCACACTCTCAGACGCCCTGCAAGGCCCCTCTCGTGCCCATCTCTGCACTGTCGGTAGGCTTCCCCTGCTCGATCAATCAGCCTGCGCCCCTGTGCCCCCTCTCAGACGCTCTGAGGGCATAAAAAAACCCCCACCGAATGGCAGGGGTTCTTGGTCTCTGTTGTGGGCTGCGGCCTAATCGTCGGCCAGTTCCTCATCCATGCTCTCGGTGATGATGTAGCCCTTTGCCTCGGCCCACGCCTCGAGTGCAGGGACGCACAGCATATAGACGGCCTCACTTTCAAAGGTGGCTATTGGCTCGGCCCATGCCTGCGGCTTTTCCATATATACTGTCAGGCTCATGTGATCGGTTCCTCTAGTGTGCCCATGATCTTGGCCATCTGCCACGCTTCTCGGGCATCCCAAATGCTGCACCCCTTTGCCTCTTTATAGCGCTCGATCCAGTCCATGCGGTCCCACCTTGGCTTGGCGGCTCGGGTTGCTGCTCTGATCCATCTTATCTCTGCGTCATAGTTCATGCTGCGCCCTCCCCAGATAACAGCCTCTCGATTGCGTCGAAGTAAGCGGTCATCTCATCATCACTTTCGAAATAGGGTGTGCCGCAGCTCAGATCGTTGAGCGTTTCACGGCCACAGTGCAGCCCGTTATAACGCAGGTCTGCCCAATAGTTGGTCAGTGCTTCCTTGATGGTGATCATGCTGCGTCCTCCTCAAGGTGAAACGAAAGCAGGCTGGCGTCGTTATCATATAAGAACACCGTCAGCCCCAGATCCTTGATCGTATAGCCTGTGCATGGGCCGTGGTCACAATCTTCGTCTCGGTCCACTGTTACCGTGTGATATCCCTCGACCTCAGTTATAGCTTTATCCCAGACCTTCATGCTGCGCCCTCCTTCTCGATCTCGGCCAGCGCCTCGAGCGGTTCAACGCTTATGTCAGCATCATAGTCGCCGTCGTAGGTTTTCACATGGCCTTCGCCTTCCTTGGCCTTGCGGATGGCCTCGGCCTCGCTCTCGGCCTCGACGTGGTAGACATCCACCGACATATAGCTGCGCAATACCTCAAACCTCATGCCGCCACCTCATCTTTCAGCGTCTCCAAGATGGCCTCGAGCCTGTGGCCCATCATGGCGGCGGTGTGATCGACAGCCAGCCAGACAAGATCACCCAGCGACAAGATGCGGGGCGCTTGGTCATAATCGGTGATCTCGGCCAGCACGTCATCGATGGCGTCCTGCCAATGATCATCGGCCAGTTTGGCCAGCACGTCTCGGGTGTAGATCAGCCCATTCCAAGAGCCATTCACGCACTGAGCCTGCAACAGTTTCTGCACGATCAGGTCAGGGCTGGCCCATGCGTCCCCATCGTTCAGTTCGTCCCACAAGTAAACCTCGATGGCCCCTGTCGGATCCAAGCGGCGCTCGAGTTCTTTCATTTGTTCGTTGGTCATGGTCATTTCTCCAAGTTAGATTTCGGTGGTGATCAGGTGGCGATCCAATACAGGACCGCCCCCCAGAATGTTACAAAGCCGATCAGGCAATACAGGCCAGACATCAGCGGCCCCAGATACGCTGCCAGATGTTGCGGCTGGTCAGGCTGCGTATCTCGGCTCGAGCCTCGACAAGGCGGCTGCGCATATCGTTTAGCTGGCCCTCGAGCGCCTCATAATCTTTGCGCTGATGTAGACATTCAGCCTCCCAGCGTTTGGCCCATGTGTCGCCATCGTTGAGCCGTGCGAGGGCTGCGGCCTCGTTAAGTTGGGCACACATCAGCTTGCCTTGCAGTTCGGTCACCTCGGCTGTGGCTCGATGCCAGCCCCGCTCGAAGCCTGCGCCAGTTTCTCGGACGCTCTCGAGCGTTTGCTCGGCGCTCTCGGCTCGATGCGTCAGGCTGCGGATCGTCGCCTGATCTGCGTTGTGGTCTGCATCCCGTGCCTCGATGCGGCGTTGCAGCCGATCGATACGGCGCTGCGCTTTCTCTGGGATGTCGGCATCGCCGAAGCCCTCGAGTTTTATTGGCGCTTGCAGTGCGGTGATGATTGTCTGTTCGTTCATGGTCATTTCTCCAAGTTAAATGGTGGGGGACACTCGGCCCCCCGTTAGTGATTAGGCGGCCATCCCGACACGCTGCATTGCAGGGTGGGCGATCAGTTGCCCAACCTCACGCTCTCGGCGATCCAGAACCTCGGCCACGTTGTCGATGTTGGAACTGTTGCGGACGCCAAAGCGTTCGCTGTTGTGGCTCGAGCGGTAAGTCAGCGCCGAATAGAGCGCCCACGTTGTGGCCCCCCGTTCCTGCGCCTCGATGTCGAATTGCTCCATGATGCCTTTGACCGTGCGGCCAGCCATCCCCGCCTCTTCAAGGGCCAGTTCGGCCTCGGCTGGGTTGATCTCGTTAAGCGCCCAACGCTGCCAGATGCTCACCCGCTCTTTGAACCGCTCGGCCTCGAGCGTAACAAAGGTCTTCACCTTGTTGGGGTTAAAGCCTGAGGTGTGGCGGAACACAGATGTTTCGAATTCGCCAAAGGTCATGCCGTTGGTGCAATACCAGTCAATGGCCCCAGCCGTCGCACGAATACTTGTGCCTGAGAAGCCATTAACCACCGCTACCCGAAATTTCAGTTGGGTGCTGCGGCCTGTTAGCTGGCGGATGTCTGCACCCAGCTCAGGAAAAGAATATTCAAAGCGGCTAAACCGACCGTTGCGGCTGGTATGCTCCCGCAGTTCGATCCCCTGCAAAGCACGGGTAGGCAGTGCAGCCTCGCAGCCCTCGGCCAGTTTGTCGGCAAGGTCTTGGTTCTGTGCGATGGCGTAGCGTTCACCCACTACACCCAGCGGCTGGTTCGTATCGGTGCGGCGGATCAACCGCCCGACATTGTGCGGCACCTCACCCATCGATGCTGTGCCGTTGTCGTTCTGGTCATAGCAATGGAACAGATCGACGGCCTCGGCCTCGAAGCCTGTTTTGTCCAAAGCAGGAAACAGGCGGCGCATCTCTTGGCTCGGCTGCTCGGCCTGCTGGCGGCGGTGCAGTTCCTGAGCCAAGTTGATGATCTCGGGGGACAGGTGCGAAAGGTTTGCAAAAGTGTTCATGGTCATTTTCTCCAAGTTAGTGCGGGGCGGAAGTGCCCCTACCCAAACACCAGTAAATCCATTTCATGACCTTAGCAAGCACTTTGTTAAATCATGAAGCTGCACCTTGCTGCGCCGTTTTCCTTTTTTCTTATATATGAACCTGCGTATGCCTGCACCTAAGTAGGTGCAAGAGTGTGTATAAGGATGAGTATTGCTGTGGATAAGTATTGGTGGATGCTTGAGTTGCAGTTAATGCTTGACGTGCCAGTAGTTTTCAAAAATAAAGGTGACCTATGGTAATCTTATACGAACGGAAGGTGAACGATGATACTAACAAAAGCTGACGCATACGAACTAGGAAATGCACTGATCGATGCCTCCGATTCTGATAAAGACCGTGTTGTGATCAAAGTAGGTGAAGGCGCTATAGTGGCGGTAATGCCCTTAGATGATGGGCATGATGAAGGATACACTACCATTGCTAGGATAGTATCCGACTAGCAGTAATGCTTTGACGTGCAAGTAAATCAGGCTCCTTCGGGGGCCTTTTTTAATGAAAAAACCCCTCGATCCGGAGACCAAGGGGCTGAGTTAGAGCATGAGGCTCACAGGGAGGATGCGGAGCAGGTAGTCCGCATGACCAGACTAACAAAACACCACACCATGTCAATTAAATCTTTTCTATTGACGTTAACTAAGTGCTTATAGTAGCGATTAGTGGCGATATAACTGATGGAGTTATCAGAATGACAGAGAAGATTAAATACCTCGAGCGTAGAGACAGGGCCAGCGGTCCTATCTGGGTCTGCAATCCTTCAGACTATGCTAAAGAGCATGTGGAAGCATCCTACGAGCAGTTTAAGAGCCGTGAAGAGGCTGTAGAACACTGCAAGATGATCTCCCGTGCCCTTGAGGAGTTCGAGCGCACCCGAGAGAAGCGGTCTAAGCTGGATAGAGAGACCGTGGATGCCTTGTTTCACTTCTACACACAGCACAAAGCCTTCAAACTGAAGTCAGCCAACACCCAGCGGACGTACAGGTTCTTGTACAAGACAGTCTCCCACCTTCGCATTGGCCAGTCTAACACCCCCTTCGGCCAGTTGCTGGCTCGAGGTGTCGATGCCGAGATGGCAGACAAGGTCTACGACACTGTGCGAGAGACCTACAGCATCCACCGAGCCAATGGCGTGTGCAAGATCCTACGCCGCATATGGTTCACTGGACGACGAGGCTTCATTTCGCCTAACAGCACCAACCCATTCGCTATGATGGGCCTGACCGAGACACCACCTCGTGTAGTGCTATGGGAGCCGGAGCAAGTAGCCAATTTCATCGACAAAGCAGACAGCCTAGGCCTACCCAGCGTCGGCACACTGGCTCTGATGTGCTACGACCTGTGCCAGCGCCCGGGTGATATGCGTAAGATGCTCTGGAAGCACTACAACGACGGTGTCTTCACCTTTGTCCAAGAGAAGACAAAAGCCGAAGTGTATGTCGAAGCCTCCCCCCGACTAGCAGAGCGCCTAGAGACGGTTGTGAGAGGCTCTGACGACGATCCTATTGTCCTGTGTGAGACTACAGGCAGACCTTACGACAATCGACTGTACAGCAAGTACGCCGCCAAGATCAGAGAGGCGGCAGGACTGCCTACGACACTCCAACTACGAGACCTACGACGTACCGGAGCCACTGAATTAGCAGAGGCTGGCTGTACCGAGGACGAACTACGATCAGTCACCGGTCACATGAGCCGTAACGTGCTGAACGTCTATGTGAGGCCAACTAAGAAGCTGGCTTCGAAAGCAATGAGCAAGAGGTTTGGATGACAGACGACATAAACGAGGCCCGAAAGGCATTTGAGCAAGAACTAGAGCGGTTGGTAGGCAAGCCAACACAACAAACCACAGAGAGACTGATCGACCTGATCGTAGCAGTCCGAGACCAGCTAAGGAAACGAGATGGAAGATAACATCCCCGCCTACATCCTCAAAGAGATGGAACAGATGGGAATACTACCCCGCCATCCTCTTGAGGAAACACAGAACGAACCCGTGGTCCCACGGACCTTTGAATATAATATGCCAGAATTGGATGAGAACGGAGAACCCCCCTTCTAATGATTAGAGCAACATACATCGACCACATGGGCAGTGACCTGTCCGTAGTAAACGCAGCACGGGTATCGTTTGGTAAGAAGAGTGCGTGGAACTGGTCTAAAGAGCTAGAGAGTGGAACAGGTAATGGCAATACACTGAAGGCAGGAGACACCAAGCTAATAGACTACCTAGCCAAGCATAAGCATCTGTCACCCTTCGGTCATGCCTTCGCATCCTTCCACGTCAAGGCTCCGATCTTTGTAGCACGTCAGTTGGTCAAACATTCCTATCTCCGGTGGAATGAAATATCCCGTCGGTACGTCGATGATGAGCCTGAGTTCTATCAGCCTGAGGTATGGCGTGGGCGTAGTGAAGACAAGAAGCAAGGTTCAAGCGATGAAGTGATTGAGGTTCTACACTGGATGGAACAAGATTATGAACTTTCAATAGATGGCCATCCTTTTTACGACAACGTAGAGCGAGAACCCAATCAATGGACTTCTTACGTACACGAGGAAGCCCTCAGTTTGTACCATGGCATGTTAAACAGCGATGTCGCCCCTGAGATGGCACGTATGGTCTTACCACAGTCCACCATGACTGAGTGGTACTGGTCTGGTAGCTTAGATGCCTTTGCTAATATGTGCCGCCTACGGTGTGCCTCTGACACGCAGTACGAGAGCCGTGTAGTAGCTGATCAGATCAGTGAGACGATGCAGGAGTTGTTCCCTGTAAGCTGGGATGCCCTTATTACCGTAAAAGATAAAAACCTGTGATACTGCGAGTAGTAGCCCCGTATTTATCGCAAACAGTAAGAAGACAAGTTATGGAGTCTGCCAATGCACTATAAAAAGATAAACATAGGATTTGACGCCCAAGAGGTGTCAGCCGGTCCCATTGACGTGATTAAGTATGGCATAGAGAAGGATGGTGAGTTCGAGGGCATTGCCTACAAGAACTGCATCATCAGCCATAAGCTGACAGCCCAGCTACTCAACCATATGCCTGCGCCATTAAGGCATAAGTTCGTGCCTCTACATATGCACATCAACCGAGACATCATTCCACACATCGACAGCGGCGTGTGTACGGTTGTTAACCTGTACCTAAAGGCTGGCGGATACACTACGGACTTCAATAAGCTCAAGGAGGGTGCCAAGCCGTTCAAGCTGCCTAATCAGACTACAGGCTGCTCCTACCAGTTCGAGGATGTAGACACTATTGCATCCTTTGTGGCAGAAGATGGAGACGCATACATCCTAGATGTAACGAAGATACACAGTGTTCACTCTGGGTCTGATAAAGATCGAATCGCTTTGGCTCTGTCTACTAAACTGGACTTCGATACCGTCTGTAAGATCTTCGACACTGAAAAAACTTCAGACGGAGGCCACTAAAGCCCACTCCACCCCACTAGGGGTAAGTTTATTTAATGATATCAGTACTTTGGTTGCGGGAGTAGGATTTGAACCTACGACCTTCAGGGTATACGACCTAGTAGGTATATCAGTGAGTTGCAGCTAGTGGTAGTGGCTGGCCTGTTAACTAAGTGCGCATTTTAGCACTAGACAAACGAAAAGTTAGGTGTAAAAGGGAGGGGCCGCTAGGCCCCGACCGTCCCCTTAGTGGAGGCTAAGATGCAGTACTCATACCGAGACCAAGTAGAGATACTATCGTCTATCAAATTAGCAGATGGGGAGAAGAAATCCTTAGACTGCCCATTCTGCGGAGGCCGTAAGAAGTTTGGTATACTCAAGCAGGATGGAAGACTTCTTTGGAATTGCTTCAGGTCATCTTGTGGGATCAAAGGATCTCATCAAGTTGGTAGAGGCTTAGACGGAATTAAGAATCATATCCAGAAGAAGACGGCTAAGGCGGTCTACTATAACTCTCTGCCTAAAATAGTTAGTTCACCCAAGAATCACCCAGAGGCCATAGAATACCTACACTCAGTAAATAGCTGGGAGGCTTACTCTTGTGGTGATATCAGGGTTCAATATGCTCCTAGAGACAATAGAGTTCTATTCTATACCTCAGACGGTAAAGGTGCGGTAGGCCGAGCTTTAGACGGTAGGACACCCAAGTGGTATACTTACGGCGATACAAGTAAGGGAATACAAGTAGGTAGTGGTATCCCAGTATTAGTCGAGGATACACCTTCAGCCTGTTCTGTCTCTAGAATAGATGGCTACAGCGGCTACGCACTCTTAGGCACAAAGATTACTCCAACTATTAGATCTGAACTACGCCACTTAGCTAAGGTAATAATTATTCTTGACAAGGATGCTAGTAGTAAGGCAGTGTCCATAGCCAGCAGTATTGGTGGTTTAGTAGAGGTGAGCGTTAGATTCACAAATACGGACTTGAAACATTTGACCGTAAGTGAGATGCGGACGCAGCTAATGCTGTAGGGAGAGCAAAAGACATGAAAGCCAGAGGTATATTAGTCGTAGACTATGAGTTTGAAGGGTATAGCGAAGCAGCCGAAGAAGAGGCCAGACTAGCTGAAGCCCTAAAGTCATTGATCACGGGAAACCGACGTGTGGTCCATCACCAGATGGATCTTAAAGAACGTAGAGGCGATGCGCCTTTGGACATAAAGCGGATGAAGTTCCGCAACAACTAGACCTGCCCCATACTAGTAGGATTTAGAGGCCTCGCTTTTAGCGGGGCTTTTTTTATGTCTGATGTTGACACCTAAGTGCGTGTCGTGCCACTTATCTAAGCACACTAACTTGAGCAGGAGAGTGCGACTTGGACCACGCAATTTTGAGGAACTTACTATCGAGTGAATTTTATGCAGATAACAAAGGCCGTCTAAAGCCTGATCTGTTTGGAGATGAAGGGCAGGAGATCTACAAGATCCTATCCAGCGCCCACGATAAGTATGATCACGACATAACCGCCAGAGAGTTGTTGGCTCTCTATGACGTACACAACCCAGTAGCTACGGAATCAGATCGATCCCTAGTTAAGGACATGATCCAGACCATCGCTACTACAGAGCCAATGTCACAAGACATCGCTTCAGATGTTATTGCTGATATGTGGAAA
>JGI26084J50262_1000021_pt1 | contig 78538 bp, 61 predicted proteins | sample SaaInl6LU_22_DNA_FD_50262 | JGI IMG/M metagenome (IMG submission 50262) | reverse complement strand
GTAAAACTTGACGTAAACCGCGCACAAAAAAAGGCCGTCCTTGCGGACGGCCTTAAAGTGGTGGTGAGAGCCGGATTGGTGCCTTCGGCATCGCTTCGCGATCACGACTACGTCGTGCCCCTTCTCCGCTCACTACGTTCGCTCCGTCAAACCAGCGCTGGTTCTTCATCCGGCTCTCACCACAAAAAAAGGCCGTCCTTGCGGACGGCCTTAAAGTGGTGGTGAGAGCCGGATTCGAACCAGCGAACTCAAAGAGAACAGATTTACAGTCTGCGTGCTTTAGCCACTTGCATATCTCACCAAAAGTGAAGACGCGGACTGTAGGACTAGTTTGGTCGATGCCAAGTATTTTTTTAATAATTTCATTCGTGCATTCAACTCGGACTTTTGCAATGTGCTGTTTGCCGCTTAAAAGAACCTTTGCGGCTTTGTCTTTTTTTACACAAGCACATGGCACACGAGCGATTTAGTCTCAATAATCTACCGAATTGGATGCGGGGTCGTTTCGATGACTCGCAACGTTTCTTGATGCTATGTATCTGCGCAGGCGTGCTTTGCGGCTTGGTCGGCGTGAGCTTTCACCTAGCGATTACGACGGTCTTTGATGGGCTTTTCGCCTTTTATGAGGGACTTGGGATCTGGGCCTACCCTGCTATGATTCTTTCGCCTGCGCTTGCAGGCCTCGTTGTCGGACTAATGATTCGCTACGTTTCTCCGANNGCGAGTGGNTCAGGGATTCCACAAACAAAAGCGGCTTACTATCAAAATTTTGGTATTATTAAGACCTCAGAAGCTTTTTGGCGCTTCATTATTGGCACTATTTCGGTCGGTATGGGTAATAGCCTCGGCCGTGAGGGACCCACTGTGCATATTTGTAGTGCGGTCTCTTCGAAGCTCGGTCGCCTCTTTGGTCTGGGTAAATTGCGTGTGCAAGCCATGGTCCCCGTAGGTATGGGCGCGGGTATTTCGGCGGCCTTCAATGCGCCGATCTCAGCGATCACCTTCGTGTTTGAAGAACTTTTTGATAACAACTTTAGTAGCAAGGCCTTGGGTGGAATTCTAATTGCGGTCGTGGTCGCCGCGGTGGTGGAACGTAGTCTCCTCGGTGAGCATAGTGCGCTGCACGCCACCCGAGAGGTCTTTGAAACCTCATGGTGGATGCTTCTGTGCCTAGCGCTCGGTCCGACTGCAGGCATCTTGGGGCATCTTTTCACCTCGATGCTTTTAGAGCTACGAGGTCGATTCAAACAGTGGCAAAATTTCCCGACATGGCTCAAACCTGCACTCGGCGGTCTCAGCGTGGGCCTTATGGGGATCACCGTTTGGCATTTCAGCGGTGGGCACAATGGTGTCTTTAGTATCGGCTATAGTGATCTCAACGAAACACTGAACGGCAACTTAGGCTGGAAAGTCTTACTGCTGCTCCTCGTCGGCAAGTTCCTAGCAACCGCGGTCTGCTACGCGTCGGGTGCGAGTGGTGGTATCTTTGCGCCCGTGCTGTTTATCGGCAGTATGCTGGGTGGACTCTTTGGTGTAGTGATTGTAAATACCTTCAATCTCGACCCATCCATTGCGGCGGCAGCGGCCTTGCTTGGAACCGGGGCGTTCTTTGCAGCGGTGATTCGCTGTCCATTGACTTCAGTGCTGATCATTTTTGAAATGACGCAGAACTACTCGCTGATCTTGCCATTGATGGTGGGCAATCTTCTCGCGTATATGATTTCAGTGAAGCTCCGCCACATCCCCATCTATGACGCTCTATTGCTTCAAGACGGTATCAGCCTAAAAAAACTACCTGCGTATCGCGGCGAACAAGATTGGCGCAATCTACCAATTAGCACGATTATGACGCACGATTCGCGCACTGTCTGCGGCAGCTTAACTGCAGAAGAGAACTTAGAGCGTATCAAGAAAGATGGGCACAAGCACCACGGCTACCCGGTGACGCTCAGCCCAACTGAGCCTAAGCTTCTGGGAGTGATCACTCATCACGAACTTGAAGAAATGACTGCCGCAGGTGACGCTCAATCCATTCGCACTTGGATCGAAGGGCACCCCATCATCAGCATTTTTCCCGATAGCTCAATTCGCGACGTCGCCAACACACTGGTCATCAAAGATGTGTTACAGGCGCCAGTAGTCAGCCGAAAGGATCACACAAAGTTACTCGGCATCGTCACTCTGCACGACATCGCCCGCCAGCAGAATGCGATCGAGGAATCGATGGAGCGCGAGTAGTGACAGCGAGCTCCCCACATGGCGATACTTCAAAAAAGGTATTCGACTTTACTGGAGGGTTGCGCTCCGTCGCAACCGCAGATGGTTCGATCCATCTAGGCCTTGCTGCGACAATGACGGAGCATTACCCTCCAAATAGAACATCCCTCTATATTTACTTAAGGATGTGCCATTACATACTCCTCCATTAGCTAGCCCTCCTACCACAAAAAAACGGATACCCTCACAGGTATCCGTTCGTAGAATTCAATATGAATTAGTTTTTAATTTTCGGGTGGAAGATCTGCCAATGATTCAAAATCAAATGGATCCACATCTTCGATCTTCTTAGCTTTCTTCTTGGCCGCTTTTTTCTTCGCCGACTTCTTTTTAGCAGCTTTCTTTGCCGCTTTCTTTACAGGCTTGGGAGCTTCTTCAGCCGGCGTTCCTGCAGGCTGTTCAACTTCGACTGATGGCTTTGCCTCCTCAGCGACTTCCGCTTTGGGTGCTTCCTCCACAGGAGCCGCTTCAGCTTCCACTTCGGGTTCTGATTTTTCAACCTCCTCTTTTGGTGCCTCCGCTTTCACAGCTTCAACCTTCTGAGTTTCTGCAGCAGGCTTAGGCTCTTTCTTCTTAGGCTCCGGCATCGGTGGAGCGGCAAATAGCTTACCATCGCCATACTCGGTAACGTAGCCTTCGGTAATCAACCAACGCAGATCTAGCATCAATTGATTCAATTTCGCCTGCTCATCGGCAGTCAATTCAACCTTTGGCGTTGCCTCGGTAGAAGCCTCCGCATCGGGCGCAACGCTCGCCTCTGCAGGTGTGGCAGGTTCTTCGCCTGCCGCCTCTGCGGCCTTCTTCGCTTCAGCCGCAGCCGCAACTTCCTCTTCAGAGACCTTCAATTCGACGGGATTCTGTTTTTCCGTATCGATGTCGATATAAAGCTTTGGAAGTTTAGATGCCAAAGTGTTTGGGTGCTTTTCGATAAAATCAATCAAGTCACGTATTGAATCAGTGAATACGGTTTTTGAGTCGCGGAACTTACGTTTCACTGCACAGACATATGAAACCCCCTTCGAGCCCTTCTTATAGACGGTAAACTTATGGCGGCGCAAACGACCGCGAATGTTATTCGCAGCTTCCAGCGGGAAGTGCAACTGTTGCTCGACATATGCTTCAACCGAACGACGAATGTCTCCCTTAGGAAGATTCGCAATATCACGCCCGGCAAAGCGAACATGCTCACCAGAGCTGACCACTTTATCCTTACGATGCTGTAGCAAGAAGTAGCGCACAGCCTCAGTGTTTTCAAACGACTCAGGCTCTCCGTCTTGGCGATCTTTCACCGTATAACGAGCCCCCTTCTTCATGGACTCAGACCATGCATCAATTTGCTCCTGCTCCTTTACCGTTTCGATCTTAGACTGAAAACGATCAAAGGACATACCGGTAATGCGCGATGCATAGTGGTTCTGCAAAAACTCTTGGTAACGGTGATAATTAGGCGGCCCTAGCAATTCGCCGGTAATCGTGCAACGATTCACCATCTGAAAATTACCTTTCGGCGCTTCGACTTCGATTTCTTCAATATCAAAGAACTGATCCAAATGATTCGCTATCACATGGCTGATCGCAGCCTCCTCAGTCTCAAAGGGCAAATGTCCTGGGACGGAGAAATAAAGTGGCTCAGGCTGTTCGCCAGCTTTGGCCTTATTCGCGACCACAACGACATAGCGTTCCGGTTTTTCCAATAACAAATGAGCAATTTCAAATAACTGGTAGGTGCGAGCTGTCGCACGCAGACGCTTCACCAATGCCTCAAACGCCTCATCCTGTGGATATAGGTCTACCTTTACCGTAGGATGAAAGACTGCTGGCGCATGACGACGATCACTGCCACGCTCATTACCTCCACGACGATCATCGCGACGCGGCGGGCGACCTTCTCCACCCTCACGACGCTGAGGGCGACCTCCGGCACGGCGATCTCGATTGCCGCCCCCTCCGCCACCTTGACGTTTACCACCACGACCACGGGAATCACCCTTATAATTGTCGTAAGATTTCTGACGATTCTTCTGACTCTTTTCGTCCGCCCAATTGGGCCCAAAATCGAGCCCAGATAGAGCGTTTAAGTCGAGCGCTTGCTTAGAGGATTTTTCTTCAGGTTTTTCAGCCATGTCCGTTTAAATAAACGCAGCCGGAAATGGCCACGTGGGTTATAAGTTAGTTTGAGAGTAAAGTGCTAAGGAATTACAATGGAACTTACAAGTATGACTACTGCATTACAGGGCACAAATGAATTTTTTTTGAATATTTGTGTTGATCTCAAAAAAAACTGCCGTATCACCTTCCAACTTCACCACGCGAAAGCGTAACATTTGGTCGAATGGTGGAATTGGCAGACACGCCAGTTTAAGGGACTGGTGCCGAAAGGCGTGGGGGTTCAAGTCCCCCTTCGACCACCACTTTTAAAAACCGGACGGAAACGTGCGGTTTTTTTGTGCGCCGTTTGCACGACCGACTTTGGGACCTTCACCTACGGTGGTCCGGTTCCCTTCGGGCCCGGTCATGTCGGCTTACAGCCTCGGAACAAGTCCCCCTTCGACCACCACTTTTAAAAACCGGACGGAAACGTTCGGTTTTTTTTGTGCGTGGTTTGCGGCGAGATTTACGTAGCGTGCCACTTTAGCAAACGACCGCATGGGAAGCACGGTGGTTCGTTTGCTAAAGCGGCACGCTACGATTGAAGGAAACTGCCCACTCTAACTTTTCACCTAAAAATTCAAACAAGCGTTTGTCTTTCTAAAGATTGGCCTCCTTAATATCGTGCACCGAATCAATGGCAACGCACACTATTTAGCTATGCTCAAAAAAACTCTCTTCGTTTTAGGACTCATCATCACGCTTGGCTTGGTGCTCTTTTTTCTAATCAGCACAAAAAGTGCTCAATTTAAAGCCATGTCTGAGNCAGAGGAATTGGCAGTGCCACCTCCTAGCACCGTATCGACATTCATTGTCGAAGAACAGACATGGGTCAACAGCCTGACAGCGGTCGGCACCATCGAACCCGTGCAAGGCGTTGAGCTTGAAGCGGAAATCCCCGGCATCGTCAAAGCGATTAACTTCAAAAACGGACAGAGCGTTCAAGCGGGTGACCTGCTGGTGCAACTCGATGTTCAGGTCGAGCAAGCCCAACTGAACGCAGCGGAATCGACTGCGCGCCTTGCACAGGTCGAACTCGATCGCTCTAAACGCCTTATCGAAACAGGATCGGTCACACAATCACAACTGGACAAAGCAATCGCCGACTACGAAAACTCCAAGGCAAACGTCGAGAACCTAAAGGCAGTGATTGCCCGTAAAACCATCCGCGCACCCTTTGCAGGTGAAGTCGGCATACGCCAAATTAACTTAGGCCAATATGTAGCTCAAGGTGCTCCTATCGTGTCGATTCAGGCAAATGATCAGGTATTTGTTAATTTTACACTCCCTCAGCAAGCACTCGCTAAAGTAAGCACGGGGATGGATGTTGATCTATTCAGCGACGTCTACCCGGAGCAGTCATTTGCTGGCACAATCACTGCGATCAGCCCTCAGATCGACCCAATCACTCGCACGGTCGAACTACAAGGCACGCTTGACAATCCAGATGGATTACTACGCGCAGGCCTCTTTGTTCGCGTAAGTGTAAGGCTTCCTGAGAAGAACGTGGTGACTGTCGTGCCAGCAACCGCTATTTTGTATGCTCCATACGGCAATTCGATCTTTATTGTCGAGGAAGCCACCAATGAAGCAGGCGAACCAGCAGGCCTCAAAGTCACACAAAGCTTCATTCGCGTAGATGCGCATAAGGGCGATTTTGTAAGCATCACAAAAGGGCTCAAAGTCGGCGACAAAGTGGTTTCAGCGGGCGCCTTTAAGCTTCGCAATGGAGCCGCCGTCGTCATTAACAACGACCTAGCGCCTCAAGCTGAGCTCACTCCAACTCCAGACAACTCTTAATCAGCCGACTGGACACGAGCTATGCCAACCGCATTTACAGATATCTTTATCAAGCGCCCAGTGTTGGCGATTGTCGTCAGCATGGTGATCGTGATCGCTGGGCTACAGGCGATCTCTTCGCTAACTGTGCGCCAATACCCGCGTAACGAAAACGCCAAGGTGATCATTAACACGGTCTATACGGGAGCGGACGCCGAGTTAGTGCGCGGCTTTATCACCACACCCATCGAACAGGCAGTCGCGAGCGCTGATGGAATCGATTATATCTCGTCCAGTAGCAGCTTGGGCGTCTCACAGATTACCATACGCCTAGAGCTCAACTACGACTCGACCAAGGCGCTGGCTGAGATCAGTTCGAAGGTCGACCAAGTGCGTGGCGATCTGCCCCCCGAAGCCGAGGTGCCAATCATTACCGTCGAATCGGCGGACTCCGAACGNGCCTCCGCCTACCTTTCCTTCTCTTCTGACATCCTCGAGGCCAATGANATCACCGACTACTTGGTCCGCGTGATTCAACCGCGGCTCACGGCGATCCAAGGCGTGCAAGAAGCTGAGATTCTCGGCGGTCGCACCTTTGCCATGCGTATATGGCTCGATCCAGCGCGTATGGCATCGCTGGGCATCTATCCCGCACAAGTGCGCGAAGCCCTCGCATCAAACAACTACCTATCTGCGATTGGTCAGACAAAGGGCAACCTCGTGACCGTCAATTTAACCGCCAACACTGACCTCAATTCCGTCGAGGACTTTGAGGAACTCGCCATCCTCAATCAGGGCAATACGATCATCCGTATCAAGGACATCGCCACGGTCGAACTCGGCGGTGATGCCTACACATCCGAAGTGCGTTTTTCTGGCAGCAAAGCTGTCTTTATGGGGATGTATGTGCTCCCAAATTCCAACACCGTCGACGTGATCAAGGCAGTGCGCGCAGAGCTCGAATTGATCAAGGCGGAGCTGCCAACCGGTATCGAAGCGAACATCGGTTACGATTCGACCATCTACATTGAAGAATCGATCAATGAGGTGACGAAGACACTCATCGAAACCCTCATGATTGTGATGTTGGTGATCTTCATGTTCATGGGACGCGTGCGCACTGTGCTAGTGCCCGTCATCACGATTCCGATTTCCTTAATCGGCGCGATTTTCTTGATGCAGCTTTTCGGGTTCACCATTAACTTGCTCACGCTACTCGCCATCGTGCTTTCGGTAGGCATCGTGGTGGACGACGCGATTATCGTGGTGGAAAACATCGAGCGACACCTCGAAGCGGGCATGCGACCGATACCCGCAGCCCTGCAAGGCGTGCGTGAGCTGATCGGCCCTGTCATCGCGACCACACTGACCCTCGTCGCCGTCTATTTGCCGATTGCGTTTCAAGGCGGGCTCACCGGCTCGCTCTTCCGTGAATTCGCACTCACGCTCTCTGGCGCGGTGATCGTATCGACGGTTGTGGCGCTCACGCTCAGCCCGATGCTCTCATCTGTGGTCTTGAAATCTGGAGAGCACAAGGGCTTGGCAAAACTCATTAACGATGGCTTCGATCGCCTACGCCGAAGCTACGGACAATTACTCCGCATCACTTTGCAGACTCGTTGGGCGATTTATGGGGTCTGGATTTTGCTCACCTTGCTATGTGTGCCGATGTTCATACTCTCACCTAAAGAGCTCGCTCCTGAAGAGGACCAAGGCGTGATTTTCGGAATCGTCGACGGCCCCGCAAACATTTCGCTAGAGGAAGCCTCTCGTTTCGCTGAAAGTGCAAATAATGCCTTCATGAGTTTCCCTGAAACGGCTTACACCTTCCAGCTCACTTTCCCGAGCAGCGGATTTAGCGGCATGATCCTCAGCCCATGGAGCCAGCGCGAACGCACCGCCCAAGAGATTAAGCCTGAGGTGCAAATGGCATTCGGTCAAATCAGTGGCTTAAACGTCTTTCCAGCGACTCCAGCAGCACTCCCTGGTGGCAGCGATTTCCCGGTCGAATTTGTGATTGCTTCGACCGCTGAGCCGGCGGAAATCCTCAAATACGTGGCCCAAATTCAAGCGAAGGCAATGGCAAGCGGCCGCTTCGCGTTTCCACCGATCATCGACACCAAGATCGATCAACCACAAAGCGAGTTCCAAATCAATCGCGACCTCGTGAGCTCCATGGGGCTGGATCAACGCGATATCGGAGCCGACCTCGGTTCCCTAGTGGGTGGCGGCTTTGTGAATCGTTTCAATATCGACGGGCGCAGTTACAAGGTCATTCCACAGGTCAAACGCGTCGAGCGCCTCAATCCAGAGCAACTCAATGATATCTATATCAAGGGGCCAGAAGGTAAATTGATACAGCTCAGCACCGTTGCCTCTCTAGAAGAGAGCGTGCAACCTCGATCATTAAATCGTTTTCAACAATTCAACTCAGTTAAAATGAGCGGTGTGTTTAAGGGCCCACTCGATGAAGGCCTACAACTACTCGAAGATGCCGCAGCCGAAGTGCTTCCCGATGGCTATCGAGTCGACTACGTAGGCGAATCGCGCCAACTGCGCACCGAGGGTAACAAGTTCCTTCCAGCATTTTGCCTAGCGGTGATCTTAATTTTCATGGTGCTGTCTGCACAGTTTAACAGCTTCCGTGACCCATTTATCATTCTCTTGGGCTCTGTTCCACTCGCGATGTTTGGCGCATTGATTTTTACCTTTTTGAAGATGATGAATCCCAACCTGCCCTTCTGGACAGATGGGTGGACAACGACCTTGAATATCTATTCTCAAGTCGGACTGGTCACACTGGTGGGGCTCGTCGCAAAAAACGGCATCTTGATCGTGGAGTTTGCCAATGAGCTGCAGCGCGAAGGCCGCTCCAAGCTCGACGCGGTGCAAGAGGCTGCCGAAGTGCGTCTACGACCTGTTTTGATGACTACTGTCGCCACCGTCGCAGGCCACTTCCCCCTCACACTCGTAACTGGCGCTGGCGCACAAGCACGTAACTCGATTGGCCTCGTGCTCGTTGGAGGTATGGCAATCGGCACAATCTTCACGATTTTGTTTCTGCCATCCATCTACATGTTGATTGCGAAAGATCGCTCCACACAGGAGCCTGAAGAAGCCTAAGGCACGGCAGCAGCAATATCTAATTTCGAAATGACCAAGCGAGCTGCTTGGTCATTTTTTTTTGAAATTAAGTCAGAGAGTGCCGATTACACAACAATCCAGAATGAACACTCGATAACAAGAACGCTATACACTGTTTATAAAAGACTTACAGAAATATAAAGCGGACCAATTCCTAAAACTCCGGCGCATAGCGGCACATATCTCTTGCACGATAAAACGAAATTTCGGCATAAAAAATAAAAATAATGCCTAAAAATTGGGTTCAAAAGGAATTAAGGGCAACTAACACATATTTATCCAAACTTTATGCACTTATTCACCACCAATTACTTCGCGATTCAAGTATCAATTTTTGTGTTATGAGGGGTGCTTCTAGTTGCTCATTAAGCCTTACACTATTGAGCAACCGGAAGCACCATTCTTGAATTCGCGAAGTAAGTTTCGGAAGTGAATAATAGCCCAGAGACTAGCTATAACCCTAAAATAAAGACCACGCCACGGGGGCGTGGTCTTTTCATTTTACAAAAGACGTTCCCTACAACCTCGAGATCAACAACTCCCGCTCGAAGATCATTTCCTTCGGCAAATGCTGAAACAGCTTCAAGAACAACTCTTCGTGCTGCAAGGTCTGCATGCGCAATCGATCACGATCAAAGTGCATCAGCTTCTGATAATCATCTTCGGTGAAATCTTCCATACCGCGCCAGTCTAAGTCCTCATAGCGTGGCATCCAGCCAATTGGTGTTTCCTTCGCCCCNGCACGGCCTGTCGCCCGTTCAACAATCCAACGCAGTGGACGCATNTTCTGGCTAAAGCCTGGCCAAAGCCAGTTGCCCTCACTATCTTTGCGGAACCAGTTCACGTTAAATACCAGTGGTGTTTCCTTAAGGTCACGCTGCATCTTGAACCAATGGCGGAAGTAATCGCCCATATGGTAACCGCAGAAAGGCAACATCGCCATCGGATCCCTGCGAAGCGCCCCCATCGTGCCTTCAGCGGCTGCGGTCATTTCGGAACCAATGGTGGCACCAAGGTAAACACCATGCCCCCAATTAAATGCCTGAGTCACCAGTGGCACATCGCTCATCCGGCGACCACCAAAGACCATTGCGTGAATACGCACACCTTCTGGCTTTTCCCAGTCCTCATCGATCACAGGGCAATTCGCTGCGGGTGCCGTGAATCGACTATTAGGGTGTGAGGAAGGTGTGTCCGAGTCGGGAGTCCAGTCATTCCCCTTCCAGTCGATCAAATGATCAGGCACCTCTTCGGTCATCCCTTCCCACCAGATGTCGCCGTCGTCAGTTAGCGCAACATTGGTAAAGATACTATCCTTTGCACACGAATCCATCGCGCTCGGATTGGTCGCATACGAAGTGCCCGGAGCCACACCGAAAAAGCCTGCCTCCGGATTGATCGCGTATAAGCAACCGTCTTCGCCTGGCTTAATCCAGGCGATGTCATCCCCCACACAAGTGACTTTGTAGCCCTCCATCTCCTTTGGCGGAATGACCATCGCGAAATTTGTCTTACCGCAAGCACTCGGGAAAGCCGCAGTCACATAGGTCTTGGTGCCATCGGGTTCCTCCACTCCAAGAATCAGCATGTGCTCCGCCATCCAACCTTCGTCGCGTGCAAGCGTCGAAGCGATACGAAGCGCTAGGCACTTCTTGCCGAGCAAGGCGTTGCCACCATAACCAGAACCATAGGAGACAATCGTGCGCTCCTCAGGGAAATGCACAATGTGCGTATCCTCTGGATTACAAGGCCAAGGCACATCTTCCACCCCCTCATCTAGTGGGCAACCCACTGAGTGCAAACAAGGCACAAAAAAGCCATCGCTACCAAGCACCTTCAGCACGGGGTCGCCGATGCGTGCCATAATACGCATATTCACCACCACATACGGTGAATCCGTTATTTCCACCCCGACCTTAGAAATCGGGCCGCCGACCGGCCCCATACTAAACGGAATCACATACATCGTGCGCCCATGCATGCAGCCCTTAAACAGTCGCTTCATCTTGCGACGCATCACTCGAGGCTCTTCCCAGTTATTAGTCGGCCCTGCACCATCCTTATTTTGTGAGCAAATATAAGTCTTCGACTCTACGCGAGCAACGTCGTTTGGGTCCGACCGAAAAAGATAACTATTCGGTCGTTTTTGCTCGTTGAGTTTGACGCACATGCCCTTTCCTACCATTTCGTCAAAAAGCACATCGGCCTCACTTTGAGAGCCATCACACCAGTGAATGGACTCCGGCTCACAGAGAGCCACCATCTTTTCCACCCACTTCAATAATGCTTTGTGAGAGGTTTTCGGGGTATTTGTTTTTGTCATTACATTTAATCTAGCAAGAAACAGGCGCAGAGTAAGTAAAAACCAACATTTATTCGATTTTATTTCAAAAAATCCTAAGGGCTATTAAAATGAAGGAAATAAAGAATCTGCGAGCTTTCTCCTTGAATCGCCTGTCGATTTGGCCTTCCTCCAGAAGATACCTTTTACAGACTTTCGAACGATCCATTCATGCCCAGCAAGAACACCCCACCCGACGACGATAATCTTGAATTCAAACTCGATCCTGCTGGTGCAGAATCCGCTGAAGTAATCGAAGATGCACATCCAGAAGTCGATATATTCGACCTCACAAACCATTCTGGCCACGTCAACGAGATGTTCAGCGAATGGTTTCTCGACTACGCCAGCTATGTGATTCTTGAGCGCGCGGTGCCTCACGCAAACGACGGTCTAAAGCCCGTGCAACGACGCATCCTCCACTCAATGAAAGAGCTGGAAGATGGGCGCTACAACAAAGTCGCCAACATTATCGGCAATACCATGAAGTATCACCCGCACGGTGATGCATCGATTTGCGATGCCATGGTGCAACTCGGACAAAAAGAGCTCCTCATTGATATGCAGGGCAACTGGGGCAACACCCTGACTGGTGACTCTGCAGCGGCCGCTCGTTACATTGAAGCTCGCCTCTCCAAATTTGCACTTGATGTGGTCTTCAACCCAAAGACCACGCGCTGGCTCTCTTCTTACGACGGCCGCAATAAAGAGCCAGAGACCCTGCCAGTAAAGTTTCCACTTCTGCTCGCACAAGGAGCTGAAGGTATCGCAGTCGGACTATCCTGCAAAATCCTGCCGCATAACTTTATCGAGCTCCTCGACGGCTGTATCGCTCTGCTCCGTAAAGAAAAGCCCGAAATAGTGCCCGACTTCCCAACTGGTGGAATCGCCGACGTCTCCGAATACAATAACGGCAAACGTGGTGGCCGAGTCAAAGTGCGCGCCCGTATCGAAGCGCGCAAAAAGAACCTGCTCGCCATTACCGAACTCCCCTTCGGCAAGACCACCACCTCGCTCATCGACTCGATCCTCTCTGCAAATGATAAGGGCAAGATCAAGATTTCGAGAGTGGAAGACAACACTGCCGACATCGTCGAGATTCTCGTCTACTTGCCCTCTGGCGTGGATGCGCAAACCGCCGAGCAAGCCCTCTATGCATTCACTGATTGCGAACTGTCCGTATCGACGAATATCTGCGTGATCGAAAATGAGAAACCACATTTCTTCTCTGCCGCCGACCTACTCTACCTCGCCACAGAAAAGACCCGCGAGCTCCTCAAACTCGAGTTAGAAATCCAACTCGGTGAATTGGAAGAAAAATGGCATTTCAGTTCCCTCGAGAAAATCTTCATCGAAAAACGTATTTACCGAAAAATCGAAGAGGAGGAGACTTGGGAAGGTGTCATCGCTGCAGTCAATAAGGGTCTGGCTCCCTATAAGAAACTATTTAAACGCAAGATAACTGAAGACGACATTTTGCGCCTACTTGAAATCAAGATTAAGCGCATTTCGAAGTTCGACACGTTCAAGGCCGACGAGTTGATCAAGAACCTAGAAGATTCCATCAAGGAAACACTCAAAAACCTTAAGTATCTGACACGATATTCGATCAAATGGTTTACCGAATTAAAGAAAAAATACGGCAAAGGGCGTGAGCGTAAGACAGAACTCGCCTCGTTCAACAAAGTCGTCGCTCAAGACGTGGTCATCGCCAACGAAACACTTTACGTCGACAAGAAAGAAGGCTTCGCGGGCACGAGTATGAAAAAGGACGAAGCCATCTGCAAGTGCTCTACACTCGACGATATCATTGCGATCAACCAAGAGGGTAAACTCACCGTAAGCAAAGTTTCGGATAAGGCATTCTTCGGCAAAAACATTCTTCATATCGATATCTTCAACCGTGCCGAGCCGAATGCACTTACCTACTGCATGGTCTATCGTGATGGGCGCACAGGGCCTACACTCGTCAAGCACTTCACCACAGGTGGTGTGACTCGCGATAAAGAGTATGATCTAACCAAGGGCAAGCCAGGCTCACGTGTGTTCTACATTTCCTGCTACCCGACGGGTGGTCGCCCCGACGCGGTGAAGATTAACCTAAAGCCTGCACCTCGCCTACGTAAAACCGAGGAGGAGGTCTTCTTCAAAGACTTCGCTGTCCGAGGGCGCAGCACGGGCGGAAATATCGTTACTAAAAACTCCGTGCGTAACGTCGTGCGCATGACGAAAGCGGCTCGCGAAGAGGCTGAATAAAAAATCTGGCAGCCCATTCAAGAATAGCCATGCTCACGTCTTCATGAAAATTATTTGCGTATTTCTGATCGCTCTTAGCTGTAGCGTATCCTGCCTGTCAGCCTTGAGCCGCGGCATGACGACGAAAGAGGTGCGCAAGGAACTCGGCAAAGCCGAGTCCACTTTAGAGATGGGTAACAAACAGATACTCATCTATCCAAATGGCGATAAATTGATCTTTCTTGATGGTGGCCTAGACAGTGTAAATGGCACACCACTTCCCAGATCGAAGGCAAAAACAAATGCCTTCCAAGGCTTAAATTCGGCGCCCGCTGAAACCGAACACCTACTCGGTGCACCCGTTCAAAGGGAATCTGCAATAAATCAAAACCTCAATATTGCCGAAACAATCCAGGAAGATGCCCCCAACAACCAGAGCATCGAAGGCGAATACAATTATAGCGAGTATATGGATCATTTCCAAGAGTCGCTGGATGAATACGAAGAGGCGCGTTACGAAGCCGCCTACGGAGAGGCACCTCCATCCGCTGAAGAACGCGCAGTCGAACTCATCATTGGCTTTATCGCAGAAATCATCATCAGCCTCATTGTTTTAAAGATCGCATTCGAAATCGTGAGGTTCCCCTGCCTCTGGCGTCAGCTTTTTATCCTCAGTCTCTCGATCGCGCTCAGTTCTTTGTTAGTCAGCATTGTATTATCAGGCGGCCTCTTCAATCCTGTGCGAAACGGCCTCTCCTTTATCATTTTGCTGCTATTGATTCCGAAGCTCACTGATGTGCGTGAATGGCCAACAGCAATCAGCATCGCCATCACAGCACGTATTGTCTCTATCGTCCTCATGTGGCTCCTTTTTGGGGCCTTGATGATGGGTATCGGAAGCTTCTTATAGACACCGCGTTGCTCGTGCGCTCATTTACGGTAGCGAATGCTCCACCGAACCCGTTGAGTAATTAACCGGAATAACGCAGTCCACTACTATAAAAGGCGCAAAATGCACGAAAGCATTGAGTTTCAAACAGTGCCCTTTCGCCAATTTGGCGAGGCACCACAATTCCGCATCCTAGTAGTTTAGGGAATTTAGCACCTTTCGTAGTCAATCGACTCATCTTTCATGGACTTGTCGGCTACGGGTTGATGAACCAAAGCGTCACCGCTTACAGTTAAATCCATCCAAAACCTTACGATTGCTCCGCTCACTCCCCTCGAACCCGCTAGCACTCGATATTTAAATTGCCTCATGGCATGCACCGAAGCAGACTTCCACCATCACTTGACTACGGATCAACAAATCCAAACCCGAGCAAATAGAGACTCCCATGAAAAAAGCTAAAGGAACTTTTTGGACACGTTTCATGCTATTGCTACTCGCTGCTTTTTTCGGCATACTCATTTTTTGGGCAGCCAGCTTTCTCTTAGACGATATCCGTAGTAAAAACTGGCCAAGTTATAACGATTTTTCAGACGAGCGCATAGATCCATCGATGCAACAAGAGCTGAAAGATTTAAGGCTCAAGCTAAAAGACCTGGATCACCAACATGATCTCATCAATCAACAACGAGGTTTCATAAAGGACGCCTCACAGAGCCTAAAAATTACTGTAGATAATCTGTTTAAGCTAAAAGATAAGGAGCAAAGCTTGATCTCAGCTGGACAATTTAGTCAGGTGCTAGAGACGCTCGATAAAATCATCCAAATACAGGACGAGTTTAAAGAAACTGCCACACTGTATCTGCAAACCACAAACGAACGATTTGAGCTTAACAAGCAGATCAGAGCTTTAGAAGAACGCATCGATGAGGAGTCGAAAGTCATTCGTGCACAATACAATGACGCAGTGCACGATTACCGCATCAAAGTAGCGACGATACAGTTAGCCATTCTTATTCCACTCACGCTTGCGTGTAGCGTTCTATGGGTAAAAAAGGGCGAAAGCATCTACCGGATGATTTATCGCGCCGCAATTCTGGCGATCTACTTCAAGACCTTTCAAGTGCTTCAACAGAATTTCCCCGAACGATACTTTAAATATATTGTGGTCACCGTGATGCTGGGGTTGGTCGCTTGGGGGTTTGTGCGCTTAATACGCCGCCAGGTGAAGCCACAGATCGAAGCCTTGCTACTCCAATACAAACAAGCTTATGAGCGATTTCTATGCCCCGTCTGCGAATATCCGATCCGCACTGGTCCACGGAAATATCTCTATTGGACCCGCCGGACGGTGCACAAAACGGCATTGGCACCCAATACTGGAGCACCCGCCACAGACGAGCCCTACTGCTGTCCATCCTGCGGAACCGACTTATTTGAAAACTGCGAGTCCTGTGGTCAGGTCTGCCACAGCTTACTACCCAGTTGCCAACATTGTGGCAACGCAAAGACCATCTCCGGCGACAGTTTTTAAGTATGACTCGCCCCTTGATCAGTGCTTAAACCTGTTTAAGAAAATCAAGTAAGGCCGCGCCATATGCGTATTCGGAGACATGGCCACCCTCACCTTTCTGTTGAGTTAATTGAACGATGCGAGGATGCGCGTTGGATGGACACATCACCTGCGGAAAAGTTTCAAAGACCGCCAAGTCGTTGAGATAGTCGCCCATCGCCAAGACATGCTCTTGTGGCGTATTCAAATGCGCACAGACTAAATCAATACCATCCAATTTATGAATACCTGGCAGTATATCCACAAATAGATCCGAACGGCAAAATTCTAAATGGGCACATTCAGCAGGCGAAAAACTCTGGCGAATTCCATTTTCAATTGTCGCCAATACTTGATCTGCATCGGCATGCGTCGGGATCTCAAAACTAAGGTTTGCAAATTTATCCAAGCGCGGCATCGAACAACCATAAGTCGCTTTCATCAATCCCTCTCCCTGCGCATCATACCATTTTAAAACACGATGCATCGTATCTAAATTTGAATACCGCTCTACCAACTCTGGCAATTGACAGCGATGCGCAATCGAAGGTAAATCCAGATTCTGATCCAACTCTCGATCATATAACACACAGGCATGTTCAAATAAAAAGTAGCGAAGCTTAGGTGTCGGGAGGTAACTTGCGATCGTTTTAAAGATCGGCCAGTAGCGTCCAGTATTGATTACCCAATGCTTCAGTGATGACGCATTGATTGCCTCATTAATCGCACGTAACATTTCAATTTGTTGCGCCGATAGCGTTCCTTCTGGGTCTGCGGTTAGGTGTTCGCCATTTGTAGGATTCAAACATCCATCAACATCCTGAAAGAGGATTTTAATTTGCTTCGGGTTCATGCAACAAAAGCACTACAAACTTCAGCTATGTGCAAGCACCTAGCTCGGCATAGACATAACGTTTCGGCGTTTAGAAGCATAGAGCCAACGAACAGACGGCAGTTATTCCTCACGACACTCGCTGAAAGGGCACAACACATAGCAAGCAGCCCCATGAGTAACACGGACGTTCGAGGTTCAGGCACTATGCCATTGATTTCACTCGCATACTCCGAGAGATCGACTGCATACGTTGAGTTATCGAAGAGCGCATTGTGCGCACCACCATTACCCCCTGGCTGCCCTGAATAGAGGGCTACATTCACAATAGTGCCAGCGAGCTCACAGCCGGATCCGCTATCGATAAATAGCCCGCTACCTGAATCATTCGTCACTGCTTAGGCCACAAAAGCAGTGCCACCTGTTTCATCAAAGTCGGTAACAATCGCACTCATCTCCGCGTAGCTGCCATAAATCATATCTGATTCGAGACTCTCTACGACATTGGTGCCCCAGCGTTTCGTTTTAGTGCTGTTCGTAACCAATCCGTCGATAGTGGTGTCAGCATCGGGGAATGTAGAGGTGCTCCACACCCAAGGGTCTGGGTCGGTATCGACATGCCATGTCGTAGGCGTCGCACTGGTAGGTGATCGACCGGCTCCGATCATTACAACATCAGCACCTACTGTTGGACTCGCCGTAGCAATCGTGAGTGGCGCCAAAAGCGGACTACTGCTGAGCTTAAAAAGTCGCAAGTCTGCATCGGCTGAGCGTCGTTCAGATAAAAATCATAAGCACTGTCTGGGTCCTTCTCCACCCATGCGAGGAAGGTGTAGTATGGCATGGTAAAATCATCGATGCTCCCAAAACCTTGCTTCGAAGCATCGGTCAGCATTCCCTTTAATTCGGCTTCCGACATTGAAGCAATTAAATCAAGCGTAGCGATGGTATTGCTCAGCGACTTTGACTTCTTAAGCGCCTCCATACGTGCCAGTTTCTGTTCCAAACTCAGCTCTTTGACGGCCTCACGGGCTTCTGTGCCTGCAAGTTCCGCAGGATTGCTCGCATCCGACTCAATGGCAGAATGGCTACCCGCACTGCTATCAGTATTTTGACTCGCTGGAACAGAGTTAGATGGATGCTCCTCACTCGAAAGATCGACTAACAAACCGATCACAATACCAACTCCCAGTGCTAGCAGAATCAAAAGATTTTTCATGCCTGCTGACCCTGTTGCCCCTATAGGCAAGGTCAAATACAATAGACCACCAAAGAACCTATATATCCGTTGATAAGAAAGTCGCGCGTCCACAACAAGGCATCGGAGCCGATCCCATGCAAGTATTCCTATACGGAAGCTGACCCGATGGGCTTTTCTAAAGTTTCCCCAACCTGGCCTTGAAATAATATCCTGAACAGGGACAATCCTCACACATAAGGATGATCCACTTCATAAAAATAATAGCTCCACTTTTTATTGCCTTAGCCGCATTTGCTCAATCGATTGAGGATTTACAAAGGAGCTACAGCGGAACCTCTTCGTGGAATCCGCAGACTGGGCACTTTGCCTTCACTTCTTCGGGTGTCATTAATTTCGAAAGAGAGGATTTCAAGTCGGGGATCTGGACGGTGCCTGAAGGTGTCACCAAGATCACGATCAGAACAAACGTCAAAGTCACGGGACAGTTTACCATACGTCATGACTGCACGATCGAGGGTGCCGACCAGAAGACGTCGATACTACACGGCACAGATATACCTGAGCTACTTCATCAAAACCAATTAGATAAAGGTGGCAATTGCATCCCCTATTCTGCCGTCTATGGCGAAGGGAAGATCGATCTGTATGTAAACAACCTGACGACGCTCAATCCCATTGGCTATATGTGGACAGGTAAACAAGGCGCACGAATTCACCTCAATGGTGTCCGAGGTATCGATGATCGAGGGGGATGGCACAATCATAGTGACGGCATCTCAGCAGCCGCAGGTTCCACAGTGCGTAATTGCTATCTAGAAACTGGCGATGACGCGATTAAACTCTACGCAGACATCACCGTTGAAAATACGACGATTAAAATGATTCAAAACTGTGTGCCGATCCAGCTCGGATGGGGCAGCTACGGCAACAACGCACACGGAACATTTCGAAATCTAACCATCATCGGCGACAAAGGTCGCGGTAANCCACCTGCCGTCATCGTCGGGCGTAAAGGAGCCTACCAAAAGACCATTCACATTGATGGTTTAAATCTGGTAAACACAAATGCTGCACTGGTCAGTCTGTATGAAGCAGGGATGAACCTAGACCTTACGGCTAAGAACGCAGCTATCACCGTCAAACAATTCTGGGGCAAGTCGGCAGGCAACTGCCGCAGCGTGATCAACGAAACCAAAGAACAGGTCAACCGTTACACTAGCCCATAAAGCGTGGACGGGTGCTCCCAATCGCTGAACTCCGTCCATCTCGGATTCACCTTGCTGCCGCCGCGGAACATCGCCTTCGCTTGGCGATTCTTTCTGAGTATAGGGCATTTAGCGATATTTCCTTCAATTGACGAAGCCCTCATAGGTTACCGAACTTGCATGCTTTAAAACTCGTCCAGAGATCGACATTCGATTGAACTTGAGTCTCTTAAATGAAATACATGACTCGCGGAATCTTTTAAAAGTAGCCGCCCCCAATAACCTTAGCTAGCCCATGAACACAAAGAGCCTGACCTATTTAACCATCATATTGGCAAGCATGATCATCGGCACTTCGAATACCTTAGTGGCGAAACAAAGCGCCCGCTCGCAAACGCCACTCACTGATACTGGACGTGAGTTAGAAGCTCGCTATGCCCAACTACTGGATAGCTTGAAGGCAGATCTCATCAAAGCCTTACCAACGGTGAACGACTCAAAAAAGGCCGCCTTCCTAAACGCTCGCGAGTTTGAACTGAAAGCGGAGGCGACAATCAAGGCAGCACAAGAGCAGATGAATGCGATCAAGAAGGCGAAGGCACTGGTCGATCATGCTAAAGGAAAATGGATCGGTGGCGCGAATAAAGGGATCGCTGCCGCACGCGCGAAACTGAAAAAAGCGACCTCAGATGCCGAGCATGAGGCAGCACAACAAGAACTGACCAAATGGCAACAAAACCTCAAAGATGGCGAGGACGCGCTCAAAGAGCGACAAGCAGCCTACGACAAGGTGCAAGGGGATCAGCCAAGTATTGAAAGCACATTGAAAGCTGCAAAGCAGACGCTCACGCAAGCGAAAGCCACAAGCTTGGAGTCAGTCAAAGCCCTTCAGCTCGGCCCCTTCCTCTCTAGTGATCGGTTCGATGCGAAACTGGCTAAGTATGTAGTCCTTCTCGAGGCCAGTCCGCGCGGTCTTGCAGAATTTGCCCAACAAGGCACCGCACAAAGTGAGCTCATCGACAAAATGCTTTCAGCCGATCATCTACTCGTGCAAATGGCCACCGCCGACGGTGCCACAGACGGACAATACGGCCCAGCGATACAAATCTATAGTGACATCTGGCAAGCCAGCGAGCACATCGCCGAAGGTCCACTCCAGCGACTCGCCCTCGCGATTAGCTTGGAACACGCGGTTCCCATCAAGCAACGAAACGCAGTGGCTGATACCGATGCACCCGCCACAGTCAATCCAGTCAACCGCTATCTCCATTTTGAAAAGGCCTTCATCGCAGGCGAACTCGATCCAGCATTCAAGGATCTCAGCACTTGGGACTACCGAATGGTCGTCAATGGCGAGGAACCCGACGAAATTCTCGCNTGGGGCCGCGAGATGCTCCGCACATATCGCCCCGACCACATCTCCACCTCCGATTATCGCTGGCGCTACGTAGCAGCCGTTCGAAGTGATATTCGCTACGGTTCAGAGGACAATAAATACGATAAGGACGAGCTTCAGTTCTTTCAAAACATTCTCATGAATGGCGGCATTTGCGGTCGTCGCGCATTTTTCGGACGCTTCATCCTACGCGCTTTTGGCATACCCACCACCGCGCGCCCTCAAACCGGCCATGCCGCCCTCACCCACTGGACCCCCGACGGCTGGGTGGTCTGCCTAGGCGGCGGATGGGGTGCGGGTTGGACAAAAACCCGCTACAACAGAGACCTCGATTTCCTTGCCAACACCCAAGCCCGCATGGCAGGCGAAACGTTTATGCAAGTCAAGCGAGCCCAATGGATCGGCGACCTACTGGGCGAGCCACGAGCTTTTGGTTTTCTGTCGGGCAGCCCGAAGTTCTGGTATGGCGTATCGCTTTACACACAAAAGCAAATCATTTTAGATGCCAAGGCAAAGACCCTCGCCGCAGTCGGTGAAGACATCGGCGAAGCCAACGAAACTAAAGAGAAGGTCGAGATCACAAAAGTGAGCTTAAGCGAAGCTGAACGAAAGATCACAATCGACGAAAAAGGCGTGATCACTATACCCGCCGTAGCCACCAGTCAACCGACCCAAAGCACCGGCAAAATCATATTTATGAAAAGTCACCTCGGCGGCAAACAACTACACTATAGCCGCACAGGTAAGCATCAGGACTTTGAATACAAATTTGATGCTCCCATGGCTGGAACATACGCCCTGACAGCGCGTGTCGCCACACCGAGCTGGAAGCAGAATTTACTCGTCACCACAAACAACGCCAAGCAAGCAGTCACCACGATGGCACTGCCACACACCGTCGGGCTATGGGAGCAAAGCGCTCCCGTCGTCATCGAANTGGTTAAAGGCAAGAACTCACTACGCTTTTCCCGCCAAGGTGACGTCAAAGGNCTCAGCATTAAAGAATTTACACTCAGCCCAATAGCCAGTCGCTAAAGGAGGATACCGAACCATTCACAAGCGTCCACAGATCAGCGTAGAATGAAATATCGATCCAATAAGACAGCATCGTCATCTAGCTTAATCGTCGCAAACTCGGNAATCGGATGCATGCTTTTTTACAGTGTATACCTTGCAAATATCAAGAGTATTGGCAAGGGAGCGATGCCTATGTTTGCCATTCCCGTTGGGTTGATGGTTACCGCAATATATATTTTCGCATACCTCATTGCTNCAGATGAAAGAACAAGAAGAACTCAGTGGGTGATCACTCTCACATTCGGCGCACTGGTCTTAGCCATATTCTATCATGTAGATAACTATTAGTGTGTATTTTGGCGAATGAACGGAATACAACTAACATTAAAATGTATTCGATATAAAAGCTGGAGGGTTGCGCTCCGTCGCAACTGCCGAAAATGTGAAACGCCCTACAAATGAAGTTATCAGTGTCATCTCGACAAAGCTTCATAATCCTAAAAAAGCAGTCAGGATTCAGAATCAACCGATGGCAGAATTATACGCTTCGCCAATTTGGCGAAGCTCTCTGTGTTTGTAAGTTCCTCAGCATAAACTACTGACTCCTGACTTCAGTATTCTGACTCCCGCATCTAGGATAATACCAGTTCTAGTATTGTTTGATCCGGTAGTGCAGACGTGTCTCGAATGGCACTACCTTTAGGATGTTTTCAGCCATTACAAGAGGTGAGGTCGCCTCGCCGAGGCGACCCCACCAAAAAATTCTCTTAAAGTAGTGCCATTGCTCCGCCATCTCCACTCTGTTCCGTCGGCGTGTCTCACGCTGCACGAAATTTTGTGGCGCCTCGCAAGCATCTATGCGCACCGAGGACGGTGCTGCGCTACCCTGTAATTGGGCCGATCAAGCCTCTTTCGAAACGGCATTAGTTAGTGCTATTTTCGAATGATCAAAGGTCGTCGTTTCAAATTCCATATCCTATCCATCTCACCACTCGCCTTTCATTGCACCCTTGTCACCGACCATTCAACACCTACATTGTGAAGCATGAACAACCTCAATCAATACTTGGATGCCGCAATATTAAAGCCTGAGTTTACTCAGGAGGAAACCATTGAAGCGCTCAAGGCGTGTATCGCACTCAAGACCTTCAGTGTCTGTGTGCGCCCCTGCGATATACCACTGGCACAAGAATACTGCAAAGATACTGAGACGGCGGTTTGTGTCGTGCTTGGCTTCCCACATGGCGTCCAACTGACGGCCTCCAAGGCCGATGAAGCACGCCGCTACATAGCGTTCGGTGTCGACGAGATCGACATGGTCGCAAATTATGGTTGGGTAAAGTCTGGGCAATGGGATCTAGTGAAAGAAGACATCACAGCGGTGGCACAACAAACCAAAGCCGCAGGCATCATTATGAAAGTCATTTTTGAAACGGCTCACCTCGATGCCGATGCTATCAAAAAACTGGTCGAGATCTGTATCGAAGCGGGGGCTGACTTTGTAAAAACCTCTACTGGCTTCAACGGTGACGGCGCTCAAGAAGCCGACGTGCAACTCATGCTCGATACCGCAGCGGGTCGAATCAAAGTGAAGCCATCCGGCGGCATCCGCGATGCCGAGCGGGCACAAATGTTTGTCGACATGGGGGCTCACCGACTAGGCCTCGGCTGGAATTCCTGTGAACCCGTTTGCAAAGGATCGGCTCCGACATCCACTAGCGGGTATTAATGGCAAGGGCATCGAAGCTCACACTAATCACGCTTCAGACCTATTTATACCGACAAGTCCCGACCAAGCACTCGCTCTGCTTGATTGAGTAGTTTCTGATATTCATGCAATAGCTTGAGTGTTTTCTTAGAAAGTTCCAGCATGGCTATTTGCGCATCCCAATAATTACGGTTGGATTGTGCATTTTGCGCTTCCATCGCTTTGATGGATTCACCCAGGCTCTTCATCAAGGGAAGGACTGTGGTATTTAATTGGCTCCACTCCGCTTTGAGTGACTCAAATTGGTCGATTAACGCACGCACTTCAGCTCTTACGATATTCGTTTTCTGTGTGCGCTGTTGCTGCTGGCTCTTCAAGGTCAACATGGCAGCCTGCTTAGCGCCATTATCAGAGGCGAAGAAAGGCAAGCTGATTGCGATCTGCACACCCGCCGAGTCGCGATCTCCATAATCATTTCGAACCTCATAGTTTGCCTGAAGGTGCTTAATCCAGGGCATATTCTCTGCACGCAGGTGCTTCAACTCTGCTTGAGTATAGTCCATTGCATGATCAATCTCAGCGAGTTCTATGCGAGCATTCAAAGCGATCGACTCCCATTCTGAATAAGGAAAATTAAATGCCGATTCATCTAAGGGCTTGAGTGTATTCGCACGGATAAAGCGCTTATCTAAGCCAGTCATCCGCACCAGTTCATTAAGCGCCATTGCTACAGAGCGCTCACTATCGTTTAAGTCGAAAGTCGCGTCCAAGACTTTCATTTGCACTGGTAGACTTTGACTAATTGAGGCTTGCCCACTCTCCAGTAGAGCTTCCATCGCTTTAGATTGTGATTCGTAGATAGCAGCGACTTGTTTTTGCACAGCAAGCTCGGCAACATGGTAGTTGTAGTCTGAATACAAATCTTTAACGTTGAGCACGATCAGCTGTTCATTCAGCCCTAGGGATTTCTGACCTAAGCCGTATTCGGACTGCAACTTCAACCCTGCCGCTTTACGCTCCCATGGATTGCGGGGAAAAATTCTCAATGCAGCATCATATTCATGGTTCGGGTCTTGATCAGATTGAAAATCTGAAGACACCCTTGCATCGCGCCCATAGCCCATGCGCACTTCTGGAACATCCCACCATGACAGATCCGATTGCTTTGCTTTGACGGCTTCGAGCTCACCACGAAGCGCCTCAAGCTCCGGGCTTTTCGCCAATGCTGCGTGGATCAAACGCGGCAATGTTTCACCGCCCACGATTGCTGAATGCGTGCTGACGTCTTCTGCATGCGACACGGCGCCACAAATGGTTAAACAGGTGGCACTAAGAGCTTTGTTAAATAGGTCCTTCATAAAGCAGAAAATAGCTTAATCGGTAACTGAGACGGGCTCAAATAAGCTCGATTCGATTTCAATCGAAACCGTCTCGCCAGGCACGAGTTGAACCTCGTCCTCAAGCGCCAATATCACGCGGCGCCCGCGCACGACTTGCCCACGAATCGGACTGACTCGCTCAGGCAATGAATATACTGCAGGACTGATCTGAACGACGTGCGCTTGAACGACACCGACATCTCTTACCGAGGCAGTCGGATAGATATTTGCAGGTGTGCCAATCGCCACAGAGCTTAAATTATTTTCCGTCAAAAAACCGACAATTCGAGAAGGCCCATCAATCAAAATAGTTGCAATACTTGCACCCGCTTCGACGACGTCTCCAGCGTGACCCTCCACCTCTGAAATGACTCCGCTTTGAAGCGCCCTCAAGGTATACCCATCTTTACGGATATTGACCAAGTTGACCGCTTCTTGTTGATCCTCAGCATTCGAATCGACTAAGGCTTCCATTTCCTTCAAACGCGCAAGAGCCGATTGTTTCTGTAATTCCGAGCGCTGCACTTGAGCCTGTAAAGCGGCGATATTGTCTGGNGATAAAGTGAGGATTTCTCGCAGCACCCGCTCACGCGCTTTCTTNGCCACCAATACACCCGCATCAATTAACTGCTGCTGAAGAAGCGGCTCTAAGCGAGCGATCTCCTCTACAAGCGCGTCATGCTCCACTGTATCAATTTTAAACTGCATCTGCGCATCCCGTAGAGCTTGCTGCGCTTCTTGATGTGCAGATGCAAACTGACGTTCCAACGTGAGTTGCTCCAATTGTGATTCGAGGCGCGATTGTATGATGCGCTCTTTTAAGACAGCGCTCTCTGCATCAATGATCGCTGTATCTAACTGCGCAATGATATCGCCTGCCTCCACACGATCTCCCACTTTCACGTGAACCTTTACGATTCGTGCAGTTTCCAAAGGTGAAATCGTTTCAACAACACGCTCGGCCGTGCCAGTGATCACTCGGTATTTACCACCATTTGAATAGAGTGCTACGGCAATCAAGATGAATGCGACAAATACCAATAATGGCCACCATTGGCTGATCCCCTTCCACCATGGACGACGATACTGAGTCACATGAGAAATTTTATTTTGAGTCGTCATGAACTTAAATCTCTACAGTTGAACGTTGCATCAAAAGGCTAGGCTCTTCGACATCGGGAAGTGCTTGAATGGCTTCCATGAGTTTTTGCTGCGAATCAACATTCAGCAAGCGCGTCTGATAGGAATATTCAAGTAGATCCCCCTGCGCGGCTTCACGGATTGCAATCAAAGTCGCCGAACTTAAGTGCTCCGAAAAGACCTCTTGAACGTGTTGATGCGATTTTGAATTAGGTGGTAATAAAAAGCGGAGCAATCCTTCGAATTCACTCTGTGCCGAAAACGGCGCTTTGTATAAATAAAGTGCCACTGCGCTGAAAAACAATGCACCTACGGTCGCGACAGCAAAAACACGCGCGCCGCACCCAATCCCAATTGCTAAGCAGGAAAACAAAAACACCATATCTCGCGGATCACGCACCGGTGTGCGGAAACGAATAATCGCCAAGGCGCCAAGAATGCCTAAGCCCCTGGCAAGGTTGTTACCAATCACCATGATCATCATACATGATGTGATCGAACCAAGTTGCATCGCCTGCACAAACAATCGGGAATACGAGAGTCCGTGGTGCGTCATTCGATAGACGGCTGTAACAATCGAGCTCAGCACAAAGGCTACCGAAAATGCCACAAGCACTTCACTGAGGTTAAGTAATCGGTTGGGGCCGAGTAGAGTTTGTAGGTCTTCCATAAATATTAATAAAAAATGTTACCACTTAGAATCCGGCGTGCAGTTCTCACCAGTATCCGAATACTGGAAACCAGCACTTAACGATTCCAGACGCAAGGCTGCTGAATATTTGCAAAATCCAGTGCGCACCAAATTGAAATTACGAACAATATCCATAAGCCAGCGCGGTATCCCCATCTTGCTTTTCAATTCTAAAACAAAAGCAGGATAGTCAGAACGTAATCCCGTGCAGGTATCCACATGCCTCCACTTACGGCCATTCACCTTGCTGAAATCGTAGCTTGATGTCATTTGATAACGAATGTCCGTATCAAAAGTCACTCGGGCATAATCCTCTACCTTGCCCATGTATGACTCGCGATTATACTGAATCATTAAAACAGGCTGGGCTCCGATCTGTTGCGTTAAGCGCACAAAATCCAGATAGTTCATGTGCTCTTTTTCATTATTAAAGGACACATATTTACGTGGATTGGTAAACAATTCAGTGTCGTAATCTTTAGCACTCAGAATCGTGCGAGACTTGACGATCACTTCACCAATTTTGCGCTTAATCTCAACAAAATAAGGTGCCTTACCATCAGTGCCATACGTTCGGATACGCAGTTTAAAACGATTCAACTTCTCGACCTCCTTCGCATAATGTAAGGAAAGGTCTCGACTATCGAGCTGTATTGTTCGCACTAAATATCGCGGAAACTCCCCGACTCCATGCTTATCTGGAATGACATAGGGTGACAATGCGCGACGTATCTCAGGTAATAATACATACGGCACTACATATTTGGCCTCGTGCCGCTCAATGCGACGATCATCCCCAAAATTAAACGCAGGCACACGCTTCGGTTGCATACTCGCAAGCGATTCGCCACTCGGGTTTATTGTAGGGATATTTGACAAAGTAAAACTCGCTAGGGAACGAGGTGTAGGGTAGTGTTCATTGGCTAGGGACCAAGCAAACTGAAGAATCCACCCCACCTTAGTGCATTGGTCAACATCTTTTCAGTTTATTGATATTGAATTTAAACAAAGAGTTTTGCACACTGCAAATTATGCTCTCTGCATTTTTTTATCCCACAGTTATTTAAATTAAGTCGAAACCCTAAGGAAGGCATTCTTCAGAAGCGTAAAACTCTCGTATTCAGAAAAGCCCAAAGGCAACTCACTGTCATCGCACAAAAAGCCTCATTGAGTTGCGATTAGCCGGCTAGTGCTATTGACTGAACATACCTAATACACCATCGACCACCTACTATCCTAATAACCAAGGTGTTACATATAGATCCTGAACATTCTCACTAATTATCTGAGAACAAAAATTTAATGAAGTTAACCTCTACTCATTCGTATACAAACGATCTCCCGTATACAACAACACTTTATATGAAAGCCCTACTCCTGCCCCTATTATTTCTCTCGGCCCTCCTAAGTTGCGAAGCACAACTGCTAATCAACGAGTTTTCCGCCACGAATTCCGATCGGCTATTAGTTCGAGAGCCTGGAAAATATCCCCGTGCTGGCAACACAATCCCTTGGCAATCAGCTGATTACGATGATTCAAAATGGAAATCTGGCGTCGGACCTTTTGGATTTGGTAGCCTATCAGGAGTGACTCTAGGGACGAATGTTACGGACGACGTTCAAGGACAGACACCCAGTCTCTACCTGCGGAAGACGTTCTCTGTATCCACGGGAAATGCCGCAAGCGGAAGCACGCTCCAGTTGGCAGTTCGCTACAATGACGGTTTTATTGCATTTATCAATGGAGTCGAAGTTGCACGGCGCTCAATGGGGTTGAACGGCATGTTTGCATACCGCGACCAAGCTTCCTTCCTCACACATACCAGCACCAGTCTGGAAACGATTGATTTAGGTGTCGCGAGTTCACTTCTTCAGTCCGGCGACAATATTCTCGCCATTCAAGTGCATAACCGTTCCTCAACCGATGGCACCCTACTCATGGATGCGGATCTCAAACTCGCATCAGGAACCACTATCGTAAACGGAGAAGGCTCGTGGCAATACTTCGCTGGACTGGCGGAGCCTTCGGGAGGATTGGTCGATTATCAGCAAGTTTTAAACGGTGTTCAGGATGCTCCGGATGTCGAATGGGCCACGCTGGCCTTCAACGACTCTACCTGGATCTCTGGTGTCGGGCCTGTCGGTTATGAGACTGCCAACCCTCCACACTATATACTTGGAGTGGATCTGACTGCCGAGATGAGATACATCACACCATCTGTCTACGTCCGAAATCAATTTACAGTCACGCAAGCAGAAGCCGATTCCTCATTTCCGCTGTCACTTGAAGTCGACTTCGACGACGGAATGATTGTCTACATCAATGGCAACGAGGTGTTTCGCGACAATGTCGGCACCCCAGGCGTTCCAACCAGCCACTCAACAGAAGCAGATATGAGTCATCCTGCGACTGGAGATGGTGGCAACAATCAAAATAGGTCGCAAACCATCACCCTGTCTGCAGCAAAAGACGTACTTGTTGCAGGAGACAACATTGTCGGCATTCAGCTACATAATTCGCCTGTAAGCAGTTCTGACTTGATCGGCAAAGTCACACTCAGCACCACAGGATCGAACCCACGGGCGATCGTGTCGCCGACCGATCCGGTTAAATACTTCGTCGGCCTCACAGAACCTGCAGGTGCTATTGATGAAAACTCAGAAGACGACATCGGCACCATTGAAGAACCGCCTGACTCAGAAAATGACTGGATCGAAATTCGCAATACCAGTGCCAGCCCAGTTTCGCTCGATGGTTGGTTTCTCAGTGATAAATCGGATGAACCTCTGAAATGGAATTTTCCGGCAGGAACATCGATCCCCGCCAATGGCTACTACGTCGTCATTGCCAGTGACTTAGATTTAACACCAGCGATCCATGGAACTAGCTATGCCCACACCAGTTTCAAGCTATCAGCTTCTNGTGGACAGGTCGTCTTGTCCCGCCCGGATGGAACAGTTGAAGACACACTTGCCGCGGACTATCCAACACAAAACTGGCGTTATACTTACGGCAGGCAATCTGACGGCACGTTCGGCTATCTCTCAGTCGGCACACCTGGCGCAGCAAATATCGGCCCCGCCCTAGGAGCTGCACCAGAACCACCAGTATTTAGCACTGAAGGCGGATTCCATGCCTCCTCGCAAAATATCACTCTAACGAGTCCAACTACCGGCGCGACCATTCGCTACACTACAGACGGCACCGATCCAATAGACGGCACAGTCTACAGCAGTCCGATCAATGTGACAACGAATACCGTGATTCGTGCAAGAGCTTTCCTCAGTGGCTCGATTCCATCAAATATCATTACACATACCTACCTGATCAACCAAGGTGCTGCCTACCAAAGCATCCCAGCGATGATTTTATCCGGAGACCCAGAAAAAACCTTCTACGGCTCAAATGCATCTGGAGGCCCGGCGAATGGNGAAGGAGTATTTGCCATTAACGGTGGCTCCTACAACAGCAGTGGATCTTGGAGCTCCACTGGCGCCACGACTGATTTCAACATCCCAATGTCGCGTGGACGAGCCCATGAAAAATACGGGGCACTCGAATATCTACCACTTTCCGGAGATCCCCTGCGCACTGAACTCGGCATGAGAACTGCCGGCAGTGGACATACCAGACAACGCTACAAGATCACCGACCCGATCGACCAGCAATTCACATCGAACTCAAATTCAGCCACCAAATTTGAGAAGCCATCACTCAATATATTCTTCCGCTCTGACTTCGGCGACCGCCCGATCAACTACCCCTTCTTTGATGGCTACAGCGTGACTGCATTTGACAGTTTCCGAGTTCGTGCAGGTAAAAACGACTGGCACAACCCCTTCATCAAAGACGAACTGATCCGTCGACTTTATATCAACACGGGGCAAATCGGCAGCTATGGCACGATACATACACTATGGATCAACGGTGTCTACAAAGGCTACTACAACACTGCCGAGCGTGTCCGAGAGAATTTCCTGCAGGCTCATTTCAACAGCAATGAGTCGTGGGACGTTCAACAAGTAAACAGCTTTGCCAGTGGCGACCCAACCAACTGGAACAAGATGATTAACTATCTCCGCACGACTGACCTGAGCACCACAGTCGGTTATGCTGGTGTGCATGACTATTTGGATGTCGATAACTACATCGATTACATCCTCGTCAATGCCTACTCCGCCATGGGCGACTGGCCTCATAATAACTGGATTGCTTCTCGTGAACGCACTTCCTTAGGTCGTTGGAGATTCCATGTCTGGGATGCTGAAGGAGCCTTCGGTTTTTCAGAACGTAATTCTTCCACAAATATGTTCACCGAGCATCTAACATTGCCGAGCAGTCGCTACCCCACCGCAAGTGCCTACACGACCAACAATCAATATGTTCAGGCCATCTACACCCTGTTGAAAAATTCTCCCGAATTCCGTCTCCGAATGGCAGACCGAGCGCAGAAACATCTCTATAATGACGGCGCTCTCGTTACCTCAAATATCACTGCCGCTTACAACGAACTCAAAGACGAGGTCTCCCCGATCATTCTCGAGACAACAGGCAATTCATTCAATGGCTCATGGCACTCAACTTGGATTGCGAACAATAAGCGCTTTACTGAACTATTATCGCAATTAGGCGGGGAAAACGCTTGGCCATCCGTCACTGCTCCAAGCTTCAATCAGCACGGTGGCACTATTGCACAAGGATTCCAAATGACCTTAAGCAACCCCAACGGTGGCGGCACCATTTACTACACCACCGATGGCACTGACCCACGAGCCCTAGGTGGCGCAATAGTCGGCAATACCTACTCTGGAGCCGTTACCTTAACCGATGACACGCGAGTGCGTGCTCGCGTGCGCCAATCTGGAACCTGGAGCCCGGAGATTGATGTCGAGTTCAACCTACCCTTTGCGAACCCAACCTTCATGCCACAGATCTCTGCGGATTGGACAGAGGACGCAAATTGGTCCAGCTCACCGGCAGCTTACCCGAACGGTGCNGGGCAGACTGCAGTCATTCCAGGTATTACTGGAGGAAATCGCAGCGTCAGCCTTCGCNATCCAGTGACGATCAATCGCTTGGTTTTCGACTTAGAAACGACGATAGATCGCAGCCGCGTCCGTGATCGTGACAGTGGTAACACGTTGACCTTCTCCGAATCAGGAACCGATGCAGAGATACAGGTTAAAGGCAGCGGTGCAGGCTATGCTGAACTTGAGGTCGCAGCCGGAACCATTCTGGCAAGTGATTTAACTCTGAACGTCGAACACCTCGTTGGAGATCCCGAATTTGGAGCCCTACGCCTACGTAGCGACTGGACTGGACCTGGCGGCCTGATCAAATCAGGCTCTGGAATCGCCTCGCTCTCAGGCAGTGGCAAAAATTACACGGGCGCGACAACAATTGAGCGCGGAGTGCTTCGGATCTCAGAACCAGCAACGCCCTCACTAAGCAGTTCTGTGACTGCATTACCCGGCGGACAACTACGCCTCACCTCTGGCACTGGCATTGGAGACCCACCAAGAAACTACGCCTTTGGGGGCACATTGTATCTTTCAGGATTTGGAAGAGGTGATGAAATTTCCGACAACCAAAATAACGGAAAGCTAGGTGCGCTACGCTACGAACCTGGCAATACAGACAACTCGGCAATCATCTCATCGCCTGTCGAATTAATAGCCCCAGCAGACATCCATGTCTCCGAGGCCACAAATCGACTAGAACTTTCAATGCCTCTTGCTGGCACATTCCCACTCACTAAGTCTGGCGGTGGCACGCTCATCTTAAGTGGCGACCAAAGTGGACACAGCTACCCAATCAACGTAGATACCGGATCCCTTGAGATCAGCGGCACACTGGGGTCGACCATTCATCTATCGCCGACTGCCACACTGAAGGGACATGGCCGCACCGCAGCTATTAGCGGCGAAGGTTTGATCGTTCTAAATCAAACCTTGTTAGAAGCACCGTCATCCAACGCCAGTCACTATTCCTTCGTGTTTAGTGCTGCCGGAGCTCCCACGCTCGGCAACACTGCATCCACAAGCAATGCGACCGTGATTCTGGAGGATGCGCCAACAGGTATTCTCGGGCTCGATTTCTACCTAACTGGAGCCGCCGCAAACCCAGGCGCCATATCACAAGGAGGCATCATCATCCCCTTCACAAAAGATCTCTATAGCGCGATTCAGTCTGCGAATATTCGAGTCTTCATTCCGAACCCCTCAGGAACTCACACATTTGAGGGACAGTTGTGGAGCCTTGCTCCAGACTATACGGTCACTTCAGTTGCTGCAGCGCTCGGGCAAGCATCACCATTTGAGCAAGTTAAAATCTTGGAGGTAACTAATGGAGCATCTGAACCCACTTCTTTCGAGGCTTGGCGGCAATCCACCTTCAATGCAATAGAGTTATCCAACCCTTTGATCTCAGGCCCACAAGCAGATGCATTTGGTGAAGGCGTAAATAACCTCCTTCGCTATGCTTTCGGAGTGCCTGACGGTTATAGCGCGATCAGCTATTTGCCGATTCTCCTTTCACCTCCTTCAAGCTTTGGAATCGATATTCCTTTCGAAAGCGGACGACATGATCTTACAGTCATCATCGAATCGACCGACAATTTGAGCGATTGGTCAAGCGCGACCATTCTATTTGACTCAAGTATCGACTTCCCTCCGACACCGGATGCATTCGGACGTATTACAGTCACAGACCCACGTGTATCGTCTGATAAACGTTTCTACCGAGTCCGCGTAATCCAAAAATAANAGCTCCCGAGTTTGAATAACACCCAGCATCTCAAAAATGCCGCTCGTGCACTAGCGATCACGCTCTCTGTGCTAATCGCAGTAAACGCTTATTCGCTCTGCCATGCTAAAGCTGAAAAACCGAATATCCTTTTCATTTTAGCCGATGATTTAGGTTACTCCGATTTAGGCTTCATGGGGAGTCTCTATTACGAAACACCCCACATTGATGCGCTGGCAAACAACGGAATAATCTTCACAGATGGTTATTCAGGTTCACAGGTATGCAGCCCTGCACGAGCCAGTATCATGACCGGACAATTTACAGCACGGCATGGCATTACTGATTGGATCGGTGCCGCAACTGGAGTGAACTGGCAAAAGAAAAAAAAGCGGCACAGCAAATTATTACCCGCAGAATACCAATGGCATATCGCCAAAGAGGTCATCACCTTCCCTGAAGCCTTGCAGTCGGCGGGCTACACCACCTTCTTTGCAGGTAAATGGCACTTGGGAGGCAAAGGAAATTTCCCCGAAGATCACGGATTCGACATTAATAAAGGAGGGATCGACAGAGGCTCACCCCCAGGAGGTTTTTACGCCCCCTTCAATAATCCTAAGCTGAAAAACCGAGAGCGTGGTGAGAATCTATCCATGCGCTTAGCCAAAGAAACGGCCGACTTCATAACGTCCACAAAAAGTGAGCCCTTCTTGGCTTACCTCTCCTTCTATGCAGTGCATGCCCCACTCCAAACCACCAAGGAAAAGTGGATGAAGTATAGGGATAAAGCCGAGAGCATGGGAATTGCAGATCAAGGTTTTGCAAAAGGCGATTTGCTTCCCATGCGCTTGCATCAAGATAATCCTGTATATGCTGGATTGATCGAAAGCATGGATGATGCCGTCGGGCACGTTTTGAATACGCTGAAAGAAAGCGGTCTGGATAAAAACACCATTGTCATCTTCACGTCAGATAATGGTGGAGTGGTCTCTGGAGACCATTATTCAACCAGCTGCTTGGCTTTAAAGGGCGGCAAAGGCCACCAGTGGGAAGGTGGCATTCGAATCCCATTCGTAGTCAGTGTTCCATGGCTAAACCATAACGGGCAGCGTAATAAGACACCCGTAGCTGGCAGTGATTTTTATCCGACACTACTGGAGCTAGCGGGTGTGCCAATACCGGCCGAAGCAGATATAGACGGAAAAAGCCTAGTCCCTGTTTTAGAGGGTAAAACACTCGATGAACGCCCCTTGTATTGGCACTACCCGCACTACGGAAATCAAGGTGGACGACCGGTTTCCATCATGCGCCAAGGGGATTGGAAAATCATTCACTACTGGGAAGATGGTCGCAATGAACTCTATAACTTAGCTCAAGATATACATGAAGAAAGCGACCTGTCTCAACAAGAGCCAGAGCGCACACAGACAATGTCTAAGACATTATTCAAATGGCTCGACGATACCGGAGCGAAACTCCCAACTCCGGACCCATCGCACAATGAAGCCAAAGAGCAGCAAGTCATCGCACGGATGCAATCGAATGCCATAAAGAAGCAGGAAGCGATTCGCAGGGAGATGCTCAATAAGGATTGGCAGCCAAACAAAACTTGGTGGGGAAGCATTTCCACCGAAGATTAAGTCACACAGATAGAATTCGTTAAGCTGCGAACCATTCAAGAAACGGCCCGAAAATTACTCAAGCGTATCGCCGAGTCGAATACAAAGCCAGCGATCTCTTCGAGCGAATGCCACACCCAACCAGTGCATTCTGCGTTTATTTAGAGGAATAAGGTAGGGTTCGATATCCGTATCGAACCGTCACAGTATGCACGCGGAGCGTTAAGGATAACGCTCCCTGCCACCCGCAAACGTCAACCGAATTGTAGAATGCTATAGATCGGAAGGCGCAGCATTCGGTCTTCGCAGAATGTGTGCCCCTTGAAATATCGAAGTAATCCCTCACACCATCCCTGGGCTGCGATTGAGCTTCACTTGACTTCAAAGAACCTATGCGTAAGTTCCGCCGCTTTAACGATGATGAATTTAAAGGAAAAACAGGACGCCCTCGTCGAGGAAATCACACTGATACCTGATGCGTATGAACGCCTCGGCTACATAGTAGAATGCGGTAAAAAAGCTCCAGGAATACCCGACGACCTGCGTATTGATAGCTTCAAAATTGAAGGTTGCCTATCACAGCTATGGGTCGTCCCGGAGTATAAAGATGGGCTCTGCTACTTCCGTTCGGAGTCCGATTCAGCAATCGTCAAAGGCATCGCCGAACTACTCTGCAACTTCTACAGCGAGCAAGCTCCGAGCGAAATCGCGTCAACGGATGCGGACTTTCTCGCGGAGGTCGGTATCACTCAGCACCTTTCACCAAACCGCCGCAACGGCTTAAGCCATATCGTGGAGTCAATCCAGCGCTTCGCTCGATCCTGCATTGCTGATTCGTAGAGCCTGGATAGACTGCGATGCACCGCCCGCTATACGATGCCCACTGCCATTTAGCGGACAAGCGCTTGTCTGCCTTTAATGATGGCATAGAAGCCTCTCTTGAGGCGATTCAGTGCCGCTACAGTGTTGTCAACGGCACCTCACCAGCAGACTGGGCAGCCGTGCTACATTACTCACGAGTGCACCCGCGTGCCCTACCTGCTATTGGCCTGCACCCTTGGCAAGTCAATGAGGTCGCTGATGGTTGGCAGAGCGCTTTCCAACAAGCCCTCGATTGTGGCGTCGCAATCATCGGTGAAATTGGTCTGGATCAATGGATTGAGGGTCACGATATCGATGCCCAACAATCTGCCTTTGCTTGGCAACTCTTAGAGGCGAGCAAGCGCCAACTGCCAGTCTCGATTCATTGTCTCAAAGCAATCGGTCCTCTGATGGAAACACTGCGTGCCATCGAACTTCCTGAACGGGGCATCCACCTACACGCACTCAACATCCCAGTGGCTGCCGCGCGTGAATTAATCGAAATGGGCGCCTACTTTTCGTTCAATGCGGGGCAACTCAAGCCGAAGGCAAAACACATCTTTGATTTAATCGCGGCGGTCCCAGAGGATCGAATTCTGATCGAAACCGATGCACCCGACTTTCTACCAGTCGATACACATCGAGTATATCAGCTTCCGAACACTCAGCTAAACCACCCCGCCAATCTTGAAGCTGCTTACCGAGCGATCGCTGAGATCCGTCAAGTTTCTGAAGATGCAATGCGCAATCTAGTTGAGAAAAACTTCCTAAGGTATTTCCTCAATCAATCGTGAAACACTCAGAGTTGACGCCTTTACCCAAAGTCGGGACACGCCAATTGCTCGCGCGTGGCCTGCGTAAGCAATGCCCGAACTGCGGTCAGTCTGATCTGTTTAAAAGCGCACTTCGTATAAACCATCGTTGCACGCATTGCGGCATGACTCTCGAACGCGGCGATGGCTACTACCTCGGACCTTTGTGTATCAATTATGGCTTCGTCGCAATCGGTTTTGTAGCTCCCGTATTGCTCGCGGGCTTTTTATTTGATGCCTTGCCATGGAAATGGGCGCTCGGGATCGCGATCATCGGAGCGGCTCTACTACCATTTGCCTTCTATCGCACAACATGGAGCCTATGGCTCATGATTTACTACATCTGCCTACCAGACGAACTACACGCCAATCACTCTGAAGATAGCGACGATCTCTCCTTCGAAGAAGAAAAACGCAGTTAGCGGACCAACAAATAAGGCATGCGCGATGCAAGTGATTGATGTCCTCGCGAGCTGGTGTAGTTGGATGCACCGATCATTAGAGACGAGGACATTACGCTCGGCTCAATTACTGTGAGCACAGCTCGGTCTCACTGGTTTTCTGGTAACACGCCTTCGATGTAAAACTGGCGTTTACCTTTCCAAATGCCGAGTTTCGCAATGAAACGCCACACTTGATCTGGGCTCTCCACTACGCTTTCGCGTAATTGCTCCATTTGGGCTTTATCATACGAATAGATCGACCAATCCACACCCTCGAAGGTAATTTGAAGCGCCCTACCGCCAGAAACGACCCCTTCCACTCGAAAGAGTTGCCCCATATAGGGACCTAATGCTTGATCCGCCACGGCGTTTAGGAAGCTTCCATCAGGGATGTCGACTAAGAGTGCTCCTTCATAGTCCAAGCGCATTTCGTAGTCCAGCGAATCGTCCCCTTGGCTAGGCTCCACAATCTCAGGATAGGCTCCAGCTTCACCTTCACCAAGTGAGAAACGAGCGATCACAGGTAAATGATCAGTCACACCTCCCCCACTCGTCCCTGCAAAATTCCACTCTAAAGGACGACCAAGCGCATCGGCATTCAAACCTGGAATGAGTAACTTATTAAAACTACCGTCTACATAGTGCACCCCATGTGCATCATAAAGCCCACGGGTGATCAGCAAATGCATCAATGTCCCACGGCGACCACGCCACACTTCTGAATAGCGTGCTTCGGGTTCAATCTCAAACCACAGGTTATACAGGTCAGGACCGCCAATCTCACGAATCGCGAGCTCGTCACCTTGCGAACCGAGCACATCATTAATACCTGTCTCCAATTGTGGATACAAAATTGAATGATTGTAGTGCGAATTCAGATCCCCACCAACGATGATATCGGCAAACGGATCTTCCGCCAGTCGTGCGTCGAGCAATCCGCGGAGCACACGTGCGTTCTCGACACGAATGGGCTCACGGTCTGGATTGGAGGCACCCGACTTCCAATGATTCGTATACAACCAAAGCGGGTGGCCCAACACATCGATCTGCACCTCAAGAATATCGCGAGCCTGCACGAGTTCATGAGCCTTTGAGCTCACAATGGGAAACTTCGAAAAGACCGCGCAGGTATGCGCAATACCTGAATCTAAACCCTTCGATGGCACCGTCACCACCGAATAACCGCTCAGCCCCGCATCATCCATCGCTTTCAATAGCCACGCAACCGATGGCAGGCCTGCATATTCCGGCTTCCAATCAGCGCCGAGCATCTGAGCAACAGTGGTCGCTTTGTGAGTCGACAGAAACGCATCAAAATCGCCGACAGTGCTCTCGGGCGTGAAGTCGGCCTCAAATTCTTGAAAGAGGATCACCNCTGGGCCTGCGCCTTCATTCAAGGTCTGAAGAACCGCTACATGATTCTGTAGCTTCGTTAACAACTTCGCACGGGTATATCTAAATGGATCTTCAGCACCGTCCTGTTTGTAGTCTTGAAACAACGCGACCCCATCCACATCGAAGAGATTTTCCACATTATAGGCGACTACCGTGAATTCAGGTGTCGGCTGTGTCGCACAACCGGCCNAAGGAAATAGAAACAAGCCCAAGCCGTAGCCGAAANGGTGACGTTTTGGCCCTCTGCCCCATATTGCAGCAGCTCGCCAAAACGTNACCGTTTCGGCTACTAAATGTTTCAATGGATGCAAGACTGCCCATTGATACCATCTCTTAATCCTACTCATCATCTTAANCATCATCTCTTCATTGTGCCAGTGCGGTCCGGTTCGTGCAGGTTAATAGTAGGATTGTGATTAAGAGTAAGACAGCTGACTACGGCAGCCATGGGTATTTCTTATACTCTGGCGCGCGTTTTTCATTCCATGCCTTGCGCCCTTCTTCGCCCTCTTCAGTTAAATAATAGAGCAATGTCGCATTGCCAGCGAGCTCCTGAAGCCCTTGTTGACCGTCGACATCTGCATTAAATGCGGCTTTGAGGCAGCGAATCGACAGCGGGCTATGCTGTAGTATCTCACTCGCCCACTGCACGCCTTCAGCTTCCAAATCCTCATAGGGAACAACTTTATTTACCAAGCCCATATCTTGCGCTTCTTGAGCATTGTATTGGCGACACAAATACCAAATCTCACGCGCCTTTTTATGCCCCACGATGCGTGCAAGATAGCTGGATCCGAAGCCACCATCAAAGCTGCCGACTTTTGGCCCAGTTTGCCCGAAGACTGCGTTGTCTGCTGCAATTGTAAGGTCGCAGACCACGTGCAACACATGGCCACCACCAATCGCGTAACCAGCAACCAATGCGATCACTACCTTAGGCATCGAACGGATCAATTTTTGTAGATCTAGCACATTTAGACGTGGCACCCCATCTTTGCCAATATAGCCGCCTTTTTTATGGCCACGAATTTTCTGATCCCCACCAGCACAGAAGGCAAACTTACCGTCCGTCTGTGGGTTAAAGCCCGTTAAAAGAACCACACCGATTGATATATCTTCACGCGCATCCGTAAACGCTTCGATTAGTTCCGTCACCGTATCTGGTGTAAATGCATTACGCCGGTGCGGGCGATTGATGGTCACTTTCGCGATACCATCACACTTTTCATAAATGATTTCTTCAAATTCGCGGACTTTATTCCAATTCATAGACCCACAGTAGAAGGGTTCTCGAAGTAAAAGCAACGTTTCGAAGTGAAATATCCGTGACACCGCAGTAGCTCCCCCGACAGCCTTACTCAGACTCTCAAATAGACTAGCCGACCACTAATAACGCCAGCACTAGAAGCCTTGCCCTTGCAACACAAGGTTCCATTCAGCAACTCGGTTGGCTTGCTCCTCAAACAAGGCATCTGGCGAATCGAGCACTTCAATCGACTTAATCACATCGCCTTTACGGATCGCATTTACCACACGCTGTCCTTTAGTCACTTTGCCAAATACGCTGTGTTTTCCATCGAGCCAAGGCGTCTCATTGTGAGTGATGAAAAACTGACTCCCATTCGTGTCAGGACCTGCATTTGCCATCGAAAAAAGCCCAGCACTCGTATGGCGTAGCGCAGGGTGTATTTCATTTTCAAAACGATATCCAGGCCCACCACGCCCGGTGCCTGTGGGGTCGCCGCCTTGGATCATAAAATCCGGAATCACACGGTGGAAAGTCAGGCCATCATAATAACCGCGTTTAGCTAAATTCAAAAAGCTCGCGACAGTGACAGGTGTCTTCGTTGCAAATAAAGTCGCTTCAATAGTGCCACGTGAAGTCTTCATAATAATGCGAATATCGCGCACCGTTTTAGGTGCCTCGACTACAGCATCAGGAACACCAATCAATGCCCCAGGTTCATGGGCCGTTGATGATTCTTTAGTTGGACTGGTGCTACAGGCAGCAAATAGAAATACGGAGAGAACGGTGAAGATTGATAGGCATTTTTGACGCATAAGGCGATCTTCCCTCATCATCGCTTAATGACAAGTGCGGACTGTGCGAATCTAAACCACAACGGCGCTGAATCACATCGGCCACTTACGTCGTTGGCGCTTCAATAACGTCCCCTTCCGATACATCACTTTCGTCACCCTCATCGTCATCGACAAAACGCACGCAAATCGCAGCAATCAACATCGACACACCGCCAAGCATCACCGCATTCATTGTATTATCACCAAGGAAGGTCGACAAAATGATCCCCAATCCTAGTGATGCGGCAATTTGTGGCAACACAATGAAGAAGTTAAAAATGCCGATATAGAAACCCATTTTATGTCCTGGGATCGCATTCGCGAGCATCGCATACGGCATCGACAAAATACTCGCCCATGCCACGCCTACGCAGAGCATCGACACCTCCAATCTGGAACCCCAAAACGAGACAAATTCGCCCTGAAAATACCATCGACGGAGTGATGAGAACTCTTTAGTTTCGCGGGTTCAATTATGCCAGATTCGATACCAGAGCAGCCTTCTTCAGGTCTGACGCCGTCTATGCAGCGTTTGCACGCTTACTGGCGCATGCCCTACATCCTAGCGCCGAAGCATCCGGACGAGGGAGGAAATCCGTTTACGCGGATTACGGAAACAGGCGATGATACGAAGGAATACATCCTCTACCGCGGCAAGCTGAACTACATCGTAATGAATCGCTTCCCCTACAATGCGGGCCATTTGTTGGTGATTCCGTTTCGCGAAGTGCCGACTCTCGAGCAGTTAAGCACTGAGGAGCGACACGAATTGATGGATCTCATCGTGAGGGCACAGGAAATTTTAACCAAAGCACTTCGACCTGATGGGTTTAACACAGGTTTTAACTTTGGCAGCGCGGGGGGCGCGGGTATTCCGAGCCATCTGCATTGCCATGTCGTCCCTCGTTGGGATGGCGACACTAACTTTATGCCAGTGATCGGCAACACACGTGTGATTCCAGATTCGATGGATGCCATGTGGCAACGTCTGCATGACAGTATGAGCAATTAAGCTCAGCACTAGATTTAACAATCGCAATACACGACTAAGGATACTCATGCATTCAGAAACACTCCACTTTCCTAATGCGCGACAACTGAGCCAGTTGTATGCAAACGATATTCGTAACTTAGAAGAGGCCGAACGCACGCTCAATGTCGCGCTGACGAGCCGCGACGACTGGTTGACCATTGAGGGTGAGTCGGCTGCAATCGAACAGGCTAAATCGGTGTTTGAACTTCTTGAAGCGGGTCGTTTGCAGGGCATTCGCTTACGCAGTTCGGACTTCCACTACACCTTACGTGCGGTCGCCGAAGGCAAAGCAAGTGAACTACGCGAAATCTATGCAAATCCAGTCGCGATTAAGTTAAAGCGTCAAAGCGTGGTCCCCAAAACACTGAACCAAAAGCGCTATTTACAATGTATATCTAAAAACCCGATCACATTTGGGATCGGTCCCGCTGGCACGGGAAAAACCTACTTGGCGATGGCGATGGCACTCAAGGAGCTGATGGATGGCTCGGTGGAGCGTATCATCCTCACTCGACCTGCTGTCGAAGCTGGCGAAGCCCTCGGCTTCTTACCAGGCGAGTTGCAGGAAAAAATCCTGCCGTATCTCACGCCACTCTACGATGCGATGAATGAGATGGTCGGCAAAGATCAAACCGCGCAACTCGTCGAGCGCGGCATCGTTGAAATCGCTCCCCTCGCCTACATGCGTGGTCGCACACTCGCCAACGCATTCGTGGTGCTCGATGAAGCGCAGAATACCACACACGAACAGATGATGATGTTTCTGACTCGTCTCGGCGACGGGAGCCGTATGGTGATCACTGGAGACATCACACAAATCGATTTACCTCGGGCGAAACAATCTGGCCTCAAGGAAGCGACACGCCTGCTGAAAAACATTTCGGGGCTCGAGCATTTCTATTTCGACGGACAGGACGTTGTTCGCCACCCACTGGTGCAAAGCATCATCAACGCTTACGCGCAACACACACCCGAGTGAGCAGTGAACCACTTTTATCATGACCTTCTTTAAAAAATCCAGAAATACGCGCAAAAAACGCGACTCCTTGCCACGCCGCAAGGAATCGGGTCGTGCTGCGGACAAGGAAGCGACCTCTCATTTCTTTGAAACCAGCCGACTTATCGAGGCGGGGCTCTTCTTTCTTTTTGCAGCTCTGGTGGTGAGCATTTGTTTCCTTGGGCAAAAACCTAAGGGTCCACGAATCATTCTCAACCAAGCCGCCCCTACACGTGTCGTGGCAGAATTTGCCTACAACTATACTAGCAAGGTGCAAATGGAGCAGCTGGCAAAAGCGGCACGAGCACAAGTGCCTCCTGTGTTTGAACGAACCTTTGCTCCCTACGAAGATTTCGAAGAATTCGTGAACTCGCTGACGACCAGTATTGCGAAAACTCAAATTGAATTCGAAGCAGAAGGCCAGCAGGTGCTCTCGGAAAAACTTGCTGAAACCGCGACCACGCTTATCGAAGTCAATCAACTTGAGCTCGACCCTGAACTGATCACAAACTTCACCTCGCTCCATACGCCTCGAGAACGTTCCAGCCTCTATACAGATGCTTTGAATGTCTTGAAGGAACTCTACGAAGACGGCATCTATTCGGCTCAAAATACAGATAAATCTACGCCTCAAGTAACCGTCATACAACTCGTCGATGAAGAGGGGCGCTACAACTTGCCCAACGCAAGATCCATCAGCGATGCGCTCATCGCTTTACGTGTGCGCATCAATGCGCTCTCGGGCGATAAAGAAACTGCGCGCACGCTCTTCGAAATCTTTCGAGTCGGTCTAGAATCGAACCTCTTGTATAGCGCAAGCGGCACGGCACGGGCGACCGAGCGCGCCATTGAGCAAATCGACCCACCGCAAGTCATGTTTCGAAAAGGGGACACCTTGATCGAGCCTGGGAAAATAATCACTGAAGCAGACCTCGAACGCATCAGGGCCTATCGCGAGGTCGAGCTCATACATGGCAACAATTCATTGATCTTTAACCCACTCTTTATCGAACGTGTCGTCCTCACCTCTGCACTCCTCCTCGCGGTGCTGGTGTATATTCGTCAAGGGCTGCGCGAAATCAAAAAGCGTAACCGCGCAATCGCAATCACTGCAGTGAGTATTTTACTCAACCTGTTGATCGTTCGGATCATCATTGAAGTCGGCGAGATCGCACTGATTAACGATAATCCAACGATCAGTATGTTGCCCTACACGGCGCCCTACGCACTGGCACCAATCTTGGTTGCCGTGCTCGTAGGCAGTTCGCCGGCAGTGCTTTCAGCTTTGATCGTCGCCGTGCTCTTCGGCATAGCTCAAGGGAACTCTATCGAGTTTATGCTGATCGCTTTCCTATCTGGCGTGGTCGGTAGCTACGTATCCTCCAACATTCGCAAGCGTTCTCAACTGGTTCGTGCGGGGCTCATCGCTGGTGCGACCGCAGCGATTGCTGGAGCCGCCGTCGGGCTGATCAATGACTTTTCCTTCGGTCTCGTCGGCCAACAGACTTTAATTGCGGTAATCGTCGGCGCGCTCACGGGTATCGTCGCGGCGGGTATTCTCCCCGTCTTCGAGCAACTCTTCAAGATCACTACAGAAATTACACTGCTGGAATTAACCGACTTCAACCACCCCTTGCTGCGCCGTATGCAGATGGAAGCCCCTGGCACCTATCACCATAGTTTGATGGTCGCCAACTTATCAGAAAATGCGGCTGCAGAAATCGGCGCGAGCCCACTCCTTTGCCGTGTCTGTTGCTTCTTCCACGACATTGGTAAACTCGTAAAGCCGGAATACTTCACCGAAAATCAACGCGACGGCATCAATCCACACGATGCGCAAAACCCATCGATGAGCGCGCTCGTGATCAAAGCACACGTCAAAGAAGGCGTTGAACTCGCACACAAATTCAAACTACCTCGAGTCATCGTGGATGTGATCAGCCAACACCACGGCACCACATTAATTAAATACTTCTACTTCCAAGCCCAGCAAAAGCAAAAGCTCGAAACGGAAAGCGAGGCCTCCGCGACTCTGAAGAAAGGAAAGTCACAGGAGGCAAAGAAAGTCGACGAGAGCACGTATCGCTACGACGGGCCACGCCCTCGTTTCAAAGAGAGTGCCATTATTTTCTTTGCCGATAGCGTCGAGGCCGCCAGCCGCACACTCAAGAAAGTGACCCAACCTGCGGTTGAAGAACTGATCGATAGCATCTTCAAAGACCGCATTGAGGATGGCCAGCTCGACGAGTGCCCACTCACTTTTCATGAACTGGCACTGATTCGCCGTAGCTTCACCTACACCGTATTGAACATGCTTCACGCGCGTGTCGAATACCCCAAAGCGGACAAAGCAAAGGAAAAAACAACCAAGGCAGACAAGCCTGAGAATGGAAATGATCAGCCTCGAAATCAGCAACCAGTTTAAGGCACTCGCCAGCCCTGAGGCCGAGGCGGAGGCGCTCTTGCGAGCCATTGAGCAGTGCGGTGATTTCCCGATTCAGTCTGGTGAGTTGTCGATTGTCTTCGTGAGTGACGAAACCATCGCCCAAGTCCATGCAGACTTTATGAATGATCCCACGCCCACCGATGTGATCACCTTTCCAGCAGATACGGACATGCAATCCGCTGGCGAGATCATCGTATCTGTCGAGCATGCCCAGAGTCGCGCACTTGAACTCGGTGAACCATTTAGTAGAGAGTTGAGCCTCTATCTCGTGCATGGCTGGCTCCATCTCGCCGGCTACGACGACCGCAATGACGACGACCGTGCGGTAATGCGCCTTGCTGAGCAGCGCGCCTTAGCGGTATTGGATAAGGCAGGCGTGGGCTCAAGCTTTACGCTCCGTTAAAACTTAATACGCACCCGCTTGGCACTTCCGCCCGAGATCCCTGTCACTGCGATGGACACTCCCCGATTCAGACATGCCGATTCGTAAACAACTCTCTATAGCTATATCCGAAAAAGTTCGCAGCAGTGACTTTTGGGTCCATCTCTTTCTCTATAGCTGTCTATTGATCTCATTGCTCCCAATCACCCTGTGGGTAGCCGAAACTGCAGACGAACAAAGCCGGATTCTGCATGCGCTCATCGTCTTACTCTTTGCCTGCGTGCTACTCATTCGCTTCGGTAAGATTGAAATCCGTAATCCGCTTAGCCTCAATAAATCGGCTCGTAGCTATCTCTACGCCGCCTTTGGATTACTGATAGCGAATTTCGCCGCACATAATGTAGGCCCCATAGAGAACGCTCGATTTTCATGGATGTTGCCGTTCATCAGCATCCCAGCATACTGCTTCGCGTTAGGCTCACTCGTGCTCTTTACTTTTGGTGAAGCAACTAAGCGACTCACACACACGGCAACGGGCACCTTTTGTGCGTTTCTATTGCTGAGTATTTTTATGCAGCCGCTCGATTGGCCACTGCGGTCACTCGCTGGAGAACTAAGCGGCAGTGTGCTCGCCTTGGTTGGGAAAACGGTCGAGTTCGGTCTTCAGCGCTCCGCTGAAACGGGCGCACCGCAACTGCTGATGTTCGTCAACGATTACCCCTTTCACGTGGCTTCAGAATGCAATGGTTTTGGTGTGATTCTCACCAGCCTATTACTCTCAATTATGCTGGCAATCTATCGAAAGCTCGGCGTATTCGACATCGCGCTCAATCTCGTTGCAGGCATCCTTCTCGGGTTTATGTTCAACACACTGCGCATCGTGATCATCGTGCTGCTCGCACCGTCATTGATGGAGCATTATCACCTAATGCATGAGACCGTGGGCGCCATCACCTACTGGGGCTGCTTAATACTCGTCTGGATGCTACTCAATGGTCCCATAAAAGACGAAGTGGGCACGCCCACGACCGAATCGAATTCAGAAAATTAGACTCTTCGATTGTCATCCACAGCGATCTCGCACACAACCTGCTTGAACTATGGAAATCAAAGATCTTAAGCTTGAATTTATTGATATTTACGGCGGCAGCCAAGCCCGCATCGAGACGAACGATGAGGCGATCGGTAGCTATGCGGATGCGATGCAAGAAGGGGCACAGTTCCCTCCGATCACAGTCTATTACGACGGCACGAAATATTGGCTCGCAGACGGCTTTCACCGTTTCCTGGCGGCGCAACGTAATCAATTCGAAACGATCACTGCCGAAGTGCATGCAGGCGCACGCACGGAAGCGCTGCAGCACGCCTTAGGTGCCAATGCAACCAATGGTATTTATCGCTCTAGTGCAGATAAGCGCAACGCGGTCGAAATCGCTCTAGAGGAATGGCCTAATATGTCGAACAGCGTGCTCGCGGACATGTGCAAAGTCTCTCACGACCTTGTGCGCCGATGCCGCTTGGAAATGGAAAAACTAAATCGAATTGAAAGTCAGAAGGTCGTAACAGGCAAGGACGGCAAGCAATACCCAGCCGGTATCGAACGCCAAGCACGGGGCGACAATCGCCAGTCGAAAGACGACGGTTCTAGCAACAGCTCGGGAGGCGGCGGCTTTGGTGGTGGCGGTAAGGGTAAGGGTGAATTCGGTGCCCCCGGCGGCAGTAATGCTGAGATCGAAGCCGACGCGAGAAAGATGATTCGCGAAGGCGAGATCAAACACTCAGAACTCGACAAACTGGTCAGCGCCACTGCTCTGGACTATGCAGATACTGCCATTAATGTGCTGGATCGAATGAAACAGGAAGATCCACGTCGTAAAGAGGCGATCACGCGCATCGAACGTTGGCTTGAAAAACAAAAAACGACTTTAGTGTGAAATCGAACTCATTCGCTTACTAAAAATGTCGAGTTTAACGATCCTAAGGAAAATGATTCTTAATTGTATCGCCCTCCTATGCCTATGCCTAGCGGTCGCCTACATCGGCGGTATGGTGTATGCTTACTTAGTCGCGGATAAGATGATTTTCCCATACACTGGCTCAAGCTATGCGGATAGTGCCGAACTCATCAAACTGAAGTCTAGCGACGGCGAGCGTATCGCGGCCTATCACCTGCCGAATAACTCTAGCCCAGATTTACTACTATATAGTCACGGAAATGGCGAAGACCTAGGAAGCATTCTTCCTGTTTTAGAAACGTTCCAAGCAAAGGGCCTTGCTGTGTTTGCCTACGACTATCCAGGTTATGGGCAAAGCACCGGGACTCCGAGCGAAGCTGGCGTTTACGCCGCAGCTGAAGCCGCTTATAAATATGCGACTGAGACACTCGGCTACGCGCCAGAGAACATTACACTCTACGGGCGCTCTCTCGGCAGTGGCCCCTCATGCTGGCTGGCGGAGCGCTATCCCGTGCATGGGCTCATTCTCGATGGCGCGTTTAGCTCAACCTTCCGCGTCATGACAAAGGTCCGCCTACTACCTTGGGATCGATTCGATAACATCGCTCGCCTCCCTTCAATCGAATGCCCAGTCCTCATACTTCATGGTGTGCAGGACCGAACCGTTCCCTTTGCCCATGCCTTGCAAAACCAAAAGGTCATTCAAAGCCGAGTCGAAACACTTTGGAGTGAAGATGCAGGACATAATGATTTGATCGAACAGCTCGGCTCTGCTTACTGGACAACGGTTTTATCATTTTCAGGCAAAACACTTTAGATTGCGATCATGGCTAAGAAAGCACTCATCATCCTCCACGAAGGCTTCGAGGAAATCGAAGCCATTACACCGATCGACTTGCTCTCACGAGCGAATGTCGAGATCGTCCAAGCGTCTATCAGCGAAAGCTTACAAGTCACGGGACGGAGTGGAATCACGCTACATGCCACAGATCGACTGTCTGCGATAGCAGAGCATGCTTACGACGTGATCATCATTCCAGGTGGCCCGGGGATCGTCCCTCTTCGGCACAATCCTGAGCTTTGCGAACTCCTACAAAAGCAGGCTCAGCGCGGTAAATGGATCGCTTGTATCTGTGCCGCCCCCCTACTCCTAAAGGATGCAGGGCTCATCGAAGGGAAGCGTTACACCGCGCACACCAGCACCGCCGAGGAACTGCCCGAGGCGCTCGCACACAGTGTCGTCCTAGATGGACCACTACTGACCTCACGCGGTGCCGGCACCGCAAGCGAATTTTCCCTCGCCCTAGTGAGCCAGCTATGTGGAAATGTGACCGCACAAACCATCGCCGAGGCCATTTGCTGGCCACACTCCATCCCTACGGTAAACGCCCAATAAACAGTGAAACCCGAAGAATCCAATCTTAGCGCCAGAGACAAAGAGTTGCGCGACTCATTTACAGCTGCGGAAATGCAGCTCTGTGCGCAACTAATGCTGACGACCTTAGTCGCTTTCTGGCTCGCCGACCCTCGCTCCTTCTGGGGCCTTGGCTTCTTTATGATCGGAGGAGGGATTTGCTTGTTCATTCTGAAAACGCATGAGCAGAACCACCCCTTCTTCATTGATACACTCTGGCGGAAGTTTTGGCTCTACAGCGCCCCTGTCTGGTGGCTCGTTTTACAATTTTTAGTCGGACTCCTACAAAGCCCGGTTGTCCCGCTGAATGTTGGGGCAAGCACATACCTCACTGTCACGCCGATCCACTCATGGCTGCCTGTAATGACAGTATCTGGAACAACATGGATCACTATACTTGGCTTCTGCGCACTGTATTTAATCTCCCTCAATCTTTACCTAGTTCCGAAATCGAGGGCATTCTTTGAAAAGGTCTTACCATGGTTGTGCTTCAGTGCAGTTCTCGTCGGCATTTTTGGCTACCTACAAGAAGCCTTCAACTTGCAAGCACCTCTATTTACCAAAGGCACCGGCCAAAACGATTTCTTCAGCTTTTTTCCCTACGATGGACACTGGGCAGCCTTCGCTCTGATCTGGAGTAGTGTCTGCACCAGCATGGCCTTGCTCAGCTCGCGCTACGATGATAGTCCAGATTTCATCAACTCGATCAGTNCATGGTATCTAACTGGAGCTGGGCTTCTCGGAGCCTCGGGCTTCCTCGTAGAAGCACNCTGGCCAAGCGTCATTCTCATCGGGTCTTACGCAATCATGCTATTGCTCGTCACCATCAATTATTTGGTGGATACTAAAGACAAGCACTCAAGAAGCATCGCACTCACCAGCGGCATACTTGCATGCGGTATTTTTGTGGCTGGGTTCTTCCGAGCCATACAGCACAACCCGCTATCCGATTCGACCCAGGCACTCCGCCAGGCTGCAATTGAAATGTTTCGAGATAGCCCGATTTTTGGTTGGGGCATGGACAGCTACCAGCAATTACTCCCCTTCTACCTTGATGACACTCTACTCGGAGCACGCTATGAGCGAGCTGGCTCAGATGTATTACAATATCTGGCAGAGTTCGGGATCGTTGGCACAGCCATCCCTGTGATTATATTGAGTATTCTACTCTTTCACTATTTTAAGGAGAAAATAGAAGTGCAGACGACAAACCATATGATNATCGGCTGCGCGGGCGTCTTGATCATGACCTTTGTGGATACACCGCTCATGTCACCAGCAGTCTTCCTGAGCTTCTTTGTCGTATTATTCAGCGCCCTCCGATGGGCCGCCTTAAGCCGTAATCGGGTAGACGAAATCGATGCAATTGAACGCCCGACACTCGTCACACCTGAGGCAGAGCGCCGCGTTCCTTTTTTCACTAAAACATATACTGAAGAAGAGAAATAAATCTCTCCATCATCACTCCTACAGAGCGAATGAGCACACAACATTTTGAATATATTGTAATCGGTGGTGGTAGTGGTGGCTATGCGGCCGCACGAACTGCAAAGGAGGTCTACGAACGCGTAGCCATTATCGACGGAGCCAAAGAGCTCGGTGGGCTCTGCATCCTCAAGGGCTGCATGCCTTCAAAAACACTGATCTACTCGGCCGAAGTGCTCCATCTAGCACAACACGGCGATGCCTTTGGCCTAAACGTTNCGACCGCAGCAGTCGATATGCACGCACTACATAGGCGTAAACTTGAGGTGATCAAAGAATTTTCCGACTATCGCCAGGAGCAACTAGAGGGTGACCGTTTTACACTGTTTCGCAATCACGCAAAGTTTATAGACGAGACAACTATCGAACTCGACGACGGCACACGTCTCACCGCAGATCACTTTATGGTAGCGACAGGGTCCACGGTATCCGAACCACCAATACAGGGACTTTCAGAAGTGCCTTATTGGACAAGCGATGACGTCTTAGATTTAGATTTTAAGCCTGAGAAAGTCATCGTGCTCGGTGGCGGCATCGTCGCTTGCGAGCTCGCACAGTTTATGCGTCGTATTGGCAGCGAGGTCATTCAGATTCAGCGGAGCCCACACATCCTCAAAGAAGTCTCCGAAGATGCCGCCAAAGTCGTGGAGCAAGCCTTTCGCGATGAAGGCGTTCAACTCTACACCGGAACCGCGCTCCAATCAGTGAAGCACTCGGATGAAACATTTACGGTAACTTTTGAGTATCAAGGTGAAACCCTTACAGTCGAAGCGCCCCACCTGCTCAATGCGCTCGGGCGTCGCCCCAACACAGATCAACTAGGGCTGGATGCAGCTGGCGTCAAAACACGTAAAAGCGGACACATCGACTGCGATACTATGCAGCAAACTAGCAACCCTCGCATCTATGCCTGCGGCGATGTTGCTGGTCCCCACGAAATTGTGCACGTGGCCATCATGCAGGGTGAAGTCGCCGCACGACATGCCACTGACCGTGCTGTAGAAGCTGTCGACTACGACACCCTACTCGGCGTGGTTTTCACCGACCCTCAAATCGGGGTCGTCGGCCTCTCGGAAACCGAGCTAAAGAAACGCAGCATCGACTATCTGGTCGCCGACTATCCATTCGATGACCACGGAAAATCGATCTTAATGGAAGCCAAATACGGCTACGTAAAAGTTTTCGCCGACAAGGCAGGCACTGTTCTCGGCGCGGAATGCGTCAGCAAAGACGCGGGCGAGCTGATTCATTCGATGGCGGTCGCGGTTAGTTTGAAGGCAAACGTTCGCGACTTGTTGAAAGTTCATTGGTATCACCCGACGCTCTCTGAAATCTGGAGTTACCCACTCGAAGACATCGCCGACGAACTTTAGCCACGAAACCACACGAACATGTCCATACGCATCGAAGATAATTTTGAAGATGTCCTCATGAAAGCCGCCACCGGTCTTGGTCTCGGCAAACAAGCACTTGCCGAAGACAGCGGACTCACGCACGACGAAGTCGATGCCTTGCTCGATGGCAATTTAAATGAAGCCCATTTGCGTGCCGTCGCGCCTAAACTAAACTTAGCCGTAGATGCCTTGGTCGAGATGGCACAACAAAACTGGCAACCAGAGGCCATAGATCTAGATGGACTCTTCTGCGATAACACCCCCTTCCCTGTTCCCGGTTACGAGGAAATGACCGTCAATAGCTACCTCGTTTGGAACCCAACGCAAACGGATGCCATCGCATTTGATACGGGTGCCAATGTCGATGCGACACTCAAACAGCTCAAGGAACAAGGACTCACACTCAAAACACTTTTCATCACACACACACATGCGGATCACATCGCGGCTATTGACGCCTTGAAGCAATCCTACCCCAGGCTAAGTATTTTCGCACCCGCACTCGAACCCTTCCATGGAGCCAGTTCAGTCAACCATGCAGACACATTTGAGTTCGCAGGTTTACAAATCGAAGCCCGCCTCACCAACGGACACTCTCCCGGAGGAACTAGCTATCTCATCAAAGGCCTCAGCCAAACAGCCGCAATCGTCGGCGATTCACTCTTTTGCCTTTCTCAGGGAGGCACCAAATCTGAAGCCGCTTACTCTCAGGCACTGAGCAATAATCGCGAGCAACTGCTAAGCTTGCACGATTGCACTATNCTCTGCCCTGGCCACGGCCCCTGCACAACGGTAGCGGAAGAAAAGGCACACAACCCATTCTTCCCGGAGTTTAAAGGTTTATCGTGAATAGCGCTAACTTAGCAAACTTTGTCGATACAATACCCATAATTTCATTTGCTGGGAAATGCTCTGTCATTGCCGTAAAACCACCCAAATATTTNGAACTATCGGCGGTTGCGACGGAGCGCAACCCTCCAGCTGGTTACCGAACATTTTCTTAAGTCAGCGTCATTCAGATTTATCGCCTTTTACTAGATTAGGCCTGCATGTGATGGTTCATTCTAAAGCGCATGCTCCTTCAATGCCGTTCGCAAGGGGCTGGATAACTATGTAAATGCTCGAATATTCGCGGAAGCGATCGAGCGTTTCCCTCTAGCACTAGACGACGATAAAAAATGTCTACACAGGATTCCAAACTAATCAGGGAAGAATCCATTTAACGCACACTGCCACCTTATCAAGATGGTTTCTCACCCGATAAATCACCATCAGGAAGTCCCGTCTTAATATGTAAGTCTCGCTGAGGAAATGGGATTTCAATACCGTTGGCTTTGAATTTACGCCAAATGGAAAACATGACTTCACTTTGAGGGCGCCAGCGACCAGCAGTCACATCTGCGATCCAGAAATGCAAAATATAATCAACCGAGCTATCACCAAAGTTCCTTAGGTAGCACGCTGGCCCTGGATCAGTCAGGCACGTCTCATGTTCTCTCGCAGCCTCTAAGATCAACTCATACGCCTTGTCTATATCAGAGCCATAGGCGACTCCAACAGCAATTTCGACACGTCCGCGTGTATTACTATAGGTCCAATTTGTAACTTGATTTGTGATAAAGTCCTCATTCGGCACCATAATTTCTTTGCCATCAAAGGTTTCGATCAAAGTGAAACGTGCGCCCGATTTTCGAACGTATCCAGTCACTTGATCACCAATGGCAACCAAGTCATCTTGCTCGATCGATTTCTCCAGCAATAGAATCATGCCACTGACAAAGTTAGACGCGATTTTCTGTAGGCCAAAGCCTAGACCAATACCAATAGCTCCGCTAAACACTGTAAGCGTGGTTAGATCCACACCCAAAATATCCAAAGTCAGCAAAAAGCATACAACGTATATAATAATTTGAGCGACCTTTTGCAGCAGCAATCGATTTGCGGAACGAACGGTCTGTAATTTATCGATACGACCACTTAGAGCTCCGGTAATGATCGCTGCAGTCCAAAAAACTAAGACAACGATCAATAAAGCTCTAAATACATCGAAAACGCTCAATTCAAAATCACCAAAATGATAGGAAAGTGACTCCGCATCTAAAAGCTCACGAACGGCATCCAGGTGCCCGGTTGATCCAAATATCAACACGGAAGCAAGGAGTATAAACACTAACCATTTGGAAAAACTTGGCGAGGGTTTCAATATCGATCTGAGGCTGAGTTTCATAATACGATTCAGTTTAAGCATCCACAACATCCATACTCGTCGCTAAGTCAACTTGAGCTTGTGCATGTGGGTCACGATGCGCGGCATCGAGTTTTTTGCGATAGCGATTTATCTGCACTTTGGTCAGACGGGCAATATGGCAAATCGGTTCACCGGGCTTCACTGCAGGCATAGTTGTCATACCGAGCACGATTCCATCGGTCGTCGCAGAAATTGAATTTTGCTCCACCCCGAGAATACTGTAATTAGTAACGATCGGTTGATCAGATTCAACGAAATCGCCTGGGCTGACATGGAATTTTAAAATGCCGCCGACCGTTGCGCGTAACCAATAAGTTTTACGAATTTTAGCCTGAAACGGCGGAAGCACTGGATTCGCTCTCAACATACCCAAGGTGTTGAGCACATTTCGAATCCCCTGCACGCCGATCTGCAAAACGGATGGCTCCACTTTCCACGGCTCGCCCGCTTCGAGAATCATTGTTGGACAGCCACGTCGAGTCGCCTCACGACGAAAAGAACCAAGCGGCCCTTTGCCATCGATCAATAATGTGCACCCAAAGGCTGCGGCTATTTTCTTTACCCCCGGGTCCGACAAGTCTGCTCGCACGTTTGGATAGTTGGTGCGCTGAAACGCTGCGGTGTGTAGATCGATGCCGAAGTCGCAATTATCGACGATCTCTTCCATCAGTGTATTCGCAATACGGCTCGCCAAACTACCCTTTGCATTTCCTGGAAACGAACGATTCAAATCACGACGGTCTGGTAAATACCGCTCATGCGCTTCAAATCCAAAAACGTTGACGACAGGCGCGAGAATTAACATCCCTGCTTCTAGATTNATCAAATCGCCAAAAAGAAAGTCATGAATGATGCCCGTTCCGTTTATCTCATCACCATGAATAGCGGCAGTAATGAATACAGCGGGGCCAGGCTTCTTGGCACGAATCACCCGCAGTGGAATGCGGATTTTGTCGCCCGTATACGTCTCTGAAATATCGAGTCGAATATCTTGTGCCGTGCCGCGCTTAATCGTGACACCACCAATCTTAATTCTGGATTTAGCCCTCATACGCCTGCAACTTCCATATCTATATTGTTCGTCCTAATAACAGTAATTCTTTCGCTAAGGTTTTTTCGAATGTGATTATGAGTGCGGGAAAATCTATTGAGTAATTGTAGCCGAAACTGGAAAGTTTTGGCGATATCACCAAACAAATTTCAAAGATCCAAAGCGTTGCCGCTTCGGCTACTCCCCGCACTATTAATTACACCTAGTTTCTTCGGAGTCGCCCAATGATCTACAGAGCTATCCACTAAAAATGAAGCACTCAATGTGTCGCGTCCCAACAGCATACGATGTATCATCCGCTTACGGCAAACGAGATTAATTAGCACCTTCTTTTCTAAATCGCCTAGGCGCAATGTTGTTTCCACGAAAATGCGGTCATGCCCGATCCCCGTGCTGCTGCGCACGCGTTTACGCAAAGCAATCGCCTCTTCAACCGTAACGAGCTGCTTCTCTTTGCGATCCAATCGAATCGTAAAACGGACCCGCTCATTAGGTAGCTCAATAATCTCGGCGCAATCGATCGCACTACTCTTAGCACCCGTATCAACCTTCGCACGAATACGTATACCCCATACAGGTAACTCGACCCATTCACGCCAGCCAATCACCATTAAAGATTCACTCATACGTCGCGCTTTAGAGAGTGGTGCCCTCAGTTACAGGTGTGGTTGGCAAGGGTTTGAGCTTGCCACGCTTCTTCGGCTGGTTGTCAGGAATCAAGGATTTCATATTCTCGGAACGACCGTAGCAAAGTAAGGAATCGTCGGCTTCTAAGATGCGACTGCCCTTCGGGTTGGATATCACACTACCTCCACGACGAAGTGTGAGCACTACCACATCCTGCTCTCGTAGTTGAGTTTCCTTAATGGTTTTACCGATAAATTTGCTGCCCTGCGGAATATTGATATCCGCGACACCATAACCACGGCTGACCGTGAGCCGTTGGCGAATATCGATATCCGGAAACTTCACTTGGTCGGCAATGTAATCAATAATCGCTCCAGCGATATCCAAGCCAGTCGCACCTTCAATACCTTCCAAACCTGGAGATGAATTGACCTCCATCACCTGAGGACCCGTTGAGCTTTCCAGCATATCGACACCACAGACTCGTAAACCCATGATTTGCGCAGCGCGAACAGCCGCCTCAGCGTATGCGGGCTCCAATTGAATCACCTCAGCTTTGCCGCCTCTGTGCACATTACTGCGAAACTCCTGTCCTTGCGCGGTCCGACGAATCGCACCAACGACCCGGTCGCCGATAACAAACGCTCGCACATCTTTACCCTTACTTTCGGAAACAAACTTCTGCAAAAGCACTTGCTGGTTGGTGCTGTGCAGNGTTTCGATAATCGCTTTGGCAATTTCCGCTTTATCAGCCAAAATCACGCCCACACCTTGCGTGCCTTCAAGNAGCTTGATAATCACAGGAGCGCCGCCCACCCGTTTGAGCGCACTTTCCACATCCCGCTTGTCATGAACATAAGCTGTCAACGGAATGCCGATGTCATGACGTGACAGGATTTGCAGGCTGCGGAGCTTATCTCGCGAGTTACTGATACCCGCCGAAGTATTTGGCGTGTAAATATCCATTTGCTCAAACTGACGAACCACAGAGGTGCCATAGCGAGTNAAGGAAGTGCCGATACGAGGTAAAATNGCATCGGGTTGATCAATCGGTGAATCTTTATAATAAAGATCTGGCTCTCCGTGTGCGAGATCGAGCGTTAAGCGCGTGGTATCTGCAACTTTTACACTGTGACCACGTTGTTTAGCGGCTTCAACTAGGCGACGAGTCGAATAGCATTTAGTCGCACAGGATAAGATGGAAAGTTTCATGGTTATCTGTATTAAAAATCAGGATTAAAATGCCATAAAAAGGCATGCAACAGGCCCCTTGAATCGTTCGCTCCAATGAGAAGCCCGAAGACTACCAAATGCCACGCTCGCCCTTCTTTAAGGAGCGTGCGACAGCAACGAGTAGTTGAACGGTGTGCTCGATATCTTCGAGATCCACCATTTCGCTCGGAGTGTGCATATAACGAAGCGGAATCGAAAGAAGCCCAGTCGCAATACCCGCTTGAGCGACTTGAATCGCACGAGCATCGGTGCCCGTCGGGCGCGGATCTGCCTCGATTTGATGCGGAATCTTGTTCTTTTTCGCAACCCCTACGATTCGCTCAAAGATCACCGGGTTGATATTCGGGCCACGGCAAACAATCGGGCCGCCCCCTTGGATAAATTTACCATATTTACGCGGATCGCAGTCCGGCGAATCAGTTGCATGGCCGACATCCACTGCAATGGCAAAATCAGGGTTCTCAGAAAACGCAGCGGTCATCGCACCGCGCGTGCCGATTTCTTCTTGGGTCGTTGCGGCCGCAGTCACGCGCGCGGCTAGCTTTCCTTTAGCCAATCGACGAACCGCCTCCAACACTGCATAGGCACCCGCCTTATCATCAAAAGCACGCGCCACGCCGACACTACCGCGAATCAATTCAAAACTCTGGTCATAGACAGCGGTATCACCGATACGCACGAGTGCCTCCGCCTCTTCTTTGTTTTTAACGCCCAAATCAATCCATATCTCGTGCGTCTCCGGCACTTTTTTACGGTCTTCCGGCGTCATCAAATGGATCGCTCGCTTGCCAGTGACAGCCTTGACGATTCCATTTTTGGTCAAAATTGAGACACGACGGCCAGAAATCATACTCTTATCGTGCCCACCTAGTGTATCAAAATAGACAAAGCCGCTATCGTCGATGTAGGTAATGATCAGCCCGAGCTCATCAATATGCCCCGCAAACAGCAGCGAAGGATCGCCGTCAGGGTTCACGGTCGCAAAACGATTACCCATGGTATCTTTACGATAGGCATCCACTTGCGGCTCAATGTAAGCGTCGATGACAGCCTGCGCCTCGTATTCGGCACCCGTCGGGGAACGCGCGTTGAGTAGATTCACCAAAAATTCAGGAGCTTGATAGGCGGCTGGCGCCTTTCTCTTCGTCACTTTTCTTGCAGTTTTCTTTTTAGGCATAAGGCGAAGTTTCACGGATCAATCGGCATNAGCAAATTGTATTTATCAATTACTCCGTGATTTTTCAAAAAGGTGCAAAAAAGTAACAAGCTAATAAGAATAAAACCACAAACAATTATACAGCAATTACTTAAGTAAGAATACNCATAGCCCGACCCTGTAAGCACACGGACAAATAAGCGCCCAAATCAGCAAAAATCAAAATTGGCACGCGGTCTGCTAAATNTTCGTNGAGTTCGCATTTAATCAGCGAGCTAAAGCCGGTTGCTACAAACAACTAACAAGCACTGGCCTCAACTCCTACAAATCAACCTGACAAAAATACATACAATGAAGATTAAGAAATTCCTTCTCGCTCTGCTACTTAGTAGCTCAGCGTTTCTGATGGCCGGCTCGCTCGGCGCACAGGATGCTCCGGTAGTAGAAGCTGCTGCCGAAGCCGCTGAAGCCGTCGCTGACGCGATTCCATTTGAAGACGGTTATGCCGCCTTTATGGAAACGCCAGGAGCCGCCTTCTTCACGATCAGTAACCTTTGGCTGCTGATCGCCGCCGCACTGGTGTTTATCATGCACCTCGGCTTCGCAACTGTGGAATCTGGCCTCAGCCAGTCCAAGAACACAGTGAACATTCTCTTTAAGAATGTATTCATCATCAGCATGGGTATTCTCACCTACGCACTCTGGGGCTTCAATGCGATGTATCCTGGATTTGCCGAAGGNTCTGCGGGTGTCTTCGCAATGGGATCATGGTTCGATGTTGATGCCACAGTCGGCTACATGACTGCTGAGTATGCTANCTACACATGGTATACTGACTTCATCTTCCAAGCGATGTTCGCTGCTACGGCTGCAACAATTGTTTCCGGTGCAGTTGCTGAACGCGTGAAGCTTTCTTCTTTCATGATCTTCGCAACCTTGCTGGTAACTTTTGCTTACCCGCTTACAGGTTCTTGGAAGTGGGGCCTCGGCTGGCTCGACATGCGCGGATTCTATGACTTCGCTGGTTCCACACTTGTTCACGGTTTCGGTGGTTTCGCAGCTCTTGCCTGTGTGATTGTTCTCGGACCTCGTGCCGGTAAATACGTTGACGGCAAAATCAAGCCAATCCTTGGCCACAGCATGCCACTTGCTACAATCGGTGTTTTCCTTCTCTTCCTCGGTTGGTTCGGATTCAACGGCGGTTCGGTGCTTAGTGCTGACCCATACTTAGTCTCCCTCGTATTCGTAACGACCGCACTAGCAGCTGCTGCTGGAGGTATCGGTTCGATCTTCACNTCTTGGATCTTCCTCAAGAAGCCTGACCTTTCTATGGCACTCAATGGTATCCTAGCGGGTCTCGTTGGTATCACTGCCGGTGCAGACGTAATTGCTCCTAAGTTTGCAATCATCACTGGCCTTATCGCTGGTATCTTGGTGGTCTTCTCCATCATCTTCTTCGACAAAATCAAAATCGACGATCCTGTCGGCGCGATTTCCGTTCACGGTGTCTGTGGTGTCTTCGGCACACTTGCAGTGGCCCTCTTCAGCGACACTGCCGGTTTTGGCATCCAGTTGATCGGCACACTTGCTGTTGGTGTTACAGCCTTCGTCTTCTCACTAGTCGTCTTCGGTCTGTTGAAGGTTACTATCGGTGTCCGCGTATCACCTGAAGAAGAGGCTGAAGGTCTCGATATCGGTGAACACGGTCAAGAAGCCTATCCTGACTTCGGAGCTAGCTCTCGCTAAGTTTCGACTAGCCAATCTATAAAAAAACCATAAATTACATTACTATGAAATTGGTCAAAGCAATCATCAAGCCCTTCAAACTTGAAGAGGTTAAAGAAGCTCTCGCAGATATCGGCATCGAAGGTATGACTGTAACAGAAGTAAAGGGTTTCGGTCGCCAAAAAGGTCACACCGAAATCTACCGCGGCAGTGAATACACCGTCGATTTCCTTCCTAAGGTTATGATCGAGATCGTCGTCGACGATGCGGATGCTGAAAAGACATCCGAAGCGATCGTCAAAGCAGCCAAAACCGGCAAGATCGGTGATGGCAAGGTCTTCATCATTCCAGTCGACAGTGCGATTCGTATCCGCACAGACGAGTCGGGTCCGGAAGCCCTCTAAGACAAACCGAAGAGAACTCTCTTAACATCAACGGCCATCCTTCGGGATGGCCGTTTTTTTGTGCCCATTACTCTCGGCAAGCCAAACGCCCACTATCCACTATCCACTATCCACTATCCACTATCCATGAACAAAATAATCCATCTCAAGAAAGACTCCAAATCTGATTCATAAAAAAGAACTGGACGCTGCCCCGTCTCTGCAAATGCTATGCGCCACCCAAAGACTAGAAGTCTTTTTACAAACAACTACCTACACATATGAAGAAACTACTCTGTATAGTCAGCTTCCTGGCGTTTATTTGCACGCCCGGAGCCCTCTCGGCCGAGGAAGCCCTAGCCGATCAAGCACCCGAAGCAGTCGCTACGGCAGCCGCTACTGCCGAGGCCGTCGTCGAGACCGCAACGCTCAGCTCCGGCAATACCGCATGGATGCTCACCGCGACCGTCTTGGTCCTATTCATGACACTCCCCGGCCTCGCCCTTTTCTACGGAGGCTTGGTGCGTGCGCATAATTTACTCTCCGTGCTCATGCACTGCTTTGCGATCGCTTGCCTCGCATCTGTTCTCTGGATCGCAGGCCTCTACAGTATCGCATTTGCCGACGGTTGCGCATGGGCTGGTGGCTTGGAACACCTCGGGCTTAAAGACATCACAACTGCCAGCATGGCAGGTGACATTCCGGAAACCGTTTTCATCATGTTTCAAATGACGTTTGCGATCATCACGCCTGGCCTCATCGTCGGTGCCTTTGTAGAGCGTATGAAGTTCACGGCGATCCTACTCTTTACTGGCCTATGGCTCGTTCTCGTCTATGCACCTGTGACTCACTGGGTCTGGGGTGGTGGCTGGCTCATGGAAAAAGGCACCATCGACCTCGCCGGCGGTATTGTTGTTCACGCAACTGCTGGTATCTCTGCACTACTGCTCGCCTACTTTGTAGGTCCACGTGAAGGTTTCCCAAAGAAACTGCATGTGCCACACAGCCCGGGCATGGTGATGATTGGTGCGTCGATGCTTTGGGTCGGCTGGTTCGGCTTCAACGCAGGTAGTCAACTCGCGGCAAATGAAGCGGCTGGCATGACCATGCTCGTCACACACATTTCTGCTGCAGTTGCTAGTTTGACTTGGATGACCATTGAATGGATCAAAACCGGCAAGCCGGGTCTCGTCGGAATCGTTACCGGTATGGTAGCCGGTCTCGCGACCATTACACCCGCGTCCGGCAATGTTGGCCCATTGGGCGCTATCCTCCTCGGCTTCCTAGCTGGTGTCGTCTGCTACTTCATGTGTGGCATCGTAAAAGGTAAGCTCAAGATCGACGATACGCTCGACGTCTTCGCCGTTCACGGTGTCGGCGGCATCATGGGCACACTACTGGTTGCTGTTTTTGGCACTGCTGCCTTTGGTGGTTCCGGTGTCGATGACATGCTTGGACAATTAACAACACAAGTCATTGCACTGGCAGCGGTCATCGCATGGTCCGCAATTGCAACTGTGATCATCGTATTCGTTTGCAAATTCACTACCGGTTTACGCGTGGACGCCGAAACCGAGACCACTGGTCTAGACCAAGCTGAACATGGTGAAACCGCTTATACACTAGAGTAATCTCACTGATTTTTAACCACTGGAGTGAGCGAAGAATCGACACTCTGGTAACAACCACCATATTTTATAACCATTATGAAACTTATCAAAGCAATTGTGAAGCCTTTCAAACTCGACGAAGTGAAAGAGGCCCTTTCCGAAGTCGGCATCACTGGCTTGACCGCTTCCGAGGTCAAAGGCTTCGGCCGTCAAAAAGGTCACACCGAGATCTACCGTGGCAGTGAATACACCGTCGACTTCCTGCCAAAGACAATGATCGAAACCGTCGTCGATGACGACGATGTCGATGCGGCGGTCGATGCCATCGTCAAAGCAGCCAAAACCGGCAAGATCGGTGACGGCAAGGTATTCGTGCTTCCTGTCGAACGCGCCGTGCGTATCCGCACCGAAGAGCAAGACAACGAAGCACTTTAAGCTGAGAACAGGTTCATTTAAACCAAGTGACCATCCGACTTCGGGTGGTCGCTTTTTTTGTGTCTGTAGGGGCGCAACTTGATGCGCCCGCCCGACAACATCAGCTCAAATCAGAAANGAGAGTGTCATTAAAAGTACAGGGAGCAGCCGAAGCGGGAACGCTTTGGCCTCTTGAAGTTCGTATGATGACACTGCCAAAACTTTCCAGTTTCGGCTACGAATACTCAATTGGTTCCCCCTGACTAAAAATCAAACCCCAGAAAAAACATAACCCGCCTGCATACAATTGACGCCCCACCCTCGGCCCCTAAATTACGACTCAATGTATCCGCAGATCACTACGAAAGGCACGCAGTTCAGGCTATGGGCACCACATGCCGATGCAGTTCAGCTCAGGATTTACACCGAGCAATCCGGTCACGATTACCAAATGCAGCGTGACAACAAGGGCTACCACCGATTCAGCTTGAACCAACCGGCACCAAACGCCCTCTACTACCGCACGGAAGAAGGTCATGCTGAACAGCGCCCGCACGACGCAGCTCAACCCGTGATCGAACGCTGCGTCAATCAACTGCAAAACCACGACATCGTAGGTAACAGCCCCTACGGGAAACGGATCCATCAATACACGACAACCGACACGCAACGCGCCCTCGCCGCGCTCATCCTGCTCTACCCCACGACCCCAATGCTTTTCATGGGCGAGGAATTCTCGGCAAACAGTCCATTCCTCTTCTTCACCGATTTTGAATCCCCCGAGCTACGCACCGCAGTCGAACAAGGCCGCGCCCGGGAATTCCCCCTCCACTCTTGGGAAGAAGCCATTTCACCCACCAGCCCTGAAGCCTTTTACCTATCCAAGCTGCCGCCCCAATCCGAAGGTGAGCATAGCAGTCTCACTTGGTATAAAGCGCTCCTTCGTGAACGCAAATCATGGCAACGGGAAAGCATCCTCTGCCCGGAGCGCTTAAACGTAATCGGTGATCCCGACAACGGACTCTTCGTTCTCAATTATACACACCCGACACAGCCTCGATTCGTAGCCGCCAAGCTACATCACGGAGCAGATCAAATAACCGTGACCGGTGCCGACTGGGTGCATCTTCAATCAGGAAATGCCTACCTCAAGAATGGAAAACTAACATTACAGTGTAACGACTGCGTGATCGGTAGTGGAAATATACGGATGTAATTTAGCACTATTGTGAATATACCCGCGTCAATGAACGGCCAAATCGTTACCGATTCGGCTACGGCGTGTCAATGTGTAGCCGAATCGGTAACGATTTGGCCCAAGCCGAGCAGCATGGATATTAATTGATTTTTGCATCGTTAATTAACGTGAATGAACATCAATTATTAGCGCATAAGTCTTTATATATGATTAGCTTACACCTAACTTACCACCAATTTCCATTCTACAAGCCAAAGCCAAATTGGCGCAGCCTCTGATTAACGTTAATTGACGTCCATTAACGGCTTACAAGAATGCACTCAGGCCAACTGCCGATTTAAGGATTATAGCCCAGAGCGGGAAATGGCGTAATCGAAAGTGACTCGTACCCCTCGCACACCAAAAGCGGCGAACACAGAGGTCCGCCCTCCAGCTACGATTCGTGTTTATCCATCTTCGGATCCTGAATGTAATTTCCGTTCTTGGCTTGTGATAGACGATACNAATAAAGCGGCGAGAAGATATGATAATACAGAATCGAGAGCACAATCAGTACGATCGTTCTGAAACGNGTCAGCTCCACACTGCCATCTACACCTGAACGGAATAAAGCACCCAGACAGAACAGCTGAATGTAAGGCATCTGTGACCCGTTGAAACTGGTTGGCCAGCCACAGTCTGGACATATCCACTGATGTCCCTCCTCCGGCGTTAGACAATTCAAACACAGTGGCACTTCAGGCTCATCCGTCGACTCTACCAACTCAACTGTCCCATACGGGTTCGGCGCATCCACATTCCACAAGCGACGTAATACATGATAGAGTGGACCCTTAAACCTTCTCACATCTGAAAACCTACTAAAGTAACGCAACTTTGAAAAGTATATTATTGCTAAATCCATAGAGGTCCCTCCGCGCCGCTACCCATTACCTAGAAAGTAAAAGAGCCGTCCCTTTCGGAACGGCTCTTAGTAAAATGAACTGTCAGTTCGTTTAGCTCGCTTCTTCGCCTTCGCCGGCTGCTTCAGCTGGAGCCTCTTCAGTCGCCGCTTCTTCAGGAGCAGGTTCTGTTGATGCTTCGTTGCTGATCTCTGGTGTTGGCAAGGCAACACCTTCGATACGCTCGGCGGCTTCTTCTGGAGAAAGCTTTTCCATTTCGGCACCAAGGGTGTCGATACGGAGGTTGCGATAGACTGGAAGACCTGTGCCCGCAGGGATCAAGTGACCCATGATAACGTTTTCCTTGAAGCCCTTAAGCATGTCGACCTTGCCCAATGTAGAGGCATCAGTGAGGACACGTGTGGTTTCTTGGAAGGACGCTGCGGAGATGAATGATTCAGTCTCAAGCGAGGACTTCGTGATTCCGAGAAGAACGGGTTCACCTTCAGCTGGCTTACCACCAGCGTCTTCGAGATAGTCGTTTGCCGACATAAATTCGAAGCGGTCAACTTGCTCACCCCAGAAGAAATCGGAGTCACCTGGATCGGTGATACGGACCTTCTTGAGCATTTGCGAGATGATGACCTCGATATGCTTATCGTTAATAGTAACCCCTTGGAGACGGTAAACCTTCTGAATCTCCGAGATCAGGTAATCTTGAACAGCGGATGGTCCGAGAATTTCGAGCACTTCGTGTGGATCAGCGCCACCGTCGGTTAGATGCTGGCCCTTGTGGACGAGGTCACCTACTTGAACAGTGAGTTGCTTACCATGCGGAATGAGGTGTGCCTCTTCTTCGCCGGTTTCAGGATCAGTAACGAGCAACTTCTTCTTACCACGGACTGTGCCGTCAAGAGAAACGACGCCGTCGATCTTCGCCATTTCTGCGGCATCCTTCGGTCGACGTGCTTCAAAGAGTTCAGCAACACGTGGAAGGCCACCAGTAATATCCTGCGTCTTAGACGCCTGGCGTGGTGTCTTCGCAAGCATTGAACCTGGAGCGATCTCGTCGTCTTCGTTGACCGATACCTGAGCACCAGTTGGAATTGCATACGTCGCAATCACCTTGCCAGTATCGTCGAGAATCTCGACCTGAGGATTCAAGTCTTCTTTGTGCTCGATCACGACTGTTGCAATACGGCCAGTAGACTCGTCGAGCTCACGCTTAACTGTCACACCTGGAATCATATCATTGAACCCGATACGGCCTGCCTTCTCAGAGAGAATTGGAATATTGTGCGGATCCCACATTGCGAGAATGTCGCCCTTACCAATCGAACCGCCATCATCGACTGTCAGCACGGAACCAACAACGATCTTGTAAATTTCAACTTCACGATCTTCTTCGTCAACGATTTGAACGGAACCGGTCTTGTTCAGAACGATATTTGCACCGTCTGCAGTTTGCACGATGCGGAGACCACGGTAATTCACCTTACCACCGACACGGACCTTAATTTCCGGATTCTTAAGCACACCCGATGCAATGCCACCAATGTGGAATGTGCGCATCGTAAGCTGTGTGCCTGGCTCACCAATCGACTGTGCCGCGATTATACCGACAGCTGAACCACGTTCAACCATAGCACTTGTCGCAGGATTGATGCCGTATTCCAGTGCGGTGATACCGATCTTCTTGCGTGTAGTGAGCGAAGAAAGCACCTTCACACGCTCAACACCGACTTCGTCGATCTGATCTGCGATCTCTTGTGTAATGAGCTGACCATTCTTCACGATCAATTCATCCGGATTAAGCGGATTCTTGATGTCGTTAGATGAGCAGCGGCCGACAATACGGTCGTTCAGTGAAACGATTTCGTCGTCACCTTCATAGATCGCATACTTCCAAACACCGTCACGGTTACCATCGTCTTTTTCTTCGATAATGCAATCCATTGCAACGTCACAGAGCTTACGAGTTAGGTAACCAGCATCCGCTGTCTTAAGCGCAGTATCGGCAAGTCCCTTACGAGCACCGTGAGTAGAGATGAAGTATTCGAGAACGGAGAGACCTTCACGGAAAGAGGAAAGAATCGGACGTTCGATAATTTCACCAGAAGGCTTGGCCATCAAACCACGAGTTCCGCAAAGCTGACGAACTTGTTGTTTATTACCACGAGCACCCGAATCCATCATCAAGTAAACTGGATTGATGGCATCTGAGTTTCCGCCATTGGTTTTCAATTCGTCGAATACAGCCTTAGCAATCTCGTCGGTGCAACCTGTCCAAATATCAATGATTTTGTTGTAACGCTCACCTTCAGTGATGATACCCTTCTTGTATTGAGCCTCGACTTCGTCGATTTTCTTACGGGAACCAGCTACGATCGCAGGCTTGCTTGGTGGAATGATCATATCATCGATACCAATCGAAACACCTGCCTTGGTTGCGATCTTGAAGCCAGTGTCCTTGAGCTTATCAAGAGTGATCACTGTACGTGCACGACCGACCGTGTTGTAGGTTTCTAGAATGATATCACCTAACTTACCCTTTGTTACTGGGAAATTAATAAATCCAAGTTCTTCAGGCCAGATAGTGTTGAAAATAACGCGACCAACGGTTGTGCGTATCACCTTCTTCTCGGTGTTACCATAAGGCGTTGCGTCTTTTTGGTAATCAGGATTTACGAAATTGATCCAATCATGAACCTTCAACGCGCCGTCGACCACTGCGGCGTCCAACTCATCAGCGTCGACGACAAGTGGCAAGCGCACGGTCTTATCGTATGCCTTAGGTGGCTCAGTTGTAAGGAAGTAAGAACCGAGAACGATATCTTGAGATGGAGTCAAAATCGGCTTACCAGAAGATGGCGAGAAGATATTGTGTGTCGCCATCATGAGGGTCTTCGCTTCCATCACAGCTTCGAGAGAGAGAGGCACGTGGACCGCCATTTGGTCACCATCGAAGTCAGCATTATACGCTGTGCAGACGAGCGGGTGCACACGGATCGCATCGCCTTCAATCAATACAGGCTCGAAAGCTTGAATCGAAAGACGGTGCAATGTAGGCGCACGGTTCAAGAGAACTGGGTGACCTTCGGTGACTTCTTCTAGAATATCCCAAACTTCTGGAGATTGCTTTTCGATCATCTTACGCGCACCGCGAACAGTGTGCACGAAGCCGAGCTCCTTGAGGCGGCGAATGATGAATGGCTCGAACAGAACGAGCGCCATCTTCTTCGGTAGACCACATTGGTTCAACTTAAGAGACGGGCCAGAAACAATAACCGAACGACCGGAGTAGTCCACGCGCTTACCGAGCAAATTCTGACGGAAGCGACCTTGCTTGCCCTTCAACATATCGGAGAGGGATTTGAGCGGACGATTACCCGCGCCTGTGACTGCACGACCGTGACGACCATTGTCGAAGAGCGCGTCGACAGCTTCTTGAAGCATGCGCTTTTCATTATGAATGATCACGTCTGGAGTCTTCAACATGAGAAGATTCTTCAGACGATTGTTACGGTTGATCACACGACGGTAGAGGTCGTTCAAATCGGATGTCGCGAAACGACCACCTTCAAGTGGAACAAGCGGACGAAGATCTGGCGGAATGACCGGAAGGACTTCGAGCACCATCCACTCAGGACGTGTGCCGGACTCCATGAAACCTTGGATCGTTTTGAGACGCTTAGATAGCTTCTTCTTGATCTGCTTCGAGCGAGTGGCGTGCATTTGCTCATGGAGCTCTGCAACTGTCGACTCTAGGTCAACCAATGCAAGTGCATCACGAACGGCTTCGGCACCCATGCGAGCAACGAAAGAATCTTCACCATACTCGTCTTGAGCTTGGAGATACTCTTGTTCAGTAAGGAGCTGACGATCTTCAAGCGGTGTCTTGCCTGGATCGATAACGAGATAGTTCTCGTAGTAGATGACCCGCTCAAGATTACGCGCAGTGATGTCGAGGAGCAGTCCCAAGCGGGATGGCATGCTCTTCAAGAACCAAATGTGCGATACAGGAACAGCCAACTCGATGTGGCCCATACGGTCACGGCGGACACGTGATACCGTAACTTCAACACCGCAACGGTCGCAAATTACGCCTTTATATTTGATACGCTTGTATTTACCACAAGCGCACTCGTAGTCACGCACAGGGCCGAAGATGCGTTGGCAGAAAAGACCACCTGGCTCTGGCTTAAATGTGCGGTAGTTAATTGTTTCAGGATTCTTGACCTCACCACGAGACCATTCACGAATGGCTTCGGGCGCGGCGACTGTAATGCCGACTCGATCAAATTGCTTTGTGGCTTCATAGCCTAGGACGTCGCGTGCTACTTCTGTGCTCATTAAATAAACCTTTTTTGAAAATTATCGGTTAAGTGTGTCCTTAGACGTCGATTGCGGAGTCGATCTCAAACTTCCCTTCGGAACCGAGACGAACATCCATACAGAGACTTTGGATTTCCTTCATCAAAACATTGAACGACTGAGGCGTTCCCGCTTGTAGACTATTGTCACCCTTAACGAGCGATTCGTAGATACGTGTGCGGCCTGCGACATCGTCGGACTTTACAGTAAGGAGTTCTTGGAGGGTGTAAGCAGCGCCATAAGCTTCAAGTGCCCACACTTCCATTTCTCCGAAACGTTGACCACCATACTGTGCCTTACCACCAAGCGGCTGCTGGGTAATGAGGGAGTAAGGACCGACCGCACGAGCGTGAATCTTGGATGCTACCAAGTGATTCAGTTTCAACATATACATGTAACCAACAACCACCTCTTGGTGGAGCGGCTCGCCTGTTTGGCCATCGTAAAGAATACTCTTACCAGTGGATGGTAGGCCTGCCTCTTCAAGATACTCACGAACCTTGGCTTCCGAAATACCGTCAAACACAGGAGTCGCTACTTTAATGCCGAGGTGCTTACACGCCCAGCCGAGGTGAGTTTCCAAAACCTGTCCCACGTTCATACGCGATGGAACACCAAGTGGATTCAAGCAGATTTCAATCGGAGTGCCGTCTGGAAGGTGCGGCATATCCTCAACTGGAACAACCTTGGCAACCACACCCTTATTACCGTGACGACCAGCCATCTTATCACCGACCTGCATCTTACGCTTCTTGGCGATGTAGACCTTAACGCTTTTGACAACACCTTGATCCGCATCTTCACCAGACTCTACGGATTCGATCTTGCGCTCGCGTTCGTAATCAAGTTCATCGAACTTACCTTGGTAGTTGCTGACGATCTCCATGATCTTGATCTTCACTGGAGAAGGATCAATCTCGATGTGCTTCGAAACAGCAGCTAAACGACGGAGCAAGGTCTTAGTAATCTTGCGATTCGCAGGGATGATAATCTCGTCGGTGTCACCGTTTTTGACATCGAGAGGAATCTTTTCACCAAGTAGGATGTTGGAGAGTGCTTCAGTCAGATCTTCGCGAAGCTTGTCGCTTTGCGAGCGATACTCTTCGTTGATCTTCTTAATCTGACGACGACGATCGGATGCAGACATTTGCTCAGGCTCGCCATCAACGCGGGCCGAAACTTTAATATCCATGATGATACCACGAACGCCTGATGGAACGACGAGGGATGTGTCTTTAACGTCCGCAGCCTTCTCACCGAAAATCGCACGGAGCAACTTCTCTTCTGGAGCAAGCTCTGTTTCAGACTTTGGAGTGATCTTACCGACAAGAATATCGCCAGGTTTCACTTCCGCACCGACACGGATCACACCGTCGTGGTTAAGATCCTTAAGGGCCTCTTCACCAACATTTGGAATATCGCGTGTAATTTCTTCAGGTCCGAGCTTGGTGTCACGCGCTGTGACTTCGAACTCATCGACGTGAATCGAAGTGAAGATGTCGTCTTTGACGATCTTCTCAGAGATGAGAATCGCATCCTCGAAGTTATAACCATTCCATGGCATGAACGCCACAAGGATGTTACGACCGATCGCTAGATCGCCATCATCGGTGGACGCTCCATCTGCAATGATGTCGCCCTTCTTGATCGGTTGGCCCTTGGCTACGATTGGCTTTTGATTGAAGCATGTGCCCGCATTGGAACGCATGAACTTACGAAGCTCGTAAACATAAACCCCCTTCTTCGCATCGGTCTTCAATTCCTTCATTTTAGGAATCTCGCCGTCTGCGGTAAGAACGATACGGTTCGCATCAACGGAAGCGATGATACCATCGATGTCCGCAACTTCAACTGTCTTGGAGTCAATCGCAACACGCTGCTCAATACCAGTGCCCACGAAAGGAGAATCAGATTGAAGGAGCGGCACACCTTGACGTTGCATATTCGATCCCATGAGCGCGCGATTCGCATCATCGTGCTCGAGGAATGGAATGAGGCCCGCTGCCACCGAAATCAACTGCTTCGGGGAAACGTCCATGTAGTCAACGTCCTTCGGATCGAGCTCAAGAACCTCGTCTTGGTTACGGCAAGTGACGCGACCAACTAATTTGCTGTTCTTATCGAGCTCGGAATTCGCCTGGGCGATCATGTAAGGCTCTTCTTGGTCGGCGTTGAGGTATTCAACGTCGTCAAGCACCTTGCCATCGACCACCTTACGGTAAGGTGTTTCGATGAAACCGAATTCGTTAATACGTGAGTAAAGTGAGAGCGAATTAATAAGACCGATATTTGGACCTTCAGGAGTCTCAATCGGGCAGATACGTCCATAGTGTGATGGGTGCACGTCTCGAACTTCGAAACCGGCACGCTCACGATTCAGACCACCAGGTCCGAGAGCGGATAGACGACGCTTGTGAGTCAACTCAGCCAATGGATTAATTTGATCCATGAACTGTGACAGTTGGCTACGGGCAAAGAAATCACGGATCACTGTGCTCAAAGCCTTTGGATTGATCAACTTTTGTGGGCTGATCGAATCGACGCTTTGATCGTAGAGAGTCATGCGCTCTTTCACCAAACGCTCCGTGCGGGCAAGACCCACACGGCATTGGTTGGCGAGCAACTCACCTATGGTGCGCACGCGACGACTACCCAAGTGGTCGATATCGTCGAGTGTGCCATCACCACGCTTGAGTCGTGTGAGGTATTTCGTGGCTTCAACGACGTCTTCAGCGCCGACAACGCGGAACTCCAGATCGGTGTCCATTTTAAGCTTTTGATTGAGCTTGTAACGGCCAACACGACCGAGGTCGTAACGACGTGGATCTTGGAAGAGACGCTTGAGCAATGCTTTTGCATTTGCAGTTGTGGGCGGCTCGCCGGGGCGAAGACGCTTGTAAATATCCTTGAGGGCTTCCTCTTCATTTTGAGTCGGATCCTTCTTCAAGCAGCGGATGATAGCGCCATCATCGACTGTTGTATCGATCGCAACGACCTTCTTGAGGCCAGCTTTCTCGAACGAACGAACGATTGTCTTAGTGAGTGGCTCAAACGCACGTGCTAGCACGACGCCCTTGTCGGCATCCACAATGTCCTCAGTGAGCACAAGGTTCGAGACAGAGTCACGCTTGAGCGCATCTGCAACGGTGATTTCATCAAGCTCGTAAAAGAGGTTGAGGATTTCAGCATCGGAGCTGTAACCCATTGCACGAAGCAATGTAGTCAAAAGGAACTTACGACGGCGACGACGGCGGTCGAGGTAAACGTAGAGGAGGTCGTTCTGGTCGAATTGAACTTCAAGCCACGTGCCACGATCGGGAATGATGCGGAAAGCGTGAAGGATTTTACCGGACGTGTGCACACTTTCTTCGAAAGCGATACCAGGCGAACGGTGTAACTGGCTGACGATAACACGCTCAGCACCGTTGATGATGAAAGAACCGCGCTCAGAGATCAGCGGGAGCTCGCCCATGTAGATCTCTTCGTCCTTAATGTGGTCTTCCTCGCGCAAGCGAAGCTTCACATAGAGTGATACGGAATAGGTGACGCCTTCGCGGATCGCTTCGATCTCGCTTTCACGTGGTGGCGTAACGTTGTAGCTAACATATTCGAGATGGCAGCGACTGTCATAGCTCTCAATCGGAAATACTTCCGAGAACACAGCTTCGAGGCCAACTGGATCGCGTTGGCTTGGAGCTTTGTCCATCTGTAAAAATTCCTTGTAGGAATCAACCTGATTTTCAATCAGATTAGGTGGCTGGATGACTTCCTTGAGTTGACCGAAATTAATGCGCTTTGACATAATGGATGTCTGGGATGACGGTGATTTGACGATTGATGAAACTGTGGTTGCCGATACGTGATCGGCGGAAAGACAAAAACAGCTAGGCGAGGCTCACCCGATTTGAGTGAGCTCACCTAACTGTGAAAGTATGAACAATTGAATATAATTCGGGGTTCCCGTGATTACTTCAATTCGACTTCAGCGCCGGCAGCTTCGAGCTTCTTCTTGATCTCTTCAGCTTCGTCCTTAGAAGCACCTTCCTTAACAGGCTTTGGTGCACCTTCAACGAGGTCTTTAGCTTCCTTCAGACCGAGGCCTGTAATAGCGCGAACTTCCTTAATGGAAGCGATCTTGTTAGCACCAGCAGCCTTGAGGATGACATCAAACTCATCCTTTTCTTCTGCAGGAGCAGCACCGCCAGCAGCAGCACCGCCAGCGGCAGCAACAGCAACAGGAGCAGCAGCGCTAACGCCCCACTTCTCTTCGAGTTCTTTAACGAGATCAGCTACTTCAAGCACTGTTTGTGCGGAGAGCCATTCGACGACTTGTTCTTTTGTGATATCTGCCATGATGTATTACCTTTCAATGGTTAGCATCCCGAGTCTCGGGATATTTAAGGAGTTTGNCCCCCCTAACCTTATTTTTATATGGTTGTTGTTTAAATGGCCGNCGCTCCAAGCATGAAGCGACGGCCAAAAGTTTTTTTGTATCGTTTGATTACTCGCCGTTTTCTGCGCGAACCTTCGCTTGCAGAACGTTGACAAGACCTTGAGGAACTGCATTGACGACGCGAACGAAGCCAGTAGCAGGTTGTGTGAGCAATCCGAGAAGCTGTGCACGGAGCGATTCGAGGCCTGGAAGTTTCGCAAGCGCTTCGATTTCTTCCTTAGTGAGTGCACGCTCGTTAAGGATGCCGGCCTTCATTTCGACCTTTTGCTTCTTCTTAAAGAATTCACCAATCAACTTAGCTACACCGGATGGATTGTCTCCACCGACGACGATCGCTGTTTGACCGGAAAGGTGCTCACCCAAATCTGGGAGATCCTTAGCAGCGGCTGCGACACCGAAAATGCTGTTTTTGATAACGTGAAACTCTGCATCATGCTCAGAAAGCTGTGCGCGAAGCTCAGCAATTTCCTCAACAGTGATGCGCTCGTAATTCGTTAGATATACGTAGTCGGACTTCTCGAGGTGTGTATTTACCTCTTCGACGAGATATTGTTTTTCTGGTCTCATTGTATGTAAGCCTCCGTATTATTTGTTATAAGGAGCAGCATCAATGCTGATACCTGGGCTCATTGTAGCACTCACGGAGAGGCCCTTGATGAACTTACCCTTGTGGCTGTCAGGTTGTGCATCTAGAAGCGCCTTGATAGCAGCTTCCGCATTTTCCTGAATTTGCTCAGCAGTGAAAGAGCGCTTGCCGATGACGACAGCGACGTTTGCAGTCTTGTCCATTTTGAACTCAACGCGACCTGCTTTCACAAGCTTGATCCCTTCTGCGACGTCGTCGGTAACTGTGCCAGACTTTGGATTTGGCATCAACCCACGGGGTCCAAGCACACGAGCTACCTTACGGACGCTCTTCATTGCACTGGTTGTGGAGATCGCGACATCGAAGTCGATCCACCCGCCTGTAACTTTCTCGATCAATTCGTCGAGACCGGCTTCATCCGCGCCTGCTTCGAGAGCTTCGGCTGGATTTTCGGTGAATACGATAACGCGCACAGTCTTACCGCTACCGTGTGGGAGCTGGAGAGTGCCGCGAACCATCTGATCGCTCTTACGAGGATCCACCGTGAGATGAGCGTAAATTTCAACTGTTTCGTCGAACTTCGCCTTAGGTAGTTTGTTTAATAACGCAGACGCTTCTTCGACCGAATAGGTCTTCGTGAGGTCAGCCATTTCGACTGCCGCACGGTAGCGCTTGCTTCCCTTTATTTGCTGGGTGGCCATGATTTGTATATCTTTTGTGGTTAATTAAGTCCGGAATGGACTTCGTTAAAACTAGTCGACGACCTCAAGTCCCATCGAACGGGCTGTGCCGGCGATGATATGGAAGGCAGCATCTTCAGTCGTTGCATTAAGGTCGTTCTTTTTAATTTCGCAGATCTCAAGCACTTGCTTGCGAGTCACTGTGCCTACCTTATCACGGTTTGGCACACCTGAGCCCTTAGCGATACCAGCAGCCTTCTTAAGAAGCACGGCAGCCGGTGGTGACTTGAGGATGAAACTGAAAGAGCGGTCAGCGTAGACTGTAATAACGACCGGAAGGATCATACCTGCTTGGTCTTTAGTCTTGGCATTAAACTCCTTACAGAAGCCCATGATGTTTACACCTTGCGCACCCAATGCTGGTCCAACTGGAGGAGCTGGATTTGCGGAGCCCGCTGGTAATTGTAGACGAATTTGTCCTGTGATTTTTTTAGACATGGCTAATTAGCTTTCTTCTGTTCTCTGGACTTGCCAGTATTCAAGTTCAACAGGCGTATAACGCCCGAAAATAGATACGGAAACCTTAAGTTTACCCTTATCTGGGTCGATTTCCTCGATTTTTCCAACTAGGTTCATAAATGGACCATCGTTGACCTTTACCATTTCACCTAGATCGTATTCGATCTTCGGCTTTTCTTTACCTTCGGCTTCTTCGACTTGGCTGAGAATGCGATCGATCTCGCTCTTTTTCAACGGTGTCGGGCGGTCGCCGCCGACAAAATTAATAACGCCGTGGCCTTCACGGACGAAATACCATGGCTTTTGTAAGAGCACNCCATCATCATCATAGAGACGCATGTTTACGAAAATATANCCTGGGTAAAATTTACGTGTCTTTGTGCTCTTTTTACCGCTTTTCACTTCGGTCACCGTTTCGGTGGGCATGAGCACATCAAAGACATAATCTTCCATCTCCTCAACAGCGATAAACTTATCTAGATATTTTTTGGCCTTACCCTCTTGATTAGAAAGAGTCTGGACAGCATACCAACGTGGACCGGATAGTGACATATATTGCGGCTAAGATAAAATTAAATAGGAGCGAACTGTAGAGTCGCTAAATTAGCCACGCACCCATGAGGTGAGTAACTCGACACCATTCATCAAAGAGAAGTCAATGAGCGCGATGTATGAACCGAGAATTGCAGTAGCAATCAAGACAACGATCGTCGAGTCGCGCAATTCGGTCTTCGAAGGCCATGATGCCTTCTTAAGCTCTGTAAGCGTCTCTTTGTAGAAAAGACGGATTCTGGTGAATGGATTTTTCATTTTAGAAAATGGCAGGAGAGGAGGGACTTGAACCCACAACTTACGGTTTTGGAGACCGTTGCTCTACCAATTGAACTACTCTCCTGTGAGAAAATAATGTGAAATTCGATCTAAACAGTGAAGCCGAGGGCCCTAAGAGAGCCCTCGGCGAAAACTGTGATTTCGGGAACGTATCCGTGACTTACTTAGTCACTTCAACGATACGGCCCGCACCGATGGTGCGACCACCTTCGCGAATCGCGAAACGTTGCCCCGCTTCCATAGCGATCTTCTTACCGAGCTCGATTTCTACCGTAAGATTATCACCAGGCATAACCATTTCAACACCCTCTGGGCATTTGATGATACCTGTTACGTCAGCTGTGCCGAAGAAGAACTGAGGACGGTAACCGTCGAAGAATGGTGTGTGACGACCACCTTCATCCTTAGAAAGGACGTAAAGCTCAGCCTTAGCAGAAGTGTGCGGAGTGATTGTGCCAGGCTTAGCAATAACGTGGCCACGCTCAATAGCTTCCTTGTCAATGCCGCGAAGAAGGATACCAACATTATCGCCGGCCATACCTTGATCGAGCTGCTTACGGAACATTTCAACACCAGTAACGGTTGTCTTCATTGTTTCGCCAAGACCAACGATCTCAATTTCTTCACCCACTTTAACGATACCGCGCTCGATACGTCCTGTTGCAACTGTTCCACGACCAGTGATCGAGAAAACGTCTTCAACAGACATAAGAAGTGGCTTGTCGATTTCGCGAGCAGGCTCAGCGATATCTGTGTCGATAGCGTTCATCAAAGCTGTGATCGCATCTGCACCACCTGGCTTGTCTTCGAGAGCTGCTGTAGCAGAACCACGAACAATTGTGATATCATCACCAGGGTAGTCGTATTTAGAAAGAAGATCGCGAACTTCCATTTCAACGAGNTCAAGCAGCTCTTCGTCGTCAAGGAGGTCAACTTTGTTCAACCAAACAACGATTGTTGGAACACCCACTTGCTTAGCAAGAAGGATGTGCTCACGAGTCTGTGGCATAGGGCCGTCAGAAGCAGAAACAACAAGAATCGCGCCGTCCATTTGGGCAGCACCTGTGATCATGTTCTTAACGAAGTCAGCGTGCCCTGGGCAGTCAACGTGTGCGTAGTGACGGTTTTCTGTTTCGTATTCAACGTGTGCAACAGCAATAGTCACTGTCTTAGTCGCGTCACGAACCGTTCCACCCTTAGCGATGTCAGCATAGGACTTGAACTGAGCCAAGCCTTTGTCTGCTTGAACCTTGAGGATCGCAGTAGTTGTAGTTGTCTTACCGTGGTCAATGTGTCCGATCGTGCCGACGTTGACGTGTGGTTTTGTTCTTTCGAATGTTTCCTTAGCCATGATGTTATTTAGTGTTGAGAGATTGTTTTGATTGAGTTAGATGGAGCCCTCGAGCGGGATTGAACCGCCGACCTCATCCTTACCAAGGATGCGCTCTACCACTGAGCTACAAGGGCAAATTGGGAAAGTTGAGTAGTCGACCTTCAGCAACGCTTAGGGTTGAAAAAAGAAAGATGGGGAAAGTGGTCAGCGGGTATAGGTCAGTCAACACTTATTTACAAAAAATCATTCATGCTCTTTTTGCCCCTAAATCCTGCAATCTAGCGGGTAAAGATCCGACACACGCCATTTAGCACCAAGTAAACCGCGGCTGCTATTAGAATAATTGTCGGCCCAGTTGGTATATCGAGCGAAAAACTCACCCCGAGCCCGACAAAAACGAATAAAAAATTCATTACAATCGCCGCAACGAGCATTCCACCCAAACTGCGCGCTCGCAGCGCGGCAATCGCCGGTGGCAGCGTCAGCAATGCAATCACCAGAACAATGCCCACCAATGAGACCAAAATCACCACGGTCAGCGCCGTCAGCAGCAGGAGCAGTAGATATATCCACTCGGCCCGCACTCCACGGATCGCCGCAAACTCTGCATCAAAGCACACCGCCACGATCTGGCGGTGCCAAATCAGCAAAATTCCCGCGATCAAGGCCCCTACTCCGCCTGCGATCCATAGATCAGAGCTGGTCACCAGTAATATATCCCCAAACAAGTAAGCCATCGGGTCCACATAGCCCGGTGTCCTGGCAATAAAGAGTAGACCGATCGCCATCCCGGTCACCCAAATCGAGCCAATCACCGCATCCTCACGCTGTTTCGCCCGTAGTGAAACCCAACCGATAAGTCCCGCAGAAAGCACCGCAGCCAACAAAGCGCCCAGCATCGGGTGCATCCAGCTCCAGCCTAGCACTTGGCGACTATACAGCGCAAAGCCAATCCCTCCGAGCACCGAGTGCGCAATCGCAGCTGCCAAATAGCTGACGCGCCGCGCCACAACAAAGGTGCCCACCGCCCCCAGCGGCAAACTACCAATCAGCCCGAGAAACAAAGCATTGCGCAAAAATACCAGATCCGGATCTAGCAAAGCTTGAAAAAACTCAGTCATGAGCCACCTCACCCACTAAAATAGATTCCTCACCAACTCCAACTCCTGCCATTGAAAAGAAGGGGTGGCTCGCGACATGTCCGCCGTAGCCTTGGCGAAGGAGGAAGCGAGACGGGGT